>Ga0187883_10002749_pt1 | contig 10519 bp, 13 predicted proteins | sample June2016WEW_20_1_2_FD_132966 | JGI IMG/M metagenome (GOLD analysis project Ga0187883, IMG submission 132966) | Peatland microbial communities from SPRUCE experiment site at the Marcell Experimental Forest, Minnesota, USA - June2016WEW_20_10 | ecosystem: Environmental > Terrestrial > Soil >...
CTATGCCGCCCTGCCGAGCGGCGGGAGGCTGGTCGTCAATGCGGTGACCATCGAGACGGAAGCAGAGCTCATTTCCCGGTTCAAGGCGTTAGGAGGCGGCCTTCTGCGCATTGAAATCGCCCACGCTGATCCTCTCGGTTCCTTTCACGGCTGGCGTCCAGCCCTACCGGTGACGCAATGGTCGGTGAAGAAGTTGTGATCGCTGTCACATTGTCGGCGAGGGCACACGCGGGGCGGCGAGTGCTGCCCGCAATAGCTCGATCTGATGTTCCACTGGACTTTGCGGCATCTTCCCGTTGGCGCGCGTATCACGCGACTTATAGATCAGAAGATCGAGATGGATGATGCGCGCCTGGAGGCGTAGCGATAGCCCGATGAGGTCACGCAGACGTGGCGGCAATTTGGCAAGAACATCCTTGTTCGAGACAACATTTTGCTCGGACAATCGAATCCTGCGTTTTTCGGCAGTAGCCTCGGCGCGGGTCAGTTCGCCTTCGTTGACGGCGCGCTGGAGGAGCAGCCAGGATGCAGCCTGCAAGAGCCTTGTCGTCAAACGCATGCTTTCGACCGCATAGGCGACCGCCGCTGGGCGCGGCAAAAGTTTGGCCTCCTCGCGGCCTTCACCATCGAGGTAGCCCGCAGCCCGGCTCACCAAATCCATTCCCTCCTGAAAAAGGACCCTGAATCGTTGGGACGCCGCCAGCTTTTCGCCGAAGGAGACCGTTTTATCCTCTTTTAAAAAAAGCGTCTGACCCATAATTTGCCTATGTTTTGCCCGGGACCATTGGATGCGGTCATGCCGGAAAGCGGACCGCACAAGCAGCAATATTTGTATCATAGGACAATTCGCGGGCGCGCGGTGGTTCAGATTTAATTAGGATTAACGCCCGATTTGGTGCGTCGCGAAGAACTGGTTTTTAATCTCGGCGTGATCGCACATTTTTGGGTATCCGGGGCGACGCGAGCATATCGAGCACCGGGCAAACGGGTGCTTGCTCCGCAAGACAGCGTTCCAGGGCGCCAGCGAGTATAGCTTCAAGTTTGCTAAGATCGGCGATCTTGGCGCGAACTTTGCCGAGATGGGCCGCCGTCAGGGTTTGAACCTCGGTGCAAGAGGATCTGCCCGGTTCGGCAAGAACGAGAAGTTCCTTGATCTCGCCGATGGAAAAGCCGATCTCGCGCGCCCGGCGGATAAAGGATAGCCGTTCGACATGCTCTGGCCCGTAGCTTCGGTAATTGCTCGCTGTCCGGGAAGGTTTCGGCATCAAGCCTATGCGCTCGTAATACCGCACCGTCTCCATATTGACGCCGGAAGCCTCCGCGAGCTTGGCGATGGTCAGCGGTCGCATGTTTGTGATCATGGCCTCCTTGACCCCGTAGTTACTACGGACCTTATCACTATCCTAGGAAGCGATTGAATGTTCAATACGATGACCAGGCGAAGGGAATGGCTCCATTGCACCAAGTGTCGGAAAGAGCTCCGGGCGCCGCGACGCTGCGGTTGACTGCGATCGGCGGCATCCTTGGAGCAATAGCGGCCTCGTCGTGCTGCATAGCTCCATTGGTGCTGTTCAGCCTGGGCATCAGCGGCGCCTGGATCGGGAACCTGACGGCACTCGCTCCCTATCGGCCCTATTTCATCGTGGCGACGCTTGCCTGCCTCGGCTACGGCTATTGGTTGGTTTACCAGCGCAAGGCCATCGCTTGCGCGGAGGGCGCGGCCTGCGCCCGACCACTGCCGAGCCGTATCGTCAAGGCGGGCCTCGTCCTGGCAACGATCCTCGTCGGCGGCGCGATTGGGTTGGACCTCATCGGCCCCTTCCTATTTAGCCCTTGAAAGGAACCCCCATGATTAAACTGCTTTCTCTGGCTGCTTTAGGGATCGGCTTGACCCTCCCGTCTTTTGCTCTCGCCGCCGATAAAACTGTAACGCTCGCGGTTCAGCATATGACTTGCGCCCTTTGCCCTCGCACCGTCAAGGCGAGCCTCCAGGCCGTGCCTGGCGTCAGCACTGTCGTCGTGTCATTCGAAGATAAGACGGCAATTGTGACCTACGACGACAGCAAAGTAGAGGTGGACGCGCTCGTGAAGGCGACAACGAACGCGGGCTATCCGTCCTCCCCCAAGAGCTGAGTGGCACGTGATCCTTGAATCCATCATCACTTGTCCGCAGTGCGCCACCGCAAGATCGGAGATCATGCCGACCAATGCGTGCCAGATTTTCTATACCTGTAGCGGGTGCGGCGCGACGCTGCGGCCGGAGCCGGGCGATTGTTGTGTGTTCTGTTCCTACGGCTCGGTCCCATGCCCGCCGATTCAGGCCGCGCGTTCGGGGGAAAGGGGTGCTGCCACTTGTTGTGGCGGATAGCCATCTAGGCCAAACGATCTGATCCAAAACTCACCTGTGGAGAAAAGGCCGCCGGACGAGGGATATTCGGTTCTCGCGCCGATCGGCCCTTGCGGGACTTGCCAAGCGCACTTATGTGCGCGGCAAGCGACCAAGGGAGATGGGCCGGATGGACCACGGACATGAAGCCGTTCCGCGCGCCGGGGACGCATCGGGAGTGGCCGGACCGGAGCCGGTGCTTCAAAAAATCGTCGTCAAATCGGCGCTCGCGACCATGGGGACGCCTGAGTACCATACGAGGTTCGACGCCCTCGCGCCGGACAAACGCGGGCCGCGCAGGGTAATGATGGGCGATGATCCCGCTCTCGCCAAAATGCCGGCGTCGCCAACGCTTTTCGATTTCTTCAAGTTCAGATTTGATCCCGCTGCTTCTAGCCATCTTTTGCAAAGCGCCAATCTCGCATTGAAGGCGGGCGTCGACGAGAAAGGCGTGCTTGCCTGCCTGCTGCACGATATCGCCATGGTGGGCCTCATCGGGGGTGACCATGGCTATTGGGGCGCCCAGCTCATCGCGCCTTATGTCGACGAGGAAGTCGCCTTTGCCGTGCGCTATCACCAGGCTTTGCGGTTCTTCCCTGATCCTGCCGTCGGCTATGAATATCCGCAGGCCTATATCGACATTTTCGGCAAGGACTATAAGCCTGAGCCCTATATTTACGCCGACTATGAATATGCGAGAGCCCACAAATGGTATGGCATGGCGCGGATGATCACGCTCAATGATCTCTATGCATTCGATCCCAACACCACGGTCGATCTGGAGGTGTTCACGGATATCGTCGGCCGCCATTTCCGGCAGCCAAAGGAAGGTTTGGGTTTCGACAATTCCCCCGTCGCCCATATGTGGCGGGCGATGATCTGGCCGAGGAATTTTCTTTGAGACAAGGCTGCAGTTCGGGAAGTGAAAACTCGGTAACTTGTGTTGTAACAACTGTCCTTCCGGGAAGGCTCAGCCTAGTTGCCGGCAGGCGCTTTCTCCTGCCGCAACGAGAAGGCAAAGGTTCACTCGACCAGACTGGCTTTTGCTCTCCGCAAAAGCCAGTCGGCTAAGCCAAAACATTTACTGTATCGGAATATTTCACGCCGGGTTTTTTGGAGCAGCGGGCTTCTTCTGCTTCCCGCCGAAGTGCCAAAAAGCATAAACCCCACCGATCAAGGCCGCCAGTATCATCCCGTAGAGCACTAGGTTTTTGCCAACTTGCTGACCCACCGCAAACGGGAACTGGGAAACAAATTTCTGGCCATGGTCGTTTTCTACCGTCACGATGCCGATGAATTTCCCGTTCTCGGGAAACGTATGCTCGAAGGTCAGCGTGCCCGTCGGATATTTCTTTGGCGGGAAATAGGCGATGCTGACGGCGTCGAGGGCAGCTTTGTTCGCCAGCTCCGCGTCCGTCAAGAACGGAAGCCCATTCATCTGCGTATGGGTTCCATCATCCTTGATGAGGCGGATTTCTGTGAGCATGCTCCGGAGCTCGGTTTCTTGCATATCGAGCGCGACAACCGTTTGCCCAGCGTTTGGAACATCGTCGCAAAACTCTTCTCGGGAATTTTGCGGCTGATATCCAGTGAAGAACATGACATCCGGGCCAATCCGCAAAACGCATCTATTGTCCACCATACCCACCCCGCCATGGGCATACGCTGCCGACGTGAGCAGAACCGTGGCGAGCAGCCATGCGGCTAATCCTCGTATAATCATGATATGTCAGACCTCCCAGATTGTTTTAGCGACCGTGCTAGACGGATAAGAACAGGCCTTTCGCTTCGAGCCGTTGGCCTCAGAGCTCTTCCTCATCCCGATTTAAGGATTCTTCAGCCTCCATCCAATGACGCTCATTCGCCTCTCCTGAAACACGCAGCATTGCTTTACATCAAAAACGCTTCTCACAATGACGTGATTGCCTTTTCGACGTATCGGAGCCAGCGTGCCAGCATAAGGATGGCGGTTGACGATCAAAGTGAGCGGTCTATTGCCCTCAGCTATCCATCTTCAGCGCCGCGATAAAAGCTTCCTGCGGAATCTCGACCTTGCCGAATTGCCGCATCTTCTTCTTGCCCGCCTTTTGCTTTTCTAGGAGCTTACGCTTGCGGGTCACATCGCCGCCATAGCATTTCGCGGTCACATCCTTACGGAGCGCGCGCACCGTCTCGCGCGCGATGATTTTCCCGCCGATAGCCGCCTGAATCGGGATCTGGAACATATGCTGCGGGATGAGCTCCTTCAGCTTTTCGACCATCACGCGGCCGCGCGTCTCGGCCCGGTCGCGATGCACCAGCATGGAGAGCGCATCTACCGGCTCGGCATTGACGAGGATCGACATTTTGACGAGATCGCCCGGGCGGTAGCCTGTGATCGCATAGTCGAAACTCGCATAGCCTTTCGAGATCGACTTCAGGCGGTCGTAGAAATCAAACACGACTTCATTGAGCGGCAAATCATAGGCAACCATCGCTCGCTTGCCGACATAGTTCAAATCGGCCTGCACCCCGCGGCGTTCCTGGCAGAGCTTTAGCACCGCGCCGAGATAATCATCCGGCGTCAAAATCGTCGCGCGGATCCATGGCTCCTCGATCGCTTCGATCTTCGTCGGATCGGGGAGATCGGCTGGATTGTGGAGCTCGATCGTTTGGCCATCCCGCTGCACGATTCGGTAGACGACCGAAGGCGCCGTCGCGATGAGATCGAGATTGAACTCGCGCTCCAACCGCTCCTGAATGATTTCCAGATGCAGGAGACCCAAAAAGCCACAGCGGAAACCAAAGCCGAGCGCCGCCGAACTCTCCATCTCATAGGAAAAGCTCGCGTCATTCAGCCGCAAACGCCCCATGGCGGCGCGCAAATCAGCGAAATCCGCCGCATCGACGGGGAACAGCCCGCAGAACACCACGGGCTGGGCGGGCTTGAATCCGGGCAAAGCTTCGGCGCACGGATGGCGCGCATCGGTGATCGTGTCACCGACTCGGGTATCGGCGACCTCCTTGATCTGCGCGGTGATGAAGCCGACTTCGCCGGGACCGAGCTCCGCCAGATCCTGCATCCTTGGCCGGAACACCCCAATTTTGTCGACCTCATAATGGGCGTTCGTTCCCATCATCTCGATTTTTTGGCCCTTCTTCAGGGTGCCGTCGATGACGCGCACGAGCACTACAACGCCGAGATAGGCGTCGTACCAGCTATCGACTAAAAGCGCCTTCAAGGGCGCGGTCTCATCGCCCTTCGGCGGCGGCAGGCGGGTGACGATCGCCTCCAGGACGAGATCGATCCCCAGCCCCGTCTTCGCCGAGATGAGCACCGCCTGCGACGCATCGAGCCCGATCACATCCTCGATCTGTTGCTTGATGCGCTCGGGTTCCGCGGCCGGCAGATCGATTTTGTTTAAAACGGGAACGATCTCATGGCCCGCGTCGAGCGCATGATAGACATTGGCAAGCGTTTGCGCCTCGACCCCTTGGCTTGCGTCCACCACCAGCAGCGAGCCTTCGCAGGCGGCAAGGGAACGCGAAACCTCATAAGCGAAATCGACGTGGCCGGGCGTATCCATTAGGTTCAGGATATAAGTCTTGCCGTCTTGCGCCTTATATTCGAGGCGCACCGTCTGCGCCTTGATGGTAATGCCGCGCTCACGCTCGATATCCATCGAATCGAGCATTTGATCGACCATATCGCGCGCGGCGACCGTGCCGGTCGCCTGGATCAGCCGGTCGGCGAGCGTGGATTTGCCATGGTCGATATGTGCGACAATTGAAAAATTGCGGATTCTTTCAAGCGAATGAGTCGTCATGGCGCCGCAATAGCAGGCACAGGCCGCGAAGGAAAGGCGCCCCGGAACACGGCTGCCAGCGCATTTCTAAAATTCCCGCAAAACGCCACCACCATTCAGAGATTTCCCATCGGCTGGTAGTCTAACAGTTTTTTGATACGGTCGAGAAGGCCGTCGCGCACCTCACGATAGGCATCAAGAATCCGCTCGCGGGACCCTTCAACGGCTGTCGGATCTAATGTCGGCCAATAAATGACGTCGGTCGCGAGTGTGCGAGTGAATTCGAGCGCTTTGTGATGCGCCTCCGGCGAGAGCGTCACGATGACGTCGAAGCTGGCGTCTTCGAGATCCTCAAAGGTATGGGGGCGGTGTTTGGTCAAGTCGATCCCGAGTTCCTCCATCGCCGCTATGGTAAAGCCGTCGGTTTGACCGCGCTTCACTCCGGCCGACGCGAAATAGATCTCTTTGCCAAAAATATGCCTGCCGAGGGCCTCCGCCATCGGTGAACGAACGACGTTCCGCGTGCAGGCAAACAGCACGGATTGCGGGCGGTTTCTAATAGCAGGCTTCATCTCGACGGCGGCCCGGCGTCCGGCGCCGCTAGAGCGGAATGAAGAAAAGTGGAAACCGGTTTTCCGCCCGCATCCCGCTCTAAACTGTTGGAATCGATCACGTTCAAGATTTTGGATTGACTCAATCCAAAATCATCGTGATCACGCATCAACGCTCAGCCTTTCCAATGCAACGCGACGACAAGCGTGAACAACCGCCGCGCCGTGTCACGGTCGCACTCGATCTTGCCTTTCAGCCGCTCCAAGAGAAGTTCCGCCGCCTCGTTGTGAACCGCGCGCCGGCCCATGTCGATCGCCTCGATTTGCGTCGGCATCGCGGTTCGAATCGCCGCGTAATAGCTTTCGCAAATCATAAAATAATCCTTGAGAAGGCCCCTGAACGGGGTCAACGAAAGAATATGTGCAACGATTGGATTGCCGCTTTCGTCAGCGATTTCCAAAACAAGTTTGGCGTCCTGCAAAGCAATTTTTAGCCCATAAGGACCCGCGTCGCGGCCCGGCAAAGCGAAACTATTTTCATCGATAAGATCGTAGATCGCAATTTGGCGCTCGTGCTCCTGATCTGCCGCGCCGCGGCTGATCGAAGCCTCGTCGAGGATCACGGAAACGAGGCGATTGCGCTCATTTGGATCGTTCCGGCTCATGATGCCCGATGGTCGATTCGCAGCGCCACCGAGCGTGCGTGCGCGTCCAATCCCTCGGCGTGCCCGAGCGTAATCGCGGCCGGTCCAAGTCTTCCGAGACTATTTGCGCCGCACTTCAAAATCGAGGTTCTTTTCAGGAAATCGAGCGTGCTGAGACCGGAGGAAAACCGCGCCGAACGCGCGGTTGGCAATACATGGTTGGAACCGCCCACATAGTCGCCGATGGCCTCGGGCGTATAAGCGCCCAGAAAAATAGCGCCCGCATTATGGATCCGTTCGCCGAGAGCTTCGGCGTTCGCGGTTATGATTTCGAGGTGCTCCGGAGCAAGCTGGTTGGCGAGCGCAATGCTTTCCTGCAAATCGGCGACGAGAATAATCGCGCCGAAGTCGCGCCAGCTCGCCGCCGCGATCTTTCTTCGTGCAAGACCAGCCAATTGCCGCTCGACGGCGATCTCGACGGCGCCGGCGAGACCTGCGTCATCGGTGATCAGGATTGATTGCGCCACTTCGTCATGTTCGGCCTGCGCGAGAAGATCGGCGGCGATCCATTCGGGATCTGTGTCTTTGCTGGCGATGATCAAGACTTCGGAAGGGCCCGCGATCATGTCGATGCCGACGGTTCCAAAAACCCTTCGCTTGGCCGCAGCCACATAAGCGTTGCCTGGACCGACGATCTTGGCGACTGGCGCGATCGTCTGCGTTCCATAAGCCAGCGCCGCGATCGCTTGTGCTCCACCCACCCGATAAATTTCATCGACGCCGGCGAGCTTGGCCGCCGCCAGAACCAACGGATTGATCCGGCCCTCTGGTGAAGGCACGGTCATGACGAGGCGGCGAACACCTGCAACCTTGGCTGGTGCCGCATTCATCAAAACCGAAGACGGGTAGCTCGCCGTGCCACCTGGAACATAAAGCCCCACTGCCTCGATAGGGCGCCAGCGCCAGCCGAGCTCGACGCCGAGCTCGTCGGTAAACTGAAAATCTTCCGGAAGCTGCCGCGTATGAAAAGCGACAATCCGGCTATGGGCAAAACTCAGCGCATCGAGCGCCTCCGCGGAACAGCGTTCGAATGCCGCATCGATTTCGCTGGCGTCCACGCGTAACCCGAGCGTCGCCAGGTCGACGGAATCGAACTTACGCGAATAGTCAATGAGAGCGGCGTCGCCGCGCGCAATAACCTCCGCGATGATCGTTGAAGCCGCCTGGTCGACGTCCTCCGCGACTTCCCGTTTCATCGCAAGAAGCGCATGGAACGAAGCATCGAAATCAGGGCTTCGCGCATCAAGCCGCAAGGGCATCAGCTCATCTCCTTGACACGCGCACTAGGATAAAATCGCGGGTCTATCGCCTAACGAAAAAGCGGGGCCAAGCGTTTGGCAGACGGACCGTTACCCGCCGCCACGACTGGCACCCTCCAGTGCTAAAGCAGTTTCTCGATTTCCTTTTCGAGCGCGTCCGGTGCCACCGAGGGCGCGAAACGCCCGGCGACGCTGCCCTTTCGATCGACCAGGAATTTCGTAAAATTCCATTTGATTGCCTCGGTTCCGAGCACACCCTTGGCTTCACCTTTGAGAAAGCGGTACAGCGGATGGGCCCCGGTGCCATTGACGTCGATCTTACCGAACATGGGAAACGTCACATCATAGGTCAGCGAGCAAAATCGCGCGATTTCCGTTGCATCGCCAGGTTCTTGCCCGCCAAACTGATTGCATGGAAAGCCTAAAACGGCAAAACCTTGGGCGTGATATTTGCGGTAGAGCGCCTCTAGGCCCTCATACTGTGGGGTAAAGCCACATTTGCTCGCCGTATTCACCACGAGCAGCACTTGTCCCGAGAAATCCGAAAGAAGCTTCTCGCGCCCTTTCAAGGTGCTGGCCGTAAACTCATAGACCGTGCTCATGTTCGTCTCCTGATCGCGCCAGACCCAGGTAAAGCCAGGTAAAGATTGTGATCCCGTCAGACCTGCTTCCCGCGGCGTAATGAGGCTGGCCGGCTTGCCAGAATCCTCTTGCTCAGCCTCGCTCGGCCGGTTCGCTGCGCGTCGGCGTCGGAAGTTTCGGCGGATTGCCGAGGCGGCGGTCAAGATAAAGTCCGACCTCCTCGGTCAAATGCTCGATGCAATTCTCGAAGAAATGATTGGCGCCGGGAATCACCGCATGCTCGATTGCTATGCCCTTCTGGGTCTTGAGCTTCTCAATAAGGCCGGTGACTTCCTTCAAGGGAGCGACGCGATCCTGATCTCCATGCACGAAAAGACCGGAGGAAGGACAGGGCGCGAGAAAGGAAAAATCGAAGCGGTTGGCGGGGGGCGCAATCGCGACGAACCCTTCGATTTCTGGCCGCCGCATCAAGAGCTGCATGCCGATCCAGGCGCCAAACGAGATTCCGGCGATCCAACAGGAGCGCGCTTCGGGATTGAAAGCCTGCGCCCAGTCGAGGGCGGCTGCCGCGTCCGACAATTCGCCCTGACCGTGATCGAAGCCGCCTTGCGATCGCCCGACGCCGCGAAAATTGAAACGCAGCACGGAAAATCCGCGCTCGGCGAAAGTGTAATAGAGATTGTAGACGATTTGATTGTTCATCGTCCCGCCGAATTGCGGATGCGGATGTAAGATGATCGCGAGCGGCGCGCCACGCACTGGCGACGGATGAAAACGGCCCTCGATGCGGCCGGCAGGCCCACTGAACATCACCTCAGGCATTCTGACTCCACTGTGATTGGGCGGCTCTGCGATGAAAGCAGCCTGAAATGATTCAGGCGGATGTTTTATCCGCGATCCGAGACCTTGACCGCTTCAAGTTCGATCGTTCAGGTCTCTATGTCTTTGTTCTCTCGCATGATCTTAGTCAAAAAGTCTGCAATTATTATCATCGTGCTCTCGCCAGCGAACTCTGGCGGCAAGCCCTGTGTCGTCCATTCGGTTTCAACTTCCCCCTCCCCGGCACGCGCCAATGGCACCTGCGGTTCGTTGACTTGACTTGCCAGATGAGCGGCGTCTAAGAAGAGAAACGGCACTTGGGCGCGACGGACGCAAGCCGCCCTCAGCTCCGCGAAATCCTAGCGATCCCGGTGAAACCCGAGGGGTCTTCTAGCACGTATGCCCCATTGGATTGCAAGCGCTTTTGGATTGC
>Ga0187883_10002750_pt1 | contig 10518 bp, 12 predicted proteins | sample June2016WEW_20_1_2_FD_132966 | JGI IMG/M metagenome (GOLD analysis project Ga0187883, IMG submission 132966) | Peatland microbial communities from SPRUCE experiment site at the Marcell Experimental Forest, Minnesota, USA - June2016WEW_20_10 | ecosystem: Environmental > Terrestrial > Soil >...
AGTGCCCATTTTACAGGCTCTGGAAGCATCTTCTTCCCAGGACAACTTACTCGAAGACCCCAACCAATTGATTCTGTTCAACTTCTAACCGGACACTATTGATGGATCGTTATTTCAGTCTACTCAAAAAAGTCTTCGTCGATCTTCTTAATGTGTAGTGTGTCTTCGATCCGACAGCCTACGTTGTGGCGAATCATCAAGCGTGCAAGCTCGACTCCGTCTATCAGGACCAACCTTTTGCTTAAGGACTGTGCGGTTTCTTTGGCGGAGGAGGAAAAGGTAGAGGCTGTAACAAAAAGCCCCTTTGTTGCCTTGTGGCGGTCCAGGCTGCCAAAGAAGTCACGTATCGCCCCTGACCCGATGCGGTTTCCTTCCTTATAACGCTTCGCTTGGATGTAGACGCGATCTAGGCCGAGTGCATCTTGGTCAACTACGCCGTCAACTCCATCATCGCCAGACCGCCCAAGCGTGCGGCCTGCGTGGTCTGCCGATCCGCCGTAACCCATACTTAGGAGTAGGTTCACAATTAAGCGTTCGAAAAACTCTGGGGTAGCTTTGCGAATTCGCTCCTGCAGCTCCTGCTCTAGAGCGTTTTCAACCTGGCGATGTGCAGTTCGCATCGCTTCGTCAGGAGTCTGCTTTTGATCTTCTCTTTCTAGGGAAGCCGTATGGCTATCGCGCTCGTCTGTTTCGCTCGACCGTTCTCGGAACTGACGGAATTCCTCAAACTGCATGAGGAGTCTATTGTCAATTTGCGAGGGCCGCGCGTCGATGACCTTTTGCCCACGTGGTGTAATCCTGAAATATCCGCGCCGCGTTATCTCCACTAAATGTGCTTTGCTGAGATATGATTTCGCCCAATGTACGCGATTGCTGAAAACTGTTTGTTTGCCAGAGGGCAGCAATTCACTGCGCTCCTCTGGGCTGAGCCTGAGTTGCTGGGCCAAGTCCTCCACAACTTCCCCAATGCGTACCTCTCCTTTTGAAGAGGCCTCAAGGACTGGAAGCATCAACGATTGATAGTCCGGAATGGACATCGATTAACCTTAATGCAGACGATAAGCACTGCTACCACGTCGCGATCAAGCCTGATTCTGAACCGTCACCACACTACACCATCACGTATTCAGAAAAAAGACTTCCACTGTATTCCTCGGTTAGGCCTGCTCCCTCGTATGTGCTGAAAATCCAGCTAGTTCTGCCAGAACTTTCCAATGCCTCGGATGCGGGCGGTAGCCTTGTCGAATCAGACTTGCGTACCAGCGCGAAACCGAGATTTTGCGAGCAATGGCTGACGCTGACATTGAGGCGAGAACCGGCTGAACCTTCGTCATATAGAACATCTCTGTCAGCCCCGCGGGCTGGTCTGACGGCTTCCAAGAGTGCTGCGCCAGAGCGTTCTTGCATTGAGTGTTCGCACGCTTCAATTGGGCTGCGGGACCGTTTGCCGTTTCGCGCCCGATCCGTGCAGCATCGATCATGTTCTTGGTTGCATCGCCAACGGCGCATCTGGCACAGTTCGCACGCCCGTCTTGGATCGGTTTTCCGCATCCGCTACAAACGTGCTGCGGTTTAGGTCGCTTCACTTCAGGCACGTTGCTGCCTTTCACTTCACGTTTGTTCTGCTGAGTGAGGCGAGTTGCGACCAGATGCCCTTTTTGGGCAGGAAATAGGAGTTTTTGGGCAGAAGGATAAGCCGCGTGTTAATCGCATTCGCTTGGCGAGAGTGGATCACCCCAAGTACGACTACGCAGGCGATTTTCCTTGACAATTGAGCACGATGACTCGCGACCGCTTTGCTTCGGTTTTGGCATAAGCACAACCTCCTGCCAGCCCTGCGGCCACGCCACATAAGCTTCATATAGGCCACCGTGGGGCACGCCGAAACCGCTTGATTCGGAGGCGAAAGCGACTTAGAGTTAGTGTTTCCCTCTCCCTCGCAAGTCGTTGGAGCACACAATCGAATGGCTCAGGAACAGCTCTGCATGCAGTGCGGGCAGCAAAGAAGCGCCAAAGCTGAAGGCGTAGTTTTTCGAGGACTGGTTATGAATCGCTTTTTGACATGGTTTTGTGTTCTGGTAACTTGTTGTCTTGGTGTTCCAGCCGCTGGGCAGGTCAAGAAATCGCCCAGCAAACAGGATCTAACCACGCCGTCCTCAAACCAAGCAACTAAGGACTTCAGAAAGGCTGCAATACTTGCGCTAATTGCCTCGGGTAATTTTCTAGACAGTCTCGATAGGGAAAGAGAACAGATCTTAGAGCAAAAACTACTCTTTGACGCAGCCCAAGATGATGCCCGCAAGTACAGTGAAGAATCAAACAAAGCGACGGACTTGGCTGAAGCGGATGCGACTAGCAAAACGGATCGCGAACTATTGCACTGTCTGATGGTGTCGAATCGTTTGATCAGCGAGTTTGAAAACGCGATATTGCAGAAGCGTCTCATTGTTTCCCTACGATCCGTTCCGGATACGTCCGACTTGTTTGGAATTTCTTCAAACGCGCACAATGTCCATGATGCCTTGAAAAGTATACTTCTCAATAATTCCTACAATGGAAAATGTCCGGCAGAAGGCACTCCGAAACAGTAAGCTGCTGGGGCGCGGGTTAGAACTGGCGTCAGGTATGCGCATGGATGCACAATTGGTCGAACTTGCCGGACGAAATTGGCTCACCAGCCAACTGTTGGGTGCGAGCATTGAGGTTGCTCGACCTGAAAGAGATCGCGGGATTGATCTGATTGCCTACATCGATCGCCACAATTCAGGAAAGTTCATCGCTTGCCCCATTCAGATGAAGGCGGCGACTGAGACCATCTTTAGCCTTACGCCAAAGTACAAGCAGTTTCCAGGCATGGTACTTGCCTACGTCTGGTACATAAACGACTCAGCAAAGACGACATGCTATGCACTCACCTATCGCGAGGCCCTGGTAATCGCTAGAAAAATAGGGCGGACAAAGACCGAGTCGTGGAGAACAGGAGGTCGCAGCAAGCAACCAGGGTACACCACAACTAAGGTCGGCTTGCGCTTGCGCGAACTCCTGGCCCCATACCAGATGGCATCACCTGCAAAATGGCGGAATCGGCTGATAAGACGATAATCTGTTCAGCTGTTTTCAGGAGAAGTTGGAGAAGCAGCAGAGGTGAAACGTCGACGATCGAAGCAGGATCAAGTCTTGTACATCGTAGTCAGGCATCCCGAGAACCAGTCTCAGACATGGAAAAAACGTCTAGGTAAATGAAAATTGTATCGGAAGTATTACAACGACCCCACTCGTGTCAGAAAGGTGCGAGCACGCCGGCACGATTTTACGTTCACCGCGGCTCCTACAAGCCAAAAAATGGAAAGTACATCCCGCCCGTTATTTCATGTTCCGCTCGTGTTGAAAAAATTGACCGCTCGTCGAAGCATCCCATCGTCTATTTCAAGAACGCCGCGGTAATCAACAAGCCCGTAAAGCGTCGCCTGTTCTTCCCGCTTAACTCGTACTACGGCATCGCTCCTTGATTTGCGGTACACCGACAGAGCGGCGGGTCAACAATATTAAAAGATCCAGGAAGCTGACGAGAGACGATCGATTGCATCTCGCCTGAGGTTCCAATACATGGGTTTTTAAGTTCCACAGTGCGTTCTGAACGGTTAGGAAAATTCTTTACTCTATCTGATTCTTCAACCGTTTACCAGCACGTCGACTCCTGCCGTCATGATCCGTTTGGCCGCGTTTTGAACAGGAACTACTACAGTTTTACTACAGTGTTCACACGCCCGGGTCCGCCCACCGAAAGCCGCGGGTGAATAAAAGCACAGAAAGGAGAGAAGGCCCTGGAACCGTCCCGCCGTCTGGCGCCTGTCATCGCCACTTCCATAACTGCTTCCAAACCTGCACAAGCGTTTGCATCTGTTTCGGACTGGGAAGCCGGTGGTAGATCAGCCGGCAATCTCGGTACGCTTGATCGTAAAAGTCGCGCACGGCCTGGATACTGAGGTGTGCGAGGTTGTGACGGAGCTCTTTGAGGTCCTTCTCGCTCAGAATTTCAGCTTCGTCGCGATCGGGACGCCGGGCCATGGCAAACGATCCTAGCATATTCGCCTTTTGTTCCCCTGTCGAGGATGATGGTGAAACTGACCGATATTGCTAAGAGTTTTTTCGCCCAAAACTCTCCAGAAACCTCAAAATTACCCAAGAATCATCTCTAGAACGCCAGAAGACCGCTAAATCACAATTTAACCATTTTATTTTCATATACTTAAACAACATCAATCAAGAACTGCTCCCTACCCTACCCCACACCCCGGCAAAAAAGTGCTCGTATAAGCAGCGGTAACGCAAGGGCCGCACTAGCCTACACGCCCTGCCCAAGCCAATTCTTTAAGCCTAAATAACCCGTTTTGTTATACTTGGAGACGTTTCACGCGTTCCTTTCTTGCCAGTTTCCATACGGAGCGCGATCTATTTCACCGCCACGGGGAATCAGCTTTCCCCGACCGAGCCGGAAGTCGAGAAATCTGCCCAGAAGCAGGTGACCAAGCAACGTCCATCGCACCATCGAGGGATCGTGTTCAAGTCCGCCCGGAGGCTAAATACTATCAACACAAAAACACTCGCCGCGGCTGACTTGACCTAGTGGGCAGATGCTTTCCCAGGGACAAATTCAAGAATTTTTTTGTGAGAAGCACTACTTCGGGATCGCAGCCACAGGGAAGTAGTAGTTCGAGCGATGGGACAGAGAATGTGAGTCCCTCAGGCTGAAGGTCCCACTCCGTCGCTAGCCGCGGCGAGTGTTTTTTTCTGTACATGCGAAAAAGAAAGTTGACGCGGATCATGCCTTTCGACATGAACAGAAGTCATCGTTTCTTTTTTGCCGAGCGCCTTCGCCTTCCAGTTGTTGCCCACCATCTTCGCTTGAATTCGCGCTGTGCTGGCTTCGAGCATGCATCAGAGCAATACTTCTGACTTCGGCGGGTTGCAATGAAATAATGTGCCGGGCAGTCTGGATTACCGCAGTAGCGGGTGAGTTCCGCCCATCTCATGAACTCAAGCAAAAGCCGTTCGCCTCGGCTGGGTGGCTTCAATCCCAAAAGTAGAAAATCGGCTTCGTTGCTGTAAGGGTGATTGACCAATTCCGGGACTCCCTGTCCATAAAAATCCTGGGAAATTCTAAACATGCCCCACTCCTTTGTTCGCCGGTCTGGGGCCCGCCAAATCTCGCGCAAGGTCGCACACAAACGCAAAACCCAATACTTGTACTTGTCTTCGTCAGTCTTAGCGACCGCGAAGTAAGGGAAGGTCTCTTCACCAGCGGTGGATGCAAGCGTCTCCTTGCGTACCACAGGAGCTATTTCATCCAAAAAATACGGGACATTGGATCGTAGCCATGCCAATCCACAGTCGCCGTCCGGAAGATTTGCCAACCCTTCGAGCAACTTCTTCGCATCTCTGGCCAAAGGAGAGCCTGCTAGATCACGACGTGATTTTTTCTTGCTTGAGTTCAGCTTCGCGGGCCTTGCCTTCCGGAGTTGTGTGCTAGAGTTCATGAAGATATAGGTTTCAGCCTGATATCAGAATCTTAGGCTAAGCTTTCTGCGTTGTCAACGGAGATGTTTATGACCGAGCTTGCTGACGTAGTCGCATTCTTCTACCGAACAGATTTAGAGACCCTCGAGCGTTTGATCCCAGAGGCCGCACGGATACTTGTTGAGCGAGAAAGCGCCTCTAAACCGCTACCGGCAGACCTTTGGAAAGGAGGTTCCTAATGTCCAAGATAGTTGTCCGCTTGGATCGAGTACAGCTCGTATCGTGGGCGCCGCAAGGCCGGAAACCCCCGCTCTTGAAGGGTTTCGCTATCACACGAGATTCCTTCGTTCGTAGTCAAACGAACATTAAGACCTACGCGAGGTGTCGCCAGTACCGGAGCACCACAAGTGACGCAAAGATTTACTGGCAATACGAGCGCCAGAAAGCTTGGCTCAAACCCTGGAAGGTCACGATGGTGGCGGATGACAAGACTGGTCTCTCTTATGAACAAATTCATAATGTGCTGGGCCGTTGTCGTTTTTACCGCTTTCTCATAATCGAGGTAGCCGCAGATTTCAGTCCTTCGACGGGAGTGGACAGGGAATTCGTGCGTCGTCACGGTATTTTCGGAAAGAGTCGACGTGCGAACCGACGACAAAAAGCCATTCTGTACTGGGGGAATCGAAAGTCTGACAAGTTCGTTCGCTGCTACTACAAAGAGGAACTGGCCAGCTACCGCGTAGAGCTGGAGCTTCATTCGAAGCTCTTGCGCCGTGAAAAGATTTCCACCCTGGATGACTTTGACGGATTGCCGCTCGCTATTTATCCCAAGCACTTTCAGTTCGTCACCGTCGATTGGAATCGCTTACAGCGGCACCTCGTGCGAGAGCGCAATAGTCAACACCTAATGTCCGGAGCCCAGCAACGAAAAAGCTCACTATCCCGCTTGCGTCGTTACCTGCGAAGGCATGGCGTCACGAACTTTCATCGCTTTCTCGTGCCTCATACCATTAACAAAAGAATGGATCGTGCCTTGACCAGATGGATGAGCGATTTTGAGGACTTTGCATGAGTAAACACGAACAGGGGATGAGTCGGGCTTCACGGAGGAAGGCGGAGCACGAGGCCAAGAAGCTGTTGCGATCCCCGCAGTTCTTCAATGAGTTGCTGGACGCGCTGGAGAAAGATGGCTTGGTCGGTGAAAAAGAGAGTGCACTCGTGGTTTACACAGGAGCGTCGTCTCGGATACTTCCGCATCCCTTGAACGTATTTGTAAAAGCTCAGAGCTCGGCTGGCAAGAATTTCTTGATTAAAAAAATACTCCGATTATTGCCAAAGGACGCAATCGTAGATATCACCAGCGTTTCCGACACGGCATGGAGTTACATGGGTGATCGATTGGCTCACAAGGTCGTTTATATACCCGAACGAAACGAAGCAGTCGGGAATGTGCATCCCTTGCGACTCCTGATAAGCGAAGAGGAAATCGTTCGTTACGTTACAGGTTGGAGGGATGGAAAGCTCGTAACGAAGAAATACGTAGCTTATGGACCAGTAGCGGCGATCTCGACAGGCAAAAGGCAGCTCGACATCGACGACGCCACTAGACATATAACAATTTCGCTCAATGAAACTGCCGAGCAGACACGGAGGATCGCGAAGTCCTACACACGGCAGACCACGAGTCTTAGTGAGGAGGAGCTAAGGACGTGGCGTATGGTTCAGCGGCTTTTAGAGAACAAGATGGGAACCGAAATCGATCTACCGGACTGGTTCGACGAAGTGACCAATCGCCTTTTCGTTGGGGATCTGCGTGTTCGACGCTACTTCCCCGCTTTCATTGAGGCATGCCGCACGGTTTGCTTGATTCGATCTTTTCAAAAGCGGGAGTCAAAGGAGAGTCGGCTGACGGTAGATTTCGCTGATTTCGCAATGGCAGCTTTGATTTTTGATCACGTCTTCGTTGAGAGCCTTCGTCTGCGTAAAGGCGTGAACGAGACAACTCGGGACCTTGTTGAGCGTCTTTCTGCCCAAACGGGGAAGCCAGTGGAGGCGAAGGACGTTGCTCACGCGCTTAGAGTCTCGAAGAATCGTGCCTATCGGATGCTAAGCAATGCGGCAAAGGCAGGCGTCATTACGCGGGCAAATGAACCCGAAAAAGGAAATCTCAAACAGTACCTGGCTGTGCCGGCGCCACGCTTTGTGCCCGACCCAAAGCGGCTCTTTCGGAAATTGCATTTGAAAGAGACGGTTCGGATTTTCCATCCGATTACTGGTGAACGGATCGTATATCGGCGGAAGAAGTAGGTTCTTTAGTTTTGTAGTTTTGCATGTTTTGCTGGCAGGACACCCCTATATGGATCGATTGCTCACTGTTCGGGAATTGGCAGAACGGCTTCGCGTCACCCCAACTTGCGTGTATCGATGGCTGGCTGAATCTCGCCTGCCAGCTGTCCGTTTCAGCAAGCGGTGTGTGCGTTTCAGGGAAAGCGATGTCCAGCAACTATTGGATGAGCTCAGAAACGCTGATGCCGATTCAGAAAAAACTACGCCGGCATCCAGAACGAGGTTTGAACGATTAAAGCCAAGTTCGCGAGCCAAAACGCTGTAGAGCACCTGGGCTATTGGCCGCCAAATGTGCCCTGCGAGCCGCGTGCGCGCCACTTCGGACCCACACACGCCAGGTGAAGCGGCAAAGGAAGCAGCATGACAACTAAGTGGGCAACGAAGGTCGCGCACTTGCAAATGATCGAAGTGGACGCACTGAGCGGGGACGAATGCACGCAACTGCGCGAGCAGATACGCACGCTGCTCTCGCAAGCCATGGCCGCAAGCCGGACGGGGGAGTTGACGCCTCACGAGAACAGGAAAGTTTGCACGATGCTGGTCGAAAAGGAGGCGGCACTGCGCGCGCAACTCGTGAGCACACAGATTTTTCCTTCGGTAAGCTAGTGTTCCTTCTTGAAAAAACGCTGGAGCTAAACAGCACGATCTCACATGTCCTGGAATTGGCAGAAGCGCTGGGGCATATATCACTGGCTCAGCCAAGGTCGCCTCCCGTGTGAAAGCTTCAGTTCACGCTGTGTTCGTTTCCGCGAGAGTGATGTCGAAAAGATGCTGGAACAACTAGCCACGCGACCTCTCGATTCGTAAACAAACATGAGAAACGCTCCGTGTCTCGTTCGCAATTTGCATTCGGGACGGACAGGGCTTTCGGTTAGTTGTTTGACGGAAATCAGATTTCAAAAGCATCGATCTTGGGGACAAGAAGGCTGTTTTCCCTTGGTTTCGGCTTGCAACTTGCGATTTTTCGAAAAGGGCTCCTACAATGCCCCCTCCAAAGGGGAGGTGGACGTGAAGGCAAAGCAGGTGGCGGTAGCAATTTATGCCCGCGTTTCTACCCGTGACAAGCAAGAAACACTAAATCAACTCGCTCAACTTCGAGAATTCTGCCATCGGCAAGGCTGGCAAGCACCCACTGAGTATATCGATCGAGAGAGCGGCTCTGTCGCCAGGCGTGACGAGTTCCAAAAGATGCTGCTGGATGCTTCCCAACGAAAGTTCGACTTGATTTTATTTTGGGCCCTCGATCGTCTGACGCGCGAAGGAACACTCGCAACCTTGCAATATCTTGAGCGCCTGACTTCGTACCAGGTGGGCTATAAGAGTTTCACCGAACCGTACCTGGATTCATGCGGCACGTTCAAAGACGTGGTGATTTCCTTGCTGGCGACCATGGCCAAGCAGGAACGGATTCGCATGGGTGAGAGGGTCCGTGCAGGCATAGCGCAAGCCCGGCGCTCTGGCAAACGCCTCGGACGTCCTCCGCTGCGCGTGCTACCAGCAGAGGACATTACGAAGCTTCGGAAGGAACGTGCTCAAGCCAAAGTGCCGTTCAGGATGCTGGCCACGAAATACCAGATCTCGGTCTTTACGGCACATCAACTCTGCACCAGGAACGGACGTTGACTCACTTGGACGCTTCAGTACGGAGAGAGTCCTAGAATGGGCGTCTATCGAAGGAAAGACAAGTCTCGCAAGGGTCGGGTGTGGTGGATCAGCTATTTCAGAGCTGGACGTCAATGCCGTGAGAGCACTGGATCGACAAATAAGAGAGTTGCAGTTCAACTGTTGTCCGTTCGCAAGGCTCAAGTCGTCGAGGAGCGTTGGAGCCTTCCTCGATCTCGATCGCCGCATTTGGGCATGTGGATGGAGGAGTTTTTGAACTCAATCGGCCACGAAAAAACACGGTCCCGATACCAGTCCAGCGTCAACAACATCCTGCATTATTTCAGCGAGAAAATACGTCTTGCGGAAATCACGCCAGAAGCAGTATTCCGTTTCCAGCAAAAGAGGTTGGACGACGGCGCAGGTAAAGCGACCGTGAATCGCGACTTGGCCACGCTTTCGTCCTCGCTGGCGCGAGCCAAGAAGATGCGGCTTGTTTCGCATAATCCCTGCACGGACGTTGGAAGACTGAACGAAAGGCGTGATCGCAGGCAAGCAAAACCGCTCTCTTATGATGAAGAGGAGCGAGTGAAACAGTTTGCTCCACCTTGGCTGGCGACCTTAATCACAGTGCTGGTGGAAACTGGCATGCGGGTGAGGAAAGAAGCTCTTCCGCTCCAATGGTCTGATGTCTCCCTGGAATCGGAGCCTGCTTATGTCCGTATACGCGACTCCAAGAGTGCAGCCGGGGTGAGAACGGCGTGGCTAACAAACCACTGTCGGTCCGTCCTAACAAAGTGGCGAGCTATGTTCGGATCAGACTTTTCGCCTTATGTGTTTCCAAGCACCCGCATTCCGGAAACGCACATGACCGACTACAAGAGCGCTTGGCGGAAAGCAGCGGCGGCGGCTGGTCTCAAAGATCGGAGAATCTACGACCTGCGTTCGACATTTGCAAGCAGAGCCAATAGCTGTCGAGCTTCTGGTCTCACCGTTGCTCACCTTCTCGGGCACGCCAACACACAAATCCTCGCCACCTATGTTCGCCCTATC
>Ga0187883_10002756_pt1 | contig 10509 bp, 4 predicted proteins | sample June2016WEW_20_1_2_FD_132966 | JGI IMG/M metagenome (GOLD analysis project Ga0187883, IMG submission 132966) | Peatland microbial communities from SPRUCE experiment site at the Marcell Experimental Forest, Minnesota, USA - June2016WEW_20_10 | ecosystem: Environmental > Terrestrial > Soil >...
GTCGTCTCGAAAGCGATCGGACTGAATCCGAAATCGAGCGCCAGCTACATTCAGCTTTATCACGGCAACGCCGAGTTGCTAATGGAAAGTCTTGAGGTCGTGCAGCAAACCTCAGCCGTGATTCTAGGGGCAATCAGGATGGAAGAACCCGCCCCGGCAGAAGCGCAGGAACCCCAGTCCGCGCCTGACGCCACACCCGAAACCGAAGAAGCAGGTTACTTGCCCGCACCGGCAGATATCGCCGAGGCGGCAGAACCAGCCGCTTAAAACATCCACACGCTAATCGGCGCGGACAGGCGAAGTGTGTCTGTCCGCATGACTTCCACCGTTACTCAGACAAATCAGATAAGGAGAAGCATTTTATGGAAACCACAGTTCAGAGCAGCAACGAATATCGCAACTTGCCTGTGGCGCAGTTGCAGGAATCCACCACCAACCCACGCCGGCGCTTTGATGAACACAGCCTTGCGGAACTGGCATCCAGTTTTCAAGCACAAGGCGTCTTGCAGCCCTTGCTTGTCCGCACCATCGAGGATGACAAGTACGAGGTAATTGCCGGAGCGCGGCGGCTACGCGCCGCCAAACTCGCCGCGTTCGAAAAAGTGCCCGTTCGTGTCGTCGAACTCTCGGACGCGGCTTGTGTCGAAACGCAGTTGGTTGAAAATATTCAACGTGAAAATGCACATCCGTTGGAAGAGGCATTCGCGTTTTACGGCCTCTTGCACACGGATGGGCTTCAATACGACATCGCCAGCCTAGCGGCGAAGACCGGGAAAAGTCCGGCATTCGTGGCTACCCGCCTTCGTTTGGTCGAGTTGCATCCGTCCATCGCGGAGGCGTTCTTGGCAGACGAAATCGGCGTGGGCCATGCGCTCGAAATCGCCAAGCTACCGCAGCAGGAGCAACAGCGGGCGTTTGATGCCGCGTTCCATACCGCGTGGAATGGCGGGAAAGAATCCCGCATCCTGCGCCCTGTCCGCGACTTAACGGCATGGATCGAGCAGAATATTTTGCTCTCGCTCGATTCCGTGGCGTTCGACAAGAACGACGAGACGCTTGTGCCGGAAGCGGGAAGCTGCGCGAATTGTCCGAAGCGCACCGGCTTTAACACCTTACTTTTCGATGCGGGATTGCGAGATTCTTGCACCGATAAGGATTGCTACAACAACAAGCTGACGAAGAATGTTGAGCGTCAGATCGCCGCGAAACCCCAATTGGTGCAGATTACGAACGACTGGCGAACTCCCGGAAACAACGCAGTGCTGGGAAGAAACCAATACGTTGCCTTGAATCTCACCGCCAAGTCGGCGAAATCCAAGAAGGCGCTCTCTCCTTATCAAAAACCATGCAAGAACATGAGCGAGGCCCTTGTGGTAGACGGCACCGAGCGTGGGCGGACTGTAAAAGTCTGCGCCGAGCCGAACTGCTCGGTACACTTCGCCGACCGCCGCACTCCCAACTCGGAGCAGACAGCGAAGGAACGCGAACAGCGCCGGAAGGAATTGGAACGCCAGAAGCTCGAAGCCACGGTGCGGCACCGCACTCTGGCGGAAGTGCTCAAGCGCATCGGCGCACCGCTTGACCGCGCCGACCTTGTTTTGGTTGCGAGTGCACTTTTGCACAAACTTGATCCGTTACGGAAGGAACTATTGGCGCGGCGGCACAAGTTGGTCGAAGGCACGGCCAGCGAAGTTACGCACCCGCAGGTGCAGCAGGCCATCGCTCGGATGTTGCGGCAGCCGGACGAGAGCGCACTTTCAAAACTGCTGATCGAAGTCGTTTTGCTGGAATGCACAGATCGGGCGCCAACCAGCGACCCCGATGTGTTGATCACCACTGCAAAACGGCATCGCGTGGACGTGGACAAACTCCGCAAAGCCGTGGAGCAGGAATTCACCGCAAAGCGTGCGAAGCTCGCCGCCAAACAAAAGAAAGCTGCAAAGAAAGGTTCGCCAAAGACAGCAGCCTAGCCTACTGCAAGACCATTCAGGCGCTCGGCAATTGCCCGAGCGCCATTTTCATTTGGACCGTTATTTCTTGATCGCCAGCGTAGAAGTTCGTTTCCCCCGTCGCCAATCTGCGTCCAGCCCGAATCCCGCCCTTCAAAGGTGTCCTGCTGACGCAGGAGGCTTGTTTTGTCCCCACCCGACGGGCTGGTGTGCCGGCTCCGCCAAGTTCGTGACCCGGATCGCAATGTTACCGGCGCAGGCTCTAACGCAATGCCGCCAGATCCGCAAAATGCCGGGGCTGCAAGACTTCAAATCCCTTTTGTGGAACTTTTCGATACCGCCATACCTTTCCTGTCAGAGCAGACGCGTTCTCACACCAGTTCTCAGCTGCTGCATCTTTCTGCGATACCTCTGACGATTCCATTCCCTTCGTCTCGATCAACCAATGCTGACCCGCTGAATCCAGCGCAACGAAATCGGGATAGTACGAACGAAGGTTCATGCCGAAATCTACGTAGTCAATCGAGAAGCCAAAGGGTTGCGGCAGCTTGGCAAAAGCGCTGATATCTTCCGCACCGTCCAAAAAGCGCGCAAAACTTTTCTCAAAATCGTTGTCGCAGGGGATCATGTTGAAGACGCAATGATTCGCTTCGTAAACCTTGCGGGACCAGGGAAACGGCTGACAGGCGGAGAGCATACGGGCCGGTTCCAACAATTGCGGCTCTTGCTCGGCGATACTTAGCTGCTTCAGCACCTTGCTGAATTCTTGGATACACACGTAGGACGCTACCTGCGTGCTCATAGCTCTAACCGTAGCCATGTCGGTCAAATCCACTCTGCGACCGAAAGCTTTGTCCTCGAAAAACTGGCGAACTTTCGGAGCCAGCGCCGCGAATTGCGAGGGCAGCTTGACCGCTTCGGCAATCCGGCGCGCATAGTATCCGATCAACTCCTGCGCCGTCTGCGGCTGGGGAACCTTGTAATCCCGCTCAACGATTTTCTGGAGAGTAATAATGTCGTGGCCTTCGTAGCGGAAGGTTTTGTTGTTGGGGTCATCGGCGCCGAGCGGCAGGAGCATAGTCTGGAACGCCATCACATCGAGCGACGCGATTTCCTCCGCCAGGCTCTTCTTTCGCACCAGGGTGGGCGTCAGCGTAGGCAGACCAATATCGAATTGTTTGCGCTCATCGAGCGGCATAATCGTGACGATCCGAAGTTTGTCCTTGCCCACCTCGAATGTATCAAGCTGCAACTCTTCCAACTTCTCAAGATCATCGACGAATTCGAGAAACTTCCGGTTGCCAATGATATCGACGCGCTCGGTATAGTCGGCGGTAAGGTCGCGGAACATCAGTCGTAGGCCGCGCCCAATCGCTTGTTCGGGAAGGATGTTCGCCTTCGATGTGTAGGGCCGCAGGCCAACGACAACCGTTACGTTCTGCACGTCCCAACCTTCACGCAACATCATGACGCTCACGATCGCGTGAATCGGGTTGAGCGGATCGTCAACGCCCTTTACCGCCTTCCGAGCCGCCTCCAAGTCTTTTTTGCTCACCTCACCGGATTTGTCAGTGTGAATGATCTGGGTTTTTCCGTCGCCGAACTCAGCCGGATAGGCCTTCGCCAACCAATCCGCCACATCGTCCGCATCTTCCGTGCTATTCATCATGATGAACAGCACCGGCTTCTTATGCAGCGGCTTGAGCTGCTCAACATATTCTTTCCAGCGTTCCACCGCCGCCGTCAGGTATCCCCTATAGCGCACGCTCGCGTAATCCGAATTCGGCTCAGGGATTTTCGCCACACCCTTCACGGGGCGCTTCACGATGTTGTCTAGAATGGCCTGCTTAAGCGGGTAATCGGAGATTGTCCACGGGAAAATTCCACCCTTTTGGAAGCGCGGAGTGGCCGAGAAATCGAGCTGTGCCGCTAGGGGCAATTTCTCATGTAACTGGTGAATTATTTCGTTCCACTTAAGGGTTTCGTCGTGAGTATGGTGAGCCTCGTCGTTAATCACGAGCAACCGCCCCTTGCGGCAAGCAATGCGCTCGGCAAAATCGGACTGCTCCAATTTCTGTGTAGGGGGCTTAGGGCCCAACACCGCGGTCATGGCATCCGGCTCGTCGTCTTTTCCACGGGCGGAGCGGTCATGAAACTGTTGGATGTTGGTAAGGAAGAGCACTCCCTCAGAGTGCGCCCGTTCTCCCTCGCCCCGCATTACGCAGTCGAAGTCCCAGAAGATACCCAATTCCTTGGGACGGATCGGATCTTCACGGAAAATGTTGCCATTGGCGAAATCTCCCTTTAGCCGCTCCAGCACGATGACGTTGGGAGCAATGAGCAGGAAAGTCTTGGCGTAATCTTTGGCAATTTCATCCTGCTCCCGCATCGCATTGAAGTATTGCCATGCGATAGCCAGGGACATGACCTTCGTCTTGCCGCTACCCGTGGCCATCTTGGTGCAGTAGCGGGCGAATTCGTCATATTGAGCGAGTCGGAGGTCGGGCACATTCTGGGCAAATCGCTCAAGCAAATCTTTGCGAGTGCGGACTTTTTCCACTTCCCAGACATAGATAAGCGTCTCGATCGCTTCCCGTTGCGAATCGTGGTATCTGAAAGGCCTTCCGGTTTTGAGTTTGTGATCAGCTTCGAACCAATAGCTCAGTAGGACGCCCGTCGTGTCTGTGATCCCCTTGCGCCCGCCAGCCTTCCAAGATTTCACCGCCTCCCGTAGTGCAGGAACGCAAGCCCCCGAGCGAAGCTTGGCCGTGATATCCAGCAAGCTGGGCGTTTCGTCGAGGGGTTTCTTACGCCGAGGCATAATCTTAGCTGTAGAGACGCGGCGTGCCGCGTCTCAGGGGCGAGACCGACGAAGCAGGGTCTCTACCGCGACTTCATTTAACGTCAACCGTAAATATCTTGGTCGTGTCGTTCCCCAGAATGTCGATGACTTTCACCACCACCGTGTACTTACCCGGTTCGGAATACTCGTGCTTAACCGCCAGCTCCAGCTTAGGACTCTTCCGGGTCCGGTAAGACTGCCACTGGTTGTGAAACGTGTCGTCCTTAAAATCCCAATCCACCGCCCAGTAATCAACCATCTGGCTCCAGTGTTTGATGGCGCTGCGCACTTCGGCAGGCACGTCGTCAGAGGGAATAACAAAATCGGAAAGCGTAAGCGTGAGCTCCCGCTTCTTGATCTTGGTATCGACCGAGAGCGCACCCAGCTCAAAGAAATAGACATCGCCCTGCTCGACCGCTTTCTTCTCCAGCACCTCGCGAGGGATTTTCTTGAAGGCCGCATCCACCCGAGCTTCGGCGGCAACTTGCTTCGCGGTCTCATTCATGTCGAGCGCGAACTCCCAGCCCAACAGATCCACGGCAGGCTTCTGCGGAGAGTTGGGGCCCTTGCCGCTGGCTTTCCACACCTCGGCGGCAATGGCGTTCACGTCCGCTCGGGTCACCGGCGCATCCACCGCAGCCACATGCACCATGCGCCCGCCCTTGACACCGTGCAGCCAGACGTGACCGCTGACTGGCGTAGCGTGGTAAAGCTCAAGGATAAATTTGCGATAGGCGGCCTCGCGTTCTTTCTGTTCTTCGAGTCTGTTCTTGCCGTTCGAGGGAAACTCGGCAACTTGCCATTGCTGGCGCTCATATTTGCCGAGGTTCTGGACGATGAACGGTTTGACATCTTGAATGCCGAGCAGACGCTTGCGGGTTGTGTGGATCGCGAAGCGTCCGAGGTCGCAGGCGATCCAGCGGCGGTTGAGCTTTTCGGCGACGGCAGCGGTGGTGCCAGAACCGCAAAAACAGTCCAGGACGAGATCTTGAGGATTGCTGCTCGCATTGACCAGACGAGCAAGCAGGCCTTCGGGCTTCTGAGTTTCATACGCGAGGCGTTCGGGATGACCAGCAGGCAGCCAAGCAACATCCCCATCAACTTCAGTGCCATCTAGCAGCGCGTCTTTCGTGTGCGGCTGATATGCCCAAATATCTTGCAATGGCAGACCCTCCCCGACGTAAACCTTTGCGCGGGGTGCCATTCCAGGACCAGCTGGCGGAATGACGTAGCCTTTTTCCAAGAGGTAATCAAGCCGCTTCAAGAACGGCAAGTGACTTATGTCTTCTCCGATTTGTTCGTAAAGGCTCTTCGGGGGTTGCCAGTGGCGACCAATCTTTGTAGGATTGAATCCGAGCCACGTTTGGCCAGACTCGCCGGTCCTGACACCCGGTCCAGTAAGGTCACCCGAATCGTGGAACCCGCGTTCGTCCTTCCGGGTGAATCTATTTTCAACATAGGCCTTCGCATAAGGTGTCCGTATTACGTTGAAGGTTGCGCTGTCTGATTTAACATAGCGAAAAATGACATCGTGAATTTGACCGAAGGCATTGGCCGAGTTGTGTGCGTTAGTCCGCCGCCACACGACTTCATTTGAAAATGCGTCGAGACCGAAAACCTCGTCAAGAACAGCTTTCGCGTAATGGCCAACGTGCCAATCGAGATGCACATAAATCGTCCCGCTATCACTCAAAAGCTCTCTAAGCAAGACGGCTGCCTCGTAGAGCCATTTCGAATACGTATCGATCGAGCTAGCGCCCCGCTGCCGACCATCGGCGGTTACCCCCCAAGTATCACGGTACGCCTTCTGTTCTAGGATTGATGGTTCCTTGGTCAACGCATCGTCCGAATCCGGAATTGCTGTAGTAAACGAGAAATCGGCGCCCGTATCAAAGGGCGGATCAATGTAGATCAAATCCACCTTGCCCGCGAACTCGGGCAGAAGCGAGGGCAGGACGTACTTCTTGTCGCCCCAGATGAGGCGGTTGCGCCACTCCGGATCGTGGCCGGAAGAAGACAGCTCCAACGTGCGCTGTCGCTCCTGCGCGCTCTCGTTTACCGTCTCGACAGTTTGAAAAGGCAGCTCGATACGAACCGGTGCGCGCTTGTTGCCGTGCTCGTCGTATTTGCCGTCCCAGATGAGTTCAGCCATGCTTGAAAATAGAAAGGGGGAAGCTCAACATCTTACACGAAAGGTTCCCTGCAAGTGCGGCGCGGCCCGTTACTCCGTATCGTCCGCTGTTCTCGCCGCGTCTCTCCGCGCCGTCTTCGTCGCCAATGTGCCTCTTTCCGTTTCCCCACTCATGGACGGGTTCGGAGTCAACCTAACAGCCGCAGGCTAGCGTCAAGGCACTTTCGCGACATAAACGATGATTCCCTACGGGCTGCCCCTCATTTATTTCACGGTTGCCTGTGACGCCGCGCCTTCCGTGCGGCCGCTCCTGTTGCCTCTCTCGCCCCCGCCAAGGGGGTCACTCAAAACGAAAGAGGCACAACATGACGACGAAGACTCTCAGCAAAAGCGACCTCGCGCAGTTTACAGGCAGCGAGAATTGGTATCGGCACGGGATCAACCGCAACATTCTCTATACCGACGGCGCACAGCACGTTGCCGAGCACGGTGGAGCATATTGGCTTCTGGACGAGATCGCGATCATTCAGCCCTACAACAAGGCTGTTGGCGCCGAGGAATTTCAGGTCTGGAAACTCGCCGTACGTCCCGACCGAACCGCTACGCTTACGTGCGACGATGGCAACGGCAATATCGTATTCACGAAGCAGATCGAGCACACCGATTTCCCGCTGGATGAGATTACCCTGTACTTCACCAACAACGTCATCCACTTGCCAAGCGAGTACTGACCAGCGCTACGCCCGCGCTGGCATTCTCGCTGGCGCGGGTTGTACTAGCCTGGGCGGATGAATAAGGGCAAGTGAGGAACCGCACCGGTCTAAGGCGGCTATCCGTGCCAGAACGCCCGCCCAGAGCGGGTTCCATGAACAAGTGAGTAAAAGTATTGTTGCGTTCCAGGAAACTCTTCCAAACTGGCCCGGTTATAATCGTTTAACCACTCGTCGTTTTAGAACCCGACTTCCAGGACCGAACTCCTGATGTCTTGGAAGTAGGTTGACTCTAGTTCTCTGAGAAATATTCAGAAGAAGAGAATCTCCCGTGAGGATTCGTGTCCCAAGGCAGAGGACATTTACTGCCGCCCTTACTCTGGTAGTTTTCCTTGCTTGCTCGTACTACGTCTTCAACGCGCGACGCCGACTGAGTCCTTCAACTCGTGCCGCGGCTTTTCGGGTTGATTCTGCGGATGCTCAGCAATCGGCAGACGCCGATGCGCTGCTTGCCGTCGCCGATCACTTCTACTGGTTAAATAACGGACCCGCGGCTGCGCCGCTCTATGTCAGAGCCGAGAGGCTGTTCTCGGAGCGGGGTGATGCGCGGAACGAACTTCACGCCAAGGTGGGCCGTCTCAGATCAGAAGCCGAAACGATGTCGTTCGTTGACCTTTCACGTCTCTTGGATGAACAGCTACAGAATCCCATCGTGCAGACTGACAAAAACCTTCGCCTGTGGTGCCTGATCGCGAAGGGCTACACCGATATTGAAATTGACTACCGAGCCGCAAAGCGCGACTGGCTGGAAGCGCAGGATATCGCAAAGAGCTTGGGCGAGAACCAGTGGGTGACGAGGGCCTCCGGCGAACTGGGCCTCATTGGGTTTCTCGAAGGAAACCCTGGACGCGCAGCCAGACTTCTGGGGGGTGCTCTCCTGTCAACCATGGCGAACGGCGACACGGCTGGTCAGGTACGATTTCTAGAATTACTCGGAAGAGGATTTGAGGAAGTTAAGCGCCCCGCGGAAGCGCTGAAATTCTTCGAGCGGGCAATCAAGCTGGCGGAGGCCGATCCTGACTGCGGACTGCCATTCATGGGTTATGAAGGAAAAGCAGATGCCCTGGCCTCGCTCGGTCGAACCGATGAGGCAAAGTCGGTGCTTGAGAGCGCACTGAACAAAGCGCGATCGCAAGAGAAGCGCGGCCACGAAGCGCAGTTGCTTATTCTTCTCGGAAAGCTTGAGGCGCAGACCGGGAACCGACAGCAGGCGCTGACATACTTAGAAGATGCCGGTCAATTTACAACCCGAGTGCAATACTACCGAATAGAAGCCGACGCCATGTTCGAACTAGCGACACTCTATCGTGATGGCGGAGATCTGGCCACAGCGGACGCGCGCGCTACCCAGGGTCTGGCTGCCAGCCAGCAGGTTGGTGATCGTTATTACGTGCCTCGCAACTTGACGATGCTGGCTGATTTGAAAGCGCGGCGTGGTCGCTTTGCCGAAGCAAACGCGCTCTACGAGCAGGCAGAAGATGTGATTGAGGGAATGCTCCTCAGCGTCGATGAGCCGTACTGGAATAGCTCAACTGCAGCGGCGATGAGTCAGACCTACTTGGGACACTTTGAACTCATCACCAAGAACGGCGATGCGCCCGGAGCGTTCGCCGTTTTGGAGCGTGTTCGAGGACGGACTCTTGCTTGGGCTCTTGAAGATAGAAAAGCACTCCCCACAGCGGAATCGGGGCAAACAGCCACGTTGGAAGGCGATGTTGCGGATCTCCAGGCCCGACTGATGCGGACCAACAGCGCACCTGAACGCGAACAATTGCTCGACAACCTCGTTGAATATGAGCGGCGTCTGGGTCTGGCTTGGACCAAAGAAGATGCTCCAAGCCAACGCCTTCCGGTACAGCCTGCAGCGTTGACGAATGTGGAAAACGACCTGCATCCAGATGAAGCGCTATTGGAGTATGTACTGGATGATCCAACTTCCTTCTGTATCACGGTGACGCGGCGAGGCGCACGCATCCAAGCATTGCCGGTTGGTCGGAAGGAAGTCGAGAAACTGGTGCAGCAATTTGTCGACGACGTGCGCACAAAGGGCGCGGGAATCGAAGCCTCGAAACGTCTGTTTCGAGTACTCCTAGAGCCGATTTCCGAAGCGAAAACAGCAACCAGACTCATCATTGCACCGGACGGGATGTTGAACCTGCTTCCGTTTGAAGCACTGCGAGATCGCCAAGGCGAGTATCTGTTGAAGTCCCGCGTCGTAAGTTACGTGCCTTCCGGAACCATTCTTGATGTATTGCGGCGAGAGAGGAAGAACGTAAGGGCACCGCGTCCTTTTCTCGGTGTTGGTGATGTCGCCTACGAGAATCAAGGCGGGGCTGGGCGGAGGATACCGACTCCAGATACGATCCGCGCACGGCTGGTGCGGGGCATGGCGGACCTTTCCGGGATGCGGCTTCAAGATCTTCCTGAAACGCGGGAAGAGGTCGAGAGAATCGGTAAAATTGTCGGACGGGATGCGGTAATGTTGCTTGGCAAAGACGCCACGGAAACTGCATTCAAGAAGGAGCCACTCGACCAGTTTCGCGTTTTGCATCTGGCGGTGCACGGGTTCGCAGATACGCAGTATCCCGAGCGTTCAGCACTGGTCTTGGGGACAGACCCGAAGTCGAGTGACGACGGGCTGCTGCAAGTACGGGAGATAATCAGATTGCGACTGAATGCCGAACTGACTACGCTGTCCGCGTGCGACACAGGCGTGGGCAAACTCCAGGGGCAAGAAGGGGTCAGTAATCTGGTGGAAGCGTTCTTGGTGGCCGGTTCGAAATCAGTTGTCGCGAGCTTGTGGAGCGCCGACGACAC
>Ga0187883_10002757_pt1 | contig 10508 bp, 6 predicted proteins | sample June2016WEW_20_1_2_FD_132966 | JGI IMG/M metagenome (GOLD analysis project Ga0187883, IMG submission 132966) | Peatland microbial communities from SPRUCE experiment site at the Marcell Experimental Forest, Minnesota, USA - June2016WEW_20_10 | ecosystem: Environmental > Terrestrial > Soil >...
AAAGAGTTTCCCTGCGGCGGCAAGACCGTCTGCGTCGCCAACGTGAACGGCGAAATCAGCGCCATGGAAAACACCTGCCTGCATCGCGGTGGCCCGCTCGGGCAGGGCGTGATCTCAAAAGGAAAAGTCGTTTGCCCGTGGCATGGCTGGGAGTGGGACCCGAAGACGGGCGAAGCTGGGCCGCCAGGGGCGAAGGTGGCCGTGTATCCGGTAAAGATCGAGGGCGGGGATGTGCTGGTGGAGATGTAACTGGCGCCAGCTGCCTCTGGTGCCAAGAAATAAAGTTGTTTTCCGCCGATTGCCTAGAACTGAATCACATCCACTTCGGCGCTGTACTTGGGCGACGCGCCCCATCCCAACGAGGAATAGTCGTTGATCGCGGTGGTGATGTTGAAGGTGAAAGGGTTGTTCGGGTTGCCGCTGCGGTAGCCCGCTCCCACGATGCCGAAAGGGAAGGTGAGATCGGTGCCGGCGTTATTCCCCGGCGCGCCGTTTTCGTCCGCATACAAGATCTGTAAAAAGAGACGGTCGCCAAGCAGTTCCAGAACGCGTCCGGCGGAATTCGGCACTTGGGCGATGTTGCCGGCGAAGACGTAGGTTGTGGTTGGACCCGCGGTCACCACAGGAACGTAGTTTGGCCACTTTACATCCGTATAGTTCAGCAGATCGACTTCGTAATCGGTCAGTGGTCCCGACCCCAATTTCGGCGTTCCCATGTTTACAACCGAGAGATAACAGGAACCGCTGGCGAAGATAAGGCTCTTGGATGCCGCCACGTGCACCGGCACGAATGCGCCGTTCAGCGAAGGACTGACGGTGATGGACTGGCTGCCAACTTCGTCGATCCAGTTCAGTGTGCTAGCCGCTCCATCGGCACAGTCGGCGGCGACCAGGTACGTCGCGGCTCCAACGGGCGAGAGTAGGGTGATGGGGCCGCTGGTCAGATGCCAGTTCGCGAACGGCTCCGTGATACCCCCTTGTCCCTGGCTTCCTGTCATCCAAAAACCGAAGCCGACCACATACAGGTCATACGTCCCGACGTAAGAGCCGGATGTTTCGACCTTAGGCGCGGTGTGCGCCAGGATACGAATGGGGTCGCAGTTGGAGATCACTCCCTGGGCTGCAGAGAAGGTGAAGCTTCGGGATTTTGAGTTCTCGTCGGTCCATTTTAGGATGACGGACAAGCTATTGGAGCTTCCTAGCTGCGACAGGTAGACGCAGAGGAGATAGCTGGCGTCCGAGCCCGGAGCGGACAGAATGGCGGTTGCCGGCAGGGCTGCCGTCTGATTCGGGAACTCTTTGCGTATTTCGGTGATGGCAGCGCTGGCGTGAAGCGAACCCATGAGTGCGAGGATTAAGGTGATGGAAAAATTCTTCATCGGTCTTTCCTTTGGCCGTCAAGGCGGCCTGCGAAGCTGCGCCGATCTTTGCACCGATCCAGCCGCGCCACTAGTCTTCTATGGAGGCAACTACTTTCGTATCCCTTGCGGACCTGCCCGCGCGAAGAGGACTGTTCCTTTGACGTCGTCAGAGACTGGCAAATCTTACGATTGGTGCTTGACACGGCTGCGGGAACGGCTGGGCTGGAGATGTCAGCCGTGGGTTGCGCCCAGGGCCGATGCCGAAAACTAAGAGAAGGAACCTCGGCGGAGGCTGCGATTGAATCTGCCGGGCTTTGCCCGGCGGACAGACGTATGCGTCCGCCACTGTGTGCTTTTCTACCCGAGCAGTTTCACGAACTGGCCCGGCTGTCCTTCAAACCCCGGAAACACGGTTTTCAAATCCTTGTTCCCCAGGTACTGCGACACGACTTCGCTGAGCACCAGCCGGAAGTCTGTCGTCACCGCCAGATCGCGTCCTTCATACAGCTGCGATTGGTCGAGCCCCGGCCAGCGCCCATAGACTTTGCCGCCTTTTACCGGGCCTCCCAGGACGAACATCACGTTGGCGTGGCCGTGGTCGGTGCCGCGGTTTCCGTTTTCACGCGCCGTGCGGCCGAATTCGGACATCGTGACCACGACCGTGTCTTCTCCCAGATCGCCGAGGTCGGTCCAGAAGGCGGAGATCGATTGCGAGAAGTCTCCCAGCACGTTGGAGATCTGGCCCTCGGTGCTGCCTTCGTTGACGTGGTGGTCCCAGCCTCCTATGTCGGCGAAGGCCACTTGCACTCCCAGGTTCGCTTTGATCATCTGCGCTAGTTGCTTCAGGCTGTCGCCGAAGCGGCCCTTGGGATAGTTGGCGTTGGCCGCCGGCGTGTAGTGCGCGGGGTCGGCAGCTTTCAACGTTTTGACTGCGTCGAAGGTTTCCTGGCCCGTGCCGTGGAGCACGCTGTCCACCGAGTGGTCGTACATGGCTTCGAAGCTGTTCGACATGGGGACGGCGTTGGGATTCTTTCCTCCTACAGAGAAATCGTTCAGATTATTGACCGCAACCGCTGGCTCTTTGCCGGAAAGAATCCGCGGCAGCGACGGCCCAAACGCGATGGCTCGGAAGGCCGACGTGTCTTTCCCTGCATTACTCGGAAGTTCCTGCAGTGCGCGGTTTAGCCAGCCGTCGTCGGTGATCTTTATGCCGGGCGTGCCGGATTCCATGTAGTCCTGCGCATCGAAGTGCGACCGCGTGGGGTCGGGCGATCCGGCGGCGTGCACGATCGCAAGATGCTTCTGCTTCCAGAGCGGTTCAAAGGACGCCATCGCCGGATGCAATCCGAAAAAGCCGTCGAGATCGAGCACGGATTTCTTCGGGATGTTGATGGTCGGACGCATGGTGTAGTAGCTCGCTTCGCCGTGCGGCACAACAATGTTGAGTCCGTCGGCGGCTCCGCGCTGAAAGATCACGACCAGACGCTTCGGGCGAACGCCGGGATCGGCCGCGCCAAAGGCGGCGCGCGTCAGGAAACTGGGGAGCGCGGTGGTGCCGACTACTGCCAGCGCTCCGTTGCGAAGAAAAATGCGTCGAGTGATGGACATAAAACACTGCTCCTGGCCGTTAGCTCTTGGTTTTTGGCTAATGGCTAAGAGCCAATAGCTAAGAGCCTTTACGCTATCTTCTTTGAAACTCCGGCGAGCCCAGTATCAATCCCGTAATTGCGGCCACGTTGGGTGGACGCTTTGGATCATCCAGCCGCCTTTGGCTGATCTTCGGGTCTTCCAGTTGCTTGCCGATGGTATCGTGCGTTTGTTTGGAAATATCGCCCGCCAGCAGCGAGTTTTCCAGCGCAGCTAACACTTGCTGCGGGTCGTTCGGAACCTCTTTGCCGGGCCCAGTTGCCGCGGGCGACGAGGCTAAGCTGAGTACGTCGACCTTCACTCCCTTGATCTTGCCGGCGGCTAGGCCGAGCGCGAAATTCATGCGGCCCAGCAGCGCCGAGGAGTTCACCCAGGTGCTGGCCTTCATCGAATAGCCCGTCGGCGGCATCATGCCGTAGGGCGTCATTCCCATGTTGTTGAGCGTGTTGACCAGCGCGCGGGCGTCGTCAACCTCGGCTCCGCTGGCGCGCACAGCCGAGACCACGAACTCCAGCGGCGTTTTCACTTTCGCGCGGTAAGCGTCGGACGACCAGAACTCGGGCGACTTGAACAGCGTGCGCAATACTTCGCGAATGTCCCCGTCTTTTTTCAAGTACGTCTGGGTCATGCGCTCCACCAGCGCCGCCGGAGGATCGTCGGAGACAAAGCGCATCGCCAGTTTCTGCGCGATGAAGTGTGCTGTCTTGGGATCGTGCGCCAGCAGGTGCAGGACCTCCAACCCTTCTTGTTCGCCGTTTTCCTGGATGCGATGTCCGAGCACGATCTTGTCGCCGGGTTCGTGCATGCGGGGTTCGAAAAAGAAGCCAGCGCCTTTCTTGGGCGGATCTATCGTCCATCCCGTAAATACCTTGGCCACTTCCGTAACGTCCTTTTGCGAATAGCCGCCGTTGACGCTGAGCGTGTGCAACTCCATCAACTCACGGCCGTAATTTTCGTTCAGGCCGCTGGCGGCGCCCTTGCCCCGCTTCGGCGGGCCATTCTTTGGAATAGCGTTTGGACCTGGTCCCGAGCCGGGCGGATGCGGCGCGATTCCGAGTGCGATTTCCGAGTTGGGTCCGACGCTTAGCCAGTTGTCGAGATAGAACATCATCGCCGGGCTTTTGGCGGTCGCCACCAGCAGGTCTTCGAATTTGCCGAGCACATGCGGGCGGATGGCGTCGCGCTCATAGCTGGTCATAAGATAGCGGTCGGCGCCCTTGTTGATGAATATGTTGAAGTGGTTGACCCAGAAGTCGGTCATCACTTCGTCGAGCTGGCGCTCACTGTAGATCTCGCGTACCAGTTTGGCCTGCATCAGTTCATCGACCACCACTTGTTCGGGATTCTTGAGCGCCTGCATCGTTTCCTTTTGCGGAGCGCTCATTCCCGCCATCAGCGCGTCGGCTTTGGTGCCCTTGGGGGTGCTCGCGATCTGCTTGCGCTCTTCGGGCGACATTTGCAGAATTTCCTTCATGCGCTCGTCGGGCGGCAGATCGAGAAGTTCCTGCGCCTTGAGATTTACGGCGCGACGTTCCGCGCGGCGGAGCTTCTGGTCGGCATCGTCCGAACTGGCGCCGTCCTTGCCGCCGGATGGATTCTGCTCGTCGCCTTCGGCCGCTGCGCTCTTGGCGGCTTGCTGCTTGCGCTCCTGTTTATCTTCGTAGCGCTGAAGCTGCGCTTCGTACACGGCCCGCCGCACGGGATCGCGCGGCAGGGTGGCCTTGCCGTCAGCGATCTGCCGGATCAACTGCTCGGGCGGAAAATTCTCGACGATCTCGTTTGTGTCCATCCCCAGCGTACGGAACGGAGCCAGCCTGGCGTCGAGCGCCGAGTCGTCGATTCTGTCGGGGTGGAGTTCGAGGTCAATCCACCGATCGACGCCCATCTGCGCCACGCGGTCCACGTCGCCAGGCCGCGGGCCGAAGGTCAACCGGTTCAGCGCGTGCAGGGCGCGCTTCTGGCCCTCCATCGCGCCGGACTTCTCCTTCTTACGGCCAAGCGCCATCTGGGCCGTAAGCACGCAGGCGACGAGCAAAGCAGACGCCAACAGCCAACGGCACCTGCGCCATGGCATTTCCATTCTGATTGGCCTCATTAAGAATGAACCCCGATTACTGGAAAAGTTCCTGGCCAGACTAGGGTTAAAGGGGAAAGTCTAACTCTTGAGTTGCGTCACGTAGGCTTTTTCGCTTTGCGACTTGCGGGCGGAATTCTCCACGAATTTCAGAAACTCGCGCAGGTGTTCCTTTTCCGATAGCTCCGCCTGGGAAAACTTGACCCGTACTCCAAACGAGGGTGCGCTGCGCGTAACCATCCCGCTGATCATGACGCCTTTCACCCAGATCTTGCCGCTGGCTACCCACAATCCAATTTCCAGAGCTTTGCCGGAAGGCACGACGCTCGCGGTCTCGACCAGGCATCCTCCGCGGCTGACATTATTTAGATTGCCCCAGACCGGCGTCTCCTGGCCCTCAATGTGAATCTCCACTGCCACATAGCACTTGATGCGCTGAAAGCGGCGGCGGTCCGACTCCGAAACGAAATCGGGTTCGAACGGAGGCGTGTCCACGATTGCTTCGGGGCGCGGAAGTTCCGCGACGGGCGCGGGAGTGGCGCTAACTGCTTTGTTGCCCGATTCCCCCGGCGCCTCTCGGCCTTTGACGGCAGCATCTTTGATTTCGCGCATCGCCCGCAGCAGGGCCGCTTCGCGCTGTTCCGGAGACACCTCACGGTAGGTCTGGAGCAGTTTCCCGAGGTGGCTGACGAGATCGGGGTCGGTGAGCAGACGCGTCCAGTCCGATCCCGCAGACGACATTTTTGTGGCTTTGTTCATACGCAGTGATGTGCCCCGAATCGATTCGTTCGCGAAGAGAATGACCGGTTCACACCTCAAGAGTGAACGCGGACGGCAGGTTGAACAAGATGACTAAGGTCACCTCCAGTCTTGTCGTTGGAATCAGCCGTCCGTCCGTACCCGGATCGCCAGATTCCATCCGGATCGCAGGACAATAATTTTGCATCCGGCGTTTCGCGAGTGGAGTCCAAAGCTTCTGTCGGTCTGTTTCGGCTTGCCCGATTTGGCGAGGTGCGGCTACAATCTAACCAATTGGTTAATTACATTGGTCAATGAAATGAAAAGATCTGCAAGTTGCCGCGTTGTTCTGTCGATTGCGCCCTTATTCGTATCCCTAGCCTTGCTCCGCGCACAGGACTCCACCTCCGGAACGAGCGCGGGTTCGGCAGGCGGAGCCATGGCGGTGCCCGCTTCGCAGGCGCAGGTTTCGCAAGTCCAGACCTCGGCCCAGAATCCAGTGTTTGGCAGCGTGCCGGACGCCAAACCTACCCCCGGAGTCTTGCCGCTGACCTTCAGCGACGCCATCGAGCGCGCCTTGCGTCATAACCTGGCCGGACTTTTATCCGAATACAACACGATCCAAGCGCGCGGAGAGAAGTGGGAGCAACTCAGCGCCCTGCTGCCGAACGTCAGTGCCGATGTGCAGGAGGTAGCGGAAAAGGAGAGCCTGCAAGCGTTAGGTCTGCGAAGCGGCGGTCCTTTTGGGAACAATGTGCCGCGTGTCATCGGGCCGTTCTCCTACTTCGACGCGCGCATCTCGGCCACGCAGCGGGTTTTCGACTGGAAGTCGATCCAGAAATACCGCGCGTCGGAGATCGGCGAAAACGTAGCCAAGTTCAATCTGAAGGACGCGCGCGATCTGGTTGTGCTCGCGACTGGCAACGCCTACTTGCAAGCCATCGCCGAAGCGGCGCGGGTGGAAACCGCGCAAGCGCAAGTCGAAACCGCGAAGGCGCTCTACGACAAAGCGACGGCGCAACAGAAAGCCGGTGTGGCTCCGGCAATCGATACGCTGCGGGCGCAAGTGGAATACCAGACGCGCCGGCAGCAACTGATCGCGGCCGGAAACGATTTCGCCAAACAGAAAATTTCACTGGCGCGCGTGATTGGCTTCGCGCCCACCCAGGAATTTGAACTGGCCGACAAAGCTCCGTACGACCCTTTCCCCGTCCCCGATCTTGAATCCAGCCTGCAGCGAGCCTATTCCCTGCGGTCGGATTACAAAGCGGCGCGGGATCGTTTGGCCGCCGCGCAACTGGAGCGAAACGCCGCCGCTGCGGGACGGTATCCCACCGTGGATGTGTCCGCGAATTTTGGCGAAATCGGAGCTGTGCCCGGCGACGTGCTGCCTACGTACACGGTCGTGGGCACATTGAATGTTCCGATCTTCGCCGGCGGCAAGGTCCATAGCGATGTTTTGAAGGCCGATGCCAGCCTGCGGCAGGCCGAGGCGCAGATGGCGAACGTCCGCGCCCAAATCGATCAGGATATCCGCAACGCTCTGCTCGACCTCAAGTCCTCGAGCGAGCAGGTGGAAGTCGCCCAGAGTTCCGTGAATCTGGCGGAGCAGGCGCTCACCCAATCGCGCGATCGTTTCTCCGCCGGAGTCACCGACAATCTGGAAGTGGTGCAGGCGCAGGAAGCAGTGGCGGCGGCGCACGAGAGTTTAATCTCGAGTCTTTATCTTCACAACCTGGCCAAGGTTTCTTTTGCCCGCGCCCTGGGACGCGCCGAAGAGGGCGTTCGCGAATACTTGAAGGGAAGTAATCTGAGGTAGCAACTATGGAATCACCCAGCAGCGTTGTAACCGAGCCCAAACCGCAACCGGAAGTGCCGGCACCGCAGGCTCAGCCGTCCCCGGCCCAGTCGTCCGCAGACAGCGAGTCTCGCTATCAACGGCGAGCCGAGTTTCTGGGCAATCCGGGCACCAAGTGGGGGCTCATCCTTGCTGGGCTCTTGATTCTGGTCGCTGTTTTCTTTCTTTGGCGGTATCTCGCGAGTTACGAATCGACCGACGACGCGCAGATCGACGGGCACGTGAACGCGGTGAGCGCGCGTGTCAGCGGCCATGTGATCAAGCTCAACGTGCAGGACAACCAATACGTGGAAAAGGGAACAGTGCTGGTGGAAATCGACCCCGCCGATTACGAAGTCGCCGTGGCGAAGGCGCGCGCTGAATACGCCGACGCGCAAGCGCAGGCTTCCGCCGCCGGCATTAACGTCCCGATCACCGATGTGAGCACTTCCAGTCAGGTCAGCGGCGCACAAGGCGGCGTTTCCGGCGCGCAGGCTGGAATCGAGGCCTCGCGTCAGCAGTTTGAAGCCGCCAAATCGCAGGTCGCGGAAGCGGAAGCCAACAATACGAAAGCGCAGAACGATCTTCTCCGCTACAAGATGCTGATCGACAAGCAGGAAATCTCGCAGCAGCAATACGATCAAGCCGTCGACAGCGCTCAAGCTGCAGCCGCCGCTCTGCAAGCGGCACGCGCCAATGCCGACGCTTACGCGGCACAGATCAAGCAGGCACAAAGCAAACTGGAGCAGGCCGACGCCGACCTTCGCACTGCTGGCAACCGGACGCACACGATGCGGGTCATCCAGGCCCGCGCCCAGTCTGCGCAGGCCGTGGCCGATCAGAAGAAGGCCGCATTGGACCAGGCGGAACTGAACCTCCAATACACGAAAGTGATTGCGCCGGTCAGCGGTGCCGTCAGCAACCGCACGGTCGAGGTTGGTCAAAACCTGCAGACCGGGCAGGAGATGATGAAGGTGATTCCGCTCGACGAGGCGGACATCTGGGTTACGGCAAACTTCAAGGAGACGCAACTGAAGAACATCAAGCCGGGTCAAGCGGTCGAGATCGAGGTCGATGCCACCGGCAAAACCTACAAGGGACATGTTGATTCCATCGCCGGCGCCAGTGGAGATCGCTTCAGTCTGCTCCCGGCCGAAAACGCCACCGGCAACTACGTCAAAGTGGTGCAACGCATCCCGGTGAAACTCGTGTTCGACAAGGGCGAGATCAAATCGCACGAACTGCGCCCGGGAATGTCGGTGCTGCCGAAGGTCTGGATTAAATAATGGGCGCGGCTTCTATCACCACCAACGAGGCCGCCGAATGGCGCCCCGCGATTAATCCGTGGGTGATTGCGCTTACGGTGACACTGGCCACCTTCATGGAGGTGCTCGATACCAGCATCGCCAACGTGGCGCTGCCGCATATTGCCGGCAGTCTTTCCGCGGGGCAGGACGAGAGTACATGGGTGCTCACGTCGTATCTGGTCTCGAACGCCATCGTGCTCCCGCTGAGCGGTTGGCTGTCTTCCATCATGGGCCGCAAGCGTTTTTACATGAGTTGCGTGGCGCTGTTTACCGTCAGTTCGTGCCTGTGTGGATTTGCGCCCAACCTGTCCATGCTCATCGTCTTTCGTATTTTGCAGGGTGTGGGCGGCGGCGGCTTGCAGCCGAGCGAACAAGCGATCCTTGCCGATACCTTTGCTCCCGCCAAACGCGGCATGGCGTTTGCCGTCTACGGCATTGCGGTGGTGATGGCTCCGGCCATCGGCCCAACGCTCGGAGGCTGGATCACCGACAATTTCAGCTGGCGCTGGATTTTTTTCATCAATATTCCCGTCGGCATACTTTCGCTCTTGCTCACATCAAAGCTCATTCAGGATCCTCCGTACTTCAAGCGCCGTAAGCTGAGCGAAACGCGAATTGACTACACCGGCCTCGGTTTCGTTGCCCTCGGCCTCGGGACGCTGCAGGTGGTCCTCGACAAAGGGCAGCGCGACGACTGGTTCGAATCGCACTTCATCGTGTGGCTGACCGTGGTCTCGGCCGCGTCGCTCATTTTCGTGATTTTCTGGGAGTGGCGCCACAAGGACCCCATCATCGACCTGCACTTGTTTCGCAACAAAACCTTCGCTGCCGCGAATTTCCTGATGTTCATGCTTGGATTTGCTCTGCTCGGCAGCACACTGCTGCTGCCGCTCTTCATGCAGACGATGCTCGGTTATACCGCCGAGCGTTCCGGTATGGCGCTCATGCCGGGTGGCTTCACGATTATGGTGTGCATGCCGATTGTCGGGTTTCTGCTCTCTCGCTACAGTCCGCGCTGGCTGATGCTGTTCGGGTTGTCGATGCTATCGTGGTCGCTGTTTCATATGACGGGGTTCGACCTCGGTGTCGATTTCCACACCGTGATGATGGCGCGCGTCTTCCAATCGATGGGACTTGCCTTTCTGTTCGTGCCGATCAACACGGCCGCGTATGCCGGACTGCCGCGCGACAAGAACAATGCCGCGTCCGGCTTGATGAACCTCGCCCGAAATATCGGCGGCAGCGTCGGAATTTCCTTTGTCGCCACTGGCCTCGCTCGCCGGGCTCAGTTTCACCAGGTGCAACTGGTGGAGAAACTGAGCGCCGCCAATCCGCAGTTTGAATCCCGACTGCACGGGATGGCGGGCGTTTTTTCCGGCGCCGGCGCTGGACCCGGCTTCGGCGCAGGAACCGCGTTGCAGCATGCCTATGCCATGATGCAGGCGAATGTCGTCCGGCAGGCTACGATGCTGGCATACATTGATAACTTCTGGGTACTCGGGGTCGCGATCGGCTGCTTGATTCCGGCGGTATTCTTGATCAAG
>Ga0187883_10002772_pt1 | contig 10477 bp, 10 predicted proteins | sample June2016WEW_20_1_2_FD_132966 | JGI IMG/M metagenome (GOLD analysis project Ga0187883, IMG submission 132966) | Peatland microbial communities from SPRUCE experiment site at the Marcell Experimental Forest, Minnesota, USA - June2016WEW_20_10 | ecosystem: Environmental > Terrestrial > Soil >...
CATGCGGCATTCCTCGAACGGCAGCGCCGGCAGCAAGAAGCCCTACATCTGGGCACTGAAAGACGTCTCTTTCGAGATCAAGCGCGGAGAGGTGGTCGGCATCATCGGCCGCAACGGAGCAGGGAAGAGCACGCTGCTCAAAATCATTTCCCGCATTACCGAGCCGACCCGCGGGTACGCTGAAATCGTTGGCCGCGTCGGGTCACTCCTGGAGGTGGGCACGGGGTTTCATCCCGAGCTGACCGGGCGCGAGAACGTCTTCCTGAACGGGGCCATCCTTGGGATGAAAAGGGCGGAGATCGCGCGCAAGTTCGACGAGATCGTGTCCTTCGCCGAAGTGGAGGAGTTCATCGATACTCCAGTGAAGCACTACTCGAGCGGTATGTACATGCGGCTCGCATTTGCGGTTGCGGCTCACTTGGAAACTGAAATTCTCGCGGTCGATGAAGTTTTGGCTGTAGGCGACTCCGCGTTCCAGAAGAAATGCCTCGGCAAGATGGGCGAGGTTACGTTGATGGGACGCACGGTCCTGTTCATCAGCCATAACATGAACGCTATCGAGCAGCTTTGCAAACGCGCTATTCTGTTCCAATCCGGTGTTGTGAACATCGACTCGTGCGACGTGCGGACGGTTGTGACCAGGTACTTGTCTGGAGCTGACGGCGAAGAGAACGCGTCCGTGTGGGTGAATGAAGGTGCTCGCTTTCAGAACGAGTATTTCCGGCCAACTCGGATGGCGATCGTCGATGGCAACGGCAATGTAATGCGCATGCCTGTCCGCAATGACGACGACGTGTGGGTCGAGATCAACGGAGAAGTCGAAAGAGCGGACCCTGCCTTGACCATCGGTTATGGTATTTTTGATGAGCGAGGCCAACTGCTGTATTGGACATGCCAGACCGACCAGCCCGAAGCTAATTGGCCCGTAATAAAGCCGGGAATCGTTCGGCTCAAGAGCAAAGTTCCGAACCATATGCTAAATGAAGGGAACTTTAGACTCGAATTCCTTGCCAGCTTGCACTTTCGGACTTGGCTGCTCGAACCAGGAGTGAGTTCTCCGCATATTGTCCTAACCATACAAGGGGGGTTGAGCGACTCACCCTATTGGATGGCGAAACGTCCAGGGGTGCTTGCGCCCGTCATTATGTGGCAGGAGGCCCGCGACGGAGTATCTCGTTAGGCCAGTGAGCGCAGCCGTGGGCCTGACACGAACGATTCCGGTCGACATCACGTCCAGTTTCTATGAAGCCGAATGATGTCGTGCCTCACCTCGAATGCCCAATTGGACGCTTTCGCCGCGGTGTATTTTTTCAGTTCTGCGAGGGTGGGATACCCGTTCTTGCCATCGAAACAGCGGGCATCGTCGATAAGCACGACACACTGCGGGCACAATCCAAAGATCGTGTCCAACTCCTGAAGGATCGGTGTGTCAGTTTTTCCGCGTGCCGTGGAACCAGCGGAGTAGTGCGCGTCCAACCAGAATAAGGGGGCCCGGGTGATCGGAGCCAGCATCTGTTTAAGCACGCTCCCGCTATCGCCCAATAGCAAATGGACCCGCTGGTCTCCTTTGAACCGCTCTCTAGCCCGTTGATGAAGCTCGGGCGACAGTTCGATCGAATAGATATCGGCGAAATGATTCTTTGTTGCGGCGATGGTGTCACCGAAGTACGTTCCCGTTTCTACCAGTACGTCCAACCGGAACTTCTTGCCGTATTCCCTTATCGTTGCATGCTTAACCTCCGGCGGCGGTGGGACCGGGCATCCCTTGCGCTGCCATTGGAGGATTTTGTTCCAGCGCCCCAAGTCCGTCCGCAACGAATTCAAGGGCGGGCACAGAAGGGTTTTCTTTACAAGTTGCCTGAGAGTCAGCATGGATTTGATATGGTCAGTCTACTTACATAGAGAACTCTTATACAACAGCTTGGCCCACGAAACTCGTGACTTGATTCTGAAAGACCTGCAAGAGGAAAGCGGATGTGGAACATGGATTTCGACCACGACCTATTCGGCGCGGCAGGGTCAGAAGGCCCACAGTCCTTGACTTAGGTTTAACGGAATGCTACGGTCAACACACAGCTACGAAGCTCCACCTAATTCCATGTCAACCTACCCGTGAGCAGGCATGTCCGGCTAAGGAGATTGGGATGAAGCTTGCCCGCTTCACGAACGCAGTACAACACCGTGCGCTGCGATTAACCAAGGTAGGGCTATACAAGCTACACCTGATAAAGGAACCGTTTACGGTTACAGTAGCACGCTGGTTTAAGGACCGAGGAGATGAGACCTTACGTATAAATTATCCACTCTCGCCAACGAGTATCGTTTGGGATCTTGGAGGGTACCATGGAAATTGGTCCGCTGACATTGCGTCTCGCTACGACCCGTATATATTTATTTTCGAACCGCTGCCCAATTTCTTTGCACAACTGGTCAAACGGTTTCAATTCAACCCGAAAGTGAAGATTTACAATTGTGGCATTTCTGACCGCGACGGAATTGCAGAAATCGCAGAACTGGATGATGCTTCGAGCATCTACAAATCCATCGGCAGTCGACTTCAGATTCGGCTGCGCGATGTAAGCCGCGTGATCAGTGAAAATTCAATTCAAAAAGTCGATCTCATCAAGATTAATATCGAAGGAGAAGAATATCCGGTCCTGCACAGAATGTTGGAATGCCATATTGTCCCGCTTTGCACCGATATTCAGGTACAGTTCCATACCTTTTATCCAGACGCAGAACTGTTGCGAAACAAGATTCGGACAGAATTAAGCAAGACCCACTTCCTGACCTATGACTACCGTTTCGTTTGGGAGAACTGGCGGAAGAAAAGTTTGTGACTGCAAGTACGTTGCTGCTCGGAGGCGTGGAATGACTCAGTTTATCGCTTCTTTGCGTACTCTACCAAGGAGACTGGGACCATCTACGCACCATTTGGAAGCTATCCTGGAAAAATGCTGTCCTGCTGTATTTACAGCTTTTGTACGCTTTACTCTTGCAGTACGATTCAGAGAGCGAGAGCGATAGCCCGTACTTTTCCCAGGAGCAGGTGATGGAACTGGGGCTCATGGTAATCGTTCGCTTGGAGGGCGGGCTTGCAAATCAGATGTTTGAGTACGCAATGGCGCGAACCGTCGCGCATCGCCGGCGGACCTCTGTCGGGCTCGATTTCCAATATCTGAATGCAGACCCGAAGCGTTGTTACTGCCTGGATGCCTGGAACGTTAATGTGACGCCAGCTTCCAATCCAGACTATCTTCTCCTCCGGCTTGCGGGGGCGTGGCGTCGCATGCTGAAGCGTTCGGGGCCGTACTATGCCGAGCCTTACGTCTGCGAGCAGTCATTTTGCTTCGATCCTGATGCTCTCAAGGCGCCACGCCATTGCTTGCTGATCGGGTACTGGCAATCCGGGAAATACTTTAAGGAGATCGAGCCGATCATTCGCCAGGAATTCACTTTGCGGAGAGAGGCGACTCCTAAGACCCAGGACGTTGCCCGTGTGATTCGAGGAAGCAACAGTATTTTCGTACATCTTCGACGTGGTGACTACATCTCCGAGCCGGAAACGAACAAAGTTCACGGTGCCTGCTCTATGCAGTATTACCAAAACGCGGCAGCGCACATCGCCCAAATAGTTTACCAGCCCCACTTCTTCGTTTTTTCCGACGAACCACAGTGGGTGCGAGAGAACCTAAAACTTCCGTTTACAATGACCATTGTGGACCACAACCCACCCGGGGATTCCCATGGGCCCGGTCGCGAACACGAGGATCTGTGGCTAATGACGCTGTGTCGGCACGCGATCCTGGCAAACAGTTCGTTCAGTTGGTGGGGGGCATGGCTGAACCCGGCGCACAACCGGATTGTGATCAGGCCGAAACGATGGGCGCAGGATACGCGGTTCGAGCCTCAAGACTTAATTCCAGATTCTTGGATTACAATGTAGCAACGTCGCTTAGGACGCTTGAGTGGCCGCGAGCTGCATTTCGATAGGCTGATCGGCGGAATTCCAAGAAGGAAAGTCCTCGGCTGGTCGCCTTAAGCGCAGGAATTCAGGTGGTCAGCTTGGAAAGGTAATCACAGAGGTGGGGAAACGGGCGCTAATCACGGGAATAACGGGGCAGGACGGATCCTACTTGACGGAATTCCTTCTGCAAAAGAATTATGACGTCTACGGCATTATCCGCAGATCGAGCACCTTCAACACCGCCCGTATCGATCACATTTATGAGGACCCGCACAAAATTGGTGTCAAGCTCCACTTGCTTTACGGAGATCTGAACGACGCGAGTTCCGTCAACAAGATTCTCCGCACCGTTTGTCCCGACGAAATCTACAACCTGGGAGCACAAAGCCACGTACGCACCAGCTTCGAGATTCCGGAGTACACTGCTGAGGTCGGCGGTCTGGGGACGCTGCGGTTGCTGGAAGCGGTGCGCGAGTCGGGTATAACACCCAGGTTCTACCAGGCCAGTTCAAGCGAGCTGTTCGGTAAGGCTCGGGAAGTCCCCCAGAAGGAGACTACTCCGTTTTATCCGCGGAGCCCGTACGCGGTCGCAAAGCTGTTCGCTTACTGGACGACCGTCAACTACCGCGAAAGCCACGGAATTTTTGCCTGCAACGGGATCCTGTTCAACCACGAGTCGCCGCGTCGAGGAGAGACCTTTGTCTCCCGCAAGATAACTCGGGCCGCCGCGCGGATAAAACTTGGTCTGCAGGACAAGCTGTTTCTGGGCAACCTTGACGCCAAGCGCGATTGGGGCTATGCCAAAGAGTATGTGGAAGCAATGTGGATCATGCTGCAACAGGACAAGCCTGATGACTACGTCATCGCGACTGGCGAAGCACACTCCGTCCATGAGTTCCTAGATGAGGCATTCAGCTATCTCGGTTTGCGGTGGCAGGCGCACGTAGAAATCGATCCGAAATACTTCCGTCCTGCTGAGGTTGATATTTTGCAGGGTGACGGATCAAAAGCCCGGCATCTGCTCAAGTGGACACCCCAGGTTAACTTCCGGAACCTGGTGCGTCTAATGGTCGATGCGGACTTGGCGTCTCTCCAAACAACGCAGCCCCAAGCCGTGGCGTGCGCCGGGCGATGAAGAGCAGAGGAGCGCTGTCGCGAGGTTACGAGCTATGTACAAGTACTGGGCCGACAAACGAGTTTGTGTCACAGGGGGTGCGGGTTTTCTTGGTTCCTATGTAGTCCAAAGGTTGCGGGGAAGAGGCTGTCGTGACGTTTTTGTCCCACGCTCTCGCGACTATGACCTGCGCCGACGCAGCGCAGTTTCACACATGTACGATGATGCGCGCCCCGATATCATCATCCATCTCGCCGCCGTGGTCGGTGGAATCGGCGCCAACCGCGCAAATCCGGGTCAATTTCTTTACGACAACTCTATTATGGGGCTTGAGTTGATGGACGAGGCACGGGAGCGCCGCGTCGCGAAGTTCGTCCTTGTCGGCACGATCTGCTCATATCCGAAATTTGCACCAGTGCCGTTTCGCGAAACTGACCTGTGGAACGGGTACCCTGAGGAAACAAACGCTCCTTACGGCATTGCAAAGAAAGTCTTGCTGGTCCAGGCTCAGGCATATCGAGAGCAGTACGGCCTGAATATTATTTACCTGCTTCCCGTCAATCTGTATGGGCCGGGCGACAACTTCGATCCAGAGAGTTCCCATGTCATGCCCGCGCTGATCCGGAAGTGCTTAGAGGCAAAAAGCCGTGGCAGTCGACGAATTACGGTTTGGGGTAGCGGCAAACCCACTCGGGAATTCCTGCACGTCGATGATTGCGCCGAAGGCATTTTGCTGGCTACGGAACTCTATGACAAACCAGAACCGGTGAACCTCGGTACGGGCACGGAGATTTCCATTAGGGATCTTGTGTTCCTGATCATGCGCGTGACCGGCTTTGACGGCGAGGTAGAATGGGACTGTACGAAGCCCGATGGACAGCCGCGGCGTCGCTTGGACACGTCACGCGCCCAAGCGGAGTTCGGGTTCTGCGCGAGGATCGGTCTGGAAGAGGGGATCAGGCAGACGGTCGAGTCATACGCCAACACACTGGCGACACCCATATCCACGTCAAAATGACAGACTGGGTCAAGCAGATCATCCTGTCCGGCACATGAGCATATTCGGATCCGGAGACGAGGGTGCCGCTTTCAGGGCATGAAGAGTAAGAAATATGTGCTCCGGCGGGATTCGCCTTGCGGATCGAAGAGGGGCCGAGCATCAGCGAACTCGAAGCAGAGAGTGCGTGGATAGTATTGGTGAGTCGCACAACGCAACCGAAGGGCCGGGTAGATAAGCGACTATGCCTCTCGTATCTGTACTGTTACCGGTTTACAACGATGCACGCTACGTCGAATTGGCGCTCAATAGCATCCTCTCGCAGACATTGGGGGACTTGGAGTTAATCGTCATCATTGACGGCTCGAGCGACGGCACGCCAGAGATCGTCAGCAGATTTCGAGATCCACGGATACGCCTCGTGCATAACGAGCGCAACCTTGGACTGGCGCCGTCATTGAATCGCGGAATCGCCGCCGCCAAGGGCGACTATATCGCACGCCAGGACGCAGATGACATAGCCCTGCCGCATCGGCTTAGAACCCAGATTGAATTTCTCCGATCACACTCGGACGTTGCGATGGTCGGCTCATGGGCGTTACTGATTGATGATCAAGGCCGCGAGCAGGGGGTCTTGGATTACCCTCCCATCGCGGATATCGACATTAAATGGAGCCTGCTGTTCCGCAATCCTTTCATCCACAGCTCAGTAATGATGCGCCGCGACGTCGTCGATAGGACTGGTGGTTACACCGAAGACCCAGTGATTTTCCGAGCATTTGTTGAAGACTACGATCTGTGGTCGAGGATCAATCGCGTTGCGCGCTCTGCAAACATCCGAGAGCCATTACAGGTATACCGATTGAACTCGATGTCTGCGTCGGCACGAACCAGGTGCGAGCAGAGCCGACAAACGCATACGATAGCGCAGCGCAATATGTGTTGGTTGCTCGACTGGTCGACTATGGATGTGTCCTGCTGGGAAGGACTATACCGATTCCTTTATCATCCGCCACAACAGCCGTTGGATTGGACAACTTCCGAAGCGCTCCGAACAATGGCCTTCTTCGATGCCGTGTACAGTTCATTTTGTGGAAGGTACAGGTTTTCAAAGTCCGAGATACATGAGCATCGCGCGCGCGTGTTTAGATGGTGGGCTAGGCATGCGCTTTCGCTTTCCTTCCGGAAGAACGGCAACCGCAGCCTCTTGTGCCGATTGGCCCTGCTGCGTTGGGGGGCTTCGTTGACCGGTCGCGTGGCCGTGTCGGAGTTCGCGGGGGCTCTTGAACGCACGAGATACGAAGGGAAGTGCGCACTTTCGACATAGGATATGCAAGCAAGCCCAAAAGCGTTCTGATGCTGCAACAGGCACTTCCTCTGATATGCAAACTATGTTCGTGATTAACAGTGACTTGGATTGAGGACCAGCCGTGAAGAGGAGTGCGCGATTACAGCAGCGAAACGGGCCTTCGGCCCAGTCACCGGTTCCAGAAACTTGGCGAGACCGGCGTATTGATTCGCCAGGAGTTATCAGCCAAGTTCTTGGCGAGTCTTCGAAACGAATCTTAATCAGCTCGAATCTTTGGACAGTTGGCGGAGTCGAAAGCCACATAATTCGCCTGTGTCGGCTACTTGTATCTGACGGTACCGAGGTCCTCTTCGTAACGCGCAACTCAACCGAAGGTGTTCCCGTTCTGGAGGCTTTGCGTGATATTCGCGTGCGTTGCTTGAGTACTCCGTTTGCGAATCGTGGAGGCCGTGCTTCGACGCTTTGGAGTATGGTGTCTTGGCAAGCTCAAATCCGTGACAAGGTCGACGTGCTCTATACCTTCGACACTACTTGGTTCGCAGTTTTCCTTTCTCGCTTCGTCAAGCCAGATGGCTACGTGATCGGTACTCATGCCGGGCCACCGCATCTGGAAAGGGAATACATCCATCCCGCCACACGTCAGATCCTCAACGGATTCCTTGTGGAGTCGGCTTCGCAGATTGAGGCTTACCGTTCCTTGGGGGTCCCAATCGGTGCTATTCCTCACCTGGCTAACGTGCGTGGAGCTTCGCGCCGGCGGCAACGGAAAATCGACACGCTTAGAGTTGCTTTCATGGGTCGGCTTGATCGGAACAAAGGAATGTATCGATTGCTGGATGTCTGGCCGACTCTACAGATTCGGCCTGCAACCCTTGATATTTACGGCGATGGTCGGGAGCGCTTAGGACTCGAGAAGGAGGTTCGAAGACTGGGTCTGGAAGAAAACATTCGGTTGAGGGGTGCCTGGACCCCTGAGGAATTACCAGCAATCATGGACAAGACCGACCTCGTTGTTCTCCCGACCGAGTACGAGGGAGTTCCCTTAGTCCTTCTTGAGTGCATGGCATTCGGGGTGCCTTTTGTTGCTAGCGACGTGGGGGCGATCAGCAGCCTCGCTGAGGACAATCCTGACGTTTGCGTCGTTCCGCTTGAAAACCGCGCAATCGCTTCCGCCATTCAGGAAATGGCAATCGGCATACGTAGCGGGAAGATCCGCGGTGATCGTCTGCAGGAATATCACCGCAAACGTTACAGCCATGAGGAACTGACCAGGCATTGGGTGAGCGCGCTAATCGAGCCGGGAAAGTTTTGGGGACCGAAAAAACACGTGAAGCAGCCCTCGCTACCACGGCTCATGCTACAAAGAGTGACGCGGGCGTTCAATTAGATGTGAGTTTCTTCCGCTTGCCTTATCGGGACGTCTTGAGCTAAAGGAGGCCGCCTCCGCTCGCCACTTGCTCGGCAGCGAAGGCAATGAAATTTCTCCCAGGATGTTCAAGGAACGAGCAGTTTTCAAGCACGCGTGCAGGAGAACAAGGCCGCAAAGGCAACGGCGAGATCCGATAACCTAGCTCCTCAAACTTGTGGAAGAGACCGTCGCGGCCGCCGGGCCAGCTCTCAAAAATCACCAACGGGCGCAAGGGCCGGAGAGTCTCACGGCTAAGCGAATCCACTACCAAGCCTCGACATAGAGAGATTCAATAGCCCGCTCCGGTGAATCGACCAGCAATTTGAGATCACGTCCGTGCATGAAAGACATTTTTGTCACGGAAGAAAATCCCGCACTCAAAATCATTTCCTGCATTGAACAAAAGTCATAGGCATAAAGGTGCCCGTGGTCGCGGAAAATCCGATTGAGTGGGTCAATCGGAAGGCATTTTCCTTCCACGTAGGGGAAATTGACAGCTTCTCCATTGCGAGCTCTAACGTAGAGGTCGATGTAAAGCTCCGCATCTGGAACCACTATGCGAACTGTTCCAGTGGGTTTGAGTAGCCTGCTAAAATCCCGCAGGACTTCCTTCACAACTGATTTTTCCAAGTGCTCAAGGCAATGCTCGCTGTATATGCCCTGCAGACTGTGATCGGCAAGCGGGATTCCTTCAGTTATGTCCCAGCATAGGTCAATCCCGGGCACCCACAAGTAGTCGAGGTTGGCGAAACCATGAAGGAGTTTTGGGCCGCAGCCGACATTGAGGTACTGCTGCTCTTTGATTCTGCGAAGCTGGAATCTTCTTCCTCGGAGGATGTGTCCGTACAGGGTGCGGACCTTGGAATAGTCGGAAAGGGGCCGGCGGAGGCTGATCTTCGTATCCGAGAAATCCATTTGTGCAATTCGGCTATGCAGGCGCTTTGGGTTTTTCTCTACTGTGCCGAACCATCTCCGATGTGACGAATTCGAGAAACTGTACTGCAGTGCGGTCGTCCGCCTCCTTAATACTAGCAAGAGCGCGACTCGTCAACGTGAGCTTCCTCGAGTCGTCTGCCGGTGAAACGCTGCGTGGAGGCGCTTGGCAGCTTTCCAGCCGACCAAGTTTCGAAGGAGTTCGCCCTTCCAGGTTCCAAATCGCGGGACGTAGTCGGTGTCCCCCATCTCCTTGGCTTTTCGGAGTGCTTCGTCAGTGAGCTTGGGAAATGATGGAAAGGCTACAAAAGCCAAATCCAGATAGCGGTTTGCCAAAGCGCGATAGGCTCGAGGATGGTTAGTACGCGCCAGCAGCCATTTAGCCTTCCCATTCAGGGAATGAAGCCGGCCCCGGAGAAGCACCTCACTGTAGGTAGTACTATAGCTCCCGCCTTGCATGAATTTACGATAGTAGTGCCGTCCAGTTTTGGAAGCGCGGATACCACGGCTTGCCAGTACCACGCGGGCGAAATACTCACCATCATCATCGGGAGAGAATACGCTATCGTCCCATGGGCCTGCACGCTCTGCGATGGAGCGCGGCGTAAGCCACGCTCCAGTCGGTACCATTCCAAAAGGACCGTCGGGGCCGAGCAGTTCTGTGAGCCACTGGACAGGATCGTCACTGTCAACTACACCCGAGCGCTCTTCCAGTCCTGAGTCGGGATTCTGACCGTCGAAGAAGTAAA
>Ga0187883_10002773_pt1 | contig 10476 bp, 10 predicted proteins | sample June2016WEW_20_1_2_FD_132966 | JGI IMG/M metagenome (GOLD analysis project Ga0187883, IMG submission 132966) | Peatland microbial communities from SPRUCE experiment site at the Marcell Experimental Forest, Minnesota, USA - June2016WEW_20_10 | ecosystem: Environmental > Terrestrial > Soil >...
CGGCGGGACGATCACCGGCTGCTCGGACATGTTCTACTCCTCGGCGGCGCACCTGATCGCCCCCGGCCGGGCCCGCACCATGGGCGAAGGCTGGGAGAACGCCCGGCGGCGGGACGACGGCAATGACTGGGTGTCCCTGCGGCTCGCGCTGCCCGGCCGGATTCGTTACGCCGAGCTGGACACGTCGCTTTTCGTGGGCAACGCGCCCGGCTGGGCCCGGCTGTCCGGCTCCGGCGCCGGTCCCGGTGCGAGCGCGGGCGCGGGTCTGGGCGCGGGTCCGGGCTCAGGCCGGGGCTCAGGCCCGGGTGCGGGCTCAGGCCCGGGTGCGGGCTCGGGTGCGGGCTCAGGCCCGGGTGCGGGCTCGGGCTCAGGCGAGGAGTGGTTCGACCTGCTGCCCCGGACCCGGCTGCAGCCCGACACCCGGCACCGCTTCCGGCTCGCGGGCCGCCCGGCCGTGGCCGCGGCCCGGCTGTACGTCTATCCCGACGGCGGGATGGCCCGGCTCCGGCTGTGGGGCGAGGCCGATCCGGCCGCGCACCAGGTGGCCGCCGCCCGCTGGCTCGACGCCCTGCCCCCGGCCCAGGCGGCCACCGTGCTGGCCGAGGCCGGGCTCCCGGCGGCCCGCGCGACCGGCATCGCCGCCGCGGCGGCCGGCCGCTGGGACATGCTGCCCGCGCCGGCCCGGGCCGCGCTGACCCGCTAGAAGCCGTCCCGCGGGTACCGGCGGACGGCACGGGGCCGGTTTCCGCAATATAGGGAGACGACAAAATCCTGCCCCAGCCCGGCAGGGCCGTCGTCTAACGATCGAGTGGACCGCCACAATTTAACCGTGCCAGCTATGACCAAGGCCAGAGCGAGGAAGCCACGCAACTCTGAAACGAGGTTTTCCGGGTTTCATCGGCATGCCGAACAATCACTGCCCAGCCCGGCCGACTCGCCAACTGATCATCGAGTGGACAGCCCAGCTCCAGGCCAGCAACCCCTAGCTAGCGCGGCCAGCGTGACCGGCTGCGCCGGCTAAGCAGGGCAGGCACCGAGGAAGCACACCACTGGCAGGCCGGGGCCCAGTGCCGCCGCACTCGTCTCGGCCGCGCCGACCAGGCACGGAAAACAGCAGCAACAGGCTGGCGGCCATCCCTCCCTCCCTCCCTCCCACCTGGTGCCGGTCCCTGCCACACGGAACACCCGCCGCCGTACGCGTCCCGGCGCCAGGACAAACTGAAACGGTGCCCTCCGGGCGAAAGGCCCCCAACGCGAGGCAGCTCTAGAGTCACGGCAGACGGACTGTGTTAACTTATAGTGAGAAGTGCGATACTTCAGGTAATCGCCAGGGGCGCCGGATGAGAGCACGGACCGCGAGTTCACCGCCGCCTGCGGCGGACCAGCCGCGCGGGCTCCGGCAGTGGTGGCTCGACCGGTCCCTGCGGGCGAAGGGCCTGATCGTGGTCACGGTGCCGCTGATCGCCCTGATGGGCATCACCTCCGCGAACCTGCTGCTCCAGCAGAATGAAAGCAGCGAACGCACCGTCAGCACAAACGCCCGTAACCTGGCTAGCGCGGCCAGCCAGGTGCTCGCCGACGCGGTGAACGCGGAGACGGGCATCCGCGGCTACGCCGCGACCCGCGACCCGCTCTTCCTCGACCCTTATAATCTCACGCTGACGCGGATCGGCGCGGAGCGCAGGTCGTTGCGCAAAGCGGCCGTCATAGCAGGCGCCGTCCGGCAGCAACAGGCGGTGGACGCTACCACGGGCAAGGTGCTCTTCCAGCTCGCGCAGCTGCGTTCTGGCGTCAGCCACGGTATCTCCGTCGGGAACTTGCGCGCTGCGCTGGAGAACCAGAAAAACACGATGGACCTGCTGCGCCGCCAGGTCGCCAGTCTCGCCGACGGCCCCACGGCCGTAGTAGCCATCCAGCACAACAAGATCACCGCGCTTCAGACAAAGACTGAACTGCTCGACGTGGCCGGTCTCGCACTGGGCCTGCTCGCCGGGCTGGCCGGCGTCGCCCTCTTCACTTCGGGCATCGCCCGGCGGGTCAGCCTGAACGCGGAGAACGCGCGCCGGCTGGGCGAGGGACAGCCACTTGAACCCATCATCTATGCGGGTGACGAAATCGGCCGCTTGTCCGAGTCACATCTGCAGGCCGAAAAGCTGCTCGCCAGCCGGGCCGAAGAGCTGACCAAGGCCAGGGATGAGGCCCTGAAGGCCACCCGGGCGAAGAACTCGTTCCTGTCCAGCACGAGCCACGAGCTGCGAACCCCGCTGAACTCCATCCTCGGCTTCGCGCAGCTTCTCCAGATGTCCGAACTCAGCGCCGAAGACAGCGACGCCGTCGAGCGGATCTTCGGCGCCGGGCGTCATCTGCTCACGCTGATCAACGAGCTCATCGACATCGCCCGGATCGAATCGGGTGACCTGAGCCTTTCTGTTGAGCCGGTCCTGGTCTGCCCCCTCATCGAGGAATCCAGCCAGCTGATGGCGCCGATCGCCGCCGAACGCGCGATCCGGATCATCCAGGACTGCCCCCATCCGGCCCTGGCGGTCCACGCCGACCGGCACCGGCTCTCCCAGGTCCTGGTCAACCTGATCTCCAACGCCATCAAGTACAACCACCGGGACGGCACCATCACGATTACCTGCCGGGAAGAGGGCACCGGCCACGCCAGCATCGTGGTCTCCGACACCGGACCGGGCATCTCACCCGAAAACATCGAGCGTATTTTCCTCCCCTTCGAGCGTCTCGGCGCCGAGCAGACCACGGTCGAGGGCACCGGGATCGGGCTGCCGCTGGCCAGAGCCCTCACCGAGGCCATGCACGGCCAGCTGACCGCATCGAGCATCCCCGGGCAGGGATCGGCCTTCACCGTCAGCCTCCCGCATGCCCCGGACCTGGTCCACATCCCAGCCCCCGGCCTCGCGCCAGCATCACCGACTGCCCGGCCGCACGCCCCGGCCGGAGCCAGCATCAGCGTCCTCTACATCGAGGACAACCCGGCGAACGTCGAACTGGTAACCCAGTTCCTGAGGAGCAAGCCGAACATCAGGCTCAGATCCGAGACATCAGGGCGGGCCGGCCTCGAAAGCGCCGCCCGGGACATGCCCGACATCATCCTGCTCGACCTGCACCTGCCCGACATCCACGGAGACCAGGTCCTCAGCGAACTCAAGGCCGAACCAGCCACCGCCGCCATCCCCGTAATCGTCCTTTCCGCCGACGCCTCCCGCGCCGTCGTCCACCGCCTGCTCGCCAGCGGCGCGCTCGCCTACCTGACCAAGCCCATCGAACTCGCCGAACTCGGCACGCTGCTCGACACCTTCGCCGCAGCCCAGGCTCAGGACCAGCAGCCACAGCCGGCTACCCGGATCGTGCCAGCATGAGCCGCCCGGTGCCGGGCGCTACCCAGGGCCCTGCTCAGGAGCCCGCGAAGGGGGCCTGATGAACCACGCCCTGCTTTACATCGAGGACGACGAGAACAACATCAGCCTGGTTCAAGCGCTGCTCAAGCGCCGCCCTCACATCCAGTTGCACGTGGCCACGAACGGCCGTGACGGCGTCCAGGCCGCCATCGACAAGCACCCGGGCCTCATCCTGCTCGACAACCGGCTCCCCGACGCGACCGGCGCCGAAATCCTGCGCAAGCTCACCTCCGCGACCGCCACCGCGGCGATCCCCGTAGTTGCCTTCAGCAGCGACTCAAACGAGATCATCGACGAACTGCTCGCGAACGGAGCCGCTGAATCTGTCGCCAAGCCGTTCGATATTCACCAGTTCATGGCCATAATCGACCGCTACCTCCCCTGACATTGCGACTACCGCTAAGACGGTCGAGTCCCGCTACACAGGGCCGCAGCACTGGTGGGATGCCAGCTGGTCCCAGGCACCCCGGATCGCTTGACAACACATTCCGGGAAAATCGGCGCGCTACCGCCCGGGACGATGCCTTCCAGCTTCTCGAAGGGCTGCGCTACGCCGACAGCACCCTAATCCGCCAGTCGCTTATCGGCTTCACGATGGATCACCGGCCATAATCGTGGGCCGCCCTGCGGCGCCGCGCACACAACCCCCGTACACCAGCCACACGGTCCCCACACAGCAACCCGCCCGCCCCTACGGGCACCGTGCGGGGCACGACGACAACGGCTAGCGCCGCTGGCCTGGGTGGGTGCCGTCCTAACCGTTCCGCTTCCGCTTCCTGACCTCACCCACTCTTCGAGCGGCCGAGGTCAGGAAGCTCCAGCTCCACAGGACAGCACCCACCCAGGCAAAGAATAAAGATCAAGATCAAGGTCAAGATCGTGAGGGAACCCTGAACCCCGCCCCCGGCACCCCAAGCGGCCCCGAGGTTCAAGGTTCCCGCCACACCCCCCCTGACTCCTGCCCAAAGTCAAAAGCGCGGCGACGCAGCACGCATTCATTCCGGGAGTGCGCATGCAGATGTGGCCGTTCGTAGTGCGTAAGTGTCGTGCTTCACGGCACCACCGAGCACGCTAATGCGGTTCGTGAGGTGATTCCATTCAGGCCCACGTTTGGGCTGCGAATGCTCAGGCGTTGCCGTAACGCCCGGCTCTGATGCTGGCTGCGAACCGTTGCCACTCGTCTGGCGCGAAGATCAGTTTCGGGCCGTCCGGGTTTTTGCTGTCGCGGATCGCAACGATGCCGGGCAGGTTCGCGGCGACCTGGACGCAGCTTCCGTTCTGGCCGCTGTGGATGCTGGTGCGCCATTGGGCGCGGTGCAGCTGGTGCGCGTCCACTCCGCGCCTCCTTTCCCTCGCTCAGCTCAGCGTAGCGGCCTGCTGTTCGATCAGGGCACGCGAATCGTCGGCGCTGAGGGCGAGGGCGCGAAGCTGGTCGAAGGCGAGGCTGTAGCGGAACACTTCCGCTTCGCGTTCGACATAGATACTGCTGGTCAGATGCTCCAGGTAAACGACGTCGGTGGCGATCAGCTCGGGGAAGCCGAGGATCTGGAACTCCCCGTGGACCGCCGCGTGCGCCCCGGCCGTGTCCGGGAGCACCTGCACCTCCACGTTCGGCAGGCCGCTCAGCTCGGCCAGGTGCCGCAACTGCGCGCGCATGAGCTGCGGGCCGCCGACCTGGTGGTGCAGGACCGCCTCATCCAGCACCACCGCGAGGGTGACGGGCTGGTCCCGGGTCAGGATCTTCTGCCGGTTCATCCGCACCTGAACGCGGCGTTCGATCTCACCCGGCGGGTAGGTCCAGGAACCGGAACGGACGATCTCCCGCGCGTAGACCTCTGTCTGGGCCAGACCAGGGATAATCTGGGCGGCGTACCAGCGGATCGAGGCGGCCTGGTCCTCCAGGCCGATCAGCGCCGCGTAATCGGAGTTCAGCGTGTCAGCGTAGGCGTCCCACCAACCCCGCTGCCCCGCCGTCTGGCCCAGCAGCTCCAGCCGCTCCCGCTGGGTCCCGGACACCTCATAGGTATCCAGCAGCTGCCGCAGGTCCGCCACACTCGGCGCGGTGGTCCCGGTCTCGATCCGGGAAATCTTCGACGGGGACCAGCCCAGCCGTTCGGCCACCTCTTCACCGGTTAGCCGCAGCGCGTCCCGCAGCCGGCGCAGCTCCGCGGCCAGCTGGCGACCGCGCACCGACGGTGCTCGCCGCTCTGGCATAACCACCACCTCCCTGTGGGGGACGGGCCTTCCGCCGATCATGCCGCAGATCATCATGGAAGCAACCAAAGATGCCAGCAAGCATATTCGCGTAGAAACTTGCACGCACGTTTCTGTAGTGCCAGTCTGGTGAGGCCGGGCCATCACGACGCGGCCGGGGTATGCGGCCGGGATGCAGCAGGAGGAAGCCATGGGTGTACGAGCAATGCTCCCGCCGCCCGCCATGCTGGCCGAGCCGATGTCCTGGCGGGGATGCGCTCAGTCCTTCCCCGGGCGCCCTGAACAGGTCCGGGCCGTCCGGGTGTTCCTGGCCAGTTTCCTGGCCGGTGCGCCCGGCAGCGACGACGCGGTGCTCTTAATCAGCGAACTGGCCACCAATGCCTGCACCCACAGCGCCAGCGGCAGCCCAGGCGGCCGGCTTACCATCCGCGCCGAGTTCTGCCCCGCCCTGGGCATCCACGCCGAGGTCGAAGACCAGGGCAGCGACTGGGACGGCAACATCGGCAGCACCATCCCACCGCACGGTCTGTACCTGCTGCGGGAACTGGCCGCCACCTGCGGCACCCGTCGCGGCGAACACGGCTGGATCACCTGGTTCACCATCACCAGCCCACCAGCGATCCCGCATGAGCCGCAAAGATGATCACCCTGGATGCTGCGCTCACGGCCGCCCGCCAGACCCTCGCCACCGTCACCGAACGCGCCGAACGGCAGGGCTACTACACCGGCGCCCGCACCGACATCATCAACTCCCACGCCGACCTGCGCGCCGCCCTCGACATGCTCATCAAAGCCGCCGAACACACAGCCGCGGCGGAGTAGTGACAGAGCAGATGCCTCCGGCGGGGGCCTCCAGCTCCGGGATAGGGGATGGGCAAAGACCGTACGGCGGGCGGGCCGCCGTAGCAGGCTGGGGCGGAAGCCTGGCCATCCCGCCGCCATCGTCCCGGGACAAGCCGAGCAGACCAGGCCGGGCCGGTCAAGGTCGGTCAGACGTGGGGTGCTCCACCTTGACCGGCCCGGCCAGGCCCGCTACCCCCTGCGGGCGGGACGACAGCGACAGGATAACCAGCCAGGCCCATCAATGCGCGCACGCGCAATAAAGAGCCAGGCGCTAAGTCGATAGGTGGCAGGCAATACAGGTCAGTAATTTAGGCGGGACTATTAAGACCCGGCGCATTAGCAGGTAGAATTGGTAAAGAAAGCCCGGATTATCCAGGAGCGTGAAATGGCTGCATTAACTGGCCTCGTTGAGCCTGTCCCGGTTGCGGTGCTGGCCCGCACCTCCACCCTCGTGCTGCAGGATCCGGCCGCCAGCTTGCGGCGGCAGATCACCTCCACCCGTGAATGGCTCCCGCCCGGCTTCTATATCGCCGGGTACTACTGGGACGTGGAATCCGGTGCCCTGGACCTGGACCAGCGCGGCCACGGCCACTACGAGCAGTTCACCGCTCAGGGCATCCCCCGCGACGGCGGCCTGGCCGACCTGCTCACCGAGGCGCGGTCCCCGAATCCCCGGTTCGCGGCCGTGGTGGTAGAAGACATCGAGCGCGCCAGCCGGGATTTCTACAATTCGGTGCGGCTGGAACGGGAATTGTCCGACCAGGGCATCCCGCTGTTCGCGACCGACGAACCCGCCGACATCACCGGCGTCAGCCCCACCACCATTCTCGTCCGGCGCGTGAAACAGGGCGTGGCGGAATGGTTCCGGCTCCAGCTGAAGGAAAAGACCTGGAAAGGGCTCAAAGAACACACCGCCGAGGGATGGAACCTCGGCAAAGTCCCCTACGGGTACATAGCGGAGAAGGTTACGCACCCGAACCCGTACAAGGCCGCCCAGGGCCTCACAAAGACCCGGCTCGCCCTCGACCCCGGCCGCGCCCCGATCGTGGCGCAGATCTACGCCTGGCGGATCGATGAGCACCTGGGGATCAAGACCATCACCGACCGGCTCAATGCCGGCCCGGCCGCCTACCCGCCCCCGGACCCGGCCGCCGGGTGGAGCATCGGCGGCGTAGCCGCCCTGCTGCGGAACCCGAAGTACACCGGGTATCAGGTGATCGGGCGGCGCCGCAAAGGCCGCCTCGTGCCCATCGATCAGTGGCACTGGTCAGCAGCGGCCAGCCACCCCGCGATCATCGACCGCGCAACCTGGGATGCCGCCCAGGCCATCGGGGCCGAGCACGCCACCTCTTGGGACGGCACCAGGCCGTACCCCTCCGCGCGGCGCTCCTACGCGCTCCGTTCCCGGGTGCGGTGCAAGGTCTGCACGCGGCGGATGTGCGGCGCCACCAAGACCCACCCGGCCCGGCCCGGCCAGGCCAACAGCTACTACGTGTGCCAGTACGACCCGGCCAACCCCCGCCACGTGGCCGCCGCCCCCGACCACCCAAAGACCGTCTCCGCCCGCGAAGATGTCCTCCTGCATGTCCTGCGGGACTTCCTCACCGCCTACACCCTGACATCCGGCCGCAAAGAACGCCTCGCCGAACTGCTGCCCGCCGATACCGCCGCCAAGAAGGCCCAGGCCGACGCCCAGGCCGCCGCCTTGACCAAGCGGCTCAAGCAGATCGACGTCGCCCAGGACAGCCTCATCCACGACCTGCACATCTTGCCCACCGACCCGGCCGACACCGCCGCCCACGCCATGCGCGCACGCATCCACGCCCACTTCACCGACCTGCACCACCAGCGCGAAACCATCGAAGCGCAGCTAACAACCCTGACCACCGACACCGGGCCCGTCAACGACATCGACCTGCTGGACGAACTGCCCGAGCTAGCCGGGCGTGTGGACGAGCTGCCCGAACAGCTCCAGGCCGAACTATTCGCCGCGTTCGACATCCAGGTGGTGTGGAACCAGCCGATGAACCAGGTCACCTTCTTCGCCGTCATCACCGACACCACCCCCGGCATCATCACCGAGCTGCTCACCCTCACTGGAGGTGACCCCACCAGCGCCGAGACCCGCCCCGCCCTCGCCCAGGCCGCCGCCACCAGCAGCGACACCGCGTCAGGATTCACGTGTCTCCCTATGCTGCGGAAAACTGACGCCGATCATGGATGCCGCGGCGGCGCGCACCGGGCCGGGCCTTGGACGGCGTGGGGGCGGCGGCTAGGCCGCGACGGTGACGGTGGCGACGTGGCTGGTCGGTGGCGGGACAGGCTCGCCGGCGAGCCGCAGGCCTTCGATGTGGAATGCGATGGCTTCACGCATCTCGGCTTCGCACTCTTCCAGAGTGCCCCCCGTCGCAACGACACCGGGCAGGTCCGGCGCGTAGGAGCTGTAGTTGGTCGAGCCGTCACCCTCGATAACGATCACGTACTGGGCCACGACTTCCCCTTTCCTGCCGGGCCGTCGCCTTGACTGCCGTCTTCCTTCAGGCCAGCTTGCCTCAAGATACTGTCTCGTGTCTTGGGGTGGAGCTCGGCGTTGGGCTTACCCGGCACCGTGACCAGCCCCGGCTTGGTCGGGTGTTTGTATTGCCGATGACTTCCCTTCTGACGATCGAGATACCACCCATCACGGGCCAGAAGCCGGAGCATTAAAGACACCCTCACGATTGACGAGTGTCACAGCAGGCGGTGACATTCCGCCCCGGACAACGGACGTATCAGGCTCGGTACTGGCCAGCTTTCACCCGCGGGCGGGCGCAGGGCGCGTTGGGGCCGGGGGCTTGGACGGGGCGGGGCGGGGTAATTTGGAGGTCTTCTCTGCGCGTGGCGGACGTTCCCGAAGGAGGCCTGTGACCTCGAGCAGCGCGGCCGCCCCGGACGAAGCGCCGGAAGGCCTCGGGCTTGCGGCGTTCAATGCCCTGCCGAATCCGCGGGCGCGCGAACTGCTGCGCGACTGCTGTCCCGCCGTGCACTGGGCCGCGGCGGTGGCGGACGGCCGACCGTACGGCTCGATGGAGGAACTGCTGGCCCGGGCCCATACGGAGCTGACCGGCGAGGACGTCGCCGAGGCACTGGCCGGGCACCCGCGCATCGGGGATGCCCCAGCCGCCGGGCAGAGCTCCCGGTCACGCAGCGAGCAAGCCGGGGTGGACGGAGCGGACGGGACGGTGCGCGCCGAGCTGGCGGCGGGCAACCGCGCCTACGAGGAGCGGTTCGGCCACATCTACCTGGTCTGCGCGAGCGGGCGCAGCGCGCAGGAACTGCTCAGCATCCTGCAGGACCGGCTGCGGAACGATCCCGCCGCCGAGCGGCAGGCCGTGCGGGCGGAACTCGGCAAGATCAACGACCTCCGGCTGGCCAGGCTGATGGGCGCCTGCGAGCGGGCCTCGTGAGCACGGTCAGCACGCACGTGCTCGACGCCGCGCTGGGACGGCCCGCGGCGGGCGTAGCGGTGCGGCTCGAACGAGCGGCCGGCGGGCAGGCACTGGCCGAGGCCGTCACCAACGACGACGGGAGGGTCCCCGCGCTGGGGCCGGACGATCTGCCGCCCGGCAGCTACCGCGTCGTCTTCGACACCGGCGCCTACTTCACCCGGGCCGGGCAGCGGGCCTTCTACCCGGAGATCGCGATCAGCTTCCTCATCGACGCCGCGGACGGTCACTATCACGTGCCGCTCGTCCTCAGCCCGTACGCCTACACGACTTACCGAGGGAGCTGACCGTGGGAATCATCCTCGGCGCCAACCAGTACGGCAAGGCCGAGATCCGGGTGGTCAAGATCGACCGGGACACGCCCCGGCACGAGATCCACGACCTGTCGGTGACCACCATGCTGCGGGGTGACTTCGCCGCCGCGCACGAGTCCGGTGACCAGGCCAACGTGCTGCCCACCGACAGCCAGAAAAACACCGTGTTCGCCTTCGCCAAGCAGTACGGCGTCGACCAGA
>Ga0187883_10002775_pt1 | contig 10472 bp, 10 predicted proteins | sample June2016WEW_20_1_2_FD_132966 | JGI IMG/M metagenome (GOLD analysis project Ga0187883, IMG submission 132966) | Peatland microbial communities from SPRUCE experiment site at the Marcell Experimental Forest, Minnesota, USA - June2016WEW_20_10 | ecosystem: Environmental > Terrestrial > Soil >...
AATGTGGTCTGCCCCTACAGATCAACACGACGCTGTGGGCTGGTTCGGCGCCGTTTCTGTCCGAGATGGCTGAGTTGGTCGAACGTCTTCGAGCAGTCTTCTGGGAAGTGTTCTTCCTGGTCCCGATGGGTCGCGGCGAGGTCCTGGACGGAGTCGCGGCGAACCAGTGTGAGGAACTCTTCGCGACCTTATACGCGGTTCAGAAAAAGTCGCACTTCGTCGTGAAGGTGACCGAGGCACCCCACTACCGGCGCTATGTCGCGCAACACGAGGCGGGAAGCAGCGGCGCGCAGTACCAGGGCCACCCCGGCTCGGTGGCGATGCCCGACATGCTTCGGCGGTCGGAAGGGCCGGGGCACACCGTTGGGCTTGCGCCTCACGGCGTCAACGCTGGCAAGGGCTTTGTCTTCGTGTCGCACATGGGCGAGGTCTATCCGAGCGGATTCCTGCCGGTTTCCGCCGGAAACGTGCGGTCGCAAAGCTTGGCCGAGATTTATCGTGACTCCGAGCTCTTCCGCACGCTGCGTGACCCCGCCGCCCTGCGCGGCAGGTGCGGGCGGTGCGAGTATCGCAGCTTCTGCGGCGGCTCTCGCTCGCGCGCCTATGCGTTGACCGGCGACTTTCTCGCGACCGACCCGTGGTGCAACTATCAACCTGCCCGGTCCGCCGCTTAGCAAGGCCCTGCGGCTGGCAAAAGCCTCGTCTGGGGACCCGCTCGCCGACGATCCTTGTGCGCCGCCATCCCGGCGAAGGCCGAGACTCGGCTACCCCTTGCGAAGCGCAACCGCGGCGCGGGCCGGCTCGATCGCGCCGTAGCAGACGATCGGATCGAACAGGTCGAGTATGGTGCGATCGTCGGACAGCAGGCCGCGCATCGGATGGCGCCCGAGATGCGCTTCCGCGAACAGATGCGCGATCACCGCCTTGCGCGCGCTGCCCGAAGTGCTGAGCTCGAAGGCGGCCTCCTGGAGCAGCAAGGCGGCGGAGGCGGCGTCAGCGAGATAGTTGCCGAACACGCGCGCGCGCAATTGCGCGACCTCGCGATCGAGACGTGAGAGATGGGCGAGCGCCTCGCGCACTTCGCCGAGCGCGCGAGCCACCGTCTCGCGCGTGGCCGCAAGCAGGGCGCCGGCGGTCTCGACCCGTTCGCCGAGCGCGGCGAAGGCGGCCTGCATCACCTGCTCGCTGCGCAGCGCGCGCAGGATGTCAAGGCAGATGATGTTCTCGGTGCCTTCCCAGATCGTGTTGCTCTGCGCGTCGCGCAACTGGCGCGCGAGCGGCCAGTTCTCGACATAACCGTTGCCGCCATGGACTTCGACGGCCTGCGAGGCGAACTCGACCCCGCGCCGGCTGGCGCGCATCTTCGCGACCGGCACGAGCAGGCGCGCGAGCGCGCTATCGTCCGAGGTGGAGGCGAAAACCAGCGCCGCGGCGGCCTCCAGCTCGACCATCATGCCCACCAGCATCTCGCGCATCATCGGGAGATCGCGCAGCGCGTGGCCGAACGCGCGGCGATGCCACGAGAAGATCGCAGACTCGAGGAACGAGCGGCGCATGATGCCAAGGCCCATCACGGCGATGCCGCGTCGCGAGTCGTTGACCATCTCCATCATGCGGTTGATCCCCTGGCCGTCCTTCGCCGTGCCGCCGCTACCGGCGAGCAGAGACGCTTCGGCGTCGATGAAGTCCACTTCGGCGGTGGGCACCGCGCGGGTGCCGAGCTTGTCCTTGAGGCGGCGAATGGAGATGCCGTTGCGCGAGCCGTCGCAACGCAGGCGCGGCACCAGAAACAGCGCGACGCCGCGCAGTCCGTCGTCGCCGCCCTCGGGGCGGGCGAGCGTCGCGATCGCGCTGGCATCGACATTTGAGCAGAACCACTTGGAGCCGTTCAGGATCCAGCGATCGCCGTCGCGGCGCGCGGTGGTGGTGAGCGTGGCGAGGTCGGAGCCGCCGGTTTTCTCGGTCATGAACATCGCGCCGTCCCACGCGTCGTCGAAGTGCTCAGCGGTGAGATGCGGCATGAACTCGCGCTGCACCTCCGGCGGCGCGAAGCGGCGCACCAGGCCGATCACCCCGCTGGTCATGCCGACCGAGCACAGCATCCCAATCTCGGCCTGCGATAGCATGTAGTTGAGCGCGGTCGGGACCACCTCGGGCAGGTGGCGGCCGCGGCGGCGCGCTTCACTGTACAGACGTGGTCCGCTTAGGCCGGCTTCCCACAGGTCGCGCTTGGTGGCGAGTGCGCCGGGATGGTGGCGCACTTCGTCGAGCGGATCGCCCCAGCGGTCGAACTTGACGAGTTCGGGTGAATGCTTGTCGGTGACCTCAGCGCGCGCGGCGACCGGACCGCCGCACAGCGCCCCGACCTTGCGCAGCTCGGGTTCGAGCCAGTCGAAATCGGCGGGGTCGAGCAACCGGCGCATCTGAAGTTGCAGGTTGGGATCGATATCGTACCAGTTAAGTCCGATTGCGCTCTGGAATTGCGCGTAGTCAATCATGGCCGGGTCTCCCGCTGCGGCAAGGCGCCAGAGATTCGAAGCATGGCGGCGCGCCGCGCTCGATTCAAAAATTACTCGCGCGCCTGCAAGCTGTCCATCGGAGCGCCGGATTCTCCGCGCGGCGGCTACTTTTGGAACTTGCGAAAATCCGGCGTGCGCCGCTCCATGAATGCGTTGCGGCCTTCCATGGATTCTTCGGTGCGGTAGTAGAGTCCCAGCGAGATTCCGCCCATCGCTCCGATTCCTTTGATGTGGTCGGTTTCGGCGTTGAAGGAGGCCTTGGCGATCCTGATCGCGGTCGGGCTCAAGGCCAGAATTTCGCGCCCCCAAGCGCGTGCCTCGTCCATCAACTGCGCGGCGGGCACCACCTTGTTGACCAGGCCCATCTCCAGAGCTTCCTGCGCCGAATACTGGCGGCACAGGAACCAAATCTCGCGCGCTTTTTTCTCGCCGACCAGGCGCGTCAGGTAGGCGGTGCCGAAGCCGGGATCGACGCTGCCAACCCGCGGGCCGACCTGGCCGAAGCGGGCGGTATCGGCCGCGATAGAAAGGTCGCAGATTATATGGAGGACGTGTCCTCCGCCGATTGCGTAGCCGTTGACCGCGGCGATAACAGGCTTCGGAATGTCGCGGATGACTTCGTGCAGCGCTTCGACGTTCATCCCGCCGCGATAGCCTCCGCCACTGCGCATGGCTTGGTCACCGCCCGAGCTGAAGGCTCGGTCGCCGGCGCCGGTCAGAATCACCACCCCGATCGAACGGTCCTGCCAGGCGTCCCTAAAGGCCTCCACCATCTCGTCCACGGTCTGACCGCGGAACGCGTTGCGGACCTCCGGACGGTTGATTGCGATGGTGGCGATCCCGTCTTGCTTGTCGTAGATGATGTCTTCAAATGCCATCTGCGTCTCCTTCGGCCGCGGCCGACCTTTGCGCCACGGCGCTTATGCTACCCATCGGGAGATTTATTTTCCCTGGAATTTGGGCTTGCGCTTTTCTGCGAAGGCAGTCGCCGCCTCGCGATGGTCCTCGGTGTTGAAGCTCATCATCTCATACGCGATCGACGCGTCCAGAATCAAATTGACCTGCTGCTTGAGCCACTTGTTCACCGACAGCTTGGTCCATCGGATCGCCCAAGTCGGGCCGTCGGCTAATTCGCGGGCGATTTCCCCGGCCTTGGAGAGCACCTGGTCTCCCGGCACGGCGTAGTTGACCAGCCCCATTTTGGCCGCCTCGGATCCGCTGATGAACGTCCCTCGCATCAGGAATTCCTTGGCCCGTGCCGGCCCGACCAGGAGCGGCCAGATCACTGCGCCGCTGTCGCCGGCAACGATTCCGACCTTGACGTGGGTATCGGCGATCCGCGCGGTTTCAGAGGCGACGATAACGTCCGACAGCAGCGCGATATTCGCGCCCAGGCCCATCGCGTCGCCATTTACCGCGGCTATGATCGGCTGCTCAACGTCGAGCAGGTTCTGGATGATCCTGCGGCCCGCCGCGGCGATCTTGAGCGTCCACTTTCTGCCTTCCTCAGTGCCCCAGCGAGCCGCCATCGCCTTCACGTCGCCGCCCGCCGAAAAGGCCTTGCCCGCACCGGTCAGCAAAATCGCGTTCACTTCCTCGTCGTTGGCAAGATCGATCCAGATGTGTTCAAGTTCGTCGTGCAGCTCGGAATTGACCGCGTTAAGTGCTTCGGGCCGGTTCAGGATCACCGTGGCAAGCTTGTTCTCCCTCTCGACCTTGATGCATCGATACTTCCCGTAATCGATCATGACGATTCCCTTCTCTTCCGATGCTCTGGCGGCTCGCCTCTGGCGCAGTCCGCTACATATGATGCCATCGGAAACTTCGCGCGACCCTGCTCTCGCTCTGGAGATCGAAGCCGGCGGCAGACGCTAGTGCGCCAATTGGCTCAGGCAGCTTCGGTTACAGGCAACGCGTTCAGGCCACCGAGAACAGCCGTCCAAGCGGAGTCGGTTCATCCCAACCGCCGACGTCATCGCAGCGTAAGTGGCGTCCACCGCGACCTGAGCGAGCTTGCCGTTGTCAGGGCAGATTACCTCCTTGGGCTTTCTGAAGTCCGCGAAGACGCTCAGCCCGACGGGTAAAAGGACGTAGCTGATGCCGATTGCGGCGATAGCGCCGAGTGCGACCAAGGTATCCATAGGTCATACCTCCTGCTGATGCGAGCTAGCCGAGATCATCTACGCATTAATCGTACCAATCTTCGGCGACATGGCCTGTGCCTACTCCGACGTGTCGCAAAAGTCGAGTGCGCGCCATCTCCCGCGCGCGAACACCTTGCATAAGAGGGTATCAGGACAGCGAGGGGCGACGCGGGCAGGGGCTAGCGAGCGAAGGCCGCCTTCAAGGCGTCGGCGGCTTGCCGCAGGCCGTCTTTGCCTTTGTCGAGCTGGTCGGCGAAGCCGACGAAGGCGTGGGTCACGCCCTCGTAGCGCGTACAGGTGACGTTGACGCCGGCGGCGATTAGGTGCTCGGCGAATCGCTCGCCTTCGTCGCGCAGTGGATCGTGGCTGGCAGTCAGGACGAGCGCGGGCGGCAGACCCTTCAAGTTTTTCGCGCGCAGCGGGCAGGCGTAGGGATTGTTTTTTTCGACGCCGGGGTCGAGATAATTTTTCCAGAACCATTCCATGTCGGCGCGCGACAGCACGTAGCCGTCGGCGGCGAATTCCTTGTGCGACGGCGTGTCGAGCGCGCAATCGGTGACAGGATAAAGGAGCAACTGGAAGTTGATCGCGGGACCGCCGCGATCGCGCGCCATCATCGAGACCACCGCGGCCAGATTTCCGCCCGCGCTGTCGCCGCCGACCGCCATCCGCGACGCGTCCGCGCCAAGCGCGGCCGCGTTTTCGGCTACCCACTTGGTGGCCGCGTAGCAATCCTCGGCGCCGGCCGGAAAAACGTGCTCCGGCGCGAGCCGGTAATCGATCGACACGACCACGCATCCCGCACCGTTGGCGAGCGCGCGGCAGACGTGGTCGTGACTCTCCAAATCTCCGAGCACCCATCCGCCGCCGTGGAAATAGACCAGCACGCCCATCGGCGGGCTGCCCTCGGGGGTGTAAACCCGCGCCGCGATTTGACCGTCGGCGCCCGCAACGTGGCGATCCTCGACGCGATAGATGGCAGGCGCCGGGGTCGGATTCGCCTCGATCAGCGCGCGCATCTTGGCCCGCGCCTGCTCGGCAGTTTCCGCGCGCAGGAACATCGGGCCGGCCGCGTTGAACGTGTCGAGTATGATTTTCATCTGGGGATCGAGGGCGGTGGCCATGCAAAATCTCCTTGGACCGCGCGTGATCGACAGCGACCCGCGACGATCCAGAGCTCAGCGAGATACTTAAGTTAGGCGGGGCTGATAGGCAAGCGCCGGCGCACGCCGCTAATCCTCGAAACGGTGAAAGTCCGCGCGCCAATGCGCGCGCGGCTAATTTCTCGAAACGGTGAAGGCGGGCGCGCCAATGCGCGCGGGGCTAATCCTCGAAGCGGTGAAAGCGGGCCCGCCAATGCGCGCGGAACCAGGGCTCGCCGTCGCGCGTGCCGTACACGTCGGCGTTGACCATCATGTCGTAGCCGCCGATCCGGCAGTCGAGGTTGGTGGTTTCGTCAACCAAAAATGTCCCTGACGAGCGATCGCTGCGGGTTTTGTATTCGTCGAAATATAGCCGCGAGCGCATCGCCGCGTAGGCGCGACCGTCGGTCGTGATCGGCACCACGTTGCCGTGCGGATTGACAATCTTCTCGCTCGGCGCGACGCCGGTCTCGGTAAACGTGAGCGTGAACGGCTGATCGCCGACGCGTTTGTAGCACAGCCGGTAGGTCTTCGGGGTCCAGAAACCGATTTTGTGCGCGCCCGGTTCGCGCCTGATCCAATCGAGTTGATTCACCTGTCCATCCCAGAATCCGCGGAACACGGCAGGCAGAGCAGGAAGCGCTTGCGCCGTCATCGGCGCGACGTTCACCGCAGCAGGCGGGGGAGATGGGACGGGTTGAAGCGGCGCGGGCGCCGGCCTCCACAATTCCTGCGGCAGCAGTTGAATCGTGTCGCCATTATCCGCGCCGGACGGCGCCCACGAGGTCGGCGGCGGCGCCGGACGCGGCGGAATATACGGCTGATTCTGCTGCGCGGGTCCGGGGACCTCGAGGGTTGTCTGCGCGCGAGCGGATCGAATCCCAATCCAAGCCAGTCCGCAGGCGAGCGCACATAGTATGAGGATACGGGTCCGCATCGAGTAGCTATTCTACTATACTCGGATGCATCTCGAGTGCTGCGGCTTTTGCCGACTGTGCCGTAGATTGACCGCGAAGCGACAGCTACCATCGGGAAAAGTTCGCAGCAGTTTCCGATCGATGCCGGCCGAGGAATATGAGCGATCAAAATGCGAATTTCGAAGCAGCGTGGGCGATCAGCCAGGCGCCAGCGACCGGACGCCGCGCCCAGGCGCATCGATTGGCCAACGCGATGCGGCGGGTAATCGACCGTTTGGTGCAGGTCGCCGCGCCTGAGGAAGACTTGTCAGCCGCCCGCGTTGGAGCGCTACGCCCGGCGTTTGTCGAAATATCCGATCTCGCGCAGCTACGAGGGGTTTGCCGAGAGCGCCAACGCCGGCGACCCACGTGCGTTCTTCGATCACAGCCCGCTGATTGGAATCGCAAATCCGCTCGCGCCGCCGATTCGGCTGGCCGTGCTCGGCGACAAGGTCGAGGGCCGCGGTACGTTCGGCGTCGCATATGAAGGTCCGCCGGGACACGTGCACGGAGGATTTCTCGCCGCCGCGTTCGACGAAGTGCTCGGAATGGCGCAGTCGCTGACGGGTAATCCCGGCATGACGGGGACGCTTACGATTCGTTACCGGCGGCCGACGCCGTTGCTGACCGAGCTTACCTTCGAGGCGTACGTAGATCGCGTCGACGGGCGCAAAATATTCACCCACGGAACGTTGTCAGCGAACGGTCTGCTGATGGCAGAGGCCGAGGGACTGTTCATCGCAGTCGGGCAGGAGCGGTTCGCCGCGATGGCTGCGCAGGTTACAGAGCGCGCCAATTCGACGGATGAAAAAAAATCCGCCGAAAAGACCGCGCTCGAGAAGTGACGATTAGCCAGTAGCCGAAGGGAACCTATAGCAAGCACTACTCAATTCAGCATGCGCGGCATTAGCGCATGGGGAAAATTGCCTGCGGCGTCGCCGCCGCAGGCAGGCATGGCCGACCGGGGTTACCGCTCGGCCTTTGGTCTCTTGTAGTAGGGCTTGGCGGGACCCGCGATTATCACAATCGCAATAGCCACTCCCGCCAGCAGAGATACTGCTTCCATCAGCATGATCATATTCCTAATTCACCTTCGCGTGCGCGCGGACCTCATCTATTCGAGGAAGTAACTCGAGAACGCTTCGGGAAGCCGATCGAAGTCGATTCGCTCGATCGGGTCCTTCCCGTGCGTGGTATGCGACGTGTCGATTTAGAGGCTCACCAACGAGAGAACGATGTACGCCAGCGTCAGGAATGCGAACGTCACACCGGGCAATTCGCTGAGCAGACTGTTCTGCGCAATACGATCGGCAGCGACAGTCTCGGTCTGCTCCCTTATCTGTTGAAAGCCTGCGAGTCTCTGATTAACCGTGGTAGCAGCCATTTTCCTTGCCTCCCGTAAAAGTTCGCCGTCAGCAGGGGTAGAGCAAGGCTGATGCCAAGGAGCGAAGCGTTTATTTCATTGGATTATTTTCGACAGCCACAGTCTTCATCATTTGCGATTCGCAAAAGGTTGGCCGCGAGTCGCGAAAACTCCGCCATTTGCATAGAGGCCGTCGCTTAAGTCGGCTCATCGATGCGAAGCAGTCGCGCGACTGCATGCAGTGCGATCACATCGTCAAGATTGCAGCTATTGTTACCAACGCGTTACGAACGCGATCGCATCTCGACGGCTCCCACCGCGTACGCGACGGCCGAAGTCGAGCAACGTGCAGTTGTGGCTCATCGCCGGCCGACGCCCGAGCGCCGGTTTTGAGTTGACCGCGTGACCGGACTCGGCCTTTAATGCCCGTCATGGCTGGAATTGTTTCTTACGGTTCATACGTTCCGTACCGACGCCTCAAGCGCTCCGCGATCGCCGCCGTCCTTGGCACGCCCGCCGGCAAGGGCGAGCGCGCAATAGCGAGCTTCGACGAAGACAGCGTATCGATTGCGGTCGAGGCGGTTCGCGATGCGCTGAAAGCCGCGCCGCCCGGCGACGTGCAGGCGCTCATCTTCGCAACCACGACGCCGCCCTACGCGGAAAAACTCAGCGCCGCGGTGATCGGCGCAGCCGCGATGCTGCCGGCGGAAATTCGCGCATCGGATATGACCGGCTCGGTCCGCGCCGGATTGTCTGCCCTGCTTCAAGGCGCCGATGCGATCGGCGGCGGCGCCAGGCGCGCGCTCGTCGCGATCGGTGATTGCCGGCTGGCAGCGCCCGAGGGCAAGGCCGAGCAGACGACCGGCGACGGCGCGGTCGCTTTCGTGCTCGGTTCGGAGGGCGCGATCGCCGAAATCGAGGCGAGCGCCTCGCTGACGCGCGAGTTCCTCGACAGCTGGCGCGCGCAGGGCGAGCGTTTTTCGCATTCGTGGGAAGAGCGCTTCACGCTGACGCAGGCGCATTCTCCGCTGCTCGGTACGGTGATCAAGCACGTGCTGGAGAAGGCGAAAGTCGCGCCGGGCGATCTGTCGAAGGTAATCCTCGACGCGCCCAACGTCCGCGCGGCCGACGAAATCGCGCGTGCGCTCAAGATCGATCCCGCCAAATTCTCCGATTCATTTGCCTTGACCGTGGGACAAACCGGCGCCGCGCACGCGGGCCTGATGCTCGCGGCCGCGCTGCCGTCCGCCAAGCCGGGCGACAGGATACTGGTCGCGACGGTGGCCGACGGCGCCGATGCGATTTTGTTCCGCGTCACGCCGGCCAATGCCGGCTTCAAGCCGGTGCATTCTGTCGGCCGCATGATCGAGTCCAAGGGCGACGTGTCTTACGCCAGCTACCTCAAGTGGCGCGAGATTCTGCCCACCGAGCCGCCTCGACGTCCGGATCCCGAGCGGCCCGCGGGACCGCCGATGATGCGCTCGGAGAAGTGGAAGTTCGGCTTTATCGGTTCGCGATGCACCAACTGCGGGACTCCCCAGCTTCCGCCGCAACTGGTCTGCGTGAAATGCCATCAGCGCGGCAAGATGGAACCCTATGGATTCGCCGACCGCACCGCGAAAATCGCGACCTACGCTATCGATCGCCTCGCCTATTCTCTGAATCCGCCGACTGTTAACGTCGTGATCGACTTCGCCGGCGGCGGCCGCTTCCTGTGCGAGATGACCGACTGCGAACCCGACAAGGTCGCGATCGGCGACGAAGTCGAAATGACGTTTCGCCGGCTCTTTACCGCCGACGGCGTCAACAACTATTTCTGGAAAGCGCGCCCCAGGCGCTAAGCCCGAGGAGAACCATCAATGGCAAGCAAAGGAATCAAGGACCGCGTCGCGATCGTCGGAATGGGATGCACCAAGTTCGGCGAGCATTGGGACAAGGGGACGGAAGACCTGCTGGTGGATGCCGCGTACCAGGCCTATGAATCGGCGGGCGTCGAGCCCAACGACATCGACGCGTATTGGCTCGGCACCATGGGGTCGGGAATCTCGGGCCTGACGCTCTCCGAGCCGCTCAAGATTCAATACAAGCCGGTCACTCGCGTCGAGAACATGTGCGCGACGGGATCGGAAGCGCTTCGGCAGGCGTGCTACGCGGTCGCGTCGGGCGCGTTCGACATCGCGATGGCGATCGGCGTCGAGAAGCTCAAGGACTCGGGCTACTCGGGATTGGTGATCAACAATCCGCCCAACGACGGCACCCAGGGCAGCATGACGGCGCCCGCGTCGTTCTCGCTGCTGGCGCCGGCATACTTCAAGAAGTACGGACTCGACCCCGACAAGGGCAAGGAC
>Ga0187883_10002777_pt1 | contig 10467 bp, 10 predicted proteins | sample June2016WEW_20_1_2_FD_132966 | JGI IMG/M metagenome (GOLD analysis project Ga0187883, IMG submission 132966) | Peatland microbial communities from SPRUCE experiment site at the Marcell Experimental Forest, Minnesota, USA - June2016WEW_20_10 | ecosystem: Environmental > Terrestrial > Soil >...
AGAACATACGTCGAGATTGTGCATGCCCGTGGGTTCGCCTAGAATCCTTGTCGCACTAACTCTTCGACCGTAAGCGAACTCTCCACCGCCTCGCTGCTCATCATTTTCTCTACGTATTTCGCAATCAGATCTGCTTCGAGGTTGACGGGATCCCCAGGCCGGAGCGAGTTGAGATTTGTCATCTCGACGGTATGCGGAATGATTGCAATGGTGCAGCTCCTGCCTTCCAGCTTTGCGACAGTAAGACTGATGCCCTCGATCGAAATCGAGCCCTTGTAGACGGTGTATTTCTCTATCTCACCTGGCAACTCGATGCGGAGCCACCAATTTTCCGAGTCCGCGATGCGCTCCAGGGCGATGAGCCTGCCGACGCCATCCACGTGGCCTTGCACGATGTGCCCGCCGAAGCGGCCATCGGCTTTCATGGGCAGTTCCAGGTTGACCAGGGCTCCCTCGTGCATGCACGAAAAGGATGTGAGCACCCAGGTTTCGGGCGCTAAATCGGCGCAGAATGAACCGGGCTTGATATCGAGCGCTGTGAGGCAGACGCCGCTGACCGCGACGCTGTTGCCGGGCTTCAGTTCCTTCGGAGTATTTGTGGCTGTAATGGTGATGCGGCGATTCTCGCCGTGCTGTTCGATGCGGGTCACGCGTCCTACTTCTTCAACGATTCCGGTAAACATGAGGACCTCCGAAATAACTTATCAATCATAAATGCATCTCTGAGTCAGCCACACGCGGCGCAATATGTCGGGCTCCTGCGACTCTGTGTTTCTGCTTTCAAAACGAGTATCTTTGTTTCCAGGAAGCCACGTCGAGCGGGGGCAATCACATGCACCATACTAGTCGCCGCCAGTTCACCACACAAATGTGCGCGCTCACTGGAGGAGTGTTGTTGGGCAGTAAGATTTTTCGGGCCAAGGCATTCGCGGACGAGCCGCCGTCAAGCGGGGAACTGCTCCGTCGCATGAAATGGCTGAATGAGCCAGCTTCAGCAACCATTTCACGGGATAGACTCGTCGTACGGGCGCGTCGGAAGACGGATTTCTGGCGGAAGACATTTTATGGATATGTCACAGATAACGGGCATTTCTTTCGTCTGCCGGTTAGCGGGGATTTTGATTTCGAGGCTCGGATCGACGGTCAGTACGCGGCGCTTTACGACCAGGCGGGACTGATGGTTCGAATCGATGCCCAGAACTGGGTCAAGTGCGGAACTGAATTCTTCGACAGCACCCGCCACGCCAGCGTGGTCTTCACTCGGCAATTCTCCGACTGGTCGACGATGAAGGATCTGACAACAAGCGGACGCGTTTGGTGGAAAGTTGTTCGCAAGCCGGATTCTCTCGAGACGCTCTGTTCGGTAGACGGCAAGAACTTTACTTCGGTGCGCATGGGTTATCTGGTTCCTTCAGCCTCAGCCGACGTTGGCATCATGTGCGCAGCTCCGGAGGGCGAGGGGTTCCAGTGTGTCTTCGACAGCCTTAAGCTGACCCTTGCCAGCAAGTGAGCGGTGAGACCGCGAAAGCCTCACTCCTCGTACGGATTGCGCAAGTACCCTTCCACAGCAAAATCGTTTGCGAAGCGGTGCCAACGGAGATGGTTTACCAGCGGCGCTTCATCCATATGGCGGAAGCTTGCGCCAGTGGCGAATGGAACAGAGCTCTCACTCGCAAAGATCTTCGGCGCGTAATACAGAAAAACTTTGTCAACGATGCCGGAGGCTAGCGCCGTCCCGTTTACAGTCGCTCCACCTTCGATCATCACGCTGGTGAGTTCCAGTTGTCCGAGGCAGCGCAAGATCGAATGAATATCCGGGCGTCCATCCGTGGCAGGAGGAAATTGTTCGACTCGAACGCCACGCGCTTCCAATTCTCTCTTCTTCTTTTCCACGCCTGACGAACAGAAAATCAGCACATCGCTGTTGAAGCTGCCCTCATTCGCGACGCTCTGCACCAGGCGCGATTCCAACGGCAGTCGCAAGTGCGAATCCAGAATTACCCGCAACAACGGACGTCGGCGCGGGTGCCCGCTGCGGTCGGTGAGCAACGGGTCGTCAGCGAGGATCGTTCCCACTCCGACCATGATCGCATCGCTCTGGTGTCGCTGTTCGTGGACGTGGGCACGCGCCGCTTCGCCGGTGATCCATCCGCCAGCAGGAATTCCTACCGCGCTCTTGGACTCAGCCCTGGGCGGCGGAGCGATTTTGCCATCGAGCGTCATCGCGGACTTCAGTGTCACCAGGGGAACGCCGTGTCGAATATAGCGTGCGAAAGCCTCGTTCAGGCGGTGGGCTTCCGCTTCCGACCGTCCAACTTCCACGTGAACGCCCGCGGTACGCAACTTCTCGAAGCCTCGCCCGCTCACCTTGGGATTGGGATCGGGCATGGAAGCCACCACGCGATGAATTCCGGCAGCGATTAGGGCGTCGGTACAGGGAGGCGTGCGGCCCTGGTGCGAGTGTGGCTCAAGATTAATGTAGAGCGTGCCGCCGCGAGCCTTGTCGCCGGCTTGCTCGAGGGCAAGCAACTCGGCGTGCTTCACGCCATCGTAAGTGTAAACGCCCGTGCCGGCGATCTTTCCTTGCGGGTCAATGATCAGCGCGCCGACGTAAGGATTGGGCGACGCCAAAGCCATGCCTTGGCGCGCCAGATTAAGCGCGTGGTGCAGGAATTGTTCGTCAGTCGAATGGTCGGCCATCTGGGATAGGTACAGATCATGAGAACTCACCATAGAGACACGGAGTAACGGAGAAAGACATCTTAGCGTTGGTCTTCTCCTTGGCTCAGTGCTTCCTGGTGAACAGACCTTTTATTCGAACAGCGAATCCACGAATTCTTTCGGGTCAAACGGGAGCAGATCGCCCACCTTCTCGCCGACGCCGACAAATCGTACTGGGAGTCCTAACTCGCGCGAGATGGCCACCACGACGCCACCTTTAGCAGTGCCGTCGAGCTTGGTGAGCACGATGCCGGTGACGCCTGCCGACTGCGTGAATAGCCGCGCCTGCTGCAAGCCATTTTGACCGGTAGTCGCGTCCATGACGAGCAGCGTCTCGTGCGGCGCCCCTGGGATAATGCGCTGAGCGGTGCGGCGCATTTTCTCCAGTTCGGACATGAGGCTGGTCTTGGTGTGCAGCCGACCTGCCGTGTCCACAATCACGTAGTCTGTCTTTCGCGCTGTTGCGGCCTGCAATGCGTCGAACAGCACGGCCGCGGGATCGCCGCCGGGCTTGGTCTTGATCACTTCCGTCCCGGTCCGCATTCCCCAAATTTCCAGTTGATCAATCGCCGCCGCGCGGAAGGTATCCGCAGCGCACAGCAAAACATCCTTGCCCTGCGAGCGAAATACCTGCGACAACTTGCCGATCGTGGTCGTCTTGCCAGTGCCATTCACGCCAACAACGAGAACCACTTCAGGCGTGCCGTCTACTCGTTGGACGGGCCGGGTATTCGCGGCATTCAGAATGGCCAGCAATTCTTCTTTAAGGAGCCGTTTCAATTCCTGTACATCCTTGATTTGTTTACGGTCGGCTTTGTCGCGGAGCTTGCCCAGGACTTCCTGGGTGGTCGTGGTTCCCAGGTCGGCGCCGATCAGCGTGGCCTCGAGATCGTCAAGTGTGTTCCGGTCGATTTCCTTGCCAAACGAGACGACTTCTTCAATACGCTCGGCGAGGTTCTCCCGCGTGCGAGTGACGGCCTCCTTCATGCGCTCGAAGAGACCAGTTTTCTTTTCTTCCGTGCTGCCGAACAGAGTTTGAATCATGAGAAATCCCGAAACTTGATTATAGCGGTCAGAGCAGGTCGCGCTCCCGGCTGCAGGTAGAGGTGGGCGAAAATGTTTAGACGCGGGTTCTTTCGAGGTTGACGGGATCCGAGTCGGGAGGCGCGGGAGCGGGCACAGGCGCCGGGACATTCGAGGCCGGACTCGCTGACACTGCTCTCCTGATAGCAAGGCGCTGGATACGAATCTCGCCCCGCTCGTAAACCGCCATCAGCGCCGCCACCGGGAGGGGATCAAGCCGCTTGCCGGAAAGATTTTGAATGATCTTCAATGCTTCCTCTGGAGTGTGCGCCTGTTGATAAGGACGATTGGTGGTCAGTGCATCAAAAGTGTCGGCCACCGCGATGACGCGCGCCAGCTGTGGAATCTGATCCCCTTTGAGGCCGTAAGGATAGCCCCGGCCGTCGAGCGCTTCATGGTGAAGTTCGATACCGGGGAGCATCTCGGCGAGTTGGGTTACCGGGCGCAGGATATTGGCGCCCTTGGTGGTGTGGGTCTTCATGACCTCAAATTCTTCCGCAGTAAGCGCGCCCGGCTTCCTGAGGATGCGGTCTTCGATGCCAATCTTGCCTACGTCGTGGAGCTGGGCGGAAATTTGCAGCGTCTCCATAAAAGCGGCCGGCAAGTTCAATTCTTTGGCGATCATCATGGAGTAACGTGTGACCCGATCGGAGTGACCACGAGTGTAAGGATCCTTCTCGTCGACCGCGCCCGCGAGCATTTGAATGGAGCCCAGGAACAAAGCACGATTTTCCTCTGCTGCCCCTTTCAGATCTTCGACGAACTGTTCGAGTTCCTGAGACATCGTGTTGAAGGTCCGGCCAATTCGCCGATCTCAGTCCGGCTCGACAAGTGCACACGCTGTGAAAAGTCTCCGCGCGCCAAGGCGCGACTGGACTGGGTAAGGATCTGTAGGGGATTGGTAATTCTGCGGGCGGCGAAAATACTCACGGCGATGCTGAGCAGGACTGCCATCAGAGCCAACAGGCGCGCGGTGCGCTGCATCTCGTAAACTCCGCGGTAAGCCTCGCGTTGCGGTTTCTGCACGACGACCGCCCAATCGAGCGCCATCACCGGGCTATAGGTGCCGAGCATCTCCACACTGTTCTTGCCTTCCTTGACGGCGAATTCCTTGGTGGCAGCCAACTGCGCCTTATTGCCCTCGTCCACAAAATTGCGGACGATCTCAAGGCTCTTCATGTCCTGGCCGGTCACATATTGCGGAGTGCCCGCCGCCACCAGTCGCCCTTGAGCGTCGACGACATAAGGAATTAGACCGCCGTTGCTAACGTCGTGCAGGCGGCGAATCAGGAACTGCAGATCCACGACGGCGCCCACCATGCCCAAAAAACGACCGCCGTAGCTGACGGGACTGCTGACCAGCACGACGGTCCGCGAGGATTTGCCGTCTTCCACCTGGAGCGCTTGCCCGTTATAGGCGCGGCCGTCGCGGGCTGCATCATAGGCATGTTGCAACTCGCGCTGCAGGAAAGCGTCCGGGGCAATGCGCCCGGCAGAGATGCCCTTCGCGTCAGAGTTCAGCAGCGTGGCATAGGCAAGTTCGTCAGAGGAAGAAACGAAGTTTTCCAGCAGGGCGCGCAGTTCCGGCGCTTCAATGTTCTTGCTGCCAATGTCGCCGCCGCTCGCCACCTGAATGGCCGACGAAAGGTTAGCCAGCATCATCCGTAAAGAGCGCTCGTGCTGCGAGAGATCGTCAGCCAGCGACCGCGTCACCGTATTCTGCAGCAACATCTCGTTAGTCTTCAGCCGGTCCCGGTTGATCGCCTCGACTTGAGCGGAGTAGAAGTACATCGGAACGATGCTGATCACCAGCAGCACGCCGAGGATTACATACAGAATGGGAATACGCGCCGGAGTGGGCCTTGTGGAAGACGAATCGCTCCTCCCCTGACTCAGTTCGGAAGCGCCGTCGATCGAAGTGGCGGCGGATTTCACAGGTATCTATAGAATTTTAATGGGGCCGGTGTAGAAAGAGCCGGAAACCGTTGTTTTTGCCATTACCAAAGTGTTGCTCAAAGCCGGCTTTTAGCGCAGATTTGGCAACAAAACGTAACGGCGGGCTTATGTTCTGAGGGTTTCACTTTTGCCGCTGCGCGTCATCAGTTCATAAATTGCTTCGCGCGGAGCTTTGCCCTCGTGCAAGATGGCGTGCATCTGTTCCGTGATAGGCATCTCGACGCCGTGAGTGCGCGCCAGTCCCACGGCTGCCCCCGTGGTGAAGATTCCTTCTGCAACCATGCCATGCATCCCGGCAAGAATCTCCGGCAACTTGCGTCCGCGGCCCAGTTCGACCCCCACACTGCGATTGCGGGAGAGTCCGCCGGTGCAAGTCAGCACCAGGTCGCCGAGACCGGCGAGGCCGGCCATGGTTTCTGCTTTACCTCCACAGGCCACCACGAGGCGCGTCATCTCCGCCAACCCCCGCGTGATGAGGGCCGCTACGGAATTGTGTCCCAAGCCAAGGCCCGAGCAAACGCCGGCGGCGATCGCGACGGTATTCTTCAGCGCGCCGCCAAGCTCCACGCCGACTGGGTCATCGTTGGTATAAATGCGAAAGCTGGCGTGACTGAACTCCTGCTGTACGGTGCGCGCAAGTTCAGCCTCCTGCGACGCGATGGCGATTGCGGTCGGATCTCCGCGGGCGGCTTCGAGAGCAAACGAAGGACCACTGAGTGCACCGATCCGTGGCAGCCGGTCGCCGCTTTTGGTCATCTGCACGATCACCTCGGTCATGCGCAGCAGGGAGATTTCTTCCAGCCCTTTGGTAGCGCTGACAATTATGGTTTCTGCGAGCAGATGCGATCGCATCTGCTCGAACATGCGGCGGCAGTGTTGCGATGGCATCACACTTACGACGATAGCCGCCTCGGCAAGGGCTTCGGCCAAGTCGTTGCAGGGCGTTACACAGGCTGGTATTCGCAAGCCCGGGAGGAACTTCTCGTTTACGCGCTGCTGTGCAATGGTGTCGCAAACTTCCTTCTCGTGAGCCCAGAGCCGAATCCGGTGAGTTTCTTTGTGTCCCAGGACGATTGAAAGCGCCGTACCCCAGGCTCCCGCGCCGATAATTGCAATCTCGCTCATGCGTGCTTTGCTCCCATGCGGCTTTCTGTGCCGGTAAGCAGGCGGCGAATGTTTTCGTGATGCCTAGCGATGATGAGCAGGGAATTGGCCGCCATGAATGTCAGGGCCAATGGCGCGTTGCCATAGGCGTGCATTCTGTGGACGAGAAATGGAAAAGAGGCAACGGCGAGGATCGATCCAAGCGATACGTAACGAAAGACGACTACCACTGCGACAAAAATACCCGCTGCTACCAGCACAGCCTTTGGAGTGATCACAATGAAGGATCCCAACCCCGTGGCAACTCCCTTGCCTCCGCGAAACTTTAGCCATACGGGAAACATATGCCCGAGAACAGCAAGCAACGCAGCCATTGCCATCGGCTGATAAGGCAGAACACCACCGGCCATTTGAGCTGAGAGGTAGTATGCCAGCCCGGCTGCGGTGCTTCCTTTCAGAGCATCCAGCAACAGCGTTAGACCTCCGAGTACCGGCGATTTGCGGGAGACATTCGTGGCACCGATATTTCCGCTGCCGCTCTTGCGCACATCTTCTCCACGAAAGATGCGTACAAGCAGATACCCGAAAGGAATCGATCCCAGCAGGTAGCTCAGAGCGGCGATGGTGAGGAGCGTTGGCAAGGTGCGTTAGATTTCTGCTGCGCTACTGCAACCCAAATCCCGCCAGCCTCATGTATTTTGAACCGCCGGGCGAAAGCTGGCTTTGGTAAAGAAAAAACTCGCGGGCCGTCATCGTTCCAAACTCCGGTGGAGACTGTGCCGCCAGTTTTTCCTGCAAGCGCTGAAAGGTGCGGTTCGGACCATCCCCCTTCCGCCAGCGTGCCGAACCTGACCCGCGACCGCCTCGTGCGAGCGTGAGATGCGCGTTGAAAGCATGCCCCTCTTTCGGGATGTTAAGGGAGGATAGTCTGTTATCCATCGTTTCCGCCAGAGAAGTCAGTGCCGAACCTGCCTCAATTCCTACCCAGAACACGCGCGGCGCCCGCGCCTCTGGAAAGAATCCAAAGCCGCGAAAGTTCATTTCCATCGCTGCGGCCTCAATCGTTCTGAGAGTCAGCTTAATCTTCTCGGCCTCAGCTTCGGACTTCTCTCCGATGAACTTCAGAGTGACGTGCAGCGATTCAGGCCGCACCCAACGCGCCTCCGGAGCAAACTTCCGCACGTCGTCGAGGAAGCGAGTGATCCGGCCGCGGATGTCGTCGTCAATATCGAGTGCGACGAAAAGGCGCATAAAACAACCTTATAGCGACTGGCTGCTAGCTCCTAGCCGGCAGCTAGAAGCCAGGAACTATGAGCAACTTCTTTCACATCAACTTCCTTCGCACCATATCCAGTGCCAGCGTCGTCGCGAACCAGCGGATCCGTTTGCGATCGCCCGGGAAGTTCCGCTCAATCACTTCGGTCCCGCTATCGCTGGCCATTGCATGGAAGACCAATCCTACAGGCTTCTCCGGTGTTCCTCCGGTGGGTCCGGCCACACCGGTGATCCCTATACCGAGCGTTGCCTCGCAACGGTACCGGATTCCCTCCGCCAGCGCCGCCGCCACTTCACGGCTCACTGCTCCATGACGCTCAATCATGTCGGCAGGTACCCCCGCCAGTTCGGTTTTTAATGCATTGGAGTAGACGATGGCGCCGCCGGCAAAATAGCGCGAGCTGCCACCCACCGAAGTAATCCTTTCGCCGAGTAGTCCACCGGTGCACGATTCCGCCACAGCCACGGTGGCATTGCGCATCTGCAGCCAGTAGCCGACGATCTGTTCGAGCGACTGGCCGTCCCGCGAGTACACGGCGTCGTCGAGTTCTTCTTCAACCGCGTCGGCCGCTTCATCCACGTGTGCCTGCGCCGCTTCCAAGGTCTCGGCACGCGATTTGAAATGCAGCTGAATTTCTCCCGCTCCCGCCAAAATCGTGGTCTGCACGTTGGCAAATCGTTTGTAGATTGGCGCCACGCGCGCATCGACATGAGATTCTCCCAGCATTGCGACCTTCAATACGCGGGTTGCCAGGAACGCCGTGGGTAACTTTGACCTCAGCCGCTCGCGGCACTCCGCTTCGAACAGCGCCTTGAGCTCATGCGGAGGCCCCGGTAACAGAATGACAATTCGTTCGCGCCCGTCGAACTTACCACTTAACCACTGTCCCGGTGCAGTCCCATTGACGTTGGAAAGCACTGTTGCACCCTCGAGAACGTCCGCCTGCTTGGCATTGTTCGGGGACATTTTCCAACCGTGCGCGGCGAAACGTTGCGTAATACGGTCGAGAATTTCTTCGTCGCGCCGTAAGGACACACCCAGCGCTCGGGCCACAGCCTCGCGAGTGAGGTCATCTTCGGTGGGTCCCAATCCGCCGCTGAAGATCACGATCTCCGAGCGGAAGAGCGCGTGCTGCGCGGCCGCAACCAGACGACCGAGATCGTCCCCCACCACGCTCTTGAAAATCACTTCAACGCCAAGTTGATTGATCTGCTCGGTAAGGTAGAGAGAATTTGTATCCATGCGGAAGGGCGTCAGGAGCTCAGAGCCAACCGCGATGATCTCGGCGTTCACGGGTAGAAGTGTAAATGAAAAAGGCGGCAGACGCGGATCAGACTCAAGCGGCGGAAGAAGACTCTCCCGCGCAGCTACTCCGGCAAAAGCGGTAACCCCTGAATGTTCCAAGAAAGATGATGCACCGCGTCAGTGGTTGCCAGAATTACGCTTCGTCCTGGCGCAAAGGCCAGTCCGACCAAACCGTGGCCCGCGACTTCCAGGCTGGCGTTGCCTTCCGGTGTGATCTTCACGATGCCACGCTTGCCGGAGAGCGAAGCTGCCACATACAGATTCCCAACTGAATCGAAAGCCAGCCCCTGCGGGCGTCCCAAGCCGCGGAAAAACTTGTGCACTGTTCCCTGCGGATCAATTCTGTGCACGCAATCAAAGCTCGACGTCGTCGGCCCCGTCACAAATAAGTCGCCTTGAGGACCGAAAGCCAGGTGGTACGCCGAAACACTTGGCTCCAGAGTGGCAAAAACGAACACTTGTTGGTCGCGGCCAATCTTGAAGATGGTGCCGCTGCGGTCGCCCACATAGAGGTTCTGATTTCGATCGAACGCGATGCCGGTAGCGATTCCCATCCCCTCGGCATACGTGGTCATGGTTCCGTTCGGCGCCACGCGATAGACAGCACCATCGTGGCGCGAGGAAACATACATCTGCCCCTGGCGATCGAAAGCGATGGCGGTTGCGTTCATCATCTCTGCGACAAACGGCCTGACGGTGTAATTCGTATCAATTTTGAAGATCGCGACCGGAACTTTTTGGCCGCGTGAACCGGAGAATGTGGCGTAGATATTGCCTTGAGCGTCGAGCGCCGGATTGGTTACCGGGTGAAGATTCTCTGCAACGGGAACGGCTACCTTTACCGTGTGCGCATTGCTCACGTAACCATCGGCGGCCACTACCACCGGCCCCGAAGTAGCGCCCTCGGGAACGCGGGCGACCAGAAACGAATCTGAGCTGATTACAATTCCGCCTTCGACCTCGCCAAACTGCACGCGCGGACGCTCCCACTGCTGCGGCCGCAATCCCGAGCCCGCGATGCG
>Ga0187883_10002781_pt1 | contig 10461 bp, 8 predicted proteins | sample June2016WEW_20_1_2_FD_132966 | JGI IMG/M metagenome (GOLD analysis project Ga0187883, IMG submission 132966) | Peatland microbial communities from SPRUCE experiment site at the Marcell Experimental Forest, Minnesota, USA - June2016WEW_20_10 | ecosystem: Environmental > Terrestrial > Soil >...
CGAGACGCTGCTTCGTCATTGGCAGGTAAAGGGGATGAGCGTGCGGCCGCACTTCAGGATGATCGCGCATTCCGCGTTTATCATCGTGTCGCGCAAGCTGGTGGCCGCCGCGTCGAACCCGCACCAACCGTTCGTTGCCGCCGATTCCATTGAAAGCAAATCGGACGGCGCCGATGCTGACGAGCCGCTCGATTGATCACGCGCAGAAAATTCCTCATCGCGTCGGGCGCCGCGGTCGCGCTCACGGGTATCCCGCTGGGCAGGCGAATCGCGCGCGCCGCCGCGCCGGCATCGAAATTCGGCGGGCCGACGCCGAACTCGGACTTTTACGTGACGTCATCCGCTGGGACGCCGGCCGTGGACCTCAATTCGTGGCGCTTCAGCATCAAGGGCCTGGTTGAAAATCCGCTGCAATTTTCATACGCGGATATTCGCAAGCTGCCGAAGATAGACGAGATGCTGACGCTCGAATGCATCTCGAACCCGCCCGACGGCACCGCTATCAGCAACGCCAACTGGACCGGCGTGCAATTGCAGCCGCTCCTGGAGCGCGCGCGCGTCAAGCGGGGAGCCAGATTCGTCGCGATGCGCGGGGCTGACGGTTATCACACGGTGTTGCCTGTCGACGAACTGATGCGCGAGGAGAATTTTCTGCCCTACCTCATGAACGGTGAGCCGCTTCCCGCCGAGCACGGCTATCCGCTCAGAATTTTCATTCCGGGAAAGTACGGGATGAAACAGCCCAAATGGGCAACCGAGCTCGAATTTGCCGACCACGAAATCCCGGGTTACTGGGAGGTTCGCGGATGGAGCGATACCTGCTGGCGCAAGGTCAACTCGGGCTTTTTCTCGCCGCGCGTCGAAGGTGGCTTGATATCGATCTTCGATCGAAAGGCCAAAGCGACGGCGCCCGTGGATATCTATGGATGGGCGTTGGCTGGCCCGTCGGGAATCAAGCGCGTGGAGGTGTCGTCGGACGACGGCCTCACGTGGCACGACGCGCAACTCGTCGCGAACAGCTCGCCGTACGTGTGGACGGTCTGGAAGTATCGCTTCGCGCCTCAGGCTGCGGGCGATTTCATGATTCGCGTACGCTCAACCGACGGCGGCGGGATCGCTCAGCCCCCGACCGATCCGCAGACCGGCAGCGGCATGAGCGGGCAGGCGCGACTCGCGCTCGAAGTAACGAGCGTCTGAAAACAATCCGCGAAAACTAGCGGAGTAACGTCGCGGTGTGGAGTGCCCGCGGATTGGACATCGCGCCGGTCGCGCTAAAGCTGCCGCCCGCCGAGGGATTGAACAACTCCGCGCTGCGGAGCACCGCGCCGTGGGCAGCCGGATCGGCGGCCCCTATTCCACCGGCGATCAGCACGCGATGCGGGGTCGGCCCGGTCGCGAGCAACGTTGCGGTATGCCCCGCGCACGCAACGCTCATCGATTGATTGCATCGGGTCGTTTCGGTGTTAAATCCGCCGACGCAAGTGAAATCCCCGCTGTTCGGATCGAACGTCTCAGCCGAATTGCTGATCAATCCCGACGCGCCCGATAGCACACCGCCCGAGACGGCCACTGAACCGCTGAATCCGCCCGCGAGCAGCACGCTCCCGTCCTCGAGCAGCGTGGCGGTGTGGAGCGAGCGCGGCTCGTTCATGAAGCTCGAAAGCAAAATGAATTCCTGCGAGGCGGGATCGTAAATCTCCGCGCTGCTGTCCTTGAAATAAAAGCTCGAGCCGCCGACTCCCCCCGTTATCAGCACCTTGCCCGCCATCGGGCCGCTGGTAAACAGCGTCGCAGTATGCGCGGCGCGCTGATGGTCCATCGGGAAGGTCGCCGGGGTAAACGAGTTCGACGCGGGATCGTAAATGTCGGCGGAGCTGGTCGTGTCGCCGGATAGATTGGTCGCTCCCCCCGCCACGAGCACTTTGCCGTTGAGCAGTAGCGTCGCGGTGTGAAACATGCGCCGATCGCTCATCGTGTTGTTGACCGCTATGAACTTGTGCGCGGCGGGATCGTACACCTCCGCGGTGTCAAGCACGTTGCCTGAATTGTCCTGGCCTCCGACGATCAGGATTTCGCCATTGGAATTGTTGAGCGCAGTCGCGGTAGAGCCCAGCCGCGCCGCGGCCATCGTGCCCACCGGCGAGAACGCGCCGGTCGTCTCGTCGAAAATCTCTGCGTCGCTCAGCACGTCGCCTTCCAGGGTGAGCGAAAAATGCTTAATCGCGGCGCGCCCGCTGAAGCCGCCACCCAGGAGCACCTGGGTCGCCGACAGCGCCGCCGCCGATGCGCCCGCGCGACTCGACCCCGCGCTGCCGGTCGCGAAGAACCGCCCTGCCGACGGATCGAAAAACTCCGCGCCCGCGAGACTCCGATTCGACGCGTCCGCGCCGCCCGCGATCAACACGTCACCCGCCGCGGGAATCGCGGGCTTAAGGTGGTGAATTGCGGCCTGATCGCCGCGCGAGGCCGCGCCGCCCGCGACCGAATCATCCGCCACCGATCCGTTCTGGGACGGCGACTCGATACTCTCGCCGTTAATGCATCCGCTCGCCGCGACCAGGCCGATCAGCCCAACGACGCTCAGCGCTGCGAGCGCAATTCGCGCCCATCGGGGGCGGTTATGCAGATGCTCTTGCGAACGCATTCGGCTCTGAAAACTCCCCCTTCACCCACTGAAGTTACCGTATTCGCGGGCATCAGACGGGCTTATAAGCACCCGATTAGACGAATCCCAGGCGAAAAAGTTTCAAACGAGGATTCATTGATCGGCCGCTCGTGTCAACTCGTGCCAATCAGCGGTAGTGGGTCAACTGAAACCCTACCCAATTAGTGGGAGAAAAGCCCGCTGAAAAACCTTCCGACTGCGCTAAACACGTCGAATGAAGAAGGACTCGCCGACGCGGCCGGCGCCGGCGGCCCGAATGCCGGCGCCAGCGGTGGCATCGTCGCCGACCCTGGCGGATACGGATGCGCGCTCGCAAACATTCCGCCGTGCAGCCGACACATCTGCGTCGGCTCAGTGCCGATCAGGAATGGCAGCGAGACCTGGCGGGGGCACGCCGAGGTCGCCAGACCGCCGGATTCGGGATCGATAGTGGCCATCGTAATTCCGGACGGCTCGGGGAAATCCTCCGGATCCGCCGGCGCCGCATCCTGCATGAACCGAACCCACGCCGGCAGCGCCGCCTGCGCTCCCGTCAATCCCAGGCTCTCGGGTTCGTCGAAGCCGACCCAAACGCCGCATACGATCGCCGGCGTGTAACCGATGAAGTACGCGTCCTTGTAGTCCTGCGTCGTGCCGGTCTTGCCCGCCGCCGGAAAATCCAGCCCCATCCGGCCCGCGCTCGCGCCGGTTCCATAGCGCAGCACGGCTTTGAGAGCGCCCGTGATCAGATACGCGACAGCGGGACGAATGACGCGATTCTCCTCGTCCGCGTGATGGTAGATCAGATGGCCCTTGGCATCGACGACCGCCTCGACGGCGTACGGCGGCGACTGCAGACCCTCGGTCGCAAAAACCTGGTACGCGGAGGTGAGCTCGAGCAGCGTGGTCTCGTCGGCGCCGATCGAAATCGGCAGCACCGCCGCAAGATTCTCGTGGATGCCCATCTCGTGCGCCGTGCGAACTATCGTCGCGGCGCCGAGCCGGCTGCCGACGTACGCGGTCGGCACGTTGAGCGATTCGAACAACGCCTGCGCTACCGTCACTTGCGGTTGATAATTGCGCTCGTAGTTCGCCGGCGTCCATCCGTGGAACGTCATCGGCTCGTCGGGCAGCGTCGATGCCAGCGTGAGTGGCGGCGAGAACGGCGCGCGGTCGGGATCGAGCGCGGCCAGATAGACAATCGGCTTGAATGCCGACCCGGGCTGGCGCTCGGCGTTGGCGGCGCGATTAAACTGGCTCTCGGAGTAGTCGCGCCCGCCAATCATCGCGCGAATCGCGCCGCTGTCGGCGTCCAGCGCGACCATCGAAGTCTGCAACTTGCCGTCAATCTTCGTGCGGCGCAGACGGCGATGGTTCTTTTCGAGTTGCGCGATATTTGCCGTGACCGCATCGACGGCGGCGCTCTGAAGTTCGGTGTCGAGCGTCGTGTAAACCTTGAGTCCCTCGAGATGGCCGTCGAAGCCGGGAATCTTGGCTACGAACGCGGTCACATAGTCGGTGAAGTACGGTGCGCGGCGCAGTCCCGGCGGCTTGGTGATTTGAATCGGCGCGGCGACCGCCGCCGCGTACGTCGCGTCGTCGATCGCGCCCGCCTGCTTCATCACTCCGAGCACCACGTCGCGCCGCTTACGGCATGCGTCGGGATGACGCCGCGGGTCGTACAGCGTCGGCGCCTGGATCATTCCGATCAGCGTCGCGGCCTCCGCGGGCGTCACCTCGGCCAGGTCCTTGGCGAAGAAATATCGCGCCGCCTGCGGCATCCCGTCGATCGGCGTGCCCTCGTACTCCCCCATCGGCACGTCGTTGATGTAGCGCTCGAGGATCTCACTCTTCCGCAGCCGGATTTCGAGCACCGCGGCGACGGCAAGCTCGCGCAACTTGCGGCTGAAGCTGCGCTCGTGACGTTCCATGAAGGTCCGCGCCAGTTGCTGCGTGAGCGTGCTGGCGCCCTGGACGAGGCGATGCGCACGAAGGTCGGAAATGGCGGCCTCGACGATACGGATCGGATCGATTCCCGGATGGTAGTAGAAAAAGCGATCTTCGTTGGCGAGCAGTCCTTTGACCAAATATGGCTTCAGCTGGTCGATTTGGACCTCGACGCGTTCGGCGGGCGCGCCCGGCAGCAGCCGGCCGATCACCTCAGGCTCGAGCATCGCGTCGGACTTGGCCACGCCGAACGAGTCGGCAACGCCCGCGATACGCCCGCCGTCCAGGCCGACGCGCACCATTTCGGCGGGATACTCCTTCGCGCCGGCGTGAAACGATCGCAGGTAAATCGCGATCGCATTCGGCGCGCGGGTGTACTCCCCCGGAGCATTAGCCGCCGCCACCTGCGAGTAGCTCAACTGCGCCAGCCGGTCCAGCAGCCCACAGCGCTCCAGCTCGTCGCCGGGGCGGATCGGAAACGGCGCCGAGAAGATCGCGGAGCTGAGCGCGGCGCGACGATTCTCGATCAGCGCGGAAATCTCGCCGTACAGTTGTGCCAGGTAGAATCCGACCGCGAAGAAGACGAGCAGGAATGCGCCGCCGGCGATATTGCGCACGCGCCATCCGCGGATTCGCCACTCGCGGCGTTTCCCTTTGCCCGGATTCGCTTTCGCTTTCGCTGGCGCCTGCCGTCCGCCGCCCATCAGTGCCACTGCCTCAGCTACAAGGTTAGCCGCGTCTCGCCACCTGATCCATCGCGCTACTTCGCCGCGCACATTGCCGGGATGCGCCATGGCGACTTGAAAGGATATGGTAAATATACCATATTAGACAAATGGCCCCGAAGAGGACCTTGCCGCCGGAGAGTAGCGGTAACGTATTCGCGGACATTGGATTTACGCCTGCCGAAGCGGCGGAGCTCACCGCGAAAAGCAGACTCATCACCGCCATCGGCGAAACCATCAAGCGGCGCAAACTCACACAACTGGAGGCCGCGCGCCGCTGCGGGACGGACCAGCCTACACTATCCAAGGTGCTGCGTGGGCGGATGGAGAGCGTGACCATCGACCGGCTCACGGCTTGGCTTATGGCGCTTGGCCGCACCGTCGAAATCCACATACGGCCGTATGACGCCAAAGCGAAAACGGGTCGCCTCGTGACCACCCCCTAGCCGAACACCGCCATCGCGCACAGATGCACCCACGTCAGGAATTGGCTGGCGATCATCGCGGGGTTTCCGGTGGGGATTATTACGCGTTGGGCCGCCGGTTAGCAGCGCGAGGTATTCAACGGGGACTCGCATTTTGGCCGAACGGGTCATTCGCCGGCCTGACTGCCGAAAACACTGCTAATCTCAGGTAGAGTCCGTCACGGGAGGGAGACGGAACGACGAAGAGCAGCAGGTTCAGCGAGGAACAAGTGATCGGGATGTTGCGGGAGCATGAGGCGGGGGCAGCACAATTTCGCTGCTGACGGTATTTGCTAGGATTGCGGCGACACACGCGCGTCGCGATTGAGAATACGGCGCTCGCCGAGTGCGAACCGTACGCGGCGGGTGGTCGCGCACGAGCACAGACCGCATTAGCGATATGCCAATGGAACATTTGTACCGAACAGGAGGTAATGAAATGGTTTGGTGGAGCAGTCTAAGCGCGATACGCCAAATCTGCGGCTCGCGCGAAACGCTTCCTTGGGGAAACCCTTGGGAAAAAGCTGTCGCTTTCAAAGGCCATAGATTTGCCCGTGTGAATGTGGCGAAACGACAAACCGACACAGGAGAAAATGTCGCTCTATACTATTGCGGATGTAAACAGATGGCGGTCAGGTACGGAGACCGTCAGGAGTTTATTGCGATAGAAGACGGTGGTTCGGAGCATGAACTTTCAGGGTGTGAACTGCTAGCCAATTGAAAATGAGAAATTCTGAGCGCAAAGTTCCCACGGAAGAGGAGTGCGCTGCGTATGATGGCGAACACTGCCGGGCCTTGTGGATGGGTTGCGCTGGTGATTGGCGGTGCCCCGGCTGCAACCGGACGAAATGTGAGCTTCTCAGATGGACTAAAAAAATCTGGCCTCCGGGTATCGGACCGGACCGAACCAAGCCTCACTTGGGTTGGAAGGCGGGCCTCCATCGGCACCATGATCACGGCATCGATTATGGGAAAAAGTCGCGATTTTCAGAAACTGTGATCTGTGATCACTGCAATTTAGTCGATGTCCGTGTAAGAAGGCGCATCGTCGGAATGCGAAAGGACTTTTCGTTTTCCCCTGCGGAAATCCGGCAGATAGTTTTGGCTACCCCGCATTGCGGCCATTGGATCGATTTCGACAAGGCACGAGTTATCTACGAGAGTTGGCTAACAACCAATTCGACCGTCTGAACGGACAGATCGACCTGCCCGTTGCCTCTACCGGCCTACTCCCTTGAGCTTCACGTTCTGCGTGCCCGCGCTGGCGTTGTCGGTGAGCGTCAGCGTCGCCGTGCGTTTGCCGCGCGTGTTCGGCGTGAATCCGACCGCGATACTACACCGGGACCGCGGCGCCGCGGAGCACGTCGTGGCGGCCGGGACGAATTCAGGATCGGACGAACTCACATTGGTAATAAAAAGCGTTGCCGAGCCTTTGTCTTTGACTGAAAGGTCTTTTGTAACCATGCCCCCTAGGGGAACCTTGCCGAATAACAAATTGGCCGGCATGGTCACGGACGTTGTCGGCGTCGGGGAGGGTGCACCGCCCACCGCGTAGAGCTGGTCGCCAACAACGTAGACGGTTCCGTCAGCACCGATCGCCGGCGATGATTCTCCTGCACCGTTGGCGAACTCCCACTTCTGCGTGCCGTCGGTGTTTACCGCGTAGACGCCGGTGTAAATGGTCCCATCGGCACCGATCGCCGGCGATGAGAAACCACCGCCGTTGGCGAACGCCCACTTCTCCGTGCCGTCGGGGTTTACTGCGTACAGTGTGCCTACGTACGGTGAGCCGTTTTCATAGGAGCCGATGTAAATGGTCCCATCGGCACCGATCGCCGGTGTGGAGAACACATAAGACCCGGTCGGAAACGCCCACTTCTCCGTGACAGTGCCTTGCCCACCGTCGGTTAGCGCGTAGAGGTTGTAGTCATAGGAGCCGACGTAAATCGTGCCGTCGGACCCGATCGCTGGCGAGGAGATCCCCGGAAAACCGGCCAAAGTTGAAAACGCCCACTTCTGCGTGCCATCGGGATTTACGGCGAAGACGGCGCCGCCATCGGAGCCAACGTAGATGGTGCCGTCCGCGCCGATCGCTGGCGAGGACTCTACCTGACCGCCGGTTTGGGTCGCCCACTTCTGCTTGCCGTCCGGGTTTATCGCGTAAAGATAGACCCCGGCGCCGAGGTAAATTGTGCCGTCGGTACCGATCGTCGGCGAGGACCACTCAATTTCACCGGCCCCACCGGTGTTGGGGAACTTCCACTTCCGCTTGCCGTCGGGTTTTACCGCGTAGAGAATGCCGTCGGCGTAAGCGACGTAGATGGTGCCATCAGCGCCAATCGCCGGCGATGACGGGGTGAAATTAACCAAGTTTTCAATAACGGTTGTGAACTTCCACTTCTGCGTGCCGTCGGGTTTTACCGCGTAAACGTAGCCTATAGCCGTTCCGGATATGCCGGACTTGTACCCTTCGTCGCTGACGTAAATCGTGCCGTCGGCGCCGATCACTGGCGAAGAGAGACCACCAATGACGGTTGCAAACGCCCACTTCTCCGTGCCGGAGTTGGTGCTGGTGTCGTACTGGCTAAGCCCCGTATGCCTCAGATCATGATGGAACATTGGCCATGGCGACGAGGCCAACTGCGCGTGCGATATGGTCAGGGCCCCGACGGCTATAATCGCAAACGCGGCCACGCCCAAGGCCGCAATCACAGCAATCCGCACTTTTCCCGAAGACGGTTTCATTCGTCTGGAAGTCACCACAGCCCACGCCGCTTGCTAAACCACTAACAGAAGCGGCCACAGCTTAAAACGCCCCGATAGAGCCGTGTCTTCAGGGGCCTAACCATTCCTGAAAACTTTCAGTTGATGATATTCCGGGCGAGCAGCAACCGCCAGTTTATCATCGCCGTAGCGATCCGGCGTCCGCCGGCCGCCGCGCAATCAAGCTGCACCCTCACCTACCTCGCTACGCTCGGCTGCCGTGTGCTCGTGGCATCTCCCGTGAAATCCGCACCCTCACCCGCGCCGGAGGCGCGGGCCTCTCCCGCAACAAAGCGGGCGAGGCGGGCAAGAAGGCGCGCGGAACGCTACGTCCTAACTCGGGCGAGGTAAACTCCCTATAACCCTTCTAGCAGGGACGAAGTCCCGCATCCCGCGGCGGTGCCGATTCACTTTTCACTTTTCACTTTTCACTTTTCACTGGGTGCAGGGGTCACCCCTGCCCAAGGAGGTGTGGAACCCACGGTGGGTTCCGCATCTCCGGCGCGATCCGACGTTCATTGCTTGTAGCCGAAGCGGCGTAGCATCGCGTGCCGATCGGCCTGATCGCCGGCGCTCTCGACACCCTTGGGCGAAATCCCGTCGATTACCCCGACGACGCCGCGTCCGTCTCCGTCCTCCGCAACGATCACGCGCAGCCGGTTCGCCGTCGCGCAAAAGACCGTACATACTTCGCTCACCGACTTGATCTGATTGAGCACGTTGACCGGGAATGCGTTGCCAAGCATCACCACGAACACGTGTCCTGCCCCGATTGCCGCAGCCGCTTCGACCGCCGACTGTTCCAGCGCGGAGTCGGTGCCGGTGCGCCGAATCAGGCATGGGCCCGATGCCTCGCAGAACGCCAGCCCGAACTTGATTCCCGGCACCGCCTGCACGATAGCCTCGTAAACGTCCTCGACGGTTTTGATGAAGTGCGCCTGCCCGACGATCACGTTGGAGTCCGCGGGTTTCGAGATTTCGACGATACTCAGTTGCATAGTGCTTGCCCCTTGTGACTATTGCGGGGATGATAGTCCCGTGGATGTGGCGCCGGAAGTTAGTATCCGGCAATGGAGGGGTGGTGGCTACCGGTCTGACACTTCGCACGAACTCCGAGACGCGGCTGCCGGCGTTCTTTTACCGGCTCTCCTCACGCGCGCAGCGCACCTGGCTGAAGAGCGACACAATCGAGCGCTACGACTATGTGCCCAACGACGCCGCCCGCAACTCGCTCGACGCCTTGATGCGCGTGCTCAAGACCGGCAACCTCGCGGGATGCACCACATCCGCGCGCGCGTTGGCCGCGGAAATATGCCGGGCCCTGGCGACGCCGCCCGTCAGCGTCGAGGTTCGCAGCGTGCGGCCTCGCAATCAGCGCGGCGAGCTGCACGGGCTGTTCTATCCATACGATCCGCGGATGCGAAGGCCGCCGTACATCGTGCTCTGGATGCGCACGGCGCAGCGCCACGACGTCGTCAAGCCGAAGACGTTCGTGCGGACGCTGATGCATGAAGTCGGGCACTATCTGGATTACGCACTGCTGCGGCTCGAGGATTCATACCACACGCAGGGATTCTTCAAGCGCGAATCGTCGCTGGTGCGCGCTTTGTTCAATTCCTGAGCGCCCGCGGGCCGCGGCTTCCCTTGACAGAGACCGCTTCGACGCCGATAGCTATTGTCGCGATGCGCCGGCGCGCGGAGCGCATCTGCATAACAACAACGCGCATCGGGTGGCGGAGATGGATACTGGTATGGAATTTTTTCAGAGATTGTTTTCGCCGGATTCGGCGCGCGCGGAATTGCTGGAGGAGCTGGCCGCGATCGCCGGCCGCAACCAGGGACTCGTCGATCGCCTGAAGCGGCATGCACCGCAAACGGGCGCGAGTATCAAGCCCGGGGTCGAAGCGCTCGCGGAAAA
>Ga0187883_10002789_pt1 | contig 10443 bp, 7 predicted proteins | sample June2016WEW_20_1_2_FD_132966 | JGI IMG/M metagenome (GOLD analysis project Ga0187883, IMG submission 132966) | Peatland microbial communities from SPRUCE experiment site at the Marcell Experimental Forest, Minnesota, USA - June2016WEW_20_10 | ecosystem: Environmental > Terrestrial > Soil >...
CGCCCCTGACCCTGCAACGCCCCGGGAGCGACGGTGACTGCGGCCTCTATAACGGACCGTTCCCGGGCCTCGGACCTGGACGCGGGCGACCCGCTGGCCGGTTTCCGGGACCGGTTCGCGCCGTTCGAGTCCGGCCTGGTCTACCTGGACGGCAACTCGCTGGGCATGCTGCCGGCCGCGACCGCGCAGCGCCTCGCCGAGGTGATCAGCCGGGACTGGGGCACCGGGCTGATCCGGTCCTGGGCGCACTGGATGGACCTGCCCCGGCAGGTCGGCGACCTGCTCGGCGAGCACCTGCTAGAGGCGGCACCGGGCCAGGTCGTGGTCTGCGACTCCACGACGGTGAACCTCTACAAGCTGGCCTGGGCCGCCCTCGACGCCCGGCCCGGCCGGCCGGTCCTGGTCACCGACGACGACAACTTCCCCACCGACAGGTACGTGCTCGAGGGGATCGCCGCCCGGTCCGGCGGCCGGCTCCGCATGATCCGCACCGACGTGGACCAGGGGATCCGGGCGGACGATGTGCGCGCCGCGATCGGGCCGGACACCGCCCTGGTCTGCCTGTCCCACGTGGCTTACCGGAGCGGCGCGCTGGCCGACATGGCCGCGATCACCAGCCTCGCGCACGAGGCGGGGGCGCTCGTGCTCTGGGACCTGTGCCACTCGGCGGGCTCGGTCCCGGTGGACCTGGACGGCTCCGGCGCCGACCTGGCCGTCGGGTGCACTTACAAGTACCTGAACGCCGGCCCGGGCGCGCCCGCGTTCCTTTACGTCCGGCGGGACCTTCAGGACCAGCTCACCCAGCCCATCCAGGGCTGGTTCGGCCAGCAGGACCAGTTCACGATGGGGCCGCGCTACGAGCCCGCGCCCGGGATCGCCCGGTTCACCACCGGGACCCCGAACGTTCCCGGCACGGTCGCCGTGCAGGAGGGCACCCGGCTGCTCGCCGAGGCAGGCATCCAGGCCCTCCGCGCCAAGGGGATCGGGCTGACCAGCTACCTGATCGAGCTGGCCGACGCCTGGCTGGCTCCGCACGGTTGCGTGCTCGCCTCACCCCGGGATCCCGGGCGGCGCGGGTCGCACGTCTGCCTGCGCCACCCGGACGCCGGGCGGATCAGCCAGGCCCTTACCCGCGCCGGGGTGATCGGCGACTTCCGGACCCCGGACCGGCTCCGGCTCGGGCCAGCCCCGATCACGACCCGGTTCACCGACGTCTGGGACGCGCTGGACACCCTCCGGGACATCCTCGAGACCAAGGCCTACGTGGACATTCCCCCGCCCCCGTAGCCCGCGCCCCGTAGCCCGCGCCCCGTAGCCCGCGCCGCATGGGCCGCGCCCCGTTGCCCGCGCCGCGTGGGCCGCGCCCCGTTGCCCGCGCCGCGTGGGCCGCCGCCCCGGCAGGCCGTCCCTCAGACCGCGGTCCCCTGGAGCCAGGCTGGGCGAGCGACCATCCCGCCAGGGCGTTGCGGAAAAGAAGTTCAGGGAGCCGGGCGGACGGCTATTCCCATTCGATAGTGCCCGGCGGCTTGCTGGTGATGTCCAGCACCACCCGGTTGACCTCGGGCACTTCGTTGGTGATCCGCGTCGAGATCCGGGCCAGCAGCTCCCCGGGCAGTCGCGCCCAGTCGGCGGTCATGGCATCTTCGCTGGTCACCGGCCGGAGCACGACCGGGTAGCCGTAGCTGCGGCCGTCGCCCTGCACGCCGACCGAGCGGACGTCGGCCAGCAGCACCACCGGGCACTGCCAGATCTCCCGGTCCAGGCCGGCGGCCGACAGTTCCTCGCGGACGATGGCGTCCGCGGCGGACACGATGCGCAGCCGCTCCTCCGTCACCTCGCCGACGATCCGGATGGCCAGGCCTGGTCCGGGGAACGGCTGCCGCCAGACGATCTCCGGGGGCAGGCCCAGCGCCTCGCCGACCCGCCGCACCTCGTCCTTGAACAGCGCACGCAACGGCTCGACCAGCCCGAACGCCAGGTCGCTGGGCAGGCCGCCGACGTTGTGGTGGGACTTGATGTTGGCCGCGCCGGTGCCCCCGCCAGACTCGACCACGTCCGGGTACAAGGTGCCCTGGACCAGGAAGTCCACGGCCGTCCCGTGACTGCCTGCCGCCGCGCTGATCTCCCGGGCGGCGCGCTCGAAGGCCCGGATGAACTCACGGCCGATGATCTTGCGTTTCTCCTCCGGGTCGGTCACCCCGGCCAGCGCCTCCAGGAACGTCGCGGCCGCGTCCACCACCTTGAGGTCGACCCCGGTGGCGGCCACGAAGTCCTTCTCCACCTGCTCCGCCTCGCCCCGGCGCAGTAGCCCGTGATCCACGAAAACACAGGTCAGCCGGTTGCCGATGGCCTTCTGCACGATGGCCGCGGCGACCGCGGAGTCCACCCCGCCCGACAGGCCGCAGATCGCGCCGCGGTCGCCGACCCGGGCCCGGACCTGCTCGACCTGCTCGTCGATGATGCTGCCCATGGTCCAGTTGGGGCGGCAGCCGGCCAGCTCGAGGAACCGGCGCAGCACGGCCTGGCCGTGCTCGGTGTGCATCACCTCGGGGTGGAACTGCACCCCGTACAGCCCGCGGCTGGTGTCCTCCAGCGCGGCGGCCGGGCTGACCGCGGTACCCGCCGTGACGGTGAACCCAGGTGGCGCCGCGGTGGCGGTGTCCCCGTGCGACATCCACACCTGCTGGTTCCCGGGCAGGCCGCCGAGCAGCGCCCCGCCGAGCAGTGCCTCGTGCGGCAGTGGCTCGGCCGTCCAGGGCTCGTCCGGCAGCGGGCCGCCTGGCTGGGCCTGCTCCGCGGCGACCACGTTCCGGGTCTCCCCGGCGCTGCCGGGGGCCAGGACGAGCCGGGTGGCGCCGTACTCACCGGCGCCGGTGTGCGCGACCACGCCGCCCAGCGCGGACACCATGAGCTGGAAGCCGTAGCAGATGCCGAGCACCGGGACGCCCGCACCCAGCAGGTCCGGGGAACCGGGCGGAAGGGGCGGCGCGCCGCCGGAGTACACCGACGCGGGCCCGCCGGACAAGATGATGGCCGCGGGCTTGCGGGCCAGGATCTCCGCCGCCGGCATGGTGGCTGGCACGATCTCGGAGTACACCTGGCATTCACGGACCCGGCGCGCAATCAGCTGCGCATACTGGGCCCCGAAGTCGACCACCAGCACGGTGTCAAAGTCCGGACTGGGCTGCACGCCTCCGCCTTCCGCTCGAAATCGCCAGTCTAATGGGCTGGTCACCGCGCGCCGTACGAGGTGCCGCCCCGCCAGGTCCTGGGCGGGCCTCGCCGGGCGCCCCGCCCTGGGCGCGGCCCCAGTCCTCCGCCTCCCGCGCGGCCGCACCCCTTCGTGGCGCCCGTATGCCGTCCGTGATCAGACGATAGGTGTTGCTCCCACAACACCTATCGTCTGATCACGATTGCGGGGACCGTCCTGGGGAGGTTGCTGGGGCTGAGGAGGCTTCTGGGGCCGACGGTGGCGACGGTGGCGACGAGTTTCCCGCGGGGGCCGCCGCGCCAGCCTCGCTAGCCGCACCAACCCCATCTGTACCGCTAGACCCACCAGCACCGCTAGCACCACCAGCACCGCCAGCGCCAGCAGCCTCAGCGGCGCCACCGGCCGCAGCCGACGCCCCAGCCGCACCAACACCAGCCGCCGCCGCAGGAGCAGCACCAGCACCAGCACCAGCACCAGCACCAGGAGCACCGCCAGCACCAGGAGCACCAGGAGCACCAGGAGCGGCCCCGTCCCGGGACGGGGCCTCGCCGTCCGGGGCCGCGGGATCCACCCGGACCCGGGCGATCCGCCGGCCGTCCATGGCCAGCACGGTCAGCCTGTGCCCGGCCGCCTCCACCGCCTCGTGCCCGGTGGGCAGCTGCCCCAGCGTGGCCAGCATGTACCCGGCCACGGTCTCATACGGGCCCTCGGGGAGCTCGATCCCGGTCTGCTCCGCGAACTCGCCGAGGTTCAGCAACCCGTCGACCTCGATGGCGCCGCCGCGGAGCTGTTTCGGCTGACCCTCGTCCACGTCGTATTCGTCCTGGATGTCGCCGATCAGCTCCTCGACCAGGTCCTCCAGGGTGACGATGCCCGCGGTGCCGCCGTACTCGTCGATCACGATGGCCAGGTGGAACCGGTCCCGGCGCATCTCCGACAGGGCCGACAGCACGGTCTTGCTCATCGGCAGCAACTTGACGGGGCGGGCGATCTCGCCCACGGTCAGCTGCCGGGAGGTGAACTGCGGGTCGATCAGGTCCCGGACATGGATGAAGCCGATCACGTCGTCGTAGGACTGCTGGTAGACGGGGAACCGGGAGTACGGCTCGCCGGCCACGACCTGGATGGCGTCGGCCAGCGAGGTATCCGCGGCCAGGAACTCCACCTCGGTCCGCGGCACCAGCACCTCGCGGATCTGCCGCTTGCCCGCGTTGAACACCTCGCCTACGATGTGCCGCTCGTCGGCGCTCAGCGCCTGGTGCCCGGCGACCAGGTCGCGCAGCTCCTCCTCGGTCATCACCCCGCGCCCGGCGGCCGGGTCGCCACCGAGGATCCGGACCACCAGGTTGATCGACCGGGACAGCAGCCACACCAGCGGGCGGGCCAGCACCGAGATCCGGTCCAGGGTGGGCGCGGCGATCATCGCGGCCTTCTCGGGCCGCTGCAGGGCGAGGCGCTTGGGGGCCAGCTCGCCGAGCACCAGGGTGAAGTAGGAGATCACCACGGTGACGATGATCAGCGACAGGGCGGCCGCCCACCCCGAGCTGAGCCCCTGATGGAGCAGGGCCGTCCTCAGGTGCCCGGCCAGGGTAGCCTCGCCGACCGTGCCGGACAGCAGGGTGGCCAGCGTGACCCCGATCTGCACCGCGGACAGGAAGCGGTTGGGGTCCTGGGCGAGCCGGGCGGCCCGCTGGCCGCGCCGGCCGCGGTGCATGAGGGCCCGGATCTGCCCCTCGCGCAGCGAGACCAGGGCCATCTCCGCCGCGGCGAAGAACCCGCCGACGAGCACGATGAGCAGGACGAGCACGATGTCCCAGCCGACCTGGTTCACGTCCTGTCCCCTGACCTCCGTATGTCCACCACCGGCGGTCCGGCTCCCCGTGCCCCAAGGTCCGGGGCCAGGCCGTGACGCGCCCGCATGGCGGATGTGCGCACAGTCTAAGCAGTCCTCCCCCGGCCCGCGCCTGCTACCTGAGCAGTTGCCTTGACCGCGGGGCGGCCCGCCGGGCAGCCCGCCTTTACCCGGGTCGGCTGTACCCCTGCCAGGCCCGGCCATGCCGGCGTTTGGACCCCGACCCGGGGGGAGCGATGGGAAAGCACGGCCGGGCCAGATAGCGTATGGGTCCCGTGAGCCCTGGGGTATGGAAGAGCAGCGGCACCCTCGCCGACGGCCGGGAGATCATCTACTTCGATGAATCTCCCGGCCTTGGGCGCGCCGAGGTGCCTGACACCAGGCCGCTCCGGCCCATGCCCGGGCCGGGCGGCGAACCGGATGCCGGGCTGCGCTGGGACGCACTGCGCGGCGAGTGGGTGGTGATCGCGGCCGCGCGCCAGGACCGCACGTTCCTCCCGCCGCCCGGCGAGTGCCCTCTCGACCCGTCCCGGCCGGGCCGGCCGACCGAGATCCCGGCCCCTGACTACGACGTGGTCGTGTTCGAGAACCGCTTCCCTTCCCTGCGCGGCGCGGGGCACTGGCCTCCAGGGGCGGTACCGGAGGGCAGTGGGCTGGGCTCCGATTCTCCGCAACGAACCCGCTCCGCAGCCGGTCCCCCCGAAACGGGCGGTGTCCCCGGGCGGCCGGCCTACGGCCGCTGCGAGGTGGTCTGCTTCACCTCTGATCACGACGGGTCGTTCGCCGGCCTGACCCCGAAGCGGGCCCGGACGGTTGTGGAGGCGTGGGCCGACCGGACCGCGACCCTCGGCGCCATGGACGGCATCGCCCAGGTCTACTGCTTCGAGAACCGGGGCGAGGAGATCGGGGTCACCTTGCACCACCCGCACGGGCAGATCTACGGCTTCCCGTTCCTCACCCCGCGGACCGCCACCATGCTGGCCCAGGCCCGGCGGTACGCGGAGCAGACCCAGCGGAACCTGTTCGAGGACCTGGTCGCCGGGGAGATCGCGGCGGGCACCCGGATCGTGACCCGCAACGAGCACTGGACCGCGTTCGTGCCCGCCGCGGCCCGGTGGCCGTTCGAGGTCCAGCTGTTCCCGTCCCGGCGGGTGCCGGACATTCCCGCGCTGGATGACAGCGAGCGGGCCGCGTTCTGCGATATTTACCTCGAGGTGCTGCACCGGCTCGACGCGCTGTTCGGCGTGGCCCTGCCGTACATCGCCGCCTGGCATCAGGCCCCCGGCCGGGATGAGCTCGCCCGCCGCGAGTTCGGGCTGCATCTGCAGGTACTGTCGGTCCGCCGGGCGCCCGGCAAGCTCAAGTACCTCGCGGGAACGGAGTCCGGCATGGGAGTCTGGATCAACGACGTCCTGCCTGAGGAGGCAGCACAGCGGCTGCGGGAGGCCGGGTGAGGCTGCTCGTCACCGGCGGGGCCGGCTACATCGGGAGTGTGGTCGGGGCGCTTCTCGTAGCCGAGGGCCACGACGTGACCGTGCTGGATGACCTGTCCACCGGGCACGAGGACGCGGTGCCCGCGGGCGCCTCCTTCGTCCAGGGCACCCTGCGGGACGACGCCGGCGGGCTGCTGGACGGTGGCGTGGACGCGGTGCTGCACTTCGCGGCCAAATCGCTGGTCGGCGAGTCCGTGGCCCACCCCTCCCTGTACTGGGAGAACAACCTGGGCGGTTCGCTGGCGCTGCTGGAGGCGATGCGGGTGGCGGGCACCCCGCGGATCGTGTTCTCCTCGACCGCCGCGGTGTACGGCGAGCCCGAGCAGGTGCCCATCGAGGAGACCGCGCCCACCCGGCCGACCAGCCCGTACGGGGCGTCGAAGGTCGCGGTGGATACGGCGCTGGCCGAGTACGCCCGGATGCACGGCATCGGCGCGGTGAGCCTCCGGTACTTCAACGTGGCCGGCGCGCACCGCGAGGCCACGGGACCCGGGAGCACGGGACCCGGGAGGACGGGACCCGGGAGCACGGGGGCTGGAGGCGGGGGGCGGTGGCTGGGTGAGCGGCATTCGCCCGAGACCCACCTCATCCCCAACGTGCTCGCCGTGGCCCAGTCGATCGCGCGTGGCTCGGGCGGCCACCTGACGCTGTTCGGCGACGACTATCCCACCCCGGACGGCACCTGCGTCCGGGACTACATCCACGTGGCGGACCTGGCCCGGGCGCACCTGCTGGCCCTGGGCGCGTGCCAGCCCGGCCAGCACCTGATCTACAACCTGGGCAGCGAGTCCGGGGCCTCCAACCTCGAGGTGCTGGCCGAGTGCCGGGCCGTGACCGGGGTGGACATCCCGGCCGAGATCGGGCCGCGGCGGCCCGGGGACCCCGCGGTGCTGGTCGCGTCGTCCGCCCGGATCCGGGCCGATCTCGGCTGGCAGCCCGGGCTCGACCTGCGGGCGATGGTCGCCGACGCGTGGTCCGCCGCGGAGGCCATGGCCGAGCCGGGCCTTGCCCCGTGACTTCACGGGGCGCGGACCAGGCGGCCGCGTGGTTCCGCGCCGAGTACGGCAGCATGCCGAAGGGCGTGTGGCACGCCCCCGGCCGGGCCAACCTGATCGGTGAGCACACCGACTACAACGACGGGTTCGTGCTCCCGTTCGCGCTGGACCGGGGCACGTTCGCCGCGGCCGCGCCGCATGAGGACGGGGTGCTCGAGCTCACCTCACGGCAGGAGGGCGGTGTGGCGGCCGGCCCGGAGCCGGCGCGGATCGAGCTGGACAGCCTGGCCCCCGGCACGGTGGAGGGCTGGGCCGCCTACCCGGCCGGGGTGGTCTGGGCGCTGCGCGAGGCGGGTTACCCGGTGCCCGGCGCCCAGGTGGCCGTGGACTCGGATCTTCCCCAGGGCGCAGGCCTGTCCTCGTCGGCCGCGCTGGAGTGCGCGGTGGCGCTGGCCCTGACCCAGCTGGCCGGGCTCGACGTGGTCCGCCAGGAACTGGCCGGCATCGCCCGGCGGGCGGAGAACGACTTCGTGGGCGTGCCGACCGGGATTATGGACCAGTCCGCGGCCCTGCTCTGCCAGGCCGGGCACGCCCTGCTGCTGGACTGCCGTAGCGGGGAGGCGGATTCGGTGCCGCTCGACCCGGCCCTGGCCGGGCTGGCCCTGGCGATCATCGATACCCGGGCCCGGCACGCGCTGACCGAAAGCGGCTACGGGGCCCGGCACATCGAGTGCGAGGAGGCGGCCCGGGCGCTCGGCGTGCGCACGCTGCGCGACGTCCCCGGCCCGGACAGCCTGACCGCGCTGGCCGACCCGGTCTTGCGCCGCCGGGCCCGGCACGTGATCACGGAGAACCAGCGGGTCCTGGAGGCCGCGGCCCTGCTGCGCCGGGGCAATGTAGCCGGGATAGGGGAGCTGCTGAACGAGTCCCACGCGTCGCTGCGCGATGACTTCGAGATTTCCTGGCCGGAGGCGGACGTGGCGGTGGACGCCGCGGTCGGGGCCGGGGCGCTGGGCGCCCGGATGATGGGCGGCGGTTTCGGCGGCGCGGTGATCGCCCTGCTCCCCGAAGACAGCGCCCCGGTGCACGAGGCGGTCTGCGCCGCGTTCAGCCACCAGGGCTGGCCAGAGCCGGAGTTCCTCGACGCGCCGCCGTCCCCCAGTGCCCGGAGGCTGCGCTAGCCCGGCTCCCGGCGCTGCCGGCGGGCTTGGCCCCGCTCCGCCTACCCTGTTAACCCCAGCGAAGGACGCACGATGGCAGTTCAGGACGACGCGGCCGCGATCGCCGGTGACCTGGCCGGACTGCGCCGGCGGATCCACCGGGACCCGGAGATCGGGCTTGACCTGCCGCGGACGCAGGCGAAGGTGCTGGCCGCACTTGACGGCCTGCCGCTGGAGGTGACCCGGGGCCGCGCGCTGAGCTCGGTGACCGGCGTGTTGCGCGGAGCCCGGCCCGGGCCCACGGTGCTGCTGCGCGGCGACATGGACGCGCTGCCCATCACCGAGCGGACCGGGCTGCCGTACGCGTCCGCGGTGACCGGCGTAATGCACGCCTGCGGGCACGACCTGCACACCGCCATGCTGGTCGGCGCGGCGCGGCTGCTGTCCGCCCGGCAGGCCGAGCTGCCCGGGAACGTGATCTTCATGTTCCAGCCGGGCGAGGAGGGCCAGGGCGGCGCGGCCCTCATGATCAGCGAGGGCCTGCTTGACGCGGCGGGCGGCCGGCCTGTCGCCGCGTACGCCCTGCACGCCGCGTCGGCCCAGTTCCCGCGGGGGATGTTCTCAACCCGGCCCGGCCCGATGATGGCCGCCGCCGACATCCTGGACGTGACGGTCCGCGGGCACGGCGGCCACGCGTCCCAGCCGCACCTGGCCCAGGACCCGATCCCGGCGGCCTGCGAGATGGTCACCGCCCTGCAGACGTTGGTGACCAGGCGGTTCGACGTGTTCGACCCGGTGGTGATCACCGTGGGCAGTTTCCACGCCGGCACGGCCGACAACATCGTCCCGGACGAGGCGCACTTCCTGGCCACGGTGCGCTCGTTCTCCGCCCAGGCCCGGGACAGGGTGCGGGCCGCCAGCCTGCGGCTGATCACAGACCTGGCCGCCGCGCACGGTCTGCTGGCTGAGGCGGATTACCTGGACGGGTACCCGGTCACGGTGAACGACGCGGCCGAGACCGCGTTCGCGGGGCAGGCGATCGCGGACCTGTTCGGGGAGGACCGGCTGATCACCCTGGCCAACCCGCTGCCGGGTGCCGAGGACTTCTCGTTCGTGCTCGACGAGGTACCCGGCGCGTTCCTGATGCTGGGCGCGGCCCCGGAGGGCTCGGACCCAGCCACCGTGCCGTTCAACCACGCCGCGGACGCAGTGTTCGACGACGCGGTCCTCCCTGACGGCGCGGCCCTCCTGGCCGAGCTAGCCGTCCGCCGCCTCACCGCCGGCGCCCTCGCGGCCTAGGGTCACCTGCCACCAGCCCCACAGCCCGCACCAGCCCCACAGCCCACCAGCCCTACAGCCCACACCAGCCCTACAGCCCACCAGCCCACCAGCCCACCCGCCCCCCACCCCCCCCGCCCCCCCCAGCCCCCCCGCCCCCCCGCCCCCCACCCCACCCCCCCCGCCCCCCCCCCCCCCACCCCACACCAGCCCCCCCGCACTCCAGCCCCACACCCCACACCAGCCCTACAGCCCACACCAGCTCAACAGCCCACCAGCCCACCAGCCCATCAGCCCCACCAGCCCCACCAGCCCCACAGTCCAGCCGCCCCCGGATACGGCGCCCGCTGATCAGACGATTGGTGTTGCCAGGCCAACACCGATCGTCTGATCACGAAGGAAAACAGGTGCCCATGGGGCTGGTGAGGTGGGGGTGGGGGTTAGAGGCTGGCTA
>Ga0187883_10002792_pt1 | contig 10437 bp, 9 predicted proteins | sample June2016WEW_20_1_2_FD_132966 | JGI IMG/M metagenome (GOLD analysis project Ga0187883, IMG submission 132966) | Peatland microbial communities from SPRUCE experiment site at the Marcell Experimental Forest, Minnesota, USA - June2016WEW_20_10 | ecosystem: Environmental > Terrestrial > Soil >...
AGTTCCGGCGCGCTGAACGACAACTCTTCCAATAGCCGCTCGAGCACCGTATGCAGCCGGCGCGCGCCGATATTTTCCGAACGCGCGTTGACCTTGGCCGCGATCTCTGCCAGCGCCGCCACCCCGTCCGCGGTGAAGCGCATATGCATGCCCTCGGTCTCCATCAGCGCGACGTATTGCCGGGTCAGCGCGTTCTCGGGCTCGGTGAGAATGCGGATGAAATCTTCGCGCGTGAGCGCCTTAAGCTCGACGCGAATCGGGAAGCGCCCCTGGAACTCGGGAATCAGGTCCGACGGTTTCGAGGTGTGAAACGCCCCCGACGCGACAAACAGGATGTGGTCGGTCTTGACCGCTCCGTATTTCGTGTTGACCGTCGATCCTTCGACGATTGGCAGCAGGTCGCGCTGCACGCCCTCGCGCGAGACGTCGGGTCCGTGCGACTCGCGCCCCGCGATCTTGTCTATCTCGTCGATGAACACGATGCCCGACTGCTCCGCGCGGCTGATCGCCTCGTGCGCCACCGCTTCCATATCCACCAGCCGCGCCGCTTCCTCCGTCGTCAGCAGCTCCAGCGCCTCGGGGATCTTCACTTTGCGCGTGCGCGTCTTCTTGGGCATGAGCTGATTCATCAGCTCCTTCATGTTGAGGCCCATCTCTTCCATCCCTTGCGGCGTGAAGACCTCGATATTCGGCACGGCGTTCGCGCTGACTTCGAGCTCGACTTCACGATCGTCCAGATGGCCGCCATTCAGCAGCTTGCGCAATTTCTCGCGCGTGTCTTTGTGCGAGTCGTTGTCGATCGGTTCGATATTCCCCTCCGGCGTGATACCCGCGGGGCGGCGGACTTTGGTGGGCACCGGGAACAGCAGATCGAGCAATCGCTCCTCGGCGTTCTCGCGCGCCTTGACCGCAACCCGATCGCGCGCTTCGTCGCGCACTATCTTGACGGCGATTTCGGCGAGGTCGCGAATCATCGACTCGACGTCGCGCCCGACGTAGCCGACCTCGGTGTAGCGCGACGCTTCCACCTTTACGAACGGCGCTTGCGCCAGCCGCGCCAGCCGCCGCGCAATTTCCGTCTTGCCGACGCCGGTCGGTCCGATCATGAGGATATTCTTGGGCGCAATTTCGTCGCGCAATTCCGGCGCGACATTCTGCCGCCGCCACCGATTGCGCAGTGCGATCGCAACTGCGCGCTTCGCCTCATGCTGCCCGACGATATAGCGGTCGAGCTCCGAGACGATCTCGCGCGGCGTCATCACTTGTGGAACTGCCATCGGTTGAAGACTTCCTGGGTATTGCGGCTACAATTCTTCGAAGACAAATTGGTCGTTGGTGTAAACGCAGACTTCCGACGCGATTTTCATCGCGTCCTCCGCGATCTGGCGCGCCGTCATCCCGGAACCGTGGCGAATCAGCGCGCGCGCTGCTGCTAGCGCGTAGTTGCCACCCGATCCGATCGCCAGGATTCCATCGTCGGGCTCGAGCACGTCGCCGACGCCTGAAATTAGCAGCGAGCTCTCTTTGTCCGCCACCACCAGCATCGCCTCGAGCCGGCGCAGGATTCGATCCGTGCGCCAGTCCTTGGCCAACTCGACCGCGGCACGGCGAAGCACGCCATTGTATTCCTGCAGCTTCGATTCGAACTTGTCGAACAGCGTCAGCGCGTCTGCGGTCGAGCCCGCGAATCCCGCCAGCACGCGATCCTGATGCAGCCGGCGCACTTTCTTCGCCTTGCTCTTCATGATCGTTTGTCCAACGCTCACCTGTCCGTCACCCGCGATGATGACATGCCCCTCGTGGCGCACGCATAGAATCGTCGTGTGGCGAATTTCGGCCCCCGGCTCGAGGCCCTTGTCAAACCCGTGGAAAGGCACGTCGATAAACCTCTTTCAAATGATTCACGCTCACATGAGTGTACCGCTGCGTTGTCGCCAGGCTCGCATGGCCGAGCATTTCCTGTATCGATCTCAGGTCCGCCCCATTGCCAAGCATATGCGTTGCGAAACAGTGACGCAGCCCATGCGGCGTGATTCCCGCGTTCAGACCCACCGCCGCCAATCGCCGTTGCACGATCGTCTCGACGCTGCGCGTGGTCAGTCTGCCGCCGCGAAGATTCGTAATCGCGGGACCGTCGGGCTCCCATGCAACCGGCATCGCACGCCGCCAGGCCCTCAATGCATCCAGCGCCGGCTCACCCAGCGGCACCAGCCGATCCTTGTTGCCCTTGCCCGCTCGCACCATGACCATCCCGAGCTCTTCGTCGATGTCGCGCCAGTTGAGCCCGACCAGCTCGCCGACGCGCAGCCCCGACGAATACAGGGTCTCGAATATCGCGCGATCGCGTAGCGCGGCAGGCTTCGAGTCATCTGCCGGCAGCGAAAACTCGATCAGCCGGCGAACTTCGTCCGGCTGCAATATCGACGGCAGGCGTCTTTCGTTCTTTGGCGAGCGAATCGACCGCGCGGGGCTTGGCTCGCCAATCGTCGTCTCGCGGTAGCGAAAAAACGCCTTTATCGCGCTCAGTCTGCGCTGCACGGTGGCGCGTTTTGCGGTCTTCATCAATTCGGCCAGGTAGCTGCGGATATGATCCGCCGTGATGCCCGTGACTTCGATTTCATCGACTCGTCTGCCGACTATCGCCGCCCGCTCGAGCATGAAACTTCGAAACCCGAGCAGATCGCGACGATAGCTCGTCACCGTATTGTCCGCGGCACGCGACGCCTTCTTCAGCGCCGCCGCAAAAGCCTCTACCTCCGCCTCCATTGTCTCGCGCGCACCCACCTGAGCGGCTATGCTATCAGCGGCGATTGGGCCGAAAAAGCATGCCTCTCTCAGCGCGTCCCCCAGGGAACCAACGCTTTCAGATTATGGAAGTCTCGCGGAGCATTGTGTCGCGCGAAGAACTCGCCGCTTCGCTATGAACTGTTGGCATTGCGCGATGAAAATCGAGGTCATCGCCGGGATGGATCGCGTCGGTTTTCGCGACGAATGTCCCGGATGCGGCCGCGCGCTGCACGCATGCCGCAACTGCGGCTTTTACGATCCGGCCTACAACAACAGTTGCCGTGAGACCATGGCCGAGCGGGTGGTGGACAAGGATCGATTTAACTTCTGCGAATACTTCATGCCCAGCGATGCGGCCGTTAGGCCGCCAGCGAAGACCAAAGCCGGCGCGCAGAGCAAGCTGGAGGCTCTCTTCAAGAAGAAATCATGACCTCCTGCAGATTCTTCCTTCTTGACCGCTGCGCCGAGTTTCTTTTCATCGCGGGGCTCGCTTCGCTGGTCGCCACCGGATGCCATCCGGCCAACAGCGCGCGCGGCGTCGCCGATCGCTTCGTCGACCAATACTATGTAGCGATCGACCTGAAGGCGGCCGAGCCACTCTGTACCGGCCGCGCACTCGCCAAGCTTCATCACGAGATAAAGATGATCGGCAGCCAGAAAATCGACGCCAGTACTCACAAGCCCGTCGTGCATTACAAACTCACTGCCGAGCGCGACGAAACCGACCATGTCGAGTTCCTGTTTCGTGCGACCATCGACGTGCCCGACGGTGGCACCTTCCATCGCAACTTGCTGGTGACGGCGCGCAAGGCCGCCGATACGTGGAAAGTCTCGAACTTCGATGACTACGAGTAGCCGAGATCGATCATGAGCGTTGCCGCAATCATTCTCGCTGCAGGCAAAGGGACCAGGATGCGCTCGAAGCGGGCCAAGGTCGTGCACGAACTTGGCGGAGAACCGATGATCGCGCGCGCGATTCGCGCCGCTGCCGCGCTCGAGCCCGAGCCGATCGTGATCGTCGTCGGCCACCAGGCTGGCGAAGTCGAAGCCGCGGTAAGCTTCTCCCGAGCGCAATTCGCGCTCCAGGAGCCTCAGCGCGGCACCGGCGACGCTGCTCGATGCGGCCTCGGCCGGATTCCAATGGGCTTCACTGGCGACGTGTTAATCGCTTACGGTGACATGCCGGCAATCACGCCGGCTACCCTGCGCGCTTTTCTGGACGCACATCGAAAGCGCGGCGCAAAGCTTTCGTTCATCAGTATCATCCTCGACGATCCCGCGGCGTACGGCCGGGTGATTCGCGACGGCGGCGGCAAGGTCGAGAAAATCGTCGAGTTCCGCGACGCGTCGCCGGCCGAGCGCGCCATCAAGGAAATCAATACCGGCTTTTACCTGGTCGATGCAGCGCTGCTTCGGTCGGCGCTGGCGGAACTGAAACCGGGCAACGCGCAGGGTGAGTATTACCTGACCGACATCGTTGCGATCGCGCGCGCTCGCGGCGAAAGCGAAAAAGTCGAAGCGTGGGTTGCTACCGACCCGGCGGAATTCGCCGGAATCAACTCGCGCGAGGAGCTGGGAAATATGGAAGCGGAAATTCGTGCGGCCGTTAACCGAAAGCTGATGCAATCCGGCGTGACGCTTGTCGATCCCGCATGCACTTACATTTCGGAGCAGGCCGAAATCGCGCCCTATTGTGTAATCGGTCCCAACGTCCAGATTATCGGGATGTGCAAGCTCGGCGAGGGCGTGCGAATAGACGGCACCGCATGGCTCAGCAACGTGACGATCGGCCCGCGATGCCATCTGAAGCTGGGCGTGCGCGCCGAAGATTGCGTGATCGGCGAAGAATCCGAAATCGGCCCGTTCGCCAACTTGCGCGCCGGCACCGAACTCGCCGGGCACAATCGGATTGGCAATTTTGTCGAGACCAAAAAGGCGCGCCTCGGGCGCGGCACCAAGGCCAGCCATCTCAGCTACCTCGGCGACGCCACCATCGGCGCCGACACCAACGTCGGATGCGGCGTTATCACGGTGAATTACGACGGCTACGACAAGCATCAGACGGTGATCGGCGACCGCTGCATGGTCGGATGCGACACGCAACTGGTCGCGCCGGTCAAGGTCGGCAGCGATGTGTTCGTCGCGTCAGGGACGACCATTGTTCGCGAGGTGTCCGACGGCTCGCTTGTGATGTCGCATCATCCGCAGCGCGAAAAGGCCGGCTGGATGGCGGCCTGGCGCAAGCGTCACGGCGACAGCCCCGACGGCAGCTTGCGGCGCAGCAAGGATCATCAAGATTAGACGCACCGCTTGAACTGGCCCGCGGCACCGACGCCGATCAGCCGGGCAATCTCGCGAAGTCAGTGACGGCAGAGTAGCGCGGTTGGCTGTCTAATATTCTGCGCTATTCTCACTTGATCCGACTCGGGGATTCAAGCTGCGATTTCATGGCCTCCAAATCTTCTCGATAAGTAGTCGGCCGCTTGAACTTTAGTCCCTTCGTAACTTCCTCGAATGCGGCATCGAGTTCTTCGCGACGCTCATAGAAGCGTGCTACTTCGAGATGCCTCTTTTGACGGACTCGCTCCGCTAACACTCCGTCCTGAAGTTGGCGAGCTAGGGCTTCGGCCCGGGTGTAATCTTCCTCACCCCCATTAAGATCCCCCTGCCACAACTTAAGCAACCCCCGAGTCGCTGTGAGTGCGACCGCTCCTGTCGAAAACTCTTCGATAGGATGGATCGATTCCAGAATCGCTTCTGCTCGCATCGGCTGTCCCGTCTCTAGGTAGGCATAGGCTAGATTGTTTCCTATACACGCGTCTCCTGGGTACCGTTTGTAGCCGTCTTTCAGTACTTCGATTGCGTGCGTGTAGTCGTAAAGGTTGTCTGTCAAAATGAGACCCAGGAGACTGTAGCCGATAGCAGTTCCTTCGCCTGCCTGGATTGGTAGACGCAGTTCTTTAACCGCTTCCTGGAATTTGTTTTGATACCAAAGACAGATAGCCAAGAGTGTACCGATCTGTGGGCCAGCCTTCGGAAACTGCAGCCTGCATAATTGCAACGCTCTGATAGCTGAATCCCAATTACCTAGCTCAATTTCTGATCTAGCGGCATTCAAATAAGGAATCGGACTCCGTACGGGAGCTGTTTGAATTGACCGGTCGAACCATAGACCAGCCTTCGCTTGATCTAGTAGCGACGTGCAGACTCCGATATTATTTTGAATTCTCGAAAGCTGATTTGGTCGTTTCGCGTCAACGAACCCTTTCGCCTCAATCAATTGTTGTTTTGCCTGCCGGTATTCCTTTTGCTCTTCAAGCACACGAGCAAGAATCTCTCGGTTTTTTGCGTCGTCCGGTTCCTTCTGAATCGCCCTGTGGAACACATCTGCGGCTTCGTCATAGCGCTTCTGCCTGTATAGTACTTCACCCAAGCCGTGCAGGGCTCTAGGTCCATCAGGAAAAAGTGTTAGAGCTGCTCGAAATGATTTCCCGGCCTTTTGCAGATCGCCGTTGAACACATATGCCACTCCCAATGCTTCGTGTAGGGAAGGCCATCTCACTGCGGTTTGCGTTGCAAAGCGCAGATGCCGAATCGCCTCGTGTTGACGATTCAATCGCAAGAGCAGAACCGCAAGATGAAGTCTTGCTATGGGCTTGTCAGAAGGATGGCTTACTGCGTCCTTGAGAAGAGACACAGCCTCATCAAACGCTTCTCGTCTCACAGCTATCTGAGCCAGCCCTATCGAGGAAGAGACATCGTCAGGATTTACCTCGCGTAGACGTATATATAGATCCCTTGCCTCTGCGAGATTGTCTTGAAGCAAACGAATACGCGCCATACAACCTAACGCGAGGCAGTTATCAGGTTCTGATACCAGCACGGTGGAGAGATGTTCTGCAGCTTCCCCTAATCGACCTTGCCCCAACAGGGCGGAAGCTAGATTACATCTGGCGCGAATGCTGTTCGGGAAACGTTCCAAATCACGACGTCGCTCTGCCACAAGACTCTCTGCGAGATCGCTCTCGACCGACGCAGGCGAAGTGGTCACGTCCCGGAAGTGAAAATCACATTCAAAGGTTCTGTCTTTCTCGCGAAAAGTGGCAGACGTTTGAACAAGAAACGGATTAAGCTTCGGAAGTTCCAGAGGGAATTCCGGAATATCTCCAATGAATTCCTTCTGGACTGCCTGAGTAAGGTTTGTATCGTTCATATGCGGCTGTGCCTCATAAAATACTCGTTCTGACGGGTCATCATTTCAACCGACGCTTTGCCCGCCGCCGCCGCTTCTCTTCAACCCAATGCCGGTATTCTTTCTCATTCTGAAGAATTATCTGACAAATTCCGATTTGATTAAAGACTCGACTGAAATTAGTCAATCGCACTCGATGGTCCACATCAGCAAGCGACTTGTAGAGTTCGTTTAGCCGAAGACGGACGCTTTTTGGTAGCGATGGATCGAAACTCTCAAGGTCAGGAAGTTGATGGCTCGCCTTGATCGCGTCTACGATCGAATGAAATGTAGTGTGCCGATTGCCTGGCTTAACGTTGCGGCGGAACTGATCGAGATCCGAGTAATATTGGAGGTCGAAGGCTTGATCTCCGAGCACGGCGCCCGTAAATAGTTCGAAAAGATTTGCGCCGAGGCCGAAGAAATCGCACTTATAACCTAATTCCGGCGCTTCGTCGTGAAGGCATCCGAGTATTTCCGGCGATGAGTACGCTCGATCGCCCGGAAAGATAGAATATGTCGTGAGCAGGTGAATGCTGCCATCAAGTTTGCAGGCGGCGCCCAAGTCTCCAAGCTTAACTGAGCCATCACGCATTACTAGGAAATTGCTGGGCTTCAGGTCGCGATGACACATCTGGTGACTGTGAAGACGTTGCACAGCTCGGCACATCGCTGCGAAGGCGGTGAGTTTTGATACCGGATTCCACTTCTTTTTCTCGATCGCATCTCTGACATCGGATGCAGCCAATTCGAGCACACAGTAGGCAAATGGTATGTTCCACGTAAGACTGCCGGTAGACGGAACCACATGCGTGAACTCGGACAGCGGGGACGCGCAGGTTATGATGTCGTTCTGTCCGGCCAACTCGTTGAGCAGAGTGACCTCGCGCTGAAAAGAATTCCAGCGGTAGACATTCAGCGGGGCGGGAGTTCGAAGCAGCGGATGGAAGAATTTCAACGCTCGTCGTTGCCCTGATGACTTCTCGTTTGCGGTGAACACGAGTGAGAAGTACCCGTCTCCGCCGCACATCCCAATTCGTTGCACCTTTTCAAACGTGGCATTTAGCTGAGGCGACTGCTCGACGATCTGTAAAAGCGCTTCTCTCTGGGGATCAGGGCACACGCGTCAACCTCAACCACGCTTTTGCGCCTTTGACGATTGTGGCCTGCTGAACCGCTGCCGAAGATAGTCGACAGCTTCCTCCGGGTGTTCGCGAAGAATTTCTAATATCTCTTCCGGAATGCGGCCCGTAGACATGAGTAGCCGGTCGGCGTCGTAGTCGAAGTAGCGCGCCACACGCCGGACCAATTTCTCAGACGGACGGATGTCCTTGTTCTCAAGTTTGCTGAGGTACGTGTAGCTGACTCCGAGATCAGGGGCTAAGCGTTTGATACCCAAGCCCGCACTCGTCCGTAGACCGCGAAGAATTTCTCCGAACTCCATGGGCAGAATTCTATCGTAGGTTGACAAAGTATTCAACCCGGTGGAAGGCTGCACAGCAATGCCCCCTGAGCCTCGGAGGAGCGGACTCATTCCTAGTGCAGCATTCGCAGGCCGAATAGCAGGCGCCCGCGGGGCGTCCGCTTCGGGCGGCATGACGGAGACGATGGATGGTGACGCTAGCGGAACTTGGAATTTGGACCCTCACCCGCGCCGGACGGCGCGGCCTCTCGCCCCTGTCAGGGAGGGGCAAAGATGGAGCTGAAGCGCAACAAGGATGCGCTGCCACTCGCTTAGTTCGGCGAAGAGCGCCTTCGCGTCTTTCAGGTGGGCGGTGGTCGAAACCCTCGTTGAAAGTCTCTCCCGGCGCCCACTTTCGATCATCCGCGCGGCTTGCGCCGCCCCCGGCTACTGCTTCGACATCAGATCGGCCTTCCCACTGGCCAGATCCACCGGCACCGAGTTGTGCTCGTGGACGATCAGCCATTTCCCTTTGATCTTCCTCAGGCAGTCAGTGGTCCGAATGACCATATCGACCTTCGCGCCACTCTTGTCAGTCGAGACCATATGAGTGGTGTAATGCGCGAAGGCGAGCTTGCCGTTGGCGGTAATGTCGAGGTCGCTTACCTGAGCGGTGGTCGGGCCGCTCGCCGCCGTCGCAAAGAAGCCCTCGAAGTCCTTGCGGTAGGCGGCAGCGCCGACGTACTGGCGCGGAGGGATGACGTCGAACACAAACAGATCGTCACCCGGAGCGTAGAACTGCATGACCTTGTCGACATCTTTGGCGGCGATCGCCGCGGCCAGTTGCTCTTCCAGCGCCTGGATTTGTGCCTTGTCAGCCGACTGCGCTCCGGCGTCGAATGCGATGCCCAGTAAGACGACTGCAAAGGCAATAGACCCCAGAGCGAACAGCTTCCTCGCGTGGCCCCAATTCATGCAAACTCCTCCTTCGACCGGTTTTGGATTCATGACTGCCGGTTACGTCCCCGGCATGGGAGAGTCACGTTTCTATCGATACAAACAGGGAGCGGATGGTTGATGCCCGCTCATCGGTGGTCGTCTCTCACGAAGCTGCGCTGATGTCAAGGCTGTGGGGAGAAACACGCGGGCGCTTGCCCGCGCTGGATTCGCGCCCGGGGGCGCGGCCGTATGTCTGTGACACCTCCCGGTCAGGGCGAGGCAAAGATGGAGCCGAAGCGCAACAGGGATCATCAATATTAAAAGGTCGCGCGATCCGCGCATCGCTTGAACTTGCTCGCGCCGGCGGGAATAATCACCTGAACGAGGTGACGGTCGAAGCGATTGAAAACAAAGAGCGAGAGTAGCGCCAGGACTCATGACCGCATCGGGCCATGAGTTGACGAGGTGGAAGCAGTATCGAAAGATTCGGCGGATGGCTTCCCGGCTCCACAGTCGATAGAGGCGAGCAAACCGCGCGAGCGATCGCGCGACAAAATACGCCTCGAGTGGCAGAGCATCAGGCTCTGACGTGATTTTCTAAACTCTCCCGCACAAATCGTATCGCTATCGTTTCGCCCTGAGCCGGTGGGTTCGGATAACTCTGCAAACTTCTCTGCGATAGCGGGGAAAGGAGCGAACGATCATGTGCGGAATAATCGGATACGTCGGGCCGCGCGAAGCCTACCCTATCATCCTCGAAGGGCTGGGCCGCCTGGAGTATCGCGGCTACGATTCGGCCGGCATCGCAACTTTAGTTGACAACAAGCTCGAAATTCGCCGCGCCAAAGGCAAGCTCGACAACCTGCGCCATCTGCTGGCCGACTCTCCCATCCACGGCCATATCGGAATCGGGCACACGCGATGGGCGACTCACGGCCGCCCGTCGGAGGAAAATGCGCATCCGCACAAAGCCGGCCCGGTCGCCGTCATCCACAACGGCATCGTCGAGAACTTCATCGAGCTGCGCGCCGAACTGCTCGCTCGCGGCCACAAGCTCCGCTCCGAAACCGACACCGAG
>Ga0187883_10002795_pt1 | contig 10427 bp, 6 predicted proteins | sample June2016WEW_20_1_2_FD_132966 | JGI IMG/M metagenome (GOLD analysis project Ga0187883, IMG submission 132966) | Peatland microbial communities from SPRUCE experiment site at the Marcell Experimental Forest, Minnesota, USA - June2016WEW_20_10 | ecosystem: Environmental > Terrestrial > Soil >...
GATCGCGCGGGCCGGCCGCTCGGCGACGGGCCGGCCCGCGCAGCTCGGGTCGGGCGGAGCGGCGGGATCAGCGCCCGCGCGACGGCGAGAACATGCGCGCCACGCGCGCGCTGCCTCCGTCGCCGAGCACCAGCACCGCCGCCCAGCCGCGCCCGAGGCTCATCACCCGGCCTGGATCGAGCACCGGCGCGCTGCTTCTCACGCGCGTGGTCCTGCCCTCGCTGTGGCGCGAGACCTTCCACGCGCCCCGCGTGCCCGCCACGCTCGCGATCAGCTCGGCGGAGCTGGGAACCACTTGGCGGTGAGCGATCAGCGCGGACAGGTTGCCCATCACTCGCTCGAGCAGCCGCTCCCCTCCGGGCGGCCGCAGATCGGAGAGCTCCTGCGTGCCCAACAGCAGGTTGAACCCGGCCGAGCGGGCGCGGCCGAACAGCCTCACCACCTGCTCGGAGGCGATCGCGGAGAACTCGTCGATCACGACCAGCGTCGGTACAGGCGCCATCTGCAGGGACGCCACGGTCGTTTGCAGGTCCTGCACGATCGCCGCGCCGAGCATCTCGCTCAGCAGCGGCCGGCTGTCGGACTCGAGACTGAAGTACACGACCGCCCGCCTGCGCACCGCGGTGAGCAGGTCGAACCGGTCGGCTCCGGCCGTACCGGGATCCAGCCATGGCCCGACGTCGGACTCGGCCAGGATCGCCAGTCGATCGCGCACCCCAGCCAGCTCGCTCTGCTGGCGGGCGGACAGCGAGTCCAGGTAGGCGAACGTGGCGCGAGCATCGACCTCCGGCAGATCGCGCGCGAGCGCCTCCAGCCGAGCGGGGTCTAGCTGTTCGACGATCGCGCGCAGGCTGACCTCCGCTCCGGTCTGGCGCAGCGCCCTCACGACGTGACCGAGGTAGCGCTGAGCCTGGCGCAGGTAGTGCGGCTCGGTGAAGCGCTCGCCGGCGAGGGCCTTGTCGGCGATCTCGCTCGCCCCGCCCCGCGCGTACGGGTTGTAGACGGTGTCGCCGTCGGGCGTCCATTCGATATATGGCCTTCCCGCGGCCAGCGCAGCCCGGCGCAGCTCTTCGCGCATGCCTCCATCGCCCTTGGGGTCGACGACGATCGCGCCCATCCCGTGCGCGATCGCACGCGATGCGATCCACGTCTGGGTGACGGTCTTGCCCGAACCGGTGGCGCCGACGACGAGCGTGTGCGTTCCCTCGCCGTCCGCGCCGAACGGGATCGACACCGCGCGTCCGTTCTCGTCGAGCCCCACAGCCAGCTCCCGCCCACGGAGCCATCGCTCGGCGCCCAGCCTCGTGCGGACTCGCAGGGCCGTCGCTGCCGCGCGCTGGCACACGAGGTCCAGCGGGCGGCTCCGGCCAGCCGCGAGCTCGGCCAGGTCCGCGCCGGCTTCGACGTCTTCGCGGTGCCAGCGCCGGCCGCGCACGGTGGCGAGCAGCGCCGCGATCGCAAACGTCGACGCCGATCCGCCGAGGCTCGGCCGCGCGAGAGCCACGAGCGCCAGCGCGCCGGCCGCCCAGCTCCAGTGCAGGTGCCTGCTGCGCATCAGTCGCGCGGCGAGCACCCCCAGCACGACGCCGACGGCGCAATGGACGCTCGTCGACAGGAGCCAGTGGAGGAGTTCATCTACGGCCGCCGCTGGATCGGCCGTTTCTTCGGGAAATGCGTTCGAGGGCATTTCAGCCACTCCCTTCTCGGACCGGGCGCCATCGCCAGGCCCGCTCGGGCCGGCCTCGGCCGACCATGGTGGTTAACGACCGATGGCGGACCCGGAGGCCCGCCATCTGGGTGCTGCGTCTATGCCTGCCGAGCTACATCAGCCCGTCAGGCGCTGTGCCTGCCGGCTGTTACGGCCGGTCAAGATTTGCGAGCGCCGCCGCGGCGGTGGCAGCTCAGATCAGCCGGTAGCCGACTCCCCACACGCTGATGACCCACCGCCGGGGGCCGTCGGGGGCGAGCTTGCGACGAAGCCTGCTCGCATGGCTGTCGACCGTCCGGGTCGACCCGCCGGAGCGATATCCCCACACGGCGCGCAGGAGCTCGTCCTTGGCGAACACCCGCTCCGGCTCACGCGCCAGGTGCACCAGCAGCTCGAACTCCATCCGGCGAAGCTCCACACCCCGACCGTCCATCGTGACCACGTGGGCGCCCGTGTCGATCGCGAGCGGCCCCACGTCGATCAGCCGGTCGAGGTTCTGTGCGCTCGCGGTGCGGCGCAGGACCGCCCGTAGGCGGGCTCTCAGCTCGAGGTAGGTGGCGGGTCTGGCCAGGAAATCGTCCGCACCGGCTTCGAACGCCCGCAGCATGTCGAGCTCGCGCGCCGGGCAGCAGACGACGATCGCCGGCAGCGTCCGGTCCCATGGCGTGCAGAAATCGCCGGGCTGGCGTATCTCCCGCAACAGCTCCAGCGCGCCGCGCTGCGAGTCGAGCCAGCCGAGCACGGCGAGCTTCGGGGCGCTGGCGCCCGCGAGGATCCGTGCGTGCTCGGCGGTGCGGGCGAGCTCGACGTTGAAGCCGTCCGCGACGAGTTGCTCGGCGATCGCCTGACCGAGCTGCCGATCGGACTCGACCACGAGAATCGGCCCAGCCGCATCGGAGCTCATCAGAGCTCGACCTCGCGCGGGCTGACGCCGAGACCGCGGCGCGCGATCAACGCGAGCACGTCGCTGTGGATCCATGGGGTGAGCGCGCTCTGCCCTCCCTCTGGCAACAGCCCGAGACGGCGTGCCAGCCAGCTCGTCTCGCCGGTCTCGTTGCCGCGGCGGTCGCGCTTGACGCGTCCGCAGCGGATCGCTATCTCGCTCATGCTCAGCTCCTGGCGCTCGACCGTCGCGAGCACGACTTCACGCAGCCGTCGGTTGAGCACGATCGGGCTCTCCTGCACCCGCACGAGCTCCGCGCGCAGCACCGTCGCGGAGACCGCGCCGCAGCGACCGTGCAGCGAGAGCGCGCGGAGCGTGAGCGCGCGCACCGGCTCGTAGCTCTCCAGCGAGGCGACCGCCTCGCGCACGCTCACCGGCTCGCAGTCGAGCGCCGGCTCCGGGCTGCGCCGGCACCAACGCAGCTCGGGAATCGACATCCCGCTGTCCACGAGCTCGAGTCGGTAGCAGCAGCCGCAGCGGTCCACCGGATGCGCACCGCCGGCGAGCGGATCCGCCTCCACATCGGCCTGCGGCTCCTCGGCGAACGGCGCGATCCTCGCATCCTCGGCCGTCAGCGGGCGGCAGCGGCTGCCACCGGCGAGGGCGTCCTCCAGGTAGCGGCTGCAGACCAGCGCCGCGTTCTCGGCTGGCTCGTCGGCCGCGAGATGCGCCACCAGTCGCGGGTCGCCGTGCGTTGCGCCGTCGCGATCGACCACCAGCGTGCTTCCGGCCGCGCCGCGGCGTGCGATCACCTCGCGAGCGTCGCCGTGGCGATCGGTGTATCGGCCGAGCAGGCGGTGATCGCGACCGGCGCGCTCGCGCCGGGGGTTTCGGCGCCGGCGCGCAGAGGCGACCGTCTCGCGGCTGGCGCCGCGGCGCTGTGCGGGGGACGTGGGAGAGAAGGTGGGCGTCATGGCTGTCTCCTGCCGGTCGGGTGGCTGTGCCCGACGCTCGGCGCCGGGGGTCGTTCGGGCCGGCTTGTAGGAGCAGCGCAGACGGCCGTCAAGTGGCTCGGACGGCGCCGGATGGCCGCGGACAGCGCGCCGAGAACCCCTTGGGGGTTCTCGGAGATCTCGATTCGTGCGGCCGTGCCGGGACGAACTTGGCGCGAACGCGCTCATGGCGGATACGCCGCGGCGGAACGGTGCCGTGCGCAGCGTGGTCCGGCGAGGATCGCCTGGATGGCGAAGCCTGCTGGGAGAGTGTCCCGGCCTGCTCGATCGCTCGCTGGCGCGAGCTGTGGAAAGGCGTCGGCGAATGCCGAATGGCTCAGGGAGGAGAGGTGAAGGACCGCGAGCGTAGCGGGTGGTCGCGAGGCAGATCGGCGCACGCGGCAGTCGGAGCTCCAGCTCGGTGCAGTCGCCCACGCCGCGATCGGCTGAGTTTGGCTCTGTGATGCGGAACTGTGCGGGTGCCCGCGCGCAGTCGCGCACCTTGTGCGGACGAGGGCGACTGCAGCACGCGAGCCTTGCGATGGGTGGCGACTGCGGGCAGCGACGGCGTGACGGCGTTATCCCGTGCGCGACTGCATGGGCCCGCACGCGCCAGATTGCCCCGCGGCTCCCGGGATCTGGCGCGGCTCCACCGTCGCCTCGCCCGCCCGTGGGTCGCCGTGTGCGGCGCTCACGCGAACCTCGGGCGGCAGACGCGGAACACCGTAGGCGCGGGAGAGACCCTCGTGCACGTCGCGCTCGGCGACGAACACGATCCGCTCCCTGCTCGGGTACTCCCAATCGAGCGGGTACTCCCCCGCGTAGGCGCGGCAGGCGCGCAGCACCGCGTCGGCGCGCCGCGCGCACTCGCGCGCCCGCGGCCGATCGCGGCACACGAACACGACCACCGGCACGGCCTGCCCACGCCGACCGTAACGATCGGTGTGCATCGACCAGCCCGCCACGAAGTGGTCATAGCGCTCGAGCTTGCGCGCCGCCCGTCCGACGGGCGGCCGGTCGTCGAGCTCGACGATCACGTCTGTCGCCGGCTGATCGTGCGCCCGGACAGCCACCTCGACGATCGCGTCCGGGCGCACCGTCTCGAACCGCTCCACCTCGACCCGCCGACCGGTGGCGTCGCCGCGCAGGAAGTCGTGGGGCGTCCGTCCGCCAGGCAGACGCAGATCGCCGGGCGCAAGCGCGACGCGCCCTTCGGCGGACGAGCGCGTGGGTGGTGAGAGCACCGATTCCCCCGGCCCGCGGAGCTCCAGCACGGCGCCGTCGAGGACGACGGCGAGCGCCAGCGCCCAGCCGGCGACGTGCACGTCGTGCCTGGCCTGACGCAGCCTGTCGTCCCGTGCGCCGGCGGATGCCTGCGCATGAGCTCCGGCGGCACCGGACCCGCTGCTGAGGGCAGCCCGACGGTCGTGGTCCTTCAACGCCTGCAGGCCGGCGGCGGAGATCACATAGCACATGGGTATCCCGCCGCCGTCGCGACGATGAAACTGGAAGCGCTCCACGAGCCCCGCGTCGGACAATCGCTTGAGCCGGCGCTGCGTGGTCGTCGCGGCGCGCCCGGGGTTGAAGCGGCGGTGCAGCTGGCTGGTGAGCACGTGCCTCATCGCCGCGATCAGCTCGAGCATCTCGAGGTCGAGCGGATCGGGCTCGAGCGCGCGCGGGAACTCGACTCGCCTGGCCCAGCGGACGCTGTGGGCGCCGTCCAGCTCCACCAGCTCGCGGTAGCTCTCGGCGGGAACCTGTGGCAGGGCCGAACTGGGCGGAGGGACCGGGCTCGGCACCTCTCTCACGGCCTCGGCTGGCACCGGGTCCGAGCGGGCCGGCGCCGTGTCCGTCTCGCCGGCGCCGGGGTCCGCCGAGTCCGCCGCATGAGCGTCCCGGGCTCCGCGCCGGCGGCGATCCCAGTGCGGTTGGCGTAGATCCGTGCGATGGCGCCCGCCACGTTCGCGCTGGCGGGCTACGTGAAGTGCAATCCGCTCGCGATCCACCGCCAGCGGGATCGTCTCGGCCACGAACGGCGCCTGGCGCCCCTCCGGGGTTACCCAGCTTACGATCGCGTGGTGCTTGGGCAGGTGCAGGCGCACGTCGGGATGGCCGAGGCTCGACAGGCGCTCGATGCCCGGACGGACCATGTCGGAGAACTCGGCCATCGTCAGCGCGACCGCATCGCGCGCATCGCGCGCGGATGCGGTCGCGAAGTACACACGGTGGGCGAACAGCGCGTCCAACTGGTCGCGCACCTCGCGCTCGGTCCATTGGGCGTCGGCCTGCCAGCACGCGACGGTCTCCAGACCGGCTGAGCGCTTCAGCGCCATCGTCTCGGCGAAGCCGCGGTTGATCACCAGGGGCGCCTCGTCGACCTTCAGCGCGACGGCCACCCTCTGCTCGGCTGGCACGAGGTCCTGTTGACGGGCGAGGGCAGCGTCGAGCATCCCCACGAGCAACTGCATCAGCACGGAGGTGTTCCCCGCTCCCATCGCGCCGAGCGCGCCCTTGACGACGAGCACCTCCGCGCCAGCGATCACCCGATCGAAGTCGAGCCTCAGCGAGTCGTTCAGCAGGACTCGCTTGATCGATGGGGAGTTGAGCAGCCGCGCGAGCTTGTTCACGGGGGCGTCGAGCTTGGCCGTGGTGGTGCTGCGCGCGTCCGCCAGCTGGGCGCTCAGCTCCTGGGTGAAGAACTCGCTGATCTCCTTGAACTCGGGCAGCGCGCGCACCGCCGCCCCCACGCTGCTGCGATACGCGTATCCCTCCTCGCCGACCGACAGCAACCGGGCGGCGTCCCAAAGCGTCGAGTCGCGGTCGTACGCCAATACCGCGATGATCGCGTTGCGCAAATACCGGTCGGATGAAGCTCGGATGTCAGCATCGGTGAACAGGTTCTTGAGCGCGGCGACGACGTAGTCGGCGATCACGTCGGCCGGAGCGTCCACCGCCAGCGGGTTGAATCCGCAGGTCGGGTGAGAGAGGTCGAGCAGCGTGCATGTCCGCTCCGCCGGCACGACGCTCACGGCGGCGTCCGCCGCGTCGCCCTTCGGATCCAGCACGATCACCGCGCAGCGCTCCCGGCGAAGGTCCTCCGCGACCGTGGCCACCAGGAAGCTGGACTTGCCCTGCTCGACCGTCCCCGGCACGGCGGTGTTCTGCCTGCGCAGCTCCGCATGGATCGAGACCGGACCGAGGGCGTCGCGCAGGGTGCCGTGACCCTCTCCCGGTCGCGAGATGGCGGGCGACGCCGGCGCCAGCGGCACGCCGCTGCGTGCGAACGGGACCGTCAGGTAGTCGACGGATGGCAGTTGCCAGATGGGCGCCAGCTCAGCGGACGCGAAGACGCCCTTGCAGAACGACGGCAGCGGGTTGCCCTCGCCGCGCTGGACACGGCGGCCGTAGAGCCCGAATACCCCGTGGCGCACCGCGGTTCCGCGCTCCACCAGCCGGTTCTCGGCCCCCTCCGCGCGCAGCTCGGCCGCGATCCGCTCGCAGACTCCACGATGCGCAGCGATGATTCGCAGCTCGACGAAGAACAGGGGTTTGTGCTGCACCTCGAGGCCACCGCGGAGCTCCGCGTCCTCGACCATCGAGCGGTCGCGCACCACCAGGTGCTCCCTGCGCTCGCGCGAAAGGCGCGCCTCGTGGCGCTTGTACAGGTGCTTCGCGAACGCCTCGAACAGCGCTGGCGTGGGTGTCATCGCGAGCTGCACGAACGCAGGCTCGCGACAGGCGCCCATCACCGTCAGCAGCCGATTGACCGGCGGCTCGGGCGACCCGGAACGCCGGTCGAAGTCCTCGAGCGCCTTGACCCGCTTGATGAACTCGGCGTGCTTCTTCAGCCGCAGCACCGCCGGCGGTGTGCCGACCTCCCGCTCAAGCGGACGCAGCCGGCAGTTGGGATAGGTGGCCTGCAGCGTGGCCTCGATCATCCGCTGCTGTCCCTCGGGGCAGGAGATCGCCAGCCAGGCGGAGCGCGGCGCGGCGCCCGTGTGGTGCACCTCCAGCGACAGCGACGGCTGGCCGAGCAGCAACCTGCGCCACCACCGCCGCAACAGGCGCTTGTGCAGCGCCCCGAACAACGTCACGACGGCCTCGATGCTCGCGTGATCGCATCGGTAGGCCTCGACCCGCAGGCGCACGTAGCGACGCCGGTGGCGGGCGCGCACACGTGCGACCGCGACCAGTAGGAACAGCGCGGCCGCGAGCGCGAGCAGCAGCCTCGCGGACGCTACGCCAGGCACCGGCGCCCAGTTCCAGATCGCCTCAGACCAGCGGTCGAGCGTCCCCGCGAGTGCCCTCACGGAGTGCTGGAAGACCCCGGCGACCGAGCGTCCGCGGAGCACCTTCCCGGGCCCTCCGTCGATGAACCACGCGATCAGCGCCAGTCCCGCCACGATCGCGAGCAGGCCCAGCAGCCGCCACAGCAGGAAGCGAAGCACCTGCCTCCTGCTCCGACCCGGGGCGCGGGTCGGGACAGAGCACGTCTATGCGGTCAGCGCGGCCGCGTCGCCCGCTCCACCTGCGCGCCACGCGCCGTCAGATGCCACGCGTTGGCGGCTCCCTTCTCCTGCCCCTCGCCGAGGTTCTCCACGAGCTTCAAGCGCGCTAGCCGGTTCAGGAGCTTGGAGATCTGACCCTGATCGACGATGCCCGACCCTTCGGCGATCTCGCGATTGCTCGCCCCCGGGTGCTCGGCGATGACCATGAGCACCCGCACGGTCCTGTACGTGAGGCGCATGTTCAGGCCTTCAAGTGGATCCTTGTGGCGGGTCGGCGTCCGCGAGCGGCCATCGCTGGGGATCTCCAGCGGCGGCCGACTCAGCTCTCTGCCGGCGGCGCGGGCACCGAGATACGGAAGCACGATCATGCTCATCAGGGAACCGAGAAGATCCGTCAGCGGCCCGCCGCCGCTTTCGAGCACGCGCGTGTGGAGCACCGCGAAGATCGCGCCGACCACGCCTTCGGCCGTGACCTCCGGCGGTTCGCGCGTAGCGTTGGTGGCCGCCCGTCCTCTATCTATGACCTCCGCCAGTTCGTCCAGCACGCTGGCACGGCGGTCGAGGACCCTCTCGCCGGCTCCCAGCGCCTCCACGATGCAGAGCTTCGCCAGTCCCGGCTCCTCGTCCATGAACATCAGCAGACGCGCCAGCGCCGCGCGGATTCCATCGCGCCAGCTGGACTCCTGCTCGTAGGCCTCCTGCGCGATCAGCCTCGCCTGGCCGAGCGCCTGCTCGAACGCAGCCAGGAAGCAGTCCTCGCGGTCGGTGAAGACGTCGTAGAAGGTCTTGCGCGAGACCCTCGCACGGCTGATCACCTGCGCTACCGTCATCCGCGCGTATCCCACGTCCTCGACCGCCTCAACAGCCGCTGCAAGCATCCGGCTACGCTGAATTTGCGTGACCTGCCCGCGCGGGAGCCCCCCCGGGCCCGGGCGCAACCGCGGTGTCGCGGTGCGTGTCTTGTACATAACAGTCATGTCTACCCCGCTAGTCGTCTGTTTCGCCAGTAATAGTGAACACTTGAATCCGCTCGAGCCAGGGCGCCCGGTGGGACTCCGCTAACGAGCAGGCACTATGCCCGCCCATGCGTACACAGAAGAGTCACGGGTCTAGACCCTTAAGTCGAGAGGCGTCTCCGACTTCTTCCCACTGATTCGAATGCCCTTCCGTAGGTTCAACCGGGGTTGACCCGGTGGCCCAGCTCTGTTGTCGTCAAGGACTCCATGAAGTCCATTATGCAGAAGATATCCAAACTACAGAGCAGAGCCTAGCTCCATAGGAGGACGTCATGGCGCCGCGCCCTGGGTCGGCACCGGGAAGAGCTCGGGCGTGCCGGCACTCAGACCGCTCGATCACGCTACGCGCGCTTCACGCAGGAACGGCGGGGCAGCGAGTGATTCGGCGTGCCGGCGATGATCGGCGTGCTCGTCATCGCCGCGGTCGTTCCAAACGTGTACGGCGTCGCGGGCGTGCTCATGGCCGTCCTCGCGGTGCTGGCCGCCTTCCTGATCATCGGCGCGGCGATGACGCTCGCCAACAAACGCCGAGGGCCATGCCCGCGAGGGCGCCCGGGCCTCCCATGAACGCGAAAGGCCCCGGAAACCGGGCCCAACGGAGTACCGCTACCGGGATTCGAACCCGGGTTTCCGCCATGAGAGGGCGGCGTCCTAGTCCCCTGGACGATAGCGGCGCGAAATCGGCTGGCCCCGAGGCTAGCAAAGCGCGCGCGGGACCCGTCGCGCAGGGCCGTCGCGCAGGCCGCCCGCCCTGCGGTCACGCCGGTGCACGTCCCGCCCGCACGTCGCGTCTGCGATATCTTCGCATCCCGCACGCGGATGTGGCGGAATTGGTAGACGCGCACGGTTCAGGTCCGTGTCGGGGCAACCCGGTGGAGGTTCGAGTCCTCTCATCCGCACCAAAATCTTCGGACTAAAACCCCCACGAAATGAAGGGGTCGGGGGTTCCCCTGCGCCCACGAGGACCGGCTTGGGTTCTCGTGGGCGTTGCTCGTTGTCGTCGCCTTCGCCGTCGATGGCCCGCCGCCGCTGGGCTTCTTCGATGGCTTCCGTCAGTTCCTCGCTTTCCTGGGCGATGACGGCTCGCCGCAGATCCTCGCCCAGCAGCACGTCGAACGGCTCGGCCAGCTCGCCCGTGACCGTGCAGTCGTCGTCGATCAGCAGCCGCTTGAAGAACGCGAGGTTGAAGTGCCGCCGCATGGTGCCCGACGCCTCGCGGTAGGCTGCCTCGCAGTCGCCCGCCCGTGTCAGGGCGCGGTGCGTGTTGGTTTCGGCTGCTTTGAAGTCGCCCTCGACGGCCACGAGACGGCCTTCGACGGA
>Ga0187883_10002797_pt1 | contig 10425 bp, 6 predicted proteins | sample June2016WEW_20_1_2_FD_132966 | JGI IMG/M metagenome (GOLD analysis project Ga0187883, IMG submission 132966) | Peatland microbial communities from SPRUCE experiment site at the Marcell Experimental Forest, Minnesota, USA - June2016WEW_20_10 | ecosystem: Environmental > Terrestrial > Soil >...
CGCTGCTGCGGATTCAGCCCGTCCAGCAAGGCATCGGCAGCCGTGGCGGTAGTCACTTGCACAGCCTAGGCGCTGCCGCTGACACCCGGGCTCAGTCGCGACCGACGCGGGCGCCGCTGACGGCCCAGTGCATGCCGGACTGCTTGAGGCGCAGGCCGACCGCCGTCACCGGCTAGCCCTTTCCGCTCAGTTGCCGGGCGGCAGCCCGGTGACCGAATACGCAGTCATGCGGAACGTCTCAGGCGCCCCGCCGGTCGACGCGATTTCCCAGCCGTTCTCAAACTGGCTCAGCCCGGCGTTCGCCTTGAGCAGGCCCCGGGATTGAAGAGCCTGCAACATCTGCACGGGGCAGACCTTGCCGGACTGCTCGCTGACGGGCAGGTACCAGATCAGCTCGGTGCCGTATTTCCACAGCTGCCACGCCTGCCCGCAGAACGACCCTGAGCCGATCTGGGTAGAGCCGCCCACGGCGCCGCGGTTGAACGTGTCATACCAGATCATGACTTCGCTGCGCTGGCTGGTGCCGTTGGTCAGCCAGATGTCGTAGGCGGCCTCGGCGGACGTTCCGGGGGCGGTGTTCATCGTCTCGGCGAAGCTGGACGTCGCGGCCGGGTTCAGCGATGACACCGCGGGCGGCGCGGAGTTGTAGTTGAGCTGCACGTCGGGGTAGGACAGGATGCCGGTGTTACCGCCGGGATCAGTGACGCTGGCCTGCCAGTCCGAGCCGGAGTTCCCGCAGATCGTCTGGCTGCCGGACCCGGCGTCCTCCTGGTTGTACAGCGCCAGGCTGTCAGGGAAGGACCTGAACGCGCCCGTCGTTGCGGAGCACCACGCCCAGGCCGTACTCGTCGGGCTCGGGCTGGGGCTCGGGGATTTGCTCGTCGGGCTCGGGCTGGGGCTGGTCGGGCTGGGGCTCGGTGAGGTGGCAGTCGGGCTCGGCGACGGGGCCCGCTGGCCGGCCTGCACCTGCCATTGCACCGGGACCGTCCCCGCCGGGCATGCGGGCGGCGTGTTGACACGCACTCTGGCGAGGGTGTGCCTGGAGGTCACGCAGGCGTAGATCGTCGTGCTGGCGTCGGCCGCGGGCATGACCGCCTGGGCGGTCGCGGCGGGCCTGGCCAGCAGGGCGGGCACGGCCGCGCCGGCGGCGAGGGCAGCTGCGGCTACGACAGCCGCCAGGATGATCCGTAATGACCTGGTCATTTACCTATTCGCCTTTCTATCTCGGATTGTCCTTGGCCGGCCACGATACGGGACCAGCGCCGGGGTTTCAGGCGAATCAAGGCCCAGGCAGGCGATGGGCAATGAAACGGCACAGACGGCGGCGGAACGCCGCGGAGAGAAACCTCAGCTAGGACCATACGCGGCAGAATTTCGTAGCACGAGGCGGACGACCATGCCTGCGCAGAACTCACCGCCTGACGGCTGTCCTGTCCTCGGTAACGCTGTCCTGTCCCCGGTAACGATGCCGTGGATGACTGGGCGGGGCGCCTCGACGGCGGGCCGCCGCGGTGACGCCGGGATGGCCCACTCGGACCCGGGAAGCGCCTGGATGGCCGGGCGGCCCTGAGCGGCCAGCACCGCCGGCCCCCGCCACCTGGGCATGACGACCGCTCGCCTGAGTCCCGGGCGCGGGGTTTCCATGCCGGGGGTCAGTACGGCCTCGTGGAACTCGTCGGCGCCCGGCCCGCTTCGTCCAAGCTAGTCGTCACGCTCGCTTGCGGCTCGGCGACCCGCCCGGAGTGCTGCCTGACCTCCAGATCCCCGGGCTTTTCCTTTTGCACCGAAATGGCCGCCGGACTCTTCAAAATACCAGGTCAGCCCACGTGATTGGGACCCAGTAATTCGCACTTGCCGACTATTAACAGTCATTCTTGCTATGCTCTAATGCTATTAAGGCGAGTTTACGGTGGCAATCCAGGGCGGGCGCGGCAGCGGCTATGCCAGCCGTTGCGTGGCCTGGATGCCCGCTTGGCGGTCAGCCGCACCCTGGCCAGGTCTTCCAGGACAGCCTGGGCTGTCCCGAACGGCCCGGCCGCCGCGGCCGGTCATCGCGGCCAGTCCCGGCGACGAGGACGCCAGCCACGCCCAGCGCAGCATCACGCGGCGCGAAGCCGTGCTTGCTGCAGGTTCCGGCGGCACCAGGTGGCATCACTCGCGAGCTGTGGCCTGGCTAGGCCTCCGTGTCGGGCACCAGCGTCGGCGTCGCCCTGGTCAGCGTCTGCTTCTTGAAGAAGGCAGGCGCGGTGGTCCGGCAGTAGATGAAGAAGATCACCCCGGCCAGCGCGGACAGGAACGCGATGATGAACGACCCGCCGACCTCCCAGTGCAGGCCGGGAACCGTCCAGAAGGTGTAACTGTTGCTGGCCACCCAGTCGCTCTGCAGGCTGTAGATCCCCGCTGCCCACAGGATCAGGCCGCCGAGGCCGGGCAGGATGCCGCGCATCCACAGGTTGCGCGAGTTCTCTCCCAGCGTCCTGCGGTAATACCAGACGCAGGACCAGGCGGTCAGCCCGTAGTAGAACGCGATGTACAGCCCGATCGCGGTGACCGCGTCGGAGATGACCAGGCCGCCGGACAGGTAGTTCAGCGGTATGTACAGCGCGATCGAGATCAGGCCCATCAAGATGGTGGACACCGTGGGCGTCAGGAATCTCGGGTGGATCTTGGCGAATGAGGACGGCAGCGCCTTGTAGGCCGCCATCGACAGGGTCGTCCGGGCGGTCGGCAGGATCGTGGTCTGGGTGGAGGCGGCCGCCGACGACAGCACCATGATGATCAGCAGGTGGCTCAGGACCGAGCCGAAACCGCTCGTGCCGAAGATGGAGCCGCCGAGCACCGACAGCACGTCGCCCTGGTTGGCGGTGTTGCCGAGGCCGATGCCCTTCGAGCCGATTCCCGCGTAGGCCTGGACTGAGGTGGTCACCAGCAGGTAGGTGATCAGGAGCACGACGGTCGAGATGATCGCGGCCAGGCCCGGGGTCCGGTTGCGGTCCGCGGTCTCCTCGTTGACCGACACCGCGGTGTCCCAGCCCCAGTAGATGAACAGGAACAGCACCAGCCCGGAGATGAACGCGGACAGATGCGCCTTGAACGGGTTGAACCAGGCCGCGCTGACGTGCAGCGAGCCGACCGGCGCGTGCCCGCTGCCTACCTTGACCAGCGCCACGACCGACAGCACCACCAGCATGACGATCTCGATGGACAGCAGTGCCTTCTGGAAGTTGGCCGAGACCTCGATGCCGACGTAGCAGATGGCGGTCATCAAGATGATCCAGATGATGCCGACCAGCAGCACCCAGCCGCTGGCCGGGTTGCCGCCGATGCTGCTCGTGTTGAACAGGTCGAACACGTACGCGCCCGCCACCTGGGCCAGGCTGGCCATCACCAGGACGTCAGCGGCGACGATCGCCCAGCCACCCGCCCAGCCGGTCTTCGGGCCGAAGGCCCGGCTGGCCCAGGTAAACGTGGTACCGCAGTCCGGGTCGGCCTTGTTCATCTCGCTGTAGCCGATCGAGGCGAGCAGCATCGGCACGAACGCGAGGAAAGCGACGGCCGGGGACTGCAGGCCGATCGCCACCACCACGAAGCCGAGCGTCGCGGCCAGGCTGTAGGCGGGCGCGGTGGAGGCGACCCCGATGACGATGCTGGACATCAGGCCGAGCGCCCCGCTCTTCAGGCCCTTGTCGACGGCGTCTTCCGTTGGTCGCAGATCTGGTGCAGCGGCGGCCATCGCTCACCCCTCCTGGCAGTTGCCCAACCGGGCCGGATCTTGCACGCGAGCACGGCGCGGCCAGTGCCTGGTGCCGCGACATTGATACCTGGCTGCCGAGACGGCAACACCCAGGTACGACGGTTCTAGCATGATTTGTGCCCCCCGGCGACGATTTCCGTTGTAACAGCTAAGCATCACCGCAGGTCCCGTCGGTCACGGGCCCTCGGTCTAAGATCAGCCCTATGCGCATCCTTCTGGTTGGCGCCGGCGGGGTAGGCACGGCTTTTGCCCGGATCGCCGCCCGGCGCCGCTTCGCCGAACTGGTCATCGCCGACTACGACCTGGGCCGGGCCGAGCGCGCGGCCGCGGCGAGCGACGGCTACCGCGCGGTCAGGCTCGACGCGCGTGACGAGCAGGCCGCCGCCGCGCTGCTGGCCGACCACTCCTGCGACGTGCTGATGAACGCGACCGACCCGCGGTTCGTCATGCCGCTGTTCCGGGCCGCGCTCCAGGCCGGCACGCACTACCTGGACATGGCCATGTCGCTGTCCCATCCCGACCAGGATGACCCCTATAGCAACACTGGTGTCAAGCTGGGCGACGAGCAGTTCGCCCTGGCACCCGAGTGGGAACAGCGCGGAAAGCTCGCGCTGGCGGGGATCGGGGTCGAGCCTGGCCTGTCCGACATCTTCGCCAGGCACGCCGCCGACACGATGTTCAGCGAGATCAACCAGCTCGGCGTGCGGGACGGCGCCAACCTCGAGGTGGCCGGCTATGACTTCGCGCCGACGTTCTCCATCTGGACCACCATCGAGGAGTGCCTCAACCCGCCGGTGATCTGGGAGAAGGGCCGGGGCTGGTTCACCACGCCGCCGTTCAGCGAGCCGGAGATCTTCAACTTCCCGGCCGGGATCGGGCCGGTCGAGTGCGTCAACGTGGAACACGAGGAAGTGCTGCTGATGCCGCGCTGGGTGGACGCCCAGCGGGTCACCTTCAAGTACGGCCTCGGCTCCGAGTTCATCGACGTCCTGCAGACCCTGCACAAGCTCGGCCTTGACTCGGTGGAACCGGTCAGCGCCAGCGGTGTCAGCGTCTCGCCGCGCGACGTGGTCGCGGCCTGCCTGCCGGACCCGGCCACCCTGGGCGACCGGATGACCGGCCTGACCTGCGCGGGGACCTGGGTGACCGGCACCGGCACCGACGGCGCGCCGCGCGAGGTGTACCTGTACCACGTGGTCGACAACGCCTGGTCGATGGCCCAGTACGGATCCCAGGCAGTGGTCTGGCAGACCGCGGTCAACCCGGTGGTCGCCCTCGAGCTGATCGATTCAGGCGCGTGGTCAGGGGCCGGCCTGCTCGGCCCTGAGGCGCTGCCCGCGGCTCCCTTCCTCGACCTGCTCACCGACTACGGTTCGCCGTGGGCTTGCGAGGAACGCACGCATGTGAGTAAGTAAGCCCGTTAACAACCTGAAACGGAGGCCGCGTGGTGGACGATCTGCGCAACTTCATCGGCGGGCAGTACACGGACATCTCCTTCGACCGGCGTGCCGACCTGATCAACCCAGCCACCGGCGAGGCCTTCGCCACCGCGCCGGTGTCCGGCGCCATCGAGGTCGACGCGGCCTTCGCGTCCGCCGCCTCCGCGTCCGGGCAGTGGCGCGATGCGACACCGTCCGAGCGCAGCCTGGCGCTGCTGCGGATCGCCGATACGATCGAGGTCAACGCGGACCAGCTGGTCGCCGCCGAGTCGCAGAACACCGGCAAGCCGATCGCGCTGACCTTGTCCGAAGAGATCCCGCCGATGGTGGACCAGATCAGGTTCTTCGCGGGCGCGGCACGGATGCTGGAGGGACGCTCGGCCGGGGAGTACATGTCCGGCTTCACCTCATTTGTTCGGCGTGAGCCTCTCGGCGTCTGCGCGGCGGTGACCCCGTGGAACTACCCGATGATGATGGCGGTCTGGAAGTGGGCGCCCGCCCTCGCGGCCGGCAACACCATGGTGCTCAAGCCGTCGGACACCACCCCGGCCAGCACGCTGCTGATGGCCGAGCTGATGAGCGAGCACCTGCCGCCCGGCGTCTTCAACGTGGTCTGCGGTGACCGGGACACCGGCCGGGCCCTCGTGTCCCATCCGGCGCCCCAGATGGTGTCGATCACCGGGAGCGTGCGCGCGGGCCGGGAGGTGGCCGCCGCCGCCGCGCCCGGCCTCAAGCGGGTCCACCTCGAGCTGGGCGGCAAGGCCCCGGTGGTCGTCTTCGACGATGCGGACCCGGCCAAGGCTGCCGAGGCGGTCGCCATCGCCGGTTACTTCAACGCAGGCCAGGACTGCACCGCCGCGACCCGGGTGCTGGCCGGGCCCGGCGTGCACGAGGAGTTCGTGGCGGCTCTTGTCGAGCAGGCCAAGAGCCAGACGGTGGCCGGGCCCGACGTGCCTGACGCGGACTTCGGCCCCCTCAACAACGCCAATCAGCTGGACCGGGTGTCCGGGTTCATCGAGCGGCTGCCCGATCATGCCCGGGTACTGACCGGCGGCAGGCAGACCGGGGAGCGCGGCTTCTTCTTCGAGGCCAGCGTGGTGGACGGGCTGCGCCAGAACGACGAGATCATCCAGGGCGAGGTCTTCGGGCCGGTCATCACCGTGCAGCAGTTCAGCGCCGAAGACGAGGCTGTGGCCTGGGCCAACGGCACCGAATACGGGCTCGCCTCCTCGGTGTGGACCTCCGATCACGGCCGGGCGATGCGGATGGCCAGGCGGCTTGACTTCGGCTGCGTCTGGATCAACACCCACATCCCGCTGGTCGCCGAGATGCCGCACGGCGGCTTCAAGAGCTCCGGCTACGGCAAGGACCTGTCGATGTACGGGTTCGAGGACTACACCAGGATCAAGCACGTGATGTCCGCGCTGGACTGAGCTGGCTGGACTGAGCTGGCTGGACTGAGCTGGCTGGACTGAGCTGATTGTGCTGGACTGAGCTGATTGTGGCTGACGGGGGCGGGTGCGGTCCTAGAACGGGTACGCGGGCAGGTCGCCGCGCACCGTCACCCACTGCGTCTCGGTGAAGGCGTCCAGGTTGGCCCTGGCCCCGCCGAGCCTGCCGCCGTTGCCCGACGAGCCCACCCCGCCGAACGGGATCGTCGCCTCGTCGTTGACCGTCTGGTCATTGATGTGGACAAGCCCGGAGGGGATCCGCTCGGCGATCGCAAGTCCCTGGTAGACATCCCTGGTGAGGATGCCCAGCGAGAGACCGTAGTCGGTGCCTCCGGCCATCTCGACGGCCTCGTCGATGGAATCGAACGGCGTCACAGGGGCCACCGGGCCGAAGATCTCCTCGGCGTAGGCAGGAGCTGAGGCCGGCACGTCGGCGAGCACCGTCGGCCGGTAGAACAAGCCCTGGTAGGTGCCGCCGGTCAGCAGTATGGCGCCGGCGTCGACGCTGGCCCTGACGATCCGGTCCACTTTGTCACGCTGCTGCTCATCGATCAGCGGCCCGAGCGCCACCTGCTCCCTATGCGGGTCACCGACCGGAAGGTGCTCGGCCCGGGCCGCGAGCGCCATCGCGTAGTCCTTCGCGATGGAGCTGTGCACCAGGTGCCGGCTTGCCGACATGCAGATCTGCCCCTGGTGGATGAAGGAGCCGAAGGCGCCCACGGAGGTGGCCCGCTCGATGTCCACATCGGGCAGCACGATGAGCGCCGAGTTACCGCCGAGCTCCAGGTGGACCCGCTTGAGGTGCTCGCCGGCCAGCCGGGCGACGGCCCGGCCTGCCCTGGTGGATCCGGTGAAGGCGATGATCCTGATGCCGGGCTCGGTGACCACCGCCTCGCCGGTGCCCGGGCCGCCGGGCAGCACGTGCAGGAGGCCGTCGGGAAGCCCGGCCCTGGCGAAGATCTCGGCGAGCACCACGCCGCCGCTGACCGAGGTACGCGGGTCAGGCTTCAGGACGACCGCGTTGCCGAGGGCCAGTGCCGGGGCGACGGCCCGGATCGCCAGGATCGTCGGGACGTTGAACGGGGCGATCACACCGACCACTCCGGCCGGCACGTGCCTGGCCAGGCTGAGCCTGGGCTGCTCGCTGCGCAGCAGCTCGCCGTAGGGCTGCGAGGCCAGGGCGGCGGCCTCATAGCACTCATCGGCGGAGACGTGCACCTGCAGGTCGCCCATCGGGGCGATGGCCCCGGTCTCCCTGGTCAGCCACATCTTGATCTCGTCCGCGTGAGCGTTCCACAGATCCCCGGCCCGCCGCAGCACGGCGGCGCGCTCGCCGTAGGGGGCAGCCGCCCAGGATCGCTGTGCCTGGCGGGCCAGCTGCGTGGCCCTGCGCACGTCCGCCGGGGTGGCGTAGCCGATCCGGCCGAGTTCCTGGCCCGTGGCAGGCTCGGTCACGGCGTGCTCGCCGCCGGAGCCCGCCCGCCAGCCAGCCGAGAAGATCTTGCCCTGCCAGGCACCCGAATCCACTAGACCCATTGCCACGCCTCTCCGCTCCGCGAGCCCGTGAGATTGCACTCCGGGTGAAATTGCGGGTGAAATTGCACGCCAGGCGACCACTCGTCCGCTGTCCGGTCACCACACGTGTCTCATCCGATCATTGCGGCTCCGGCCGTGCGCCTGTCAACCACTTCACCGCGGTTTGTCAGACGGGAGATCCGGCCGGCAGCACGGCCGGGCTGTCGGACGGTGCCCGTAGGATCGGCACCGTGCTGGAAGACTCAGAGGTCAGCCGGATCCTGGTGATCACCGCGCATCCCGACGACGTCGACTTCGGCGCGGCCGGCACCGTCGCGCGCTGGACCGACGCAGGGGCCGAGGTCAGCTACTGCATCGTCACCGACGGCGACGCAGGCGGCAGCGACCACTCCATCTCCCGGCCGGATATGGCCATCCTCCGCCGCGCCGAGCAGACCGCTGCGGCCAAGCATGTCGGCGTTCAGGACATCAGGTTCCTCGGTTACCCCGACGGCCGCCTTGAGGCCACCCTCAGCCTGCGCGCGGACCTGACCAGGGTGATCAGGCAGATCCGGCCGGACCGGGTGATGTGCCCCTCACCCGAGCGCAACTACGCCAGGATCCCCGCCAGCCATCCGGATCACCGGGCCGCAGGCTCGGCGGCTCTTGACGCGGTCTATCCGGACGCACGGAATCCTTTCGCCTTTCCCGCCCTGCTCGCGGCCGAGGGACTCGACGCCTGGACGGTCCGGGAGGTGTGGATCAGCGGCAGCCCGTCACCGAACCACTACGTGGACGTCACCGAGGTGTTCAGCCGCAAGGTCGCGGCGCTGCGGGCGCACGTGAGCCAGACCGGCCACATGGACAACCTCGAGGACTTCCTGCGGGGCTGGCACGCCAGGAACGGCGCCCAGGCGGGTCTGCCGGACGGGCGGCTCGCGGAGGCCTTCCAGGTGCTGAGTACCGGGTGAGTCCGGCCGCCTCAGCCAGCCACTTCGGCTGAGCAAGATCCTCTAGTAGGTACCGGCGCGGCTGGGGCCTGCGGTTCTAGGTTGCGCATCAGGCGCAACTGCCGTATCCCGGAGGGGTCAACGCCGCTGAGCGCGTCGCGATTGGCCGACGCGGGGCGCACGACGCAAATCACCGTCACATCGGGGAGTTTTTCGTCGACTACCTGACCACCGCCCTCGACCCGGTCGAGATCCTGACCGGGATCTCCATCCCGAAGCTCGGGCCGGGCTGGGGCTACCGTTATGAGAAGTTTCACCGGACCGCGCAGGCCTGGGCCACCGTCGGGGTGGCGGCTCTCGCCAGGCGATCGGACGGAGTCCTCGCCGAGGCTAGGATCAGCCTGACTAACATGGGCACGGTGACCGGTGAGGGCGACGGCGGCCGAGGCCGCTGCAGCGGGAGCAGCAGCGAGCGATGCTGCGCTGAACGGCGCGGCCGCGCATGCGGCGGAGGGCACATAGCCCCCCGGCGACCTGCACGGTGCGCCCGATTACCGGCGCCACCTGGCGCGGGTACTCACCGGCCGGGCCCTAGCAGCAGCGGCAGGAGTCTGACAGATGGAACTGGAGCACTCATTCACGGTCCCGGTCCCCGAGGAACGGGCGTGGGAAGTGCTACTGGACGTGGAGCGGGTGGCGCCCTGCATGCCGGGCGCCGCCCTCGACTCGGTGGACGGCGATGCCATCCACGGCCGGATCAAGGTCAAGGTCGGCCCGATCGCCATGACCTATGCGGGCACGGCGCGCTTCACCGAGCGTGACCCGCACGCTCACGTCGTCACCCTCGAGGCGTCAGGCAAGGAGACCCGCGGCGCCGGCACCGCTTCGGCGACCGTGCGCTCGGTGCTGGATGGCCAGGGTGACCATACTCATGTGATCGTGCGCACGACGCTGAACGTGACCGGCAGGCCGGCTCAGTTCGGCCGCGGGGTGATGGCCGAGGTCGGCGGGAAGCTGATCGGTATCTTCGCGGCCAACCTGGCCCAGATGCTGACCGCGGACCAGTCACCGGCCGCAGCCGAGGGAGCAGCCGCAAACTCAGGTGTGAGCGCCAGCTTTGGTACGAGGGCCACCGCCAGCGAGGGCTCCGGCTCAGGCGTGAGCGCCAGCTTTGGTACGAGGGCCACCGCCAGCGAGGGCTCCGGTCAGGGGGCCGACGCCAGCGCGGACGCCGCCGCTGGCTCCGGTCAGGTGGCCGACGCCAGCGCGGACGCCGCCGCTGGCTCCGGTCAGGTGGCCGACGCCAGCGCGGACGC
>Ga0187883_10002802_pt1 | contig 10420 bp, 8 predicted proteins | sample June2016WEW_20_1_2_FD_132966 | JGI IMG/M metagenome (GOLD analysis project Ga0187883, IMG submission 132966) | Peatland microbial communities from SPRUCE experiment site at the Marcell Experimental Forest, Minnesota, USA - June2016WEW_20_10 | ecosystem: Environmental > Terrestrial > Soil >...
ATGCAGAAGGCCCTCCATGATCGGAAGAGGCCTCTGGCCTGGTAGCGGGGGCAGGATTGCGACCTCTGGATTATGAGCAGTACGACGCGCGTCTTCCCCGTCTCTGGCGTGTACATGCGTGCTCTACGACCTGGACGCTTGAACGGTCGGCGTCTCTTGCCCCCCGTGCTGTCTCCTCCATCTTGAGGAGTCTCGTTAGCAAATGCGTTAGCGGGACCAAGACCCTGACGTGCTGTTCTCTGCTCCTGTCCCGCGCCCTCGTGGTACCAGCCCGCTGATCTTCCCGATCATCCAGCCTCACCACGGCGCTTGACCAGGAGATCTAGTCGAGCCAGTTCGGCGATAGGCGTTGTGGCGACGGTGGTCCATAGTCCGAAGGCCTCGAAGGTTACCGCAAGGCAGCACGAGCGACTGATGTGCAAGATGTCACCCGTCCACGAGCGTCTGTGCGATCCTGGTGCCTGCCCTTGACCGAGCCTGGAAGCATGTCGCCGCTACCGGCGCCGGGCGTCTACAGAGCTGCCCTTGCTGCTGACCCGTAACCTCCGCGCAACTCCCGACCGTGATCTTCAAGTGAGTGGCGCACGACACGCTCGCCAGAACTCCGCCGTTCGCCGGTCTGGCAACGCTCGGCGGTGCTGAGTCCCCCGGAGCGTCAGAGACCACGCGGGGTTATCCTTCCAGGCGACGGCCCCTATCGAGCACAGCCGGAGGTCGCCTCCGCGCACGACACCGGGGCCTGACAGTTGTCACCCGGCCTGTCCTAACTCGGCGGGTGCAGAGGTCCTTGAGTGCTCGGGCGGGTAGTACTCGATGATCTCCAGCCGTATAACAGACTGTGCCATAGTGGCAGATATCGGGCGTATGAACCTCCATGATGCCCGTCTCGGCGCTGATGCACGTCTAAAACGGCCGAACGACTTGGCAGGTCCAGAACCTTGGTCCATACTATCTGGAACCGTCTAGGGACACGCGCCATCATCTGGCGTACAGGGGAAAGATGAAAGTAGGACTCGTACTGCCCCAAGGATGTGACCGAGAATATCGGGGATTCGGCGCAGCTGCGGCATGGGAGCTTGCGTGTGCTGCAGCGGTACGAGCGGAAGCAATGGGCTTTGAATCACTTTGGATGTACGATCATTTTCAGGTACTCCCACCTCCCGAAGCCGTGCCAATCTTTGAGTCATTCGTGTCGCTTGCAGCCCTCTCCGTTAAGACGACTCGTATCCGCCTCGGCCACCTAGTCATGGCGGCCGCCTTCCGTAATGCGGCATTGACCGCCAAGATGATCTCCACGCTTGACGTAATAAGCGGTGGTCGGGTCAATCTCGGCATGGGAGCAGGGTGGAAAGAGGACGAGTGGACAGCCTACGGATATGGATTTCCCGACCGCGCAGTTAGGCTGACGATTCTAGAAGACCACCTAGAGATAGTTACCCGTTTGCTCACGCACGACGATGCCTCGTATTCCGGAACCTATGCGTCGATTAGTAGGGCTTTCAATCAGCCTAAAGGTCTGCAAAAACCGAGAATCCCAATAACTGTCGGCGGCAATGGGCAAGTTCGCACATGGCGCCTGGCTGCACGCTTTGCTGATGAGCTCAATCTCGATGCTCTGACGCCGAGCCAAGTTCGAGCAGCCTGGCCGGTTATACATCAGAGGTGCCGAGAAGAAGGCCGCGACCCAAGCACTCTTCAAGTTGCGGTGCACTTTTGGGGTAATGCGGCTGACGTACGCCCAGGCAAGGAGCGACGCGACAGGCTCCGCGAATATAAAGAGCTAGGAATAAGCCGCCTCATCTTCGAGGCTCGCGACTGCGTCACAGATCCTCGATGCCTCGACCTAATTGTTGCTGATTGCCAAGCAGTAGGTCTTCTATCTTCGCCGGAATCCGAGCTACGGTGACCTCTCTTGGCAAGATGCGGCGCTTGCATCGAATTCTGCCCCGGCAGAGCGCTCTGTGGCTGCCTGTCGACGACTCGCTCACGGTGGGACCTAGCGGTGGTCTACAAGATGTCGGGGGCTTGATTACGCAGACTAAACATGAACTTGACGCGCTACTGGCCTTCCGGGGGACTCTTCGGAGTCACGCTGACTCGCTTCTATCGACCGCCTTGATCGAGAATCTGACTGCGAGCACAGTCGAAAGAGACCACACGAGAAAGTCTCTCGTTACGAGCGTAGAGCGAGCCCTATCGCGTGGAGCCGATGCCATTGCTGCGCACCTAAATCTTACGGCTGCGTCGCAATCGGAAATACTCCAAGTTATTGGGAACATTGCTGATGAAGCAGAGAACCTAGGTATTCCCTTAGTGGTCATCGCGTACCCTCGACGCCAGGGAGATGATGGCGCGGACGACAACTACGAATCACTAAAGAAGCAGCATTTTGACCAATATGTTCAACTTCTTTGCCACACTGTACGCGTGGCAGTAGAACTAGGCGCTGATGTGGTAAAAACTAAATATACTGGTGATGTGGAGAGTTTTGGACGTGTTATTGAAGCGTCCATGAACGTGCCAGTTGTGGCGGCAGGTGGAGTATACGTCGATGCAGAGGAAACGATCACGAGTGCGCAAAGCTGCCTAGCCGCAGGCGCTCGGGGGCTCTGCTTCGGACGTAAAGTTTTCTCGGCTCCGAGTCCTGGGCCAGTGGTGAAGACACTCCGGGCATTGACTGCATCTGGGTCTGGTAAGCAACCGTGAGGGCTTTACAGAGCGTAGAAAACACATGCCAGAGACCGAAGAAAATTAATCGGACGCTGAAGTGGAGGCGATCTTGCGTAGAGTAACAGGATCAACTCTGGCACGGTCCAAAAATACGCGTATAGCCATTTTTGTTTCCATACAAATTATCGTGGCAATTGGTACGGCCGTTCTGCTTCCGCTGATCTTCTTCCAAAGCCCCGCGGCTAACCGCGATTTCTCGACGTCTTCACAAGTAATCATTTCTATTCTGGCTGCCATGTTGGTGCTCATTGCGCCTCTGCCAGTGTTGCTACGTCAAACTTCAGTGCAACAAGATGACCTGGCTCACTTTGTTGATGGTGAACGAGTGCATCTTGCGTCACTAGACTTGGTAACGAGCGATCTCCTACGCATACAGACGGCTCTACCTCATGTACAGACAGTTGACCCAGGCAACTTGTTTAGCACACTCTTGGGGGAAGAACTTTCTAAATTGGCTGAGAAGGTCGAGGAATGCGCGCGCAAGCGCACGCTCGAAATATGGCCGTCCTACGCTACCACCGACCCGCTGCTTAGATCTTTGATGGCCGGGGGTGATGTTGGATGCGAATTCTTTCACTACACGGACAATCAAAAGTTCTTCTTGGATCCGGGCGGCCACTCTCTAGACTTCCAGGAAAAGCTTCACCAGACCGTGCGCGCACACCGACTAGGCACCATCAGACGCCTTCTGATTGTCGGTACTCAAGCTGAAGCCGAGGACGCACAGACATGGCTTCTTGGCCTTTTCTATCGTGACTGTCCTGGGTACGACTACCGCGTGATCTCACGTACGCTGTTTGACGTGAAGCGGACAGAGCTCAGGATACGCCGACAGCGAGTGGACGTCGGCGTCTATAGCTCCAGGTATCTCTACATGTCAGACCAAGCGCCTGACGCAGCTGACATCGAATACCGCACGCAACCTAACGGAACTATCTGCAGCGATCCGGCAGAGGTCCAAACTTACCACCGTCTGTTTCGTGAGTGTTGGGAAGCGGGACGGCGACTCCCGCCCGCGCCCACTACAGCACTATCCGCGTGGATCAGAGGTTTCACCGGCGGGAGGGGAGCTGGAAGCTCAACGAAACTCAGTAGCTTTCAGAGGCTGAATACTGTCCTCCGCCAGCCGATCCCTGAAATGCGTGAATTGGTGAAAGGTGACGAGGCGCTTGGACAGTTCGATGATTTCGTGACGTCATTCGCTCCGGGTAGGGTCGCAGAGGCTACTATGTAGGAGTCCCAACTGTGAAATGGAGGCCATGTCATGGGCTTGTCGGTGATCCTGCGCGCGGAAGGTGAGTCGGAAGACGTTCTCGAAGAGTCGGTGTCCAGCATCCTCGACTCGACGAGGCTGTTGGGTCTGGCCACGATCGCAAGTGACGGAAGCCCCGCAGGTTGTAATGCGTACTTCGCTTACGACTCAGAGTGTCGGCTCTACATTTTGACACCACCGTCGACTGAGCACATCGAAAATCTGCTGCGAGACGAACGTATCGCCGTTCTTGTAGCGGACAGTCAGCAGACAGGTGACGGTGGTAAACGCGGTCTACAGATCACGGGAACAGCACGACTGGCATCTGGTGACGTCCTAGCGGAGGGACTGGCCGCCTACCGAGATAGGTTTCCTGCTACTCGCGAGGCTCTGGCATCAGAAGGGGCTTTGGATGCGTCTGGCTGGGAATCGAGGATTTATGTGCTGATTCCAGAGCATATTAAGGTGTTCGACGAGCAAACCTTTGGCGTCGAGCGCTGGATCGACGTTTCTATCGCAAAGAGCTGACGGAGCCAGCGTGAGGAGCCTATGGATAACCGCGCTTTCGAGCTAGTTAGTCTGACTTGTGAAGACGGTCTGGAGCTTGACGCTCTCTGGGTGACACCGCCAAACCCACGGGCCGCAGTAGTTCACGTACACGGAAAAGGTGGAAACTTCTATCACAATGCTTTCCTGAGGTCAATGTACTCAAACTACCCGAACCGCAATGTAGCTCTGCTTGGCGTAAACACCCGCGGAAACGCAGCTCTAGTTGAAGGCAAACGGGGGAATGATGTGATCTATGTCGGATCTGCACGAGAGCGATTGTCGGAGTGCTTGCTCGACATTTCGGCCGCAGTGGATTTTGCCCGTCAACGTGTGGATCGCGTTGTCCTCCAAGGCCACTCGTATGGTTGCGACAAGGTTGTTTACTACGCTCGCGCGAACCCGGATATGGACTTGGTCTTAATTTCTCCTGCTAACAGCATCACGCTCCAAGAGAGATACTTTTCATTTAGTCGGCTGAAGCAGCTTTTGACGGGACCAGTCGACGCTCAATCAGTGGACGGCTGGAATCTGGCACCGCGAGGTTACTATGGTGTAAGAACGTCTGCTCAAGAGTACGATATACCTGTAGAGACCCATGTTCTTAAGGCGATGTTGGACGGAGAAGATCTAACCACCTTTGACTACGCTGAGGATCCGACTCCTATATCAGCAAAAGCACTAGTGTTGATTGGAGGTACTGACGATTTGCAATTGGGGCGTGCGACGGATGCTGTGCAATTTTGTAGCAAACTAATTCCGCGGGGAGAAGTAGTGCTCCATGCGAGGGGCGATCATTTCTTTTGTGGCTATGAAGCTGAACTTTCTGCCCTGATTCTAGACTGGATTCTCGGAAACGCCGCGCATGGCCAGTAGTCACAGCTACGGTGAAGATCGAGAACTCCGTGTGGCCATTCTGGAAGGTATACGCGTCGGCGAGGTACCGCTGAAGCTTGCATACTGCGGGGAGTTGGGAGAAGCACATCTCAGACTCGCTCGCTCGGAGCAATACCTGACAACATCTACCTCATTGAAAGACGAGGTAGCGTTAGTGGTCGCAGGGCGTTTGGGCAACCCAGTAACCCTGATTGACGTTGGAGTAGGAAGCGGGACACATGCAGCTGCTCTAATAAGGCAGTTGAACTTGTTGGAGCTAAACGTAGAGCGGTATATCGGTCTAGATGTGTCGGCGTTGTTGCTCGGTGCGGCTAAGAGGCATATAGCCGACGCGCATCGTGGACTGTCCTGTAGTATGCACGTATGGGACTTTGAGATGTCGGCTACCGACGCCGTTAACAGGGAGATAGAAGCAGCGGCTAAGGGGGGGTGGTCTCCGGCAGCGCAACTGGGGGCCATGCTCGGATTGACTTTGGGCAATGTGTCCAACCCTGTCGCTGTGCTGAGGAACATTAGACAGAGCTTGGGGACCCAGTCGCTCCTATTGCTTGGTTTGGCTTCACCGTTGGCCAGCATTGAGCAAATGATGTCACCTTACCTCACCAAGACTTTTACAAGCGCAGCATTGGCACCTTATAAGTGGCTCGGCGTGGATGTGTCAGCGCTTAATGTAGACGTCGAGTACCGCAGCGGTTCTGTTGTTGCAGCGGTGCGAGCGCTCGACCGTGTGACAATTCCGCAGTCAGATATACGATTGCAGCGCGGAATGCGCATAATCGTCTTTCGCTCACGCAGATTCCGCCCTGAGGAGGTCGAGCACATTGCGGCCGAGTCTGGTTGGAATGTGGAGTTGTGGCGGGTTGATAGTGCAGGACATATGACCGTGCTCCTTCGAAGTGCTGGGTAATCACCCGCGCCAGTCGACATTTGAGGATACCGAGAAGAACGTTGGCCATAGCAGGACAGTACGCGGCCACTCCGCCGACCGGTGTGCGAGCCCATGGCCGCGAGCGGCATTATCCCGCAATGTTATGGGTTTAACGTCTTGCAGGAACACAAGACACGTGTAGAGCTTCGCGCGCGGCGTCGCGGTCAGCGCGTCACACATCGGCCGGTCCGCTCACGGGAACTTTGGTGCCGCGGGTACGTAGAATTGTTAATGATCATCTACCCGGTCAGCGCGTGTGTCCGGGGGCCGTCAGAGAGCATGGGCTGCGGTGACCACGCGTCCATCTGCCACAACTACTCCAAGGCGGACCCGCCTTCCTGGCGTCGGCAGATTTAGAAATTTCACCGAACCGGGCGGGAGTGCCATAGTCAGCGAACGGGCGAAGACACCAAGGTGAAGGCCCATCCGTAGTATGGCGAATCCGTCGCTTCAGGGTACTCAGCGTGGATATGGAAGTGCTTAGCGTATGACCCGCTGACTTCCGCCCACGGACGACCGTAATACCAAACAGATCCTCGTGGCGATATTTTGGTACAGTTAGAGGCTAGCCATTGGATGTGTGGCTGGGTGAAGACTCGACTGGTCCAGTCATAAGTTGCAGACGTATCAACCAAGTGTGATTGCTCAACGCGCTGCCCGCAAAATAGCCACATCGCATTAAAAGCATTAAGAGTGGGGAGGTTACTTGGTGCCAACTCAAACATTTCGGTAAGGGCTTCATATGAATGACATGGGCGTCGGAAAGTGAGAAGTCTATCTGCGAAATAGCCTGACGGCTTGAGGCTGGCGTTGATGAGAGACAAAAACGAATCCTGCCGTTCGTACGGCAGGTTGCCCAACGTGAAATCCGAAAGGACCAAGTCGAATTGTCCATGCATGTCACTCAAGGTTTGCATCCAGTCCCCAACGATTAATGTCTCGGTTCGGGGGAAAGTCCTGAAGGCTTGGGTCAGCTCATTAAACTCTTTGCTGCGATCCAGGCAAAAGATCTCTTCCGCGCCTAGCTTCACTAGAAGATCCAGATACTCTGACGTGGAACCCAGAACGGCTGCTCGGCGGGGAGTGGGATTCCGTCGGAGAACCGACCAGAGAGTACGAATAACCTCAATCCCTGGCCGGTTCGGAGGAAGAACGAGTTCCCAATTGCGAAAAAGTGACCATTCGTTGCTCATGATGTAGGATTGCCGTGGAAATCGTTTGGATCCAGCCGGATGCGGGTGCCCTGGGATTGCGCGCTGCGCGCTACGGCATTTAGAGCTACAGCATACTGTCGTGATTCTTTAAGTGGGATTGCTACTTTAACGAGCCCTCGTACTGCCCTAGCGAAGTGCTCAAATTCGAGCTTAAACTGATCCGCAGGTTCGAAGCGAAGTTGGTCAGGCGTCGCATTGTTGCCTGTAACGGTAATGCTCGTGGTGTCTGTCGCTGTTGCGTTTATTGGGAGCGGAACTTCGATCATTCCGCTTTCGCCGATAATGCGCACATACTGATTGTCAAAGCTTTCCGTTGAGGCGGTTAGAACGGCGTGTCCATTGCCGAATTCAAGCACGGCTGAGGTGGTGGCGTCGACACCAGTGTTTCCGGCGGCGCGCGATAGGGCCGTGACCGCCGATAGATCGTCTTTGAAGGCCATGACGGAGATGTCTATGGCATAACATCCAACCATTTTCAGTGCGCCGCCGCCCAACGCTGGATCGAACCTTGGGCCAGAGAGCGACGGGTCGATGTATGCGTAGGTTGAAACGAGAGTGCGTACCTGGCCAATAGCGTCAGAGCGAAGCAGGTCCACCAGTGCGGTCCACTGCGGATGGAATCTGTACATCAGCCCCTCAGTCACGATCAGATTCGCTGTTCGAGCCGCTATCTCGATAGAATCGACGTCGGCCGGGTCTGGGCTCAATGGCTTCTCACACAATACGTGCTTGCCGGCGGCTACAGCTTTGAGGGTCCATTCCGTGTGTGTAGCATTGGGCAGTGTAATATATACTGCTTCTACATTAGGGTCCTCGAGCGCAGCGTCGTAGCTGGAGTAGATTATGCCAGGAAAAGCTTCACCCAACGAGTGGCGAAGCTTCTCTGGGTTGCGTCCAGCAACTCCCACGAACTCACAACCAGTTGCCGTTGCTAGACCGGGAAAGGCGTAACGGCGCAGGAAGTCAGAAAGGCCCAATACTGCTATACGAACCGGGGTCACGCTACTAGACATTAAACATCCTTCGTGTATTACTTGACGGTTTCACCGCTACGAGTCGAGAGTATCACCTCTTACCTAACCTTGTATGCGCAAGGAGGATTCACAAGTAGGGCCAGGTCCTCACTCCAGTAGAACCCGCAGCGCATGCCCGGGACTAGGGGTTCAGTGAGTACGAGAGATCGGGAAGGCCACCAGAACGTGGTTTGGGCAGCGTTGGACCACGGGCGCGTTACCAAGGGACAATCGGTGCGCTGTCGGGCGGTACCGTATCCGCTTGAGCCGGTCGTTACGAGGGCAGTCAGTTCGGCGAGGTTACGCGCGGCGGGGTTGGCTACCGATCGTTTCAGGAGCGACCACGCCCGCTCGACGAGACGGAGCTCATGCGCGGTAGGGTGCCAGTCGGTTGACGGTCAGCCAGCTCCCTTAACCTTAGGCCAGCCTCTTGGGGTCCGTTTCACTGTCAAGATCACGTTGACAGCGGCGGATGGCGCATGAGGCCACCTTGCCGGGACCCTGGCACCGAGGTACCTAAGGCACCCGAGACGGCGAGCAGCTCTTCGGCCTATGACCGGGTTCCCCGGGCCAGCCGAGACTAGGCCTTGCGGGCCTCAACGTCGATTGTCCTCGCGCTGGCGCGCTACGGGCGGTGCAAGTTGACCCCGCCGCAGTCCAGGCATTAACTGACACCGGCCCGGGAACCCTCACCGTTATCCGCTAAAGCCGCCGGAGGGGAGCAACCAGGACAGAACTCGCGCCCCGCATCGACTTCGCTAACCTCCCCGCGCCCGCCGAGGGCTTTGTGGTGACGTTGTTCATCACCGTGGGCAAGGTCGCGCGGTCCCGGGACTTCTAATCGCGCGTCCTGGGCGGCACCGTGGTCCTGGACGAGAACCCGTGCATGGTCAGGCTGTGCAACTCGTGGATCATCATGAACCCCGGTGGGTTGCCGACCCGGACAAGCCAGGCATCTCGGTAGTCGACCACCAGCCCGGCGACACCATCTCGATCTTCTTGAACTTGCGGGTCGCTGACATCCTGGCCTGCTACGAGGAGTGGAAGGCGAGGGGGGCAGAGTTTGTCACGCCGCCGATCGACCGCGGCGCAGAGATCCGCTGCTACATGCGGGGACCCGGACGGATACCTCATCGAGGTCGGCCAGTCCACCGGCCTGCTGCACGGCAAGCTCGCCGCAAAGCGCCCCGAGGACCTCCCTGGCTTAGGCGCTGGCCGGGGGCCAATCGCAGGAGCCTACGCGACAGTCACCCCCGGACAACCCTCGTCTTCGCAGCCACCCCTTGGAATCGATCATCCAGACAGGCTCCGCCTGATACCGCCGAGGTTCCTGGTTCCGGCTGGCGTTTTCGTGCAGGTAGGCGCATCCTCCCGAGCAGGAGTGGCTGGGGAGGGTGCTATGGGATCACGGTTCGCTCGCACGGATGTCGTGTCGGTGATGGATGCGCTGGACGGCCACGTTGCGCTCGACCTGGAGTGCCTGGACCGGCTCTACCTGCACGGCTACCTCGCGCCGTTGCAGGTGGGGGGCCAGGTGATCCAGTTCCTGAGTCACCGCGGGTACCCGGTGCCGTCCCCGGCGTGCCTGCAGCAGATCGGGGACGCCTTCCGCCGCCGGGTGGCCTCGTTCGCCGAGGCTAATCACATCCCGGTGGTGACGCTGAAGGCCGCTGACCGCAACATCGAGGTGATGGGTCCCTACCTGGAACGGGCTGCTGCCACCGGCCGCTCGCAGGTCGCAGCGATCGGGGTGGCGCAGGAGACGCAGCGGGTGTTCATCGCCCGTAAGCGCGCCACCGCCCCGGGCAAGTGCCCGCAGTTCTCCTTTGACAAGAAAGAC
>Ga0187883_10002808_pt1 | contig 10401 bp, 12 predicted proteins | sample June2016WEW_20_1_2_FD_132966 | JGI IMG/M metagenome (GOLD analysis project Ga0187883, IMG submission 132966) | Peatland microbial communities from SPRUCE experiment site at the Marcell Experimental Forest, Minnesota, USA - June2016WEW_20_10 | ecosystem: Environmental > Terrestrial > Soil >...
CACCCAGGCGACGAAGCGGCAGGCGCCACGTCGCACTGTGATGATCACGGCTGATTGTGTTCCGTGCCTGTTCCGTCAAATGGGCGCTCGGCACCGCAACAGCCCAGGGCGGCGGATCCGGCGCCGCCGGTCCGGCCGGTATCACTGCAGCTCAGGGCCATGTTGGCCGGTGATGACCAGGGAGGACCCGGGCGAACGCGCGGTGCCCCGGACCGTGCACTTTCAGCGTCACGGATGGTCTGCGTACTCGGTCTGAGCTGGGGTTTTGCTGGTGGCAGGTGTTGGGTTCGAACCAACGTAGGCTTAGCCGACGGTTTTACAGATATCCGCCAACATGCCTGTGGGCTGCGCAAACGTACACTCGACATGACTTCCTCCGCGTATTCTCCGCCAGGTCCACGTCCTGCGACAATAAGCAAGGAGAGAGCGACGGGAAGCTTGTGGCGGCTGTTAGCCCGCTCTAGCGGCGCCGTTTGCTGCGAGCCTTGGGTGTGGCGGGCAACCCGCGGGCGAGATCTCGCAGGCCGCGCTCGAAGCGCGCCACGACGTGGGGGTCGACAGGCGGCTCCCCGTCGGAGTCACAGCACGGCGGCTTGGTGCGGGGCTCCTCCGGCTCGGCGATGCCCAGCGCTGCATACAGCAGCCGGTAGGGGTTGGCCGTGCGCGTGTGCTCGGCGACGAGCAGCAGGATGCACCGATCCGGTGTCTCAAAAACGGTCAGGAGACGCCACGCGCCGTAGAGATCCAGCCTGCAAACGACCGAGAGCTCTTCTCCTGCCAGCCGTACACCCGCGGCCGCGCAGCCGCGCCGGCGTATGTCCTCGACCGCTAACACGAAAGTGGCTTTGGCTTTGCCGCGCAGTGACGCGATCTGCTCGCGAGCTAGCTGCGTAGGAACAGTCGTGACCGTCAGCTTCGCTCCCCCGCGCCTGGATCAGCGAGCTCACGGCGTGCCCAGTCAAGGTCTTCCGCCGAAGGCACGTACTCCTCGCCGAGTTCCCCGGCGCGCAGCTGGCGCAGCGCCTCGGCAAGCTTGCCGTCGGCGTAGTCGGCGGCGTCTTGACCAGACCACCACATGTAATCCCGGAGCTCACGGCTCTTTCCGAGCCGCCGGAGTTCCTCAAGGAGAACCTGCAGGCGGACGAGGCTGTCAGTGGTGACCTCATGGCGGCGCCGCGTCACATGAGCTGACACCAGAACGCCTGCCTGCCGCCAAGACTCGACTGTTGTCCGGGAGACCCCGAGCAGGCGCGCAGCCACAGCCACCGACACACTGGGCAGCTCGTCCCGCCTGTGCTCCAGCAAGACCTGAGCAGCCTCCCTGACCCGCTGCTCATCAAGTCTTCCGGCGGCCATGTCATGCAACAGGGCAACATCAGCGACAACCTGCTCGGCGCGGCCATACTCACTAGCGACGGACACCTGCCACCTCCTCCTGCTGAACAAAATTATGCCAGATTTGTTCAGCACTGGCCAGCAATCACGGCCGAGCCGCCAATGGCGTTCGCGGCGGACACGGAGGTACCTGCCATCTACTCACCCCCAGTGTCCAGGCATCGGCGTACGACGCCGCGCAGTGAGCCAGGACCGGCGGCCAGGCCGGGTCTACACCGGACTGGTCCGAGTCCAGCCTCGCGCTGCGCCATACAGACGGCATCACGCTGAGCGGCGAAGAAGATCAGGGAGAACGCTCGCAGATCCGCCGTTCGGTGCGCACGTCAGCTAAATGCTGATCATGAGATGGTCCACGCAGAGCTGGATGTTCTGTGTTCTGCGAGCTGGCTTCGCCAGCTTGTGCCGTCTGGTTTACTCCCGCGGCGTGCGGGACTCTGGGCGGGGAGTGATGCTCACCGGGAGGCTTCCAGACGGCTGATCTCGTTCTGCCGCGCCACCGCGGCGGCCCCCGGACTCAGGCGGGCGTAGAGATCTTCGAATCTCTCGTCCAGCTCAGCTTGCTTCACCGTCAGCACTTCCAGATCCGGGGCGATGGCGCCCTGGAAGTCCCATACGCTCAACGTCTGGGCGTCTGTGATCACGTAGTAGGCAGGCAAGACCCACAGTGCGTAGCTGCGCACCTGGCCGACCGCGGCCTTGGGGTCCTTGATCGAGCGCTTGCATTCGACGAGCACCAGCGGCACGCCGTCCTCCAGGCTGTGCTGCTCGCCGGCGAAGTAGAGCAGGTCGGCCTCGATGCGCTGCGGGCGGCCGCTTCCTTGGTAGACCTGGATGCCAAAGTCGGCTGCTTCCTGTTCCTCGCGACGCCCGCGGTGTTCCCGTAGGAGGTTCCTTGGGTGGGACGCCGACGAGACGATTCAGGGTTCATCTTCGACCACGACCTGTTCTGTGACAACGAGGCTTGCCGACGTGCCGGTGAGGTAGCCTGCCGGGTCACCAAGGAGGTGGCGGCGCGTTTAGGGAACCCGAGACGTGGGCCATCTGTAGGTCGAACAGAGCGGTGGGCTGGAGCTGAGGGGGGATCCGCCCGACTAGCTCCAGGGTGATGGCGCCGTGGAGCTGGGCGTATCCGATCAGGCAGGCGACCAGGGCGCCGTCGGGAAGGCCGGCCATCTCCTGGGTGGTTTCGCGCCAATCGGCGAGCTGCTGGCGAAGGGGTGCAGGTGTCGCTGCCTGGAGCCCTTCGGTGTCGATCTCCCCGGCGGCGAGGGCGTCGCGCATCATCGTGAACAGGACGGCAACGACCTTCGACATGGCCTTGTGGACACCGCCGTCTCCGCCCGGGGTGACGCGGAGTCCGGTGTGACCATAGAGCAGCAGGTACTCCGAAGGGTGCTCGAGGGCCCAAGCCCGGTGGGCGCGGGTCACGGCAATCCACCGCTCGTGTGCCGGCAGTGGCCGGGCCCGGTCGTAGCGGGCTCGAAGGGCCATGGCCAGCGAGCCCCAGCCGTCGACGATGAGGGCGTCGAGTAGTACCTCCCGGCTCGGGAAGTAGTAGTGCACAGCGGAGGGCGTCATGCCCAGCTGGCGGGCGATGGCCCGCAGGGAGATCCCGGTTGGACCGCCCTCGGCAAGCTGCGCCCGTGCGGCTGTCTTGATGTCGGCGATCGTCTCTTGCCGGCGTCGGTCGCGCCGGCTCGGAAGGACCTGGGGTGAAGATCGGCTGACCACGCGGGCAGCGTGCCGGAATATTTGAGCAGTGTCAAGTTTTTGCCCACTTGCCACCAGTCCCGGTTGCCAGCAGACTTGGGCGACATGGGAGGACTTGGGGCGCTCGAGGGCGGCGTCCCCGTTGAAGTGCTCGTGCGGGGGCGGGTGCAGGTCGCCGCAGAAGCGTTCGCGATCAGCCATTGATCACCGAAGCGCTCACGGCGATCGTGCGGGACCACCGCCTACGGCCGTTGAGCGCACATCCACGTTGGTGCCGCCGGGACCCCACCCCGGGGATGTGGCGGCCGAGGTCGCCCGGGGCCGGATTCTCGTTCGCGTTCAGCTACCCGAGGAAGGACCGCGATCGTGACAGTACGTCCTCCAGTAGATGGCGGCACTGCGCTGATAACCGGTGCTTCTTCGGGCATCGGTCGTGAGTTCGCCGCTCAACTTGCAGCCCGGGCGGGGACCCTGGTCGTTGTGGCCCGCCGGGCCGGGCTGCTCGAAGGATTGCGGGCCGAACTGATGGCAGCGCACCCACGGCTGCAGGTGGTGGCTCTCCCCGTCGACCTGTCCGAGGAGCGCGACGTGGATCGGGGCGTGGCCGCGCTGCGTGAACAGGTCGGCGCCGTCGACGTGCTGATCAACAACGCTGGCATCGGCGACCAGGCGTTGTTCGACGGCACGGACTGGACCCGCACCCGCCAGATACTGCACACCAACGTGGTCGCCGTCGTCCAGCTGACCGCACGCCTGGTGCCGTCCATGGTGGAACGGGGTCGGGGCGGGGTGCTCAATATGGGCTCGGGAGCAGGGCTGACGGTGATGCCCGCAGCCGCGGCGTACTCGGCCAGCAAGCATTTCGTCGATGGCTTCAGCGAGGCCTTGCGTGCCGATCTAGCCGGCACCGGAGTGGTCGTCACCCAGGTTTGCCCAGGTCCGGTGGACAGTGACTTCGACACCGTCGCCGGCACGGCCGGGGGCATGACCGGCGGTCCGCCCCAGTTCCTGCGCATCAGCGCGGCGCGCTGCGCCCGCGAAGCGCTCGCCGGCTTCGATGCCGGCAAGCCCCTGGTCTTTCCGGGACGGGCCTACCGGATCGCCATGCGAGCGCTCCCGCTGCTACCCCGCTCGCTGCAACGCCGGCAAGCGGCCTCCTCCGCCGCACGCCTTCGCAGCGAGGCACCGCACGCGGCGGCGGGGCCCCGCTCAGTGCACACGGAGACGTCGGAGAGGGAGACACCGACATGAGGATCAGCCGTTTGGTGCTCAGCGGGGCGGCTATCGGCACGATCGTCGGCACCGGGCGCGCCGACCTCAATCGCAGCCACGTGTTCAACCCCGACTGGCCGCCCCACGCCCGATTCCACAGTATGGCGGGGTGGGGCAGCATTGCCGGCTCGCAGCTACTCGCCCTGTGGCTGTTGTGGCGACCCGGCCAGCACGCAGACGAAGGTGAAGTGGTAATCAAGATCGCCGCGCTGCTTCCCGCTATCGCCTGGGCACCGTTCTTTCTCGCTCTCGCTACGCCCGGTACCGCCGTTGAGGACGAGCCGGGACATCTCGCCCGTGTCGCCGGTGTGCCCGCGAACCTCGTGCCAGCCACGCTGATCCCTCTCATCTCCGCGCTCGGCTACACCTTGCACCGCCACGGGCGATAGGGCTCGCTCTCTGGTGAGCGCCCCGATCGCGCGGAGCGTCCACAGAGTTGCGGGCCTTGGCGGGGTCTATGGGTGCCCGCTCAGCGATCGTCTATCGGGACGGCCGAGTGGCCATGACCGTGACCGCCTGGGCACACCGGTGACTGCCAGAGCGTTGGTGATCGAGAGCGAGCACGGGCCGGGACCAGCTGCAGGTGAGTTGTCGCACGCCTCCGCGCGGTGGCGCTGAGGGCCGCCCGAACGGACAGATCTGTACTCGACGCAGCGGTGGTGCCCGTTCGCGGGGAGGCGCAAATATTCGGCGCGAAGCTATGACACTCGGCTCCGGGCAGATCGTCACCTTCCGTAGCCAGGTTGCCTTCCCCGATGATCAGCGGCACCCGGGCTCGCGGGTCCCCGTCAGCGGCCGGCGGACCGCTGCCTTTGCTGCCGCCCCCCACCGCACCTGCGGCGGCGCGTCCAGGACCGGAAACGTCTCCGTGCATTCTCCGTGGCCCGGGCTTTCTCGTGCCGGGCAAGGGCTGGACCGGCACGCTGACCTGCAGGAACTGCGCAGTATGTGGAAAGCATCCGGGCGCCCGGACCTCTCCCTGCTTAGTGAGGGAAACGAAGTAAGCACTAGCTCTGAGCTGCGGTTTTGCGTGGTGGCAGGTGTTGGGTTCGAACCAACGTAGGCTTAGCCGACGGTTTTACAGGGGGCTCCCAGGCACGGCTACGCAAGGCCGCTCACCTGCATGAACACCCGTCCTGACGCCGGTCGGGCTATGCACTCAACCACTCCTCAACCGAAACCTTGTCCGCCGGTCCAGCTATGTCCGGCTGTTGCGGACCAGAGGCCGGTGCCAGCGCAGCAGCGTGTCCGACGTGACCAGGCGGCTCATCCGCAGCGGCCTCGGGAGCAGCCGCACCAGGCCAGCGAGCACCGCCCGGTCGGCCCAGTCCAGCCTCGGTCTCGGGTTCTGCCGCCGCAGCACCGCGACCTCCTGGCGCACCACCAGCAGCTCGGCGTCCTCCGATGCGGCCGAACGCGCCAGCAGCGCCATCCATCCGGCCAGCCGAACGAATATCAGATACAGCATCCGTACCGTCACAAGCCCGCGATCTTGCCAGCCCAGCGGCCATTCTGTCCGCCCCGCGTCCGTGAATTCCGAGTGGCCCAGGTCAGCGCGCCAAGGCCCGGGAAACCAGTCCCGCTGAGTCCAGCGATGGGTAGGAATGCGCGTTCTGTAAACCGTCGGCGGCGTCGCTGAAGGACTCCTCGTCCTCGACCACGACGGCAACCGGGATGCTGGTGGTCGAGGTGACCTTTCCCGCCGCGGCGGGTCCTGGCTAGCCGTGCGTATCTCAGCGACAATCTGCACGCGCGATAGCCAGGGCGGGCAGCCGCGAGGCAGCCGGGAAGCCCGGCGGCCGCTGGCAGCTAGCGCCCGAAGGAGGGCCGTCCGGCTCGGCAACGACAGCCCCGCCGCAGCTGGCCTGCGTTCGGCCCAGATAACGCAGGGCCCCGCCCGGCAGGCGGGCACGAGGATACAGATACACAGGAGGGCAGCATTGTCATGACGATCGCCATCCTTGGCGGCGTGATTGGACTCGTGCTCGGCGCCGCGGCTCTCGGCATTCCCCAGCTTGTGGGCATCCGCCACCAGCGGCCCGACGACGACGACACGCAGGCATACCTGAAGGAAACTGGCCGGTCGGCGCAGGACATCGCGCAGGACAACGCCCGGGTGAGGCAGCGGCAGCAAAACGCCGACAGCGACCGGTCCCCAACTCAATGAGTGACCGCTGAGACCCCGGCTCGACAGCGGGAATGAGCAGATGACTGAGTTCCGGTCAGACGCAGGTCAGCGCTGCCGGCCGCCTGAGGGCGCCGACCAGATGACGGCGTGCCCGTGCCGGGGCCATTCCATGGACTGACGGCACTGGGCGGCCCGTGACCGGCCACGGCGTCCAGTATCAGGCGATCGTCTGGCTGATCGCGTGCAGGAGCTGGCGGGGCTCGGTCCTGGTTGTGGTAGTCGCGGTGCACGTCGGTCCAGCGGATGGTGCCGGCGGCGCCGGCGATGATGACTGTCGGCATGGGACGCCCAGTGGTCCCGTCGGCGTTGACTTGGGTCAGGTCCAGGCCGAGCTGCAGCTGGGCCGCGCGGGCGCCGTCACTGGGCGCGGTCAGGATGCTTGGGTTCGAGCCGCGCAACAACGGCCGATATGTGCGTGCGTGCTGGCACGATCACAGCGGTTTCGCGCCGCGCCGAGTCGGCGATCCGGTGCGCGCCAATGGTTGCTCGACTGGCGGTTGTGACGGTGGTGACCAGGAGTAATGGCCTTCGTCGTCTTACGGGGGCGGTGTAACCGTCGCTGGAGCCTTGGCCGCCCAGCCTTCCGGATCCGTGACTTCGCCTTACGGTTCTGTGACGGAAGCGGCCAGGCCGTGTCCACGCTGGCGCGTTTGGGGGTCCACTGGAGCGGGGTTCCGGGATCACAGCAGATCCACCCCTTGACCCAAGGAGATGGACATGCGCAAGGGCGTTTGCCTGGCAGCGGGCGGCAGCCTCCTGGCGGCAACGATTGGCCTGTTCGGCGGGGCAGCCGTTGCCGGCGCCAGCACGGCCTCACCGGTCGTCGGTTACACCTACGTCAACGACAACACCGCGACCTCCAATACCATCGCCGGGTTCGACCGGCACGCGGACGGCTCGCTCACTCCCATCCCTGGCTCCCCGTTCACCATCGGCGGCGCGGGCCTGGGCGCCGGCCTGGGTTCGCAGGGCGCGATCCAGGTGACCCAGGACGGCCGGTACCTGCTGGCCGTCGACGCCGGCAGCAACCAGATCTCGGTACTGCGCGTCACCGCCGGTGGCGTGCCGGTGCAAGTAGGCCAGCCAGTCTCCTCCGGGGGCGTGGAGCCCGTCAGCGTCGCGATCTCTTCCTACGGTCTCGTCTACGTCGCGAACTCTGACGCGGGCGGCAGCGACGGCAACTTCACCGGCTTCCGCCTCGGCTTCGGCGGCACGCTGACGCCGGTGCCCGGCTCGACGGTCGCGGCCCCGGCTGGCTCCGGTCCGGCCGACGTGCTGTTCAACGCCACCGGTACGCGCCTTGTCGGCACCCTCGTCGACACCTCGCAGATCGATAGCTTCGTGGTGCTGCCAAACGGTCGCCTGTTCGCCGCACCGGGCTCGCCTTTCACCGCGCAGGGCCTGGGCCAGATCGGCGCGGAGTTCCGGCCCACCAATCCCTCGCAGCTGTTTGTCACCAACGCGCACAACGGCGCTGGCCTGGGCACGGTGTCCGCGTTCCGCGACGGCTTCTTGGGTCAGCTCACCTCGATCGGGTCCTCGCCCTACGCCGACTTCCAGACCGCGCCGTGCTGGGTGGAGATCAGCCACGACGGCCGCTACCTGTTCGCCGTCAACACCGCGTCGGCCAACATCTCCAGTTACTCCATCAATGCGGACGGCTCACTCGTCCTGATCGGCAGCTTTGCCATCACTGGCGGCGGAGCTGACATCGACGCGCGGCTGTCCCCGGACGGCAAGTACCTGCTGGTCGACGGCGCTGGCCACGATTTCGTGTCGGTGTTCGCCGTCAACGGCGGCAACCTCACCGAGCTGCCCAGCTCACCGACCCCGCTGCCCGCCGGGGCCAGCTCATCCGGGATTGTGAACACCTAGGAACAACAGGCCGGCGGTCCCGGGCCCACCCCAACCTGGCGGGCCCGGACCGCGTATGTGCTAACGGCCAGATCCTTGTTCGCCCTCGCCAGGAATGCGGGCGAGGGCCAGTCCGAGCCGTTTGTGGAGGAGCGGTTTCCGGCGATGGTTCGCTTGCAGCCGAGGGCATGCCTTGGGACATCAGGGCGCTTCCGCCGGAGGGACCGTGTCAGCCCGGGTGCGCACAGGATGAGCGGATGTTAATCCGGATGCTGGATGCCTGGTCGGCTGGCATGCTGCGGTTAGCTCGCGCGCATGTGTCCACCGAAGCCTCAGCCGATGATGCGGTGCAGGACACCTTTCTGGCGGTGATCAATGGGTGGACCGGCTTGAGGACCGTGCGACACTGAAGACCTGGATCTACCGGGCTCCCGGTGAACAGGGCCAAGCACCGCGGACAGCGCAGCGTGCTGTGATCACGGGCGATGTGGAAGGCTACGACACGAAGGAGGCCTGTTCGGTCTTGGACATCTCGCCGGGAAGCAGCGGGTGCTGCTGCATCGCGCCCGCGCCGCCGTCCGAGCACCGCTGGAAGACTACTTCGCCGCCACGTCCTTCGGTGGGCTAGGCCCAGTCCGATGACAGGCCTGAGCTGCAGCGAGTTTGTCGAGCTGGTCACTAGTCACCTGGAAGGCAAGCTCGATCGCGACACCGAGCGCCGGTTCACGGAGCACCTGGCCGAATGTGAGGGCTGCGACCGCTATCTTGACCAGTTCCGCCTGACCATCCGCATGCTCGGCGAACTCCCAGCCGAAAGCCCCCCCGATGACGCGGGCCACCGCGTGCTTTCAGCGTTCCGCAACTGGCGGGGGTCCTGACCGGTCGCCACGCGCGCCGCGCACGCTGTGGATCGGTGCGCTGATTCCAGCAAGTACCGAAGCTGCGCTGGCGTGGCTATGTATCTGCTGCAGGCCGCTGCGGCGCGGCTGCACGAGGCCGACACCGTGGCCACGGACGCTCTGCCAGGATCCCTTACGAACCGGTGACGGATCGTCCGCCGGATGCTGGGCCCGCGCCTATCCGGCTACCGTGTCCACTGTGACCTTGTTAACGCGCGCGGCGGCTGGCAGCAGAATTCGGGCGGCCTGAATGCTGAGCAACCCGGATCCGCCCGGCCGGATCATGGTCGTGGACGACGATCGGACGCTGGCCGATGTCGTCGGACGGTACCTGATCCGTGACGGCCACCGGGTGGAGTGCGTACATGACGGGCTGGCGGCGCTGCGGCGGATCGAGGAGGAGCTGCCGGACCTGGTGGTGCTGGATTTGATGCTGCCCAGCGTCGGCGGGCTGGAGGTGTGCAGACAGCTCCGGTCGCGGTGGCCCATCCCGGTAGTCATGCTCACCGCGCTGGGTGAGGAGACCGACAAGATCGTCGGCTTCGAGACCGGTGCTGATGACTACCTGACCAAGCCGTTCAGCCCGCGAGAGCTGGCGCTGCGGGTCAGGTCGGTGCTGCGCCGCGCCCGTGGCGCCGGGCTGCAGGGCACGCCGTCTCAGGGGGTGATCGGTGACGGGGGCCTGGCGGTCGACCTGGGGGCGCACGAGGCCAGCCTTGGCAGGCAGCAGGTCGCGCTGACCTCGCGTGAGTATGACCTGCTGGTTTTCCTGATGTGCCATCCGCGGCAGGCATTCACCCGTGAGCAGCTGCTGGACCAGGTGTGGAACTGGTCGTTCGGCGATACCTCGACGGTCACCGTGCACGTGCGCAGGCTGCGGGAGAAGCTGGAAGCCGATCCGACACTGCCGCAGCGCATCGTCACTGTCTGGGGCGTGGGCTATAGGTACGAGCCGGAGGCGGCATGATTACGGCAGCCGACCTGTGGACGGTCAGCTATACCGTCGCAGGGATCGCCGCCCTGGCCGCCGCCGCAGGGACGATGGTGCTGCGGCTGCTGGCTGCCCGTTCGGTCGCGACGAGC
>Ga0187883_10002809_pt1 | contig 10399 bp, 9 predicted proteins | sample June2016WEW_20_1_2_FD_132966 | JGI IMG/M metagenome (GOLD analysis project Ga0187883, IMG submission 132966) | Peatland microbial communities from SPRUCE experiment site at the Marcell Experimental Forest, Minnesota, USA - June2016WEW_20_10 | ecosystem: Environmental > Terrestrial > Soil >...
CCCGGCTCGTCCAGGACCTGCACCCGCACGACCGCGGCCCCAAAGGCACCCACCACGGCGCGATCATCGCCAACGGGAACCTGTACTGCCCGAAGACCCCGCGCCCGCTGCTGGAACTGGGGCCGCTCACCCGCAGCGCCACCCCCGAAGACACCGCCGCGCACGACGCCCGCACCGCTGAGCTGGCCCGCTACAAGCTCGGCCGCCTCACCCGGGACGACGCCGACGGCTACCACCGCGTCGCCTGCCCCGCCGCCGCGGGCAAGATCCGCTGCCCGCTCCGCCCGCCATCGATGACCCTGGACCGGGACCGGCCCGAGACCCTCCAGCCCCCGCAGCACCCGCAGGCCTGCTGCACCCAGCAGACCATCACCGTCCCCGCGGACGTGCTCGCCAAGACCGCGCAGAAACACGACTACCCCTCACAAGCGCACCGCCGCTCCTACGCCCGCCGCACCGGCGCCGAACGCGGCTTCGCCACCGCCAAGGACCCCGCCACCAGCAACATCGCCCGCGGCTGGTGCCGCCTGATGGGCCTGGCCCCACTCATGCTCGCCGTCACCTGCCTGCTCATCGTCCGCAACCAGCGCATCCTCACCGCCTGGGATACCCGGCAGGCCGGCAACGCGCGCCGCGCCGCGGCCGGGCTCCCGCCGAAAACAAGGCGCCGTCAACGCAAGACGCTCACCCAGATCGCCGCCACCACAGCGCCGCCATAGAATCCGTGGCGGGCATCCACGCGCCGAACCACAGCGCCGCCACCGGCCACCCCGGCAGCACACGCAGACCGCGGCAGCATGCCCGCAAACCACGCCGGACACACCAGAAGTGACCAAGCGAACACGCAACGCACCCAGCGCCGGCCGCAGCCACAACGACGCCAGCCCAGTGCCCGAATGTCAGACCCAAACGTGAAAATAGACCTCACTGAAACGTGAAGACCTCCTGGTGGAGCTAAGGGGACTCGAACCCCTGACACCCTGCTTGCAAAGATCGTGGCGAGGACCGCCCGACCTACGTAAACGCAGGTAGCTGCCGGAAAGGCGTGTCCGTGAGCGACCGTGATTCACCCTCGACCACCGTCTGTCGGGCACGCCACGGGCACGCCTATGGGTCTCCAAAGTGGAAATAGCGGATCTGCTGCCGGTGGGTTATGAGGGCAGAGGGGCACGGTTCAATCCGATCCGGTACCAAGCGGCACTCGCAGGTACCGGCAACGGTGGCATGGCACGGGTTAGCCTTGGGTCATGGTGACCATCCCAGGTATCGAGGTCGATGAGGGCCGCCTGGCTGCCATCTGCGACAAGTACGGGATCGCTGAACTCAGGATCTTCGGTTCACGGTCCCGCGGCACCGCGCGGCCAGACAGCGACATCGACGTTCTCTATACACTGCGGCCTGGGCGGCGGCTGGGCTGGGAGATCGAGCAACTCGCGGATGAACTGACCGACCTGTTCGGCCATCCAGTGGACCTCGTGTCTCTGCGCGCTTTGCATCCGCTGCTGCGGCCATCGGTCCTGGCCGAGGCCCGGCCCGTCTATGCAGCGTGACGTCCTGCTGCTCACCGAGATGATTGACGCGGCGGAGCAGGCCCAGCAGCTAGCCAGCGGCGTTACCGTCAGCCAACTGGAAACCGACCGCCAGCGGCGCGACGCCCTGCTGTGGAATTTCACCGTGCTCGGCGAAGCCGCCGGGCAGGTATCGAATGAGGTCAAAGCCCGCTTCCCAGGCATCGCCTGGCAGCAGCCGGCGCGGCTGAGGAACAGGATCGTCCACGGCTACTGGTCGATTGATCTCAACGTTCTGCACACCACCGCGACCGAGCAACTACCTGCATTCATCGGCGATCTGCACAAAGTCCTTGACGCGCTTGGCGAAGGCACCTGAGCCCGCTCGGATCAAGATGACCGTTGGCACCCCAGACAGTCCGCCCAGAGTAACTTGCTTCTCCTCGCAGAGGAGAGGGCTCGACTCGCCCGGCACGCAATGGGGAAGTTGGTCTCACGAAAGCTCTCGCAAGCGGCGTCTGGCTTCGCCCGCAGCTTTCCCGTGACCGGAATCTATCGCCCGCTGATAATTCATCCGTGCACCCGCGAAGCGTCCCCGTTCCTCTCGCAGAATCCCAAAGCGGTCGCCGCAATCGGAGCGTGGTCGGCTTGCATCGTCGTCCGCGTAAGCAAGCCGCGCAAGAGCCGCAAGGTTAAGCCGTGGACCGTCGAAGAGGCGCAGCAGTTCCTCGCGTCCGCACGGGAAGCTGACGACTCGCTCTATGCGGCGTACGTCCTCATTCTCGTCCTCGGCCTCCGCCGCGGGGAAGTGCTCGGGCTGGCGTGGGAGCTGGTGGACCTGGACCAGGCCGAGCTGTTCGTGGGCCAGCAGCTCCAGCGCGTCAATCACAAGATCCTGCGGCGCGAGACCAAGACCGAGGCGTCCGAGGCGCCGCTGCCACTGCCCGCTATCTGCGTGGCTGCGCTGAAGCTCCGCAAGACGCAGCAAGACGCCGCGCGCCGCGCCCACAGTGAACGCTGGACCGACACCGGGCTGGTGTTCACCACGCGGTACGGGACGCCGATCGAGCCACGCAACTTCAACAGGAGCTTCGACTACCGGATCGCACGGGCCGCGGTGCGGCGGATCAACGTGCACGGCACCCGCAAGACGTGCGGCACGCTGCTAGCGGCCCTCGACGTACACCCGCGCGTGGCCATGCAGATCCTCAGGCACAGCCGCATAGCCGTCACGATGGAGATCTACACCGAGGCGACCTCCCAAGCCACCAGAGACGCTCTTAAGCGTCTCGGCGACGAGCTGAGTCCGCCCGCCGAGTCAGGCCCCGAGATTCCGGCGTAGGGGCGGTCCGGCTGATGGCAGGCGACTCCGGCCGGATCAGGCATTCTTGAGCGGTGGGATTGGGCCTAGACGGGCGGACGGTGGCCATCGGCGTGTTCGCCGCAGTTCTGGCCCTGGTCCTGGGCGCGGTGGCGGGTACTCACGTGGGCGCGGTGGCCGGGGCGCTGGCCGCGCTGGCGGGGTTGATCCCTCCTGCGGTTCTGGCGGTCGCAGTGGAGCGGCGGCAGCGGAATATGGCGCGGGCGAGGAGACGGCAGGAAGTTCTCCGCAGGTTCGCGCCTCCGAAACCGGCGGGCGACCGGGAGGGTGAGGAGTGAAGCCGGGCGAACATGCTAGCCTTCCGGTGGCTCGCTATCTGCGGCCGGAGGAGGCGGCGGTGCCGTTCCGGAGCCGCCCGGAGCTTTATGAGCTGCTGCGCAGTTGCACCTGCACTGGGCACGCGGCGGTGCAGCTGGTGACCGGGGACGGCGGCGCCGGGAAGACACGGCTTGCGCTGCGGCTCGGCGACGAACTGGCCGCAAACGGATGGCAGCCGCTGTGGGTGCCACGCGGCTCGGAACGCGACGCCGTAAGGGCTGTGCACACCGTGGGCCAGCCGTGCGTGCTGGTGGTGGATTACGCCGAGACCCGAAGCGACCTAGCGGGCATGCTCGATGACGTGGCTGCGGATCAAAACGGGCCCGATCTTCGGACGGTTCTGCTGGCGCGCAGTGCCGGAGAGTGGTGGCAGCAGCTGCTGGCTGGCGCCGAGGGGCCGACCGCGGAGCTGCTGGAGGCCCGCGCACCCGTCATGCTGGGCCCGGTACGTGCGGCGGGCGGCCCGCAGGAACTCTTCGGCGATGCCGTCGCGGCGTTCGCGCAGAAACTGGGGGTAAGCCGGCCGGACGTAAGGCTCGTCCTGTCCGACCCGGATCCGGTGGTACTCGTGGTGCACGCGGCTGCCTTGCTGGCCGTGGTGGACTGCGCTGGTGGAATCCGCCCGCCGGTTCAGGCGGTGTCGGGCCTGCAGGTGCTGGAGGCCCTGCTGCGGCATGAGGCCCGGTATTGGGCGCGTTCGGCGGCTGGCCGCGGCATGGATCTGGATGTGAGCGTGCTGCGCCTAGCGGTCGCGGTGGGGTGCCTGATCGGAGCGGAAAACGAGACCGCCGCTGGCGTGCTGCTGTCCCGGGTCCCTGACCTGGATTCCGCCGAACGCCGCGGGCGGGTGGCCCGGTGGCTGCATGACCTGCATCCCGTCGTGCCTGAAAATGACATCCCGCAGCGGGAGTGGCTCGGCCCGCTGCGGCCGGACCGGCTCGCCGAGCAGCTCGTCGCTGGTGAGCTGGCCAGGCGCCGGGATCTGATCGCGCCATTGTTCACCGGGTTGAGTGAAGCCCGGGCCACCCGGGCCTTGACGGTCCTGGCACGCGCCGCCTTGACCCAAGATCACGCGGTGAGCGTGCTTCGTACTGCCCTTGCTGCCGACCTCAACCACCTCGCTGTCCCTGCGCTGACGGTAGCGGTCGAGACCAACCCCGTACTGGGTGAGTTGCTGAGCCAGGTCATCGCCGGCCAGCCGGTTTCCCGGGAGACGCTTGCGCGGATCGCGGCGGAGAGCCCTTACCCCTCGTTCGCCCTCGCCGCGCCAGCCGCCCTCGTATTCCAGCAGCTAGCCGATGATTCCACCGACGACAGCGAGCGCGCGGAAAGGCTTTTGGACCTCAGCAACCGGCTGGGCGACCTGGGGCGGCGGGAGGAGGCGCTGGCCGCGATCGAGCAGGCCACCGGCATCTACCGCCAGCTCGCCGAGGCCCGCCCGGACGCGTTCCTGCCCGACCTGGCCATGTCGCTGAACAACCAGTCCGGCCGGCTGGCGGACCTGGGGCGGCGGGAGGAGGCGCTGGCCGCGATCGAGCAGGCCACCGGCATCTACCGCCAGCTGGCCGAGGCCCGCCCGGACGCGTACCTGCCCAACCTCGCCACCTCGCTACGTAACCTCGCCGATACGTTGTCTTCGCTCAATCGGGATGCAAAGGCATCGGTGATCCGCGAAGAAGCCGACGCTGCGCGTAGTGGCAATTGGCACCCACGTAAGGCATGATTCGGCAACGGATCGGGGGTCATGGGAAGCTTTCCCGCAACCCCTACTGCTGTACTTTGCTGCTGTATGCGCCTTCCGAGCTGAGCCCATTAGGTGCGTTTTGCCTGGTGGAGCTAAGGGGACTCGAACCCCTGACCCCCTGCTTGCAAAGATCGTTGACCGGACTTCCTGATTTGGCCGTCTGCTTGACCGATGTTCTAGGCCTGTCGTCTTTGCGTTGGTAGCTAGCTATGGCCTTGGCAGCAGTTGACCCTGCTTGCAAAATTCATTTCGGGGTGTCCGGCGCAGGATCGTCTACCTGAAAAAGAATACCGCGATCCATGATATAGCGAACAGAATGGAGATCGCTCTCGCCACACCGTGCCCGAACAGCCGAGGAGTCCCCGATATGATCGACGGATAGTGATCAGGGCGCTTGTCCAGATTTTCGAATTCTCTTCTCAGTTCTAGCAAACGTGCTAATGCTGCGTTAACGGTTATGGACACCAGGACCGCCAGGACGATCCCAAGCGCAGGCAATTCATAGAATAGCTCATTAGCTGCGCTCGAAAAACTGCGTTGGACTCCATGGTCCTGAACCTCAAGTGTCGCCGAATATGCCGCAAAAAGAAACGCCTGTCCACCAACGAGCCAGCCGTTTCGCATGCCGATCAGATGGTCCTCGTGTTCAATCTGCGTTCGATAGGCGTCGTAGATATGGGCGTTGATCTGACTTCGATCTGCCATCTGGGGTTCAGATCGGCCAGCCCCGTCTTTTCCTTCAGCTCGCGCCGGGCCGCTGCCTCGGCGGTTTCGTCTGCTCCGGTACCGCCAGGCGGTCACCATAAGACTCCTTCCTCTGTCTCCACGCTGCGGACCCCAGGAGACAGTTCATATCGTCTAGGGGGATTGCCGCCTCCTGCTGTAGCGGTTCTCCAGCGTCCTAGTCTCTGCCATCTTCCTCATAGGCGCCGAATCCTTGCAAGCGCGCCGCGTGCGCTGTTGACGCGGCGTTGGTGACCTGGACACTGTGCCGAGGAAGACGGCTCCTTTTTTCCTACGGCTGGACTGCCCGGTTCTGTCGGATGGGAGCCGTACATTCGCATGGTGACCCCTTGGTGATGTGACCCGTGCAGGTGTGCTGACTGCTGTCGCAGAGTTCGACCGTCTCGGCCGGGATGCGTTTCTGGAGTCGACCGGCTTTGGCCGTGCGCGGGCGTACTTTCTGGAGCATGACGGCCGGTTGTATGACTCCAAGGCCATCGCTGGGTATGCCCATCGCGTCAGCACTGGGACGCCGCTCGGGCCGGGAGACTTCAGCGGTGGCGACTCAACCGTGGCGCAGCGGCTGGAGGGTCTTGGGTTCACGGTGCTGAACGTGTCCAACCCGGACTGGAGGCGCGACGAGATCATCTTGGCCTGCCAACTGGTGTGCGCCAACGGCTGGCGGCAAGTCGATGCCAGCGATCCGAGGGTCAAGGCACTGTCGGAGCTTCTGCAGAGCCCCCGCGATTCACCCCTTCCCGCGAAACCCGGACTTCCGGAACCCAGCCGGTGTCGCGTTCAAGACCGACTACATCGCCAGCACGCATCTCGCCTACCGCAGCCCGCAGAGTAGCGGCAACCGGCTGGACAACACGTCACGGGCATAACTCAGACCAGGCTCGCCAATCTGGCACTTCTGTGCTCGAACTGCCATCGGATGATCCACCGGTCCAAGCGATGGCTTACGGTAGAGGAGCTGAGGGACCTTGTTGCCATACAGCGCCAGATGTCACCCGGCCGGTCGCCATCTACTTGCGGCCGATGAACAGGTGTCTGGAGTGACCGTAGGTTCCCCAGCGCGTTGACCGCCCCATCGGGCACGCACGGGCACGGGAGCATCAGATACGTAGGAGTGGGCACATCGTCCAGGACCGTCCGTCGCTGGCCGTGTACTGGGCCGACATTCCAGAATCGTCCGCAGTTAGCCGCTTGGCAGCAGTGTTGGCAGCAGTGGCACACGCCGTTTTCGCACCTTGACGGCCTGGCCGCTCGCCACCATAGGACCTTTCATCTCGTCGTCGCCGGGACCGCTCCATTCCCCGGCCGAGACTCCCCTGAGCCTGATAGCTGCAACTCGAGGAGCACCTTCTTGGCTATAACCCGCCGCCTTGGCCCGCTAGCAGCCGCCGGATCTCCGCGACGAGCTGCTTGCCCGGCGGGAACCCAGGCAGGTCGACCTCAGTCTGGGGATTGTGGCCTTCGGCGGTACGCCGCCATCGGTCGAGCGCCATCTCAGTGAAATAAGGGTCGGTGAACACCCAGAACCGGTCGGCGGCGATGGCGCCCGCCACCAGCTCGGCCACGGCGGCAGGTGCCATCCCTTCGTCGATTGCGCGCTGAACGTGCGGAGTAACGACTTGGTCGGTCGCCGCGGGCCGGGGAACCTCGCCCAGGCTCTCTGGCCAGTTGCGTTTGGCCTGGTAGATGCCAGTGCGAACCCAGCCCGGGCACAAGACGCTGACCCCGATCGGAAGCCCCGCCACCTTCATCGCCCGGTAGAGGTCTTCGGAAATAGCGACCACGGCGTGCTTGGTCGCGTCGTAGGCGGGCCGAGTCGCCGGGATCAGCCCGGCGGCGCTCGCCGTGTTGACGATGTAGCTTTCCCGCTGCGTGGCCAGCAGCGGCAGGAAGGCCCGTATCCCGTGGATGACTCCCCAAAGGTTGACTCCAAGTACCCACCTCCACGCAGAGATCGGGCCAAACCACGGGTCGGCATCGGTGGTCACGCCCGCGTTGTTGCACACCACGTGCACCGCCCCGAAGCGGTCAACTGCAGCAGCCGCCAGGGCATTTACCGCCCCTTGGTCGCTGACATCGGTAGGCACGGCGAGTGTCTTGACCCCCAGGCCCGCGACCTTCTGCTCGGCGGCCTGCAACGCAGGCTGCTCGATGTCGGCCAGAACCACATCGAGCCCAGCATGGGCGAAGCGCTCGGCCAGCGCCAAGCCGATACCGCTAGCGGCCCCAGTAACGACGGCAACCTTCCCAGCGGTTAATTCCATGGCCGTCTCCCCAGTCAAAGTTGGCTTCACGCTACACCGGCCATCCAATCCATCGAAGGGCGCTGGCCCCCGACCGTCCGTTTTTCAGGCCGGACATATTCCAAGTCGCCATGCAACGTGCGAGTGTCCCAGGGTGCTGCAGACCGCTGGCGTTTGCCGTCGGCTGCTGCTGTTGCTGTCACCGTTGCTGTCAGCCGTGGCCGGGAGAACAGATGCCGGTCGAGGGTCGTGACCAGGCTGTGCGCGCTGGGCCGATATTCCACACTGCCTGCTAGCGCTCAACGTGCGGACGGTCCGGGTCGGGCGCACTCTCACCGAACTGCAAGGGGGCGGCCTCACCTTCGGGCCACCCAAGTCCGAGGCGGGTAGGCGAACGGTCAGCTTTCCCGATCTGGTCTCACCCGTGCTCCGCTGGCATCTTTCGTGCTTCACATCAGGCAGCGAAGATGACCTCATCTTCACCAGCCCGAACGGGACACCATTGCGCCGGGGCAACTTCCGGCGGCGAGTCTGGCTTCCGGCCCTGAAGGCCGCAGGCCTGCCCGGCATCCACTTCCACGATCTGCGGCATACCGGAAACAACCTCACTGCCAATGCCGGGGCCAGCCTGCGGGAGCTGATGGCCCGCATGGGACACAGCAGCACCCGTGCTGCCCTGATCTACCAGCACTCCACCGACGAACGGCAGCGGGCGATCGCGGATGCCCTCAACCAGCTGGCCCGGGAAGAACTCAAGCGAGACAAAGGGAAGGCGGCCGGACAGGGCGCCGGGAAACGATCGGGCACGCAGCGGGCACGACGTCGCCGTAATGCCTCTTTAAAATGATGTTTTGCCTGGTGAGGTGTTCACGTTTGGGGCTGGCCTGGGCAAACGGGGTCTGGCTGGCGGGCTGCCCACGGGTTAAGCGGGCTTAGCCCACGTTTTCCGGAGAGTGTGGCTCCGGTTCCGGGGGACTTTGCGGTCCGCGGCTGCTGTCTGCCCCGATGATCTCGAGGGTGAGGTCCTGCAGTTCGGCGAGCAGGAGGCGCAGTTTCTTCGCGTTGTCGAACAGCGGCTGGTATTCGGCCAGCTCGTCCTGGGTGAGCCGGCGGGTGATGGTCTTGCCGCCGACCTTGCGGGTCCATTCGGCATACGGGCCGTGCAGTCGTGGCGGTTCGGCGTGGCAGCGGCAGTTCGGCTTGCCGCAGGCGTAGGCGCGGACGGTGAGGGTGCCGGGCAAGGCGTAGCCGGCGGTGGCGAACCCGGCGGCGATCCGGTCGCGGGCCGCACGCTGGGCTGCGGTTGGTTCCATGCGACACACCGTCTCAGATCCGCGGGCCTGGCTCCTGTCCACAGTATATTCCTGTGGACAGATGGTGCCTGGGAGGCGTCATGGCGGCAGAGCCTGGAGCCGGCTACATCGCGCGGTGGCAGCCGTCATCGGTGTCCCCGCAGGCGGCGGCGTTCGCCCGGCAGGTGGTGCCGGCCGCGGTGCCACCCGGCCGGGAGCGGGCCAAGTCGCTTTTGTGGGCGGCGGGCAGGCTCGCCGATTACGCGGCCTCGCTTGGCCTGGACCTGGTCCCGGAAGTGGTGTTCCACCCGTCGGTGATCGAGCGGTTCGCGCGCGCCGCGCCGGGGCTGTCCGGTGCGGCGCGCCGCACGCTGCGCACCAACCAGCGGTTCATCGCCCGCCGCGTGGTCCCGCAGCTTTACCCGCAGGACGTGCCGCTGCCCAGGGAAAGGGCCAAGGCCGCCTACAAGCCGGCGGAGATCGACGGCTTCCTGGCGCTGGCGGACGCGCAGCCCACCAGGGAGCGGCGGATGCGGGCGGCCGGCCTGGTCTGTCTGGGCGCGGGCGCCGGGCTGATCCGCTCTGACCTGCGCGCGGTCCGCGGCAGCGACGTACTGCGCCGCTCGGGCGGCGTCCTCGTGCAGGCCACCGGGAGACGCCCCCGCGCCGTCCCGGTCCTTGCCCGTTACCACGCCCCGCTGCTGGCCGCGGCGCGCTTCGCCGGGGCCGCGCTGATCACCGGCGGGCAGGACCCTGATCGCCGCAACCTGACGAACCCGCTGATCACCGCGCTGGACGGCGGGACCGGGCTGCCCCGGCTGGACACCTCCCGGCTGCGCGCCACCTGGCTGGCCGACTGCGCCGAGCTGCTCGGGCTGGCTACGTTCATGGCAGCGGCCGGGATCAGCTGCTCCCAGCGGCTCGGCGACCTGGTCGCCGGGCTTGAGCCGGCCGGCGAGGCGGACGCGGTGCGGCTGCTGGGGGCGGCCCCTCTCCGATGATCCCGCTGGCGATCCTGGAGGAGATCATCGACGCCTCCGGCGTCGCGCCGCGGATCGAGGCCATGCTGCCCATCGGGGTGCGCCGGCGGCAGCTGAGCGTCCGCACCCTGCTGGCCGGCATGTGCCTGGCCCTGGCCGACGGGCGGCCCGCCCACCTGACCCGCGTGCACC
>Ga0187883_10002811_pt1 | contig 10395 bp, 5 predicted proteins | sample June2016WEW_20_1_2_FD_132966 | JGI IMG/M metagenome (GOLD analysis project Ga0187883, IMG submission 132966) | Peatland microbial communities from SPRUCE experiment site at the Marcell Experimental Forest, Minnesota, USA - June2016WEW_20_10 | ecosystem: Environmental > Terrestrial > Soil >...
CCTCACCGAGATCATCGGCCTGACCGCAGGGCAGATCAAGGAACTGAGAAACGCCCCCGGCGCTTACGACATCTTTCCCATCGTCACCGCGACGATGCCGCGCGAGGCGCAGGCGCTCACGACCGTCGATCTGCTCAGCGCCGCCGCGGCGATCAGCTGTCCGGTGCTGCTGCTGCTCGGCGAGCGGAGCCCGCCGTGGGCTGGCGACATCACCCGCGCGCTGGCCGCCGCGCTCCCGGCCGCCGACCTGGCGGTCCTGCCCGGTCAGGGGCACGAGGCCGTCGACTCGGCTCCCGAACTCGTGGTGAGCGAGCTACGCCGGTTCTTCGGCGGCGGGGCCGCCGCTGGCGCCGCGGGATAGTCCTGCGGCGCCAGCGGCCCTGGGCTAGCCCGGCGTCGATCCGGGCCGCGCTAGCGGCAGCGCGGTGCGCTCACTTTCGAGACGAGGACCCAGACGAGGACATGGCGTTATACGTCGCCGCTATGTCGCTGCCCGGCATGGCGTAGTCATAGACCGCGACCTTGCCGATCGCGCCCTCGAAATAGGAATCGAGGCTCCGGGTCCCGATGCGGAATGGGGCGCTGGACGCCTTCGGCGTGACGTCGTACTGGCCGAGGCTTACCTTGCCTCGCTGGACGCCGTTCTTGTAGAGCGCGATGTATCCGTGCGGCCAGCCGGACGTAGCCTGGGCGTCCACGACGAAGGTGACCATCATCCAGGTGCCGATGACATTCGTGTCCTGGAAGTATGCGCCCGAACCCAGCCCGCCTGCCAGATTCCACACGTACGCAGATACCCGGTTCGGCCGGGGCGGCGACTCCGAGTTGGTGTACGAGTACATGCGGAACGCATATTCGTACTGGTCGGGCATGCCCTTCCCGAGGATGTAGACATACCCCGTTCCCTCTTCCTTCGGAAATTGCTTGACCGAGGCCCGGACCCAGGCTTCCACTGTGAGGCAGCCGGTATTCGTGATGGACAGCGCATTCGACGAAGGCACCTCGGCATACTGGTTCTGGCCATTGAACGAGGTAGCCACGTCCCCGTTCGGGAGCGCCGCCGGGCTGAAGGTACCGCCGGCCGGCAGATATGTGGCATTATGCTTATTACCAGACATATCAGCACCTGTCCCGGACGCTGGACTGGACAACGGCAGATACAGGGCCGGGCTGTAGGACAGTACCTGCCGGTCATACCCGTCGGTGACCCCGGCGGGCGGGCTCACCACTGACGGGGGCGTGGCGCAGTTCGTCACCGTCGGGGAAACGAGGCTGACGATGATCGCCACCAGGCCTGCGCCGACCACTGCGAGCGCGGCTGCTATCGCGGTGAGGCGATTCCTGCCTAGCCATCGTGACCGGGCCGGGCCACCGCCGACCGGGTGCGTATCCCGAGTAAACATGATATCCCCCTGCTTGTTTGGTTTGCGGTGATATCTGCATCACTCTTATTTATGTGCCGTACGGCACACAGGGGGGGCGGATGTTCTTTGCTTCAGCAAGGTACATGCTGAGTGGTGTGCGGTTCACGCAGACTTTCCGGCCGATTCGCCTCGGCCCGGCATTCTCCCATCCCAGCCATTCACGGTGCGGGGCACAGTAGAAGTGCTGACGGCGGCCGCTGGCCACAGCGGACCGGGTACGTGTCAGCCCCGAGTTCGGCGCGACCGGCAGGCTGCCGCCGGACCGGCGCGCGAGCGATCGTGGTTCCCCGTCAACCGCGCGGTCGCGATGTCGCCGGACGATCGGGCCGCTGGTCTCCTGCCGCTGGTCTCGCTCATCTGCGGCCTCCTTTCGACGCTCGGCCGGTGCTTCGCGACGGGTGTGAAGCCTGCCTAAGTCCTCCTCAGCCGCGATACCCCTACTGACTAAACGTAAGCATGATAATTCAATCTGTAATCAACCCTCACTGCTGCCCGGTGCTTGCTGACTGCCCGCTGCTTGCTGACTGCCCGCTGGTTGTTGACGGGGCCGCTTCTCGTGACGGGGCACCCGGGCGACCGCCGCCCGGAATTACCGGACATGTCAGCATCTGACGAGTCTCCGGGGTCCAGAGCCACCGCCCGGCGGTGCAGCGGCCCTGCGGCCCGGCGGTGCAGCGGCCCGGCGGTGCAGCGGCCCGGCGGTGCAGCGGCCCGGCGGTGCAGCGGCCCGGCGGTGCAGACAGTTACATTGTCAGCCGCCGATTTGGACCGTCATCTGCGAAGGGCGGCCCGGCGAGGCGTAGATATGGTTCGTCACGGGGACGCCGTTGCTCCGGTCCAGCTGGCTGAGCGTCACGACCTTGACGCCCGACGCGCGGACGTCGTCGACCACCTTCTCGAAGAGGGCCAGCGGATAGCCCGGTGGTTCACCCGACTCAGAATGAATTCTGTGAAAAGTGAGGATCAGGGTCATGTGATGAAGCTTCGCCTGCTGCACCGCCGCGGCTATCTCGGCGGGAGACGTGAAGCCCCTGCCCTTCCTTTCCCCGTCGCCCGGATACCGGACCTCGAGGTCGGTGATCTCACGCGGGTCACCATACGGGTATGCATCAAGGCCGTCGGCCGTTACCCGGGCGAACATGTAGTAGCGGCCGACCACGCGGTCTAGTGCCGCATTTGTCGTCCCGTACGGGTAGATAAACCAGTTCGGCGCCGAGTTGAGCTGGTTGGCTTCGAGCCACGCGGCCTGCTGGACTATGTCACTCGCGTAGCCAGCCAGATCGTGACGAGCGTAGTATTCCCGTACCGCATCGACATCCTGCTGGGTCTCGTTTACCATGTTCCACCCCCAGCCGTCCTGGAGCGACTTGAGCTGGAACAAGTTGAGATAGTCCAGGGTCGGGTAGTCGACGTACTTGCCGATTACTGCAATGTTGGCTGCCATCCCGTTGTTATGCAGGTAACTCGCGGCAGGCAGGATTGACTGGAGGCCGTCGTCAAAAACGAACACCACCTTGCCCGCCTGCTGATCGGGTGTCAGCGCGAGCTGATCAAGACTCACCGTAGACGGCTGGCCGCTGCCCCCGCGAGTCACCATCTCGATTTCCATCCCATCGATCCTGGACCAGTCGAAGCCAGGCGCCGACGCCTGCCAGCCGCCCGCGCGGCCCCACTGCCCGCTTGGGCCGATGAATATGTTCACCCACCGCCCGGAATCATTCTTGGTATAGGTGTCCAGCAGGCTCGTGGTAACCCATTTCGCCCAGTGATCATTGGAGAAGCGCAGCCGCAGCTCGCTGAGCTGAGCGAGTCCGGATACCTTTAGCGTGAGCCGGGCGTCCTGCTGATCCAGATTGAGCCGGACGCCGTTGTTCTGCATCATCGCCGGCGACCCGCTGCCGGCCGAGAGACTGACTACAGCGCGATCCGGGCCGCCGCCCGCGTTGCTGTCTGATAGTGATCCGGAGCCCGTTGCGGACCAGGTGCCCCGCGCTGCGGCGGCCGGGACGGCCGTCGTCGGCACGGCTGGCGGCGTCGGGTCGGTCGCCCGGGCCGTCGCCGCGATCGCCGCGCTCTCGCCGAGCGAGACACTGAGATGCCGCTGGCCGTCAACGATACCGAGGCGCCGGCCGGCATCACCGACATTGATCGCGAAGCCGGCCTGCCGCGGGGCCCCGATCGTCAGCAGGGTTACGAAGGTGGCGTCCTTCCCCTTGTCCGTGTACCTGACCGAATAGCATGGCAGCAGCTTTGCGTATTCCACCGAGCACAGGCCATCGGGCCTGCTTCCCCTCCGGTTAATCGCGTCGCTCTCGGTCATGCTGCCGGGCAGCAGCTGCTGAATAGTGATCTCGCGCCGCGGAGTGCCGCCTGTCCCGGACACCGTCAGGCCGGCTTTCGAGAGCGTCGCCCCCGGGAACAGGTGGAACATCTGCTGGTAGGTGTGAGCCGCTGCCGAGCTGAGCCGGTCAACGACGAGCACGTGATCCGGGTCGATCATCATGACCAGGCGGCGATGAGTCACGCCCGGGTAGAGCGAGCTTTCCGCCGACTGGTAGGTCAGGCCGTCCTTGGTGACCAGCCCCCCCGCCGTCCCGTCACCCTGCGGCTGCGATCTCCCGTCGACGACAACGGTGTTGTGTGACATCGTGCCGTGGAAGTAATCGCGGTAGGGGCCCGGCGTGTCCGTGTACAGTCCGGGGTCGGGCAGCAGGTCACCGCCGCCCCCGTACAAGGTGAGCCCCAGGGCGTCGAGGTCGCTTTGCGCAGTCCGGTACTTGCCCACGTTGTAGGTGAGGTAGGTGCTGCCGGTGAACCCGGCGCCGCTTCCCCATCCGGAGCGCATGACCGTCAGGGCCGATGCCGGGAAGTAGACGCTCGCTTCGGACGGGGCCGACCCGCGCGCTCCGTGCGTGAGGACATATTCAAACTCCGGATCGCTCGCCGCCATGCTGGCGTAGACGCCGGAGTCATTGATTGTCGCCTCCAGCGACGCGCCCATAAGCGGAACTTGTGAATTCGGCTGGAGGATATACGTGGCAAAGTTGATCATGGACTTCAGCCTGGCCCCGAAGTTCGTGCTGATCGGGTAGCCCTGGGAGACTGAGTAATTATATACCTGCCAGTATTTCTCCAGGATATAGAAGTCGTAGTAAGGCGAATTCTCTATTAGCTGCCCATCGGCATCGATAATCCCGTCCAGTTGCCACCGGAACCGTTCCTCCGCCAGCATCAGCCACTGCTGGGCATGCGGCAGCCCGGGGAAGGCGACCGCCAGCTCGTACAGTGCCGCTGCCTCATTGGTACCCTGATTTTCTCCCGGCTGATAGTGATTCGGATCCGCCAGGTACTGGCCAGTCTTCTCCAGCTCCGCCAGGATTTCCGTGCTCGCGGCCTCGGGCAGCTGATGACCCTGCCGCAGCTTCCACCACGTGTCGACCAGCGCCATGCTCCTGAAGGCCGCAGTGTGCGGGTCAGCCCATGCCCACCGGGACGTGCTCTCAGCAGCAATGAAGCTCAGATCGAGCCTGAGCAGCTGCCTTGCATATACCACTTTGCCAGTGGTGCGGTACGCGTACAGCAGATTAAGGCTCGGCCGCAGCGAGTAGAATTCAAAACGCCAGTACGGCGCATTGTACGGATTCTCTGACCAGGTCGGCAGCGAGGGGAACTGCACCGGCTGGTACCGGGGCAGGTCGAACCTGTTACGCAGCAGATCGTTCGCTGCGGCAATGTTTCCCTCGTCGGTGCTGGCATATATCGACTCTCGTCCGTTCCCGACCAGCGGGGATGACGCATAGATCGCCTCATACGGCCCGCTCGCTGCCCCGTGGGCGCATACGTAACCGCCGGAGACCTCGATCATGTCAAGCGCGGCGGGACATTGATTGAAGAATGGTATGTTATCAATCGCGCTCACGGTGTTGTCGAATGCGAGTGCTACCGTCTGCCCGACGTTGGATGAGAGCAGGGCATGCGGATCGGCATAGTTAAGAATCTTCAGACAGAAGATTGCCGCGATGGCGGCAGCGATCGCGATCTCGAAGAAAAGGCGCCTGACGACGCGTGCCCGTTCCCGGGGCTTCGGCCTGTGCTTCCGCAGGATTATCCGCGAAACCATGTCATCCTCTTGATAGTTGCGGCGGCGTAGAAGATCAGCCAGGTAAATATGACCGTGGACATGAGGCTCATCATGGGCCGGTAGAGCCAGCGCCGCGATCCGGGATTCTCATGGCGGAAGGCGAGGCCGAAGCTCAGTCCGATGATCGCGATACCCGCCAGGTACAAGAGCATCGACATGGGATCGCCGTGCAGGGGCAAGTAGATCAGGTGCCGGGCCGCCACGAACGGCCCGGCGAACACGAATGCCACATGCACGTAATAGAACAGCGCCGGCAGCAGGGGGCGGCGCCAGTAGAATCGCCCGGTCACGAAGACGTTGCGTATGAAGCTCTTCTTCCAGCGGATCTGCTGTTTAGTCATCCCGCTGAAGCTGGTGGGCACACTGGTCCAGGCCCGGGTCGACTTCGAGTAGACGATCTTCCAGTCACGTACCGGATACTGCGGCATCGCGAAAGGTGACTGCGCATAGCGTGGCAGCACTCTCGGGCCGAGGTAGCCCCCGCCGAGGACGAAAGCCGTCAGGGTCCGATCTGTCGCGAACCGGAACTCCTGGCCGAGAAAGGTATCGGCCTCCCAGGCCGGCATGAAGTTGTAGACGGCCGATCGCCTGAAGAAGGCCAGCGGCCCCGATACGCACGTGACGGCGCCGAAGACGCTCTCGAATGCCTTCCGTACCGAGAACTGACCTTCATACCATGAGTCCTGAATCCTCGTGAGGATGTTGGTATCGCCGTTCAGCGCCCGGCAGTGGCCGCTTACCGCACCCACTTCCTCGTCAGCCATGAATATCGGCACGGCCATTTCAAGCGCATTATGCGCCCAGACGGTGTCGCTGTCGGCGAAGGCCATGATCGTTCCGCTGGACTGGAGAACGCCAGCAGCGAGCGCGCCCTTCTTCCCGCGATTACCGGGAAGCTCGATAAGTGTTATCGGATAGCTTCTGGCAAGCTCCCGCAGCACCGCGCGGGTATTGTCTGTCGACGCATCGTCGATGACGATCAGCTCGGTGTTCGGGTAAGTCTGAGCGGCCATCGACGCAATGCACTGGCGCACCAGCACTTCCTCGTTGTGAACGGCCACGATGCAGCTGACCAGCGGCCAGCCGGTCCGCTGGACGCGCGCCAGATCTAAATCCGGCTGCCTGGCCCGCGCGACGAGGGCCGGATCACGATAGAATGCAAACGATATTGTCATCGTGACCAGGATCACCGCGGTGACCATAATGCCGTAGGCGTAGAATGCGTCGTTCGAGTCCGGATTCTTGAACTCGATTTTCAGCGCCAGCAGGGTAAGCAGAGCCAGCACCGCGATCAGCGGCAGGCCGCGCAGGCGCGAGCGCAGCGCCGGCTGCGCACGCCGGCGATGCGCACGGGTCCCCGGCGGGGCTGCCGTCTGGCCCGGCTTGAGAAGACCAGGTACGCGGGAGTCCATGGCGGTCAGAGCGCCGTGGTAGCCAGCGGGGCCGTGCTAGCCGGCGGGCGGGGAGCTAGTGCAGACGCTCGTTTCACGTTGCTTCCTCATGCGGGGGCGAAGGTGCGCGGGGTCTAGGCGCGGCCGGGCCCGGCTGACGCGGTCGGCTCAGGCCCGGCGCCCTGGGCTGTGCCGCATGGCGGGCACAGCCCCGTGTTGCCTCAGAGTCTCTCGATATGCGCTCCCGCGATGCGCCCTCGCGTGTCGAGGACCAGCCGGGCGTTACGGGAGAGCTGGTCCAGGTCGTAGCCCGTATGATCTTGGAGCAGGATCACCAGGTCGGCGCGGGCGACCTCGGCGTCGAGGTCCTCGGCCCGGCGGACCGGCTCGCCGCCCGCTGACCACTCGGCCACGTGCGGATCGTGGTAGGCCAGTTCCGCACCGCGGGAGCGTAGCTTGCTGCCGATCACCTTGACCGGGGATTCGCGCTGGTCGGCTACGTCCCTCTTGTAGGTGACCCCGAGGAGCAGGACGCGAGCCCCGTTCAGCGGCTTCGCGGCCCCGTTGAGCAGCTCGACGGCCCGGTCTACCACGTACGCGGGCATCTTGCAGTTGATCTCCTGGGCGAGTTCGACGAACCGGAACGGGTAGCCCAGCGTCCGGACCTTGTAGCCCAGGTAATTCGGGTCAATCGGGATGCAGTGGCCGCCGACGCCGGGCCCCGGGTAGAAGGCCTGGAAGCCGAATGGCTTGCTGGCCGCGCATCTGATGGCGTCCCACAGGTCGATGCCGAGTTCATGGCAGAACACCGCCATCTCGTTGACCAGCGCGATGTTCACATGCCGGTACGTATTCTCCAGCAGCTTGGCCATCTCGGCCTCCCGCGCGGACCGGGCGCGGACCACCTGATCGCACAGCTTGCCGTAGAAGCGCGTGGCGGCGTCGGCGCAGGACGCGGTCTGGCCGCCGACGACCTTGGGGGTGTTACGGAGCCCGAAGTCGGGGTTGCCAGGGTCGATCCGCTCGGGCGAGAACGCCAGCGAGAAGTCCACCCCGGCGGTGAGCCCGGATACCTTTTCGAGCAGTGGCCGCACGACCTCATCGGTCGTTCCCGGGTAGGTGGTGGACTCCAGCACCACGAGCATGCCCGGCCGGAGCAGCCGCCCGGCCGTCTTGGTGGCTGCGGAAACCGCGGCCAGGTCGGGCGTGCTGTCTGCTGACAGCGGTGTGGGCACGCAGATCACGATGGTGTCCGGAGCCCCCACCTCGGCCTCCAGCGTCGTCGCGCGGAAGCCTTTCGCCAGCATTGCGGCAATGTCGGCGGCCGGGATGTCACCCACATGTGAGCGACCGGAGTTCAGCCCGGAGACTAGTTCCTGATTCAGGTCATAGCCGACAACCCGAAGACCCGATAAAGCCGCTTCACGGGCGAGCGGGAGCCCGACGTACCCGAGGCCGATGACCAGCAGATCGCTAGACAACCCAAATCCCCCTAATAATCACTAAAGCTGTGAACTATGGCTTGCGGACGTTTAGCCGCTCATGGACTCGCCGAGCATACTGCCTTGTTCCGCTGGGCGCCTGGGATTCATGCGAAACGCAATGCGAGTCCGTGAGCACCCGCCCTGGATCACATTTCCGGCGCTATCCGATAATCCCTCAACAGACTTATTAATCCGCTTCCTCCGTATCGCGCCAGCCCAGCGGGATGCAACGACCAGCAGGTCGCACCGCTTGGTCGCACCGCTTGGCCGCTTGGTCGCACCGCCTGGTCGCACTGCCAGGTCGCACCGCCAGGTCCCACCGCACCAGCCCGGAAATACGCGACTTCCCGCAGGTCAGATGCTCCCGACAAAAGAAGGGGAGGCCTGTTGCCTGCAGCCCGCACTGGGAGCGCCTGGTCAGCCCGGCCAGGGCCGGCTAGCGCCGGCCGCTCCGGTAAATGTTCGCCATTATGGTTACACAATGGTCAATATGGCCATAGCAGGAGAGGCCGGCGACTGGCTTGTCAACCAATACAGAATTAATCTGTAATCGATCTTTTGAATGTGAGATGCTATGGCGTGCGAGCGTGCCCGATAACTCGCCGGACTGCACAGGCGCGGCGTCCTTTTAGGAGGTTTTTGCCATGATAATTAACGCTGGCCGACCGGCTAGGTCCGCCGCGCTCACCATTACGTTCGCCGTTCTGCTGCTGCTGGGGGTCATCGGCCGGCCCGTGCCCGCGCGGGCCGCTACACCGCACTTAACTGTCTCGATCACTTTCGACGACAGCGACGAGGATCAGTATACCAACGCCCTCCCGGCGCTGGAGTCGCACGATATGCACGGGACGTTCTATGCGATCACCGGGCAGGTCGGGGTCGACAGCGGGTCCCTGACCGTGCCGCAATTGCAGGCTATCTACAATGCAGGCAACGAGATCGGCGGCCACACGGTGCTGCATCCCAACCTCACCCAGATCAGCAACGCCGAGGCGACCAGGGAGATCTGCGATAGCCGGGACACCCTGCTCGGCTGGGGCTTCCCGGTGACCGACTTCGCCTATCCGTACGCCGCCTACAACTCGACGACGGAGGGGATCGTCGAGCAGTGCGGCTACAACTCCGCCCGGCAGGACGGCGATATCACCTCCAAGCCCTACGGCTGCGTGAGCGGATGCCCGCTGGCCGAGACGATCCCGCCGAAAGACCCGTATGGCATCCGGGCGCCCTCGTCTATCCAGGACGACTGGACCCTCGCCCAGATGGAACAGTTAGTCACCCAGGCCGAGCCAGGCGGCGGCTGGACGGTGCTCGTCTTCCACCACATCTGCGACGACTGCGACCAGTACTCGGTCACCCCGGCGAACTTCAATGCCCTGCTGACCTGGCTGCAGACCCAGAACGTGTCCATCGAGACCGTCGGCCAGGTGATCGGCGGACCGGTCCAGCCAGCGGTCAGCGCGCCGGCCGTCCCGCCGGCCCCGCCCGGCACCAACGGCGTCACCAACGCCTCGGTCGAGACCGATGACCCCTACAACCCGGGGACGCCGTACTGCTGGTCGACCAGCACGAGCGCCGGCGACACGGCCAGCTTCGCCGAGACGGGCACCGCGCACACCGGGAAGGTGGGCGAGACCGTCACCATGAGCTCCTACACCAGCGGGAACGCGGCACTGCTCATCAAGCAGGACCTGGGCCAGTGCGCCCCGAGCGCGGTCGCCGGTGATGCCTACCTTGTCTCGGGCTGGTATCAGAGCACGGTGCCGACGCGGTTCCTGTTCTGGTACCGGGACGCCAACGGAGGCTGGCATTCCTGGACGAAGAGCCCGCAGTTCGGCGCGGAGAGTTCCTGGACGCAGGCGAAGTGGACGACGCCAGCGGTGCCGGCCGGCGCGACCGCGCTGAGCTTCGGGATGGATATCGAGGCCGTCGGCACCCTGACCACCGACGACTAC
>Ga0187883_10002812_pt1 | contig 10394 bp, 6 predicted proteins | sample June2016WEW_20_1_2_FD_132966 | JGI IMG/M metagenome (GOLD analysis project Ga0187883, IMG submission 132966) | Peatland microbial communities from SPRUCE experiment site at the Marcell Experimental Forest, Minnesota, USA - June2016WEW_20_10 | ecosystem: Environmental > Terrestrial > Soil >...
AGCGGGCGCGGGGACCGGAGCGGGCGCGGGGACCGGAGCGGGCGCGGGAACCCGAGCGGGCGCAGGAACCGCAGCGGGCGCAGGCCTCGCGGCAGGCGACTGGACGGCGGACCGGCGTCGCGGGTCCCAGGAAGCTGGCGGACCGCCGACCGCGGCGGCCCGTATCCCTCGGGCCAGCAGGCCTGGCCTGACCGATCCGCCGGGCGGCTACCCGCGCTCCGGCCAGGGCGGCTACCCTCCGCCCGGGCAGGCCGGCTACCCCCCATCCGGGCAGGCCGGCTACCCGCAGCAAGGACAAGGCGGTTACGCTCCGGGCCACCGGCCCTGGTGGCGGTCTCCAGCAGGCGTGATCCTCGCTTGCGTTATCGTCCTCGTCGGGGCAGGCGGGGCGATCGCGGTCCTGCGCGGTCACAATAAGGGCGGCGGCGGTGCCCGGACGACGGCGGCCGCCGTGATACCAGGCTGTACTGCCGCCATCGCGAGGGCGACAGCATTGCCCAAGGTCCATAGCGTCGCGGTCACCGTGGGCGGCCAACCTTTCACGGTGCTGGCCGCCGCCGACGGAAAGTACTCGTTCGCTACGCTAGGTAACTCGATTGCGCTGCTCAGCAATAGCGGCCAGCTGGCGCCGAAGGTGGTCAGCACATTCTCCGCACCAGGCGCCTCCCACGGCGCGGCGATCACGAACGACGGGCGCTACCTGCTGGCGGCGTCGGGCAGCGGCGCGATCGTGATCAATGTGGCGGTGGCTGAGCAAGGCAGCAGCCCGATCGTTGGCACGCTTACCAGCCCGTACGGCAGCGGCGCGGTGCAGGTGGCGATCTCACCCGACGATAAGTTCGCGTTCGTCACCCTGCAGAACAGCGCGGACATGGTGGTCTTTAACCTGGCCAGCGCCCTGACCAACGGCTTCGGCCCGTCTGACGTGGTGGGCCGGATCAAGCTTGGCCAGCAACCGGTCGGGATGGCCATCTCGCCCGACGGGAACTGGCTGTACGCGACGAGCATCGCGAAGACCAAGACGCCCAACCCGTCCGAAGGGACGCTCACCGTCATCGACCTGCATCGCGCCGAGGTCGCGCCGTCCAAGGCGGTCAAGTCGACGGTGACCGCGGGCTGCAGTCCGGTGCGGGTGATCACTGCGGGCAATGACGTCTGGGTGACCAGCAGGGAGAGCGACGCCGTCCTCGGGTTCTCCGCGGCCAGCCTGCGTACCGACCCGTCGCACGCGCTGATCGCGCGGGTCAACGTCGGCGCTGCCCCGATCGGCCTGATCATGGTCAAGAACGGCAGCCGGATCCTGGTCGCCAACTCCGACCTGCATAACCTGGCCGGCGCGACCCCGGGTATCGCCGTGATTGACACTTCGCTGGCGCTGGCCGGCCGTCCTGCCGTGCTCGGCGTGATCAGCTCCGGCCAGGTGCCTCGTGAGTTCGCGCTTGAGCCAGGCGGGAGGACCCTGCTGGTGACCAACAGCGGATCGGCGCGCATCCAGGCCATTGACGTCGGCAGTCTGCCATGATCGGCGCCGCTGGCCGGAATTGCGGTCTTCCCCGGTGCGCCAACCCCGGCAGCGGCCAGCCCGAAGTGACGTCCGCCAGCACACAGCCATGCCATAGCATCAGCTCATGAAACGTGCCGGGGCGGCCGAAAACGCCGCGTCGCTGTCGTCCCGGGCTGCTGCATGAGCGGGTATCAGGCCACCAGGACCTACCGCAGGCCGCCGCGGTCGCGGCGGCGGCTCACGACCTTCCTGATCATTCTGGTCGTGCTGGTTGGCCTGCTGGTCGCGGCGGATTTCGGCGCGAAGGCGATCGCGGAGAACGAGGTGGCCAGCCAGATTCAGAAGCAGGGCGTCTCGCAGAAACCGAGCGTCTCGATCGCGGGCTTCCCGTTCCTGACGCAGGTGATAAGGCGAGATATCAGCAGCATGCGGATCTCGTGGGCTGACCTGCCTGCGGGCCCGGTAACGTTCAAGAGCATAAGCGCGGTACTTAACGGAGTTCACATCAACTCCAGTTTCAATGGCGCGACTGTCTCGCAGCTGACCGGAACGGCCCTGATCACCTTCGGTGCGCTCTCTAATGCGGTGTCGTCGCAAGTGGGCGCGCTGGGCGCGGTGGGCGGGGCGGGCCTCACGCTGACCGACGCGGGTCCCAGCGAGATAAAGGCCAGCCTGGATCTAGTGATCACGAGCGCCTCGGCGACCTGGCGGGTCACCAGGCTCAGCGGCAACAGGCTCAACATCCAGCTGGTGGCCAGCAACGGGCTGCCGTCCCAGCTGCTCGACTCGGTGCGGAACATCACGATTCCGCTGTCCGGCATCCCGCTGCATCTGCAGATCCAGAGCGTGAGCATCACGCCCAACGGCGTCGTCGGCACGCTGACCGGCCAGAACGTAACCTTCGGCGGCTAGGTTCCATGCAGCTCTGGTCAGCTTGGCCAGTGGGTGGCGTACGCGGAGCGCCGCCTGAGGTCATCGCGCACGTCGTGGCCGAGGCGGCGGGTCTCGCGCCGGTTGAGGGCCGCTCCTGCGGCTGCCCCGGTGAGCAGCGGCCCGAGTGAAAAGGCGCTGCGCCCGGCTCGGACGATGAGCCGGCGCTGCAGGCGCTTGCGTAGCGGTGAGCCCACCGCGATGACCAGGCCGGCCGGTGCAACAGCCACGCCGCGCCTGTGCGCCCATGCCGCGACGTAGGCCAGCATGCGCTCGGTCGGCGAACCAGCCGCGCGCATGCCGTAGACCTCATGGAGTTCGGCTACCAGCTTGATCTCGATGCCGACCAGGGCCAGGGTCTCGACGGCGACCTCCACCGGAGCGGCGGGCAGCGGTAGCACCATGGCCACGCCAGCCGCCGCGCCCACGGCTGCCGCGGCCCGAGCCGAGCCATATATCAGCGCGTCGGCGAGTTCCTCGGGCGGCAGCCCGGGAAACTGAGCGCGCAGCCGCTCGTAGTCGCGTACCGGCAGGCGCGGCGCCATCGCGAGCACTTCGCTCGTCAGCCAGCGGCTGCCGGAGGCTACTCCGTATCTGGTGGCCCGCCCGCTCCGGGTCCCGATCCCGGCGATCGCAGCGGTGATCCTCCGGCGTCGGGACGGGCTCGTATCCTCGCTCAGTTTCCCGACAAGCTCGGCAACGTCGCCGGGCAGCGCGTCAGGGGTCACTGCGCGAGCTACGCCCGGCAAGCCGGGGGTCACGTTCCCTTGGCGGTCGGGCGGACGGCGGGAGTTGGTCATCGGTTAGGGCTACCCGCGCCAGGTCGTCGTACGCGCGATGGGCCAGTTTCGGAGGTCTGGAGCGGAGCATTTGACGCGAGCGCGAACAGACTGCGGTTATCCGCCGAGATAGGCAATTTCATGCTTTTTTCCGGTCAGCCGGGCCGGTCGGCAGTGCCGCCGCTGGCGGCGGCCCACGCTGGCGGATAACCGCCCGGGTGCGCACCATTCTCTGCGTCGTGGAGACTGTCCCTGGCGGCACTGGCCACAGCCTCGCTGGTGATGCCGAACTTCCGGTAGATCGTCTGGTAGTCGGCGGACGCGCCGTAGTGCTCGACGCTGATGCTGCGCCCGGCGTCACCGATGATCTTTTCCCAGCCGCTCGCTATCGCGGCCTCGACGCTGACCCGGGCCCGCACGGCGGGCGGCAGGACCTCGTCGCGATAGGCCGCGTCCTGCGCGCCGAACCATTCCACGCACGGCATGGACACCACGCGGGTCGCGATGCCCGCCGCCTGGAGCTGATCACGGGCATCCAGCGCAATCTGCACCTCCGAACCAGTGCCGATCAGAATGACCCGCGGGGCGCCGCCGTCCGCTTCGGCGAGGATGTAGCCGCCGCGGGCAGCGCCCGCAGCCGGCGCGTAGCCGGTGCTGGCACCGCGGTCGATGGTGGGGATGTTCTGCCGGCTGAGGATCAGGCCGGCGGGCCGGTCGTTGTGCTGGATGATGGTCTGCCAGCAGACGCTCGTCTCGTTGGCGTCGCCCGGCCTGACCACGTCAAGGCCGGGAATGGCGCGGAGCGCGGCCAGGTGCTCGATCGGCTGGTGCGTCGGCCCGTCTTCGCCGAGACCGATCGAGTCATGGGTCCAGACGTAGATCGTCGGCAGTTCCATCAGCGCCGCCAGCCGGACGGCCGGGCGCATGTAGTCGCTGAAGGTCAGGAAGGTGCCGCCATAGGGCCGGGTCAGCGACTGCAGGGCGATCCCGTTCAGGATCGCGCCCATGGCGTGCTCGCGGATACCGAAGTGCAGCGTGCGCCCGTAAGGGCCGCCCCGCCACTCCTTGGTCTGCTTGCTGGACGGGATGAAGGAGTCCGCGCCGTCCATGGTGGTGTTGTTGCTCTCGGCCAGGTCCGCCGATCCGCCCCAGAGCTCGGGCAGCACCGGAGCCAGCGCGGACAGGACGGCACCGCTGGCCTTACGGGTCCCGATCCCCTTGGGATCGGCATCGAAGCTGGGCAGGACGTCGGCCCAGCCGGCCGGCAGGTCCTGGGCCAGGAGCCGGTCAAGCAGCGCGGCCCGGTCCGGGTTGGCCGCCCGCCAGGCCTCGTAACGGGGCTGCCAGGCGGCGTGCGCTTCGCGGCCCCTGTCACCGACCTTGCGAGCGTGCGCCAGGACATCCGCCTCGACGGTGAAGTTCCGTTCCGGGTCGAAGCCGAGCAAGACCTTGGTCGCGGCGACCTCGCCCGCGCCAAGGGCCGCACCATGAGCCTTGCCGGTGTTCTGCAAGTTGGGCGCGGGCCAGCCGATGATCGTGTTGAGCACGATCATCGAGGGGCGGGCGGTGTCCTGCTGAGCGGCCTTGATGGTCTCGAGAAGACCGTCGACATTCTCCACGTACCCGTCAGGGGTACGCCAGTCCAGGGTCTGGACGTGCCAGCCGTAGGCGGCGTAGCGGGCGGCAACATCCTCGCTGAACGAGATGTGCGTGTCGTCCTCGATGGAGATGTGATTCTGGTCGTAGAAGACGATGAGGTCGCCAAGTTCCTGGTGGCCGGCCAGTGAGCTGGCCTCGCTGGTCAAGCCCTCCATCAGGTCGCCGTCCGAGGCGATCACGTAGACGTGATGGTCGAACGGACTCGCACCGGGCTCGGCGTCCGGGTCGAGCAGGCCCCGCTCGCGGCGGGCCGCCATGGCCATCCCGACCGCGGCGGCCAGGCCCTGACCGAGCGGGCCGGTGGTGATCTCCACGCCGCGGGTGTGCCGGTACTCCGGGTGGCCAGGGGTCTTCGAGCCCCAGGTGCGCAGCGCCTCGAGATCCGCCACCTCCAGCCCGTAGCCGGACAGGAACAACTGGATGTAGAGGGTCAGGCTGCTGTGACCGCAGGACAGCACGAACCTGTCCCGGCCGAGCCACTGATCATCGGCCGGGTCGTGCGCCAGCACGTGCTGGAACAGCAAGTAAGCCAGCGGGGCCAGGCTCATCGCCGTCCCGGGGTGGCCGTTGCCGACCTTCTGGACCGCGTCAGCGGCCAGCAGCCTGATGGTGTCGACGGCGCGGACGTCGACATCCTGCCACCCCGCCTGCCCGGCCCGTGGCCTGCTCAGCGAGGAGTCCCGGTATTGCAGGCCGGTCCGCGAGACGGGCGGGCTGTTACTGCCTGTGGCGTGCTGCTCCATCGTAATCTCGTCCATTCGTGTCGGGCTCTCAGCCGATACCAGGATGCCGCCCGCCGTTTGGCAGGTGGACACGGGGGTAGCGCCACCGGCCAAGCCGGGAGTCAAGGAGGGGGCAACGCGATGAGCGCAGCGGACCAAGCAGCCGGCCAGACCGGGACGTGGCCGGGTGACGGCGACACATGAGCGCGCCGGAGACACGACTGGGCGGTGGCTCCTGGCTCGCGGCCGGGAAGCGGGCCGCGAAGGAGTACGGCAATGACATCCTGCAGGACCGGGCGGCGGCACTTACCTACTATGGCGTGCTGGCGATCTTTCCCGCGCTCCTGGTCCTGGTGTCGCTGCTCGGCCTGATCGGCAAGTCGGCTACTCAGCCGCTGATCACCAACCTGGCGCAGGCGGCGCCCAGCGCGGTGCGGCAGACCCTGCTGGATGCCGTGAACCACCTGCAGCGAAGCCACGGGTCTGCGGGGGTGGCGGCCATCGTCGGGATAGTGGCCGGTCTGTGGTCCGCGTCCAGTTACATCGCCGCCTTCATGCGCGCGTCAAACGCCATCTATGACGTGCCCGAGGGCCGGCCCGCCTGGAAGACGCTTCCGATCCGGCTCGGCGTCACCATCGCGATGTTGGTGCTGCTCGTCGCGTCAGCGTTCATCGTGGTGGTGACCGGCGGCCTCGCTCAGCATGTGGGCCACGTGCTCGGTATCGGCTCGGTCGCGCTGACTGTGTGGAATATAGCCAAATGGCCGGTATTGCTGCTGTTCGTCAGCCTGATGCTCGCCATCTTGTACTGGGCCAGCCCCAATGCGAAGCAGGGATTCCGCTGGCTCAGTCCCGGAAGCGTTATCGCTGTGCTCGGCTGGCTCATCGCGTCTGGACTTTTCGCGCTGTACGTGGCGAACTTCGGGCACTACAACAAGGTGTATGGCAGCATCGCGGGCGTCATCATCTTCCTCATCTGGATGTGGATCTCCAACTCTGTGGTCTTGCTCGGTGCCGAATTCAATGCCGAGCTGCAGCGGGGGCGGGCCATCGCGGCCGGACTGCCCCCGGATAAGGAGCCGTTTGCCGAGCTGCGGGACACCAAGAAGCTACCAAAAAGGGCCGGACGCAAGGCCGGGGCTTAGGGAGGTTACCGAGCATGGCCGTCGGCCGCCGCCTGCGGCCGGTCTGGCCGGGACGCGCTGTGCGCCGTCGCTCAGGCCTGCCGCGGTGGACGTCACCGTCCCGCGCCTTGTCGATTCGCTCGACGCGAGATTCGACGGCTGGGCCAACGCAACCGAGTGAGCGGGCCGCCACTACCCTTGGTGCCGCGTTCTATCTAGCCTGGATTAGCCCTGGATCAGCCCCGGGTCAGCAAGGAGGCGGTTATGTCGTCGCGCGTCGAGTCCGTCCGGACCCCTGAAGGGGCGTTCGACCTCACCGTTTGGCTGCCGGACGCCGGCACCGGCCCAGGGCTGTTGCTGATCCAGGAAATATTCGGCGTCAGTGAGTACATCTCGGCCGTCGCCGAAGACCTGGCCGGTCTCGGTTACGTTGTCGCGGCACCGGATCTGTTCTGGCGGCTCAGGCCTGGCCACAAGGCCGGGCACGACCAGGAGGGCCTGACCGAGTCGCTGGACCTGGCGTCGAAGTTCGACTTTGCCGCGGGCGTCGCTGACGCCGGGGCCGCCTTGCGGGCCCTGACCGCGCTGCCTGAGGTCGAGGGGGGCACCGGGGTCATCGGATTCTGCCTCGGCGGTTCCATCGCATACTTCCTGGCGGCACAGGCGGAGCTGGAGGCCGTGGTCTCGTACTACGGCTCGGCCGTTCATGACAACCTGCAAATCCTGGCGCAGATCCGGGCCCCGTTGCAGTTCCAGTACGGCGGGAACGACCCGTACATTTCGCGCGACCAGGTGAGGCAAGTTGAAGTCGCGGTAGCGGACCACCCAGGCGCGGAAATCAACGTCGAAGAGGACGCCGGGCACGCTTTCCACAACCGGATGGCCCCGATGTTCCACGTGCCGGAGCCTGCCGCCAGGGCCTGGCAGCGGACCGAGGAGTTCCTCCAGCGCCACCTCCCGGTCCGGCACCCGAAGTCGCCCTCGCCCGGGTCCTGAACAGGTTGCTTCGGAGCCCCGAACAATCGGAGCCCGAGCAATCGGAGCCCCGGACAGTCAGCGCACGATCAGTCGGACGGCCGGGCCGAGGACACGGAGATCCCGGGGATCGGACGTGACGGCCTGCTGTCCGCGACCGCCGATCGGGGCCGGCTGAACAGCCGCGCGCACGTCAGCACGACAAGCGCGACGACGAAGCCGCAGTAGATCCAGAACTCCGGCGTGACACCTGCGCTGATCGTGAGCCCGGCCTGAGCGGCCTGCGCAGGCGAGATCCCGAACTGGGCCGGTGAGGTACCCTCGCCGAGCTGGACGAGCGCCGAGATCGCCTGAGCCGCCATCGGGATGATGGCACCGGCAAGCAACGCCACCCCCTCGCGGATCGGGCGCCACAGAGCCGCCAGCACGACCACTGCGACCAGTGCCACCATTACGGCGATGTTCCCAGCGATAACCGGCGCCGGGTTCGCGAAGGCATTGCCCGCGGTGATGGACTGCGTCGCCCCGGTCGACGTCCGCAGGATGTAGCTGTCCCACGACGGGGCGAACGCGACCGCCGCGCCGAGCGCGGCGAGCGCCAGCGCCAGGACCAGGCCCAGCTCGTGATCGTAGGGCCTGGCCGGCGCTCCGGCCGGCCGGAGCCGGAAGGCGACCGCGGAGCCGGCCGCGCAAGCCAGCCAGCCGACGAGCCCGAGTACGAGGCCCGCGCCCATCACGTGCGCACCTCCGGCGATCGCCTGGCCTGCGTCGGCGAAGAAGAAGCCGAACGTGACGATGCTCGTCCCCAGCCCGAGCATCGCTCCCACCCGCAGGCGGGCGGGGCCGAGCAGGATGAGCACGGCGCTCGCGCCCCAGACGGCGAAGTAGATCGCATGAGGGACGAGCTCGGCCGGCTCCTGGGCGAGGCTCGCTCCAGTGAGATAGCCGGGGAAGAGCCCGGCGATCCCGCAGGCTACACCGATGGCGAGCAGCGAGGCCGCCAGGACAGCAGGAGCGCCCGGGCGGCCACCCGGGCCAGTGTGCTCGCCACCCGGGCCAGTGCGCTCGCCACCCGGGCCAGTGCGCTCGCCAGCCGGGGCAGTGCGCCCGCCGGCCGGGGCAATACGCTCGGCACCCGGGCCAGCGTGCCCGCCCGCCGGGGCAATACGCTCGGCACCCGGGCCAGTGTGCCCGGCGGCCGGGGCAGTGCGCTGGCCGACCGCGACTATCGTGCCTGGCGCCTCGATCCCCGCGAACTTGGACCACGCGCCGCGCCAGCCCTCCGGAGTCTCAGGCCACCACTCGAATGGCTGTGACTCTGGCGCCCCCGCGGCCCAGATCCCGTAGAAGCCTTGCCCTCGCCCTATCTCGTAGCGCGCGCCCCGGTACGAGATGGCCACATTGTCACCCACGGTCCCGGTCCTTCCTGGTCAGCCCATCCCGTCGTGTCCCCGAGCGTAGGAAGTCGATATGCAGGCCGGCTGAGCGCCTCCTGAAGCTTTCCTCAGCGCGTGGCCTGGCGGCTGGACGCGCCCGGACCCGCACGGCGCAGTAGCGAGCGGCCCCTGACCCCGCGCTGGCCGGCTGGGCGGGGAACCGGCTGGCCGGGGAACCGGCTGGCCGGGGAACCTGGCAATGCGGGCATGATGGATGGACCATGACGCTCACCGACCTGCTGCCGCAGACCGCCGCCCCCGACCCTGTTTTTGATGCCTTTGCCAGCTGGGCGGCGGAACGTGGCCTTGAGCTGTACCAGCATCAGGAAGAGGCGCTGATCGAGATCGTCTCGGGCGCGAACGTGATCCTGAGCACGCCGACCGGGTCGGGCAAGAGCCTCGTCGCGGCCGGCGCGCATTTCGCGGCCCTGGCCCGCGGGCGGCGGAGTTTCTACACCGCGCCGATCAAGGCCCTGGTGTCGGAGAAGTTCTTTGCGCTGTGCGAGATGTTCGGGCCGGCCAACGTCGGCATGATGACCGGCGACGCCAGCGTCAACGCCACCGCCCCGATCATCTGCTGCACCGCGGAGATCCTGGCCAGCATTGCGCTGCGCGAGGGCGAGGACGCCGACGTCGGCCAGGTCGTGATGGACGAATTTCACTACTACGCCGACCCGGACCGGGGCTGGGCCTGGCAGGTGCCGCTCATTGAACTGCCCCAGGCCCAGTTCGTGCTCATGTCAGCGACACTGGGCGACGTCACCCGTTTCGAAAATGACCTGACCAGGCGCACCGGTAGGCCAACGGCCGTCGTCCGGTCCGCCGAACGCCCGGTACCGCTGGTTTTCTCCTATGTGATCACGCCGCTGCACGAGACGCTTGAGGAACTGCTCGCCACCCGGCAGGCGCCGGTCTATATCGTGCATTTCACCCAGGCGGCGGCGATCGAGCAGGCGCAGGCGCTGATGAGCATCAACGTCTGCACCCGCGAGGAGAAGGACGCGATCGCCGAGCTGATCGGCAACTTCAGGTTCACCGCCGGCTTCGGCAAGACCCTGTCGCGGCTGGTCCGGCACGGCATCGGGGTCCACCACGCCGGGATGCTGCCCAGGTACCGGCGGCTGGTGGAGACGCTGGCCCAGGCCGGGCTGCTGAAGGTCATCTGCGGCACCGACACCCTCGGCGTCGGCATCAACGTGCCGATCCGCACGGTCCTGTTCACCGCACTGTCCAAGTACGACGGCAGCACGACCCGGCTGCTGCAG
>Ga0187883_10002815_pt1 | contig 10390 bp, 10 predicted proteins | sample June2016WEW_20_1_2_FD_132966 | JGI IMG/M metagenome (GOLD analysis project Ga0187883, IMG submission 132966) | Peatland microbial communities from SPRUCE experiment site at the Marcell Experimental Forest, Minnesota, USA - June2016WEW_20_10 | ecosystem: Environmental > Terrestrial > Soil >...
CTCACGCCAGTACCCGCGGACGGCGCGACTTCAGCTCCGTCCGCCAGCTAGTCGCGGCCCGCTACGACCTGATCGCGCGCGAGGGCACCGTCGACCGCGCCCGCACCATGCTCAGCGAGGCAGGACTGCTGCCGCAGAAGGAACCGGCCCGCTGACCACCCGGGCCCTGCTGCCGGGTGGAGGCCAGCGTTGACCGTACCGGTGTGGGCGTGGGCCGCATTCCTCTCCTTCGTGATCGCGATGCTGGCCCTGGACGTGCTCGTCCTGCACCGCCGGGCCCACGAAGTATCTCTGCGGGACGCCGGCGCCTGGAGCGCCGTCTGGATCATCATCGGCCTGGGCTTCGGCGGCGTGGTATGGGCCTGGGCGGGTGGCGGTACCGCCCAGGCCTACCTGGCGGGGTACCTGATCGAAAAGAGCCTGTCGGTCGACAACATCGTCTTGTTCGCCGCAATCTTCTCCGCGTTCGCCATCCCGGCGCGCTACCAGCACCGGGTGCTCATGACCGGCATCATCGGCGCACTCGTGATGCGAGCCGCGTTCATCGCCGCCGGCATCACGCTGCTGGAGGCCATTCACCCGGTCATCTACGTTTTCGGCGCCGTGCTGCTCCTCGCCGCGGTCAAAATGCTGCGCAGCGGCACCCAGGCCGCGCCGGAGCACCCGCGCGTGCTGGGTACTCCGGCGGCGGCTCCCGGTCACCGACCAGCTGCACGGCCAGCGGTTCGTCCTCCGCGACAGCGGTCACCTGCTGGCCACGCCGCTGCTGCTGCTTCCTCTGGTAGTGATCGAGACCACCGACGTCATCTTCGCCGTCGACTCGATCCCGGCGGTCCTCGCGGTGACCACCGACCCCTTCGTGGTGTACACGTCCAACGTGTTCGCGCTACTCGGCATGCGCGCGCTGTACTTCCTGCTCGCCGGGGCGGCCGCCAGGCTCCGCTACCTGCAGCCAGGGCTCGCCGTCATCCTGGCGGCCGTCGCGGTCAAGCTGCTGCTCGCCGACGTCTGGGAATTTCCCTCCTGGTCGGCGCCGGCGTTCATCACCGCCGTCCTCGCCGTCGTCGCCGCCGCGTCCATCCGCGATGACCGCCGCGCGCGGCTCAGTGATCGCCATGCGGCGCAGCAGCACCAGGGCGGCAGCCAGGCTGACCACCGCAGCCACGCTGACGGTGGCCAGCAAGTCGTCCTGCATACCGCGCACCACCGGCCCGATCTACTGACCGAGGAGCAGGAAGACGAGCCCTCGCAGGGGGAAGCCGGACAGCCGCCACACGGCGCTGGCCTGGAGGCGGCCGGCACCGGAGATGGAGCGGGGTGTGCCGCGGCCGATCATCAGCCTCGGCACCGCGATGGCGAGCACCCCGGGCACGTGCGCCGCCGCGCCCGCACTGGCTAGTGCAGTGTCCACCAACGTCTGTCTTGTTCAGGCTGCCTGACCGGTGGCAAGCATGGATGCAAAGGCAGGGCATCTCGCGCAGGTCGTATGCCACGGTAGGGGCATGCACGAAACTCCCGCCGATCTGGTGGCTCTGCAAGATCTTCTCGACCGGAGCGCGGCCGGGGCAGGTGGCCACCTGAGGAGCATCATCACGCCAGAGCGGCGTCTGACCGCGCAGGAGGTTTGCTCACGGCTGACCGGGATGTCACTGCTGGCGCTGGCGACCGTCACATCGGACTGCCGGCCGCTGGTAGGGCCGGTTGATGGCATCTTCTACCGGGGCGACTTTTACTTCGGGTCCTCGCCGGACTCGGTGAGGTTCAGGCACATCAGCCGTCGTCCTCATGTCAGCGCCACCCATCTTCCGGGAGAAGATCTTGCGGTGACGGTTCATGGCCGCGCTGCCCCGGTCGATGTCCGAAGTGCCGACCACGCTGGCTTCCGCCAGACCCTCCTCGACGTGTACGTGCCGCGCTACGGATCAGAGTGGGAAGCGTTTCTCGATTCGGGGCCGGTTTATGCGCGCATCGACGCCGACCGGATGTTCACCTTCCACATGAGCCAGGACACAACCAGTGCGCCCGGCATCAGCTGATGGGGCGCTAGTGCGGTGACCGCCAGCTCGCCAAAAGCCGGGCAATCCCGTACTCCTCGACGTCAGCCAGGGTGAGCTTGTCGCTGCCCGGCGCGCCATTGTTACGGCGCACCGCATACCACGCCCGCTGCAAGACTTCTTCGCGGAAGACCGCTCAGTTGCTTCCACCACCGTGGCTTTCGACGCTCTGCTCCGCCCCAGCCCGGTACCAGGCCAGAGCGCGAGCCTGGTACCGGGCTCCCTGGCGATTAGGCCGCCACCGGTGCCCCCGCGACCAGCGCCCCCGCCGCGGCCAGCAGTGACGCGCGCGCCAGCTACGCGGCGGTGTCGGGGCCGTGGCGGCCGCGCCGACGGCGGCACCGCTCCCGCCGATCGCTGCCGCCGCCACTAGGGCGATGGCTGTACGGCGGGCACGCTGCGTTATTTTCATCGTTGCTTGGCTCCTTCCCAAGGCTGGCTGAGGCCCAGTGAAGCCGTCGGCGGTGCACGCGCTGTGCCGTCGCCATGGCAGCGACATGGAGGCGCTTAGGCGCGGGGCAGGGTGAGGGTGAGGCGTGTCCCCTCACCGGGCCGGCTGGCGGCGGTGAGCGTGCCGCCATGCGCCTGCGCCAGCTCGGCCGCGATGGCGAGGCCGATTCCGCTGCCGGAAGTCTCGGCGGCCGCCCGGCCGCGCCAGAACCTGCCGAAGATGCGCGGTAGCTCGCCGGCTGGGATGCCGATGCCGGTGTCCGCGACCTCGAGTACCGCGCTGGGGCCGTCCTGGCCGGTGCGGATCGTGACGGCGCCGCCGGCGGGCGTGAACTTGAGCGCGTTGCCAAGGAGGTTGGTGACCACCTGGTGCATCCACCGCTCGTCGGCGAGGACTGGCGCCGGGGCGAGCTGGCGGTCCAGCGTGACCTCCGCCGTCGCGAAGCTGCGGGCCAGGCTGCCAGCCGCGGACCCGGCGATATCGGCGAGGTCGTGCCGCTCGCGCGTGAGCTGGAGGACAGCGGCGTCGGCAGCGGCCATTGCCTGCAGGTCGTTTACCATGCGGGCTAGCCGGAGCACCTCGTCGCGCAGCGACCCGAGCTCTTCTGGACCCGGTTCGGTGATGCCGTCCAGCAGGGCCTCGTGCCCGGCCTGGAGCACGGCGAGGGGAGTGCGCAGCTCATGGGCGACGCTCGCGACCAGGTCCCGACGGATCTTGTCCTCGTGGTCGAGCGTGTCCGCCATGTGGTCGAACGCGGCGGCGAGCTCGCGAAGCTCACCGGGCGCCTTGATTTCGCCGGCGCGCGAGGAGCGGTCGCCGCTGGCCATCGCGCGGGTCACCGCGATCAGCCGGGCGACAGGACGGGTGATCCGCCGGGAGACCCCGAGGCCGGTCGCGAGCGCGAGCAGGGCGGCGAGCCCGGCGGTCCCGGCGATGGCCCGCAGCAGCGCGGTCCGCAAGATCGCGTCGGCGGCGCCGAGGCCGGAGGCGGTCAGGCCGGCCCGCACCGAGCCCACCTGGCGCCCCTTGACCAGCACGGGCGCGCGGGCCTGCGGACCCGTCGCCGACGCGAAGCCGCTGGTGGCCGCCACGGCATGGCCGGCCTCGTCACGCACCTGAAGCTGCACGCCGCTGTGCGCGGCCAGGTCGAGGGTGGGTGCGAGGTCGGCACTGACCCAGCGCTGGCCGTGCTGCCACGAGCTGGCCGCCGCGACCGCGAACGCGCTGGCAAGCTCGCTGCGCTGCCGGCTTGCCAGCGACGACACGTCAACAGCGGAGAAGACTGCCGTGAGGACGGCGATCAGTGCGACCGCCGCCAGCGCCACGCCGAGGAACGCGAATGCCAGCCGCAGCCCCAACGTGCTGGCCCGGTGACCGCCATCCGCCGGGTGCGGCGGATCAGCCGGGCCCGGACGGGCGCGCTGTGGCGACTGCGGGGCGTCAGTCATCGCGGGCCAGGCCGAGCCGGTAGCCACCGCCGAGCACGGTCACGATGATGCCCGGGCTCCCCGGGTCGTCCTCGATCTTGCGGCGAAGGTTCTTCACATGCGAGTCGACCGTGCGCTCATAGCCCTCGAACTCGTATCCCCGCACCTTGTTGATCAGCTCGAAGCGGGTGCAGACCCGTCCCGGGACCGTAGCCAGCGTAACGAGGATCCCCCACTCCGTGGGGGTGAGCTGGGCGGGTGTGCCGCGCACGGTCACGGTCCGCCGCGGCTCGTCGATGACGAGGGCTTCTCCCCCGTAGCTGGCGACATCCCGCGGCGCGGCGGCCGGACCGCCGCGGCGCAAGATTGCCTGCACCCGAAGGACCAGCTCCCGCGGGCTGAACGGCTTGGTCACGTAGTCGTCCGCGCCGAGCTCCAGCCCGCGCACCCGGTCCTCCTCGGCCGCCTTGGCCGTCAGCATCACGATGGGGATCGCTGACATCGCCCGCAGTTCCCTGGCCACCGTCTCACCAGGCACGTCGGGCAGGCCGAGGTCCAGGACCACCAGGTCCGGCGCTGCCTCCGCCGCCATGATGACCGCTTCGGCGCCCGAGCCGGTGGACAGCACCGTGAAGCCGGCTCGCTCCAGGTATGACCTGATGAAATCCCGCAGCTTGCGCTCGTCCTCGACCACCAGCACCGTGACTGCCATGGCGCCTCCCGTCGCCGCCGCGTGGCGCGCCTCCACACCATCACCATGACAACTGCACCGGGCAGGCACGCCCGCCGGGTGCACTGGTACCGCACAGCGATACCGCTCGCACCGCAGCATAAGGCAGGGCTGATGACCGGAAGCGACCTGATCGTGGCGGCTCCATGGATCATCTTTGCCGTCTGCCTGGCCAGGACGCGCTTTCGCCAGGCCGCGTGGCGCGCATGTCCAGCAGGTCCGCAGCGATCGGCGGAGTGAGCGGCAGTGGGTAATGGACGGGCCAGTCCCCGCCGCGGCGCACGCCCAGATGGGGGGACCCGCACCCGTCGCGCCTGGGCCTGGCCGCCGGGTCAGCGGCCGTGGTGCGGCCTAAGCGACCTCAGGCCCGCGGCCGGTAAGCGCGGAACATGGCTGCGTAGATTTCGTTCACGATGCCATCAAGGAGACGGCTGGCTTCATCGAGTCTCCTCCGGAGGTCGCCGGGAGGCGCGTCAGATGACGCGTTCAGCTTGAGGCCAACCTCAAAGATGCTGCCCGTGATGCTACCCAGAGTCTCTTCGAGATAGGTGCCGGGGCAGGAACGGGTACGGCAGCAGCATCGCCGACGGCGACGGCGACGGCGAGCAGGGTCGCCCACGCGGCGCCGGAGAACGCGCGGAGCCGGGCGACGAATCCCTGCCTGCGGCGCTCATGCTGGTCACGCAGGGCGAACGCTACGGGAACGATGCCGCTCCTAGCTTGGTACTCCCTGAATATGCGCCAGGCATCCAGAGAGGAGCGACATGAGCGCTACATCAGCGACGGCGGCACGCTGGCAGGCGACCGGGGCAAGCAGGATGTCACCGCCCGTATTGTTCGTGATCGACGACGACACCGGGGTGATGCGCGCGCTCCGGGATGATCTGAGCCGCCAGTTCGGCGGGGACTTCCGTGTCATCGGTGAGTCGTGGCCCGCCGCAGGGCTGGCGGCGCTGCGCCGGCTGGCCGATGGGCACGAACCGGTGGCGCTGCTCATCGTCGACCACGACATGACCGGGATGTCCGGCGTTGATTTCCTCGCCCGGGCCCACGAGATGCACCCGCTGGCCAAGCGGGTGCTGCTGGTGGAGCGGGACTACTCGGCGCGCAGCCCCATCGTCCAGGCCATGACGCTCGGCCAGGCCGACTACCACCTCACTAAGCCCTGGACACTCGAGCATGATCTCTACCGCGAGATCAGCGGGTTCCTGGCCGACTGGGCCACTGATCAGCAGGCCGGCTTCGAGCTGTCCATGTCGGACTACTTGATCCGGGAGAGGCGACCTCGAACATCACGGTTCGCTTGCACACCGAGGTCACCGAAGGTCACGGATCCGCCCAGCTCGAGCCGCTCACCCTGTGCGACAAGGCGGCGGGCCGGGCCGAGCAGGTCCCGGCGGTCGCGCTGTTCGTGCTGATCAGCGGCGAGCCGCGCACGCGATGGCTGCCGGGAACGGTCCAGCTCGAGTGGGGCTACATCCGGACCGGACGCGACGTCGTACTGGGCGGATCACATCCGTCCGGCTGGCCCTTGTACCGTGCGCCTCTCCCGCTCGAGACGTCGGTCCCTGCTGTTTTCGCGGTCGGGGACACCCGCCACCGGTCGATCAAACGGGTTGCCTCCGCCGTCGGTGACGGCGCGACCGCGGTGCGGCTGGTGCACGAGTACCTGTCCGCCGAAGGCGAACCCGAACTCCTGTGTCGGTAAGGGGATGACCAGGGCGGCCGAACGCGCTTCCGGCTGGACGGGCAACCGGGCTGGATCTCCATACTGGCTGTCGCTGCTCGCCGATCTCTCCACCCGAGACAGCCGGACCGGTGCCGCGCGGGCGACCCTTGACGCCGCCCTCGCCACCGGGCGCGTCCACGACGACGTGTGGTGACTGCCCGAGGTGATGCGGATGCGGGCCGCCTATGACGACGAGCAGGCCGCCATCGCGCGCCTGCTCTCCGCCGCGCGGACGGCGTCGGAGCACGGCAGTGTGGTGCTGCTCCAGCGCTGCGAGCGTGACCTCGGCAGGCGGAACGTTCGCCTCCCCGCTCTCAGCGTTCCCCGGACGGCGTAGGGCGAGCAAGCGATCCGAACGCTGCGCGAACGCCGGAGTTCGTACTTTCGGCGTGCACCGGATATCAGCGACGCACCCGGAGGGGACGACATGACCACATCGGCCACCACCACGGCTCCGTACGCGGAACTGGCCGCCGCCATGCGCGGTGACCTCATCACGTCCGGCGATCCCGGATACGACCAGGCACGCGCCGTGTACAACGCCATGATCGACAAGCACCCGGCCGCCATCGCCCGCTGCCGGGACACCGCCGACGTCATCACCTGCGTGCGGTTCGCCCGCGAGCGCGGCACCGAGATTGCGGTCCGCGGGGGCGGCCACAACGCCGCCGGCCTCGGGGTGTGGGACGGCGCCCTGGTCATCGACCTGTCGCTGCTGCGCAGCACCACCGTCAGCCCGCAGGACCACACCGTCCGCGTCGACGCCGGGGCTACCTGGGGCGACGTCGACCACGCGACGGTGGCCTTCGGCATGGCCACCCCGTCCGGGTTCATCGCGTCGACCGGCGTGGCCGGGCTGACGCTGGGCGGCGGCACCGGCTACCTGACCCGCCGGTTCGGCCTCACCGTCGACAACCTGCTGTCCGCCGACGTGGTGCTGGCAGACGGGAGCCTCGTGACCGCCAGCGAAAGCTCCAACAGCGACCTGTTCTGGGCGCTGCGCGGCGGCGGCGGGAACTTCGGCGTGGTCACCTCATTCACGTTCCGCTGCCACGACATAGGCGAGGCCGGCACGATCATCGGCGGCCCGGTGCTGTACGACCTAGCCGACACCGCCGAGGTGATGCGCTGGTACCGGGAGCTGCTCCCGTCGCTGCCCGAGGAGCTGAACGGCTGGATCGCGCTGCTCACCATCCCGCCCGCCCCGCCGTTCCCCGAGGGGCTGTGGGGCCGTAAGGCGTGCGCCATCGTGTGGTGCTACACCGGGCCGCACGACCGGGCCGACGAGGTGCTCGAGCCGGTCAGGTCGTTCGGCTCACCGCTGCTGGCCGGGCTGCAGCCGATGCCGTTCACCGTGCTGCAGAGCGTGTTCGACCCGCTCTACCCGGCCGGGCTGCAGTGGTACTGGCGGGCGGACTTCTTCAACGAGATCTCCGATGCGGCGATCGACGTGCACGTCAAGTACGGCGCGCAGCTGCCGACCGGTCATTCGACCATGCACCTGTACCCGATCGACGGCGCCGCCAGCCGGATGCCCGCCGATGCGACCGCGTTCGCGTACCGGGACGGCGGCTATAACGGCATCATCGTGGGGGTCGATCCCGACCCGGCCAACGCCGGCCTCATCTCGCAATGGGCCAAGGACTACTGGGAGGAGCTGCACCCGACCTCGGCCGGCGGCGCCTATGTCAACTTCTTGATGGACGAGGGCCAGGACCGGGTCAAGGCCTCCTACCGCGGCAACTACGACCGGCTCGCCCAGATCAAGCGCCGGTACGACCCGGACAACATGTTCCACATCAACCAGAACATCCAGCCTGCCAGCGCGCCCACCCCGTAGGCCGGACTGGGCGTGCCCGGCCGGCGCTTCGCGGCCGAGCACCCCTCGCAGTCGACCTGCCGATGTAAAGGACCCATCATGACGCTCGAGGTTGCTGGCTGCCGCGACTACTTAAACGATATTGGCTGCATCCCCAGTCCCCACCACCACGCCGGCTGTATCGACGATGCGACGTGCCCGCCCGCGGCGTCTCACCTGCCTGCGCTGCGACGCCACGCCACCGCAGGTGATCTGGGCGGCGCCGCTCCGGTAACTGAAACGGCGGTAGCTCCGGGGATGCGGGTTTGCTCCGGGCAGGTATGCCCCCGGTGCCGCCGGCTCGCATACGTGAGCGGGGTGTCGTGGCTAGGCAGATCTTGGACGGAATGTCTGGCGTGCGGAGACGCATGGACCGGTGATGCGCCGACATCGGAGTAAGAAGGTGGCGCGAATCCAGGCACTGGCCCGGCCGCTGATCCCGGTCAGGGGACCGCTACGACGCAGGCAATCTATTCCGGCTCAATCACAACGTCCGTGCCCGCGGCTCAATGGACCGCGGCCCGACAAGGAGGCACCAGAAATGGGAACAATCAACCGCGACAACGCCCGGGTGGCAATCAAGGACGACAATGTCGAGGTGCGGCTGTCGGAGGCCGGTGACATGACCGTCTCCTTCATCCGGTTCCGGAAGGGAACCGACCTCGGCCCGGCGCTCGCGGGCCTGCCCGACGACCTGTGCCCCTGCCCGCACTGGGGCTACATGCTCAAGGGCCGGCTCAACATGAAGACCCGCGACGGCGACGAGGTGTACGAGGCGGGGCAAGCGTTCTACTGGCCTCCTGGTCACGCACCCAGCGCCCTCGAGGACTGCGAGTACGTGGACTTCTCGCCAACACAGCAGTTCGCGGCTGTGATCCGCCACCTCACCGGTTGAGGTGAGGCCGGCCTCCGGTCGAGGTGGCCGGTCGATCGCGCACCTCTCCCGCTGGAGACCTCCAGCCCCGGCGTCTTCGCCGCCGGAGACAACCGCTTCCGTTCGATCAAGCGGGTCGCTTCCGCCGTCGGCGACGGCGCGACGGCGGTGCGACTCGTGCAGGGGTACCTCGCGGCCGAGGATGCGAACGACTTCGCTGACCGCCGGCAGCTGGCCAGGTAACCGCCTCGTGCTGCCGGCACAAAAGGATTCATCTACGCCTCAGCGTCGGATTCCGGCGGCGGCCAGCCGGAGACCTCCTCGGCCAGCCGCGAGGTTCCGGCAGCGTCCAGCGGGCTGAGGAAAAGCTCGGTCAGCAGTCCGGCGGGCCGGTGCCCGGCCCGGAGCTGGCCCTGCTCATCGGCCGCGGATCGCCAGAGCAGGACAAAGACAAGCAGGCCCGCAATCTCCACATGATCTCCACAATGAGCCTTTTTCATCCAGCGTTTGCTTCGGCCAGCGGGACCGCGATGGCCGCGAGGGAGACATCGGCCGGCAGCACCAGAAGGATCCTGTCGCCGCGGTCTTCGTGGTAACAGGCCTCCCACGGAATGCCAACCTGTGGGTGCCGGAGAACCTATGCCACCGGGCGATATTCGTGGATGACGCCACCCAAGCGGTCATGCCGCCGGACCCGCCGAGAGCAGGGTGGACATGCGTTCCAATGCCGTGGCCACGAGCCAGTAGTGGACCCAGGTGCCGCGCCGTTCGGAGTCGATGATCCCGGCCTCGCGCAGCACCTTCAGGTGATGGCTAATGGTGGGCTGGGTCAGGTCGAACGCGGCGGTCAGGTCGCAGACGCATACCTCGCCGCCCTGGTGCGCGCCGATCAGCGACACCAGCCGCAGCCGGACCGGGTCGCCCAGGGCCTTGAACACCTGGGCCAGCCCGGCCGCCGCGGTCTCGCTGAGCGGCTCGCCGATCAGCGGCACAGAGCACGCGTCGACCACGACCCGCAACTCGGCGGCCGGGATGAATGCTGCCGGGCAGCGCTCCGCCTGTATCGACATTCCTCTATCTTGACGGTTATCTATCCAGGCTGGCAAGCTGGAGCCTGCATCGATGTTTATCGATAAGGAAGCCGGAGGGGCGGGCGTGGTGACTGGAGCTGCCAGCGCCGCATGCCCACCTGGCTCATGAAGTCAGTGGCCAGGACGAGGGCCACGGTAACCCGGCCTGCTAAAGGAGAATCCCATGCCCGTGATCA
>Ga0187883_10002823_pt1 | contig 10373 bp, 7 predicted proteins | sample June2016WEW_20_1_2_FD_132966 | JGI IMG/M metagenome (GOLD analysis project Ga0187883, IMG submission 132966) | Peatland microbial communities from SPRUCE experiment site at the Marcell Experimental Forest, Minnesota, USA - June2016WEW_20_10 | ecosystem: Environmental > Terrestrial > Soil >...
GCTTGCCGGGTGGGATCAGCGGTTTGACCAGCTGCCATTCCGCGTCAGTCAGATCACTCGGATAGCGCAATTTGTCACGGTCATAACGCGCGCGGCTTTCGCTCGTCCACATCGGATGACCCCCTCGTCGAATCAGGCCACCTCCCTTGAATCACAGCTGATTCACTTGATTCAAGAACTCTCCGGACGGACACTGAGAAAAATGCGGCCATATTCTCGACTTATGGGGGAAACGAACTATCGGCTATAATTGCAGCTGACCGTGACAATTGATCAAACGCGGATTAAGACAAAATCGTACGAGCAGTCTCGCCGACGAAGGTCAATTTAGCGAACATGATGCACCGGAGATCGTCAGAAGGCCAGATAAACTTCGTCGCGTTTCCCATCGCAGCGATAGGATTGCTTCGGGAGACAGGATGGAGGTGATGCGCCAACAGTCCTTCGCAGAAGCAGAGTCAGTGTTTCGGCAGGCTTTCCTATTGCATAGGCAGGGCAAGTTAACAGAGGCCGAACAGCTTTATCTCACCGTTCTCCAGTTAAATCCAGACTCGGCAAAGGCGCACCATAATTTGGGCACCGCGCTCGTTCAGCTAAACCGCTTGGAAGAGGCAAAAGCGCATTTCGAGAAAGCCATCGCTATAAGACCCGATTCCCTTGAGGCGCGCAATAACCTGGGCAATGTGCTGGCGCGGCTAAACCGCCTGGATCAGTCGATCGTACAGTTCGAAAAAGTTTTGGAGGTCAGCCGGCATAACGCTGAACCGTATTTACGGGCATGCTACAACATCGGCGTGTCGCTCCAGGCGCTCAATAAGCATGAAGAGGCGATTCCGCACTACGCGCGCGCGATCGCCATCAAGCCAGACTACGCCGAGGCGCACAACGGTCTCGGCGATGCGTTGATGAAATGCAAGCGCGTGGAAGAGGCTTTAACGCATTACGAAAGATTGGCTGCAATCAGACCCGACCTGGCAGAGGCGCACAATAATCTTGGCGTGTCGCTACACGCGCTTAACCGTGAGGCTGAGGCGATTACACATTTTACGGAGGCGCTCGCCATAAAGTCCGATTATGCGGATGCGCATGGTAATCTCGGACTCGCGTTGGAATCGATCGGTCGCATTGAAGAGGCGGCGCGAGCCTTCCAGAAGGCGATAGAACATGCGCCGACAATAGCTAGGTTTTACCGTTGGTTATTCCATTCTAAGAAGGCAGTCGCTGACGACCCTCAACTCGCGGCAATGATGGCATTGGCGCAACGCATGGCGTCGTTGCCTCAGCGGGAGCAGATCGAGTTGCATTTTGCATTGGGGAAGGTCTTTACCGATCTGAAGCAATATGACCTGTCTTTCAGGCACCTTCTTGAAGGCAATGCGCTCAAGCGACAGGAAATTGCCTATGATGAGACGGAAACGCTATGTATGTTTGATCGCATTCGGGCGGTGTTCTCTCCGGAACTCATGCTGTCGAAACGGGGGCTCGGCAATCGATCGGCCGAACCGGTTTTCATTCTGGGCATGCCGCGGTCGGGAAGCACACTGATTGAACAGATCCTTGCGAGCCATCCGCGCGTATTTGGTGCCGGCGAGTTGAACGACTTCAGCCGAGCGGTGACCTGGCTTAGCGGCCAACTTGGCGCGAACCTCCAGTTCCTGGAACAGATCACAACGCTCACCGGTGAGGATCTGATTCGGCTAGGCACTCGGTATCTTTGCGGCATCCGGAACCTCGCACCCAATGCGGAGCGCGTGACTGATAAAGCGCCAGCGAATTTCCGTTTTGCCGGCCTGATTCATCTGGCGCTTCCGAATGCACGTATCATTCACACCCGTCGAGATCCTGTCGACACTTGTGTTTCCTGCTTCTCTACTTTGTTTGCCGATCGTCAGTCCTTCGCCTACGATCTCAGTGAGCTCGGTCACTACTATCGAGCCTACGAGCGACTGATGGACCATTGGCGAGCAGTTCTTCCGGAAGGCGTCATGCTCGAGGTGAGTTACGAGGAGCTCGTCGCCGATTTCGAGGGACAGGCGCGACGTATAGTAGCTCACTGCGGCCTTACGTGGGATGAGGCCTGCTTGGACTTCTACAAGACCCAACGTCCGGTCAAGAGCGCCAGCGCCGCTCAGGTCTACCAACCGCTCTATAACACTTCGGTTGGCCGAGGAAGCCGCTATGGCGATTTGTTACAGCCTTTGCTTGATGCGCTGCGCTAGGTGTTCACTCTTCACTCCTACAGAGAGCGGTGAAGCGAGCTTTTGGCGTGAACCGATCTGGCTGCGTCGTCCACAATTTGCTGGTGTGCCGGCAGAGCAGCGCTTTTTTAGATTGGCCGCACAAAGCGAACGAGGATCGCTAAAGCGAAGGCACAGTGATCGAACACAAAAGGGACGTCTCGGGGCTCAGCTCAACGCAAACGTAGTTGCGTTTGACCGTGCGGATGAAGACTTCAGTCATTCCGTTGCTCTGCGGATCCAATTAACCGGCATCGTTCGGTTGGATGTGGAGAGCTGGTTGAAAAAACGAATCTGAACGTTCGCACAGCAAAGCTTAATGCGGGCGCGCTGATGCCACCATATCAAGATGATCGATCCGGCGCTGGAAGGTCTTTTCAAAGGTGTGATCTCTTGCAAACGATAAGGATTGATTAGCTGCTATCGTCAAGTCTCTGGGCTTTAGCGATGCGATCTTAGCAGCGAGAGCCTTAGGATCGTTGACAGGCGTCAACCACCCTACGCCGGAAACCTCTACGAGACCCGCGAAAGCTTCGTTCTCATAACCGATTATCGGCACGCCGCAAGCCATGGTTTCCAGATAAGTGCATGAGGGATCACCCTGGGCATGGCAGCAGACGAATAGATCAGCCTCGTCGGCGACGAAGGGAAGCAGTTCTGTTTTGAAATCCAGCGTGCCCCGAAACGTGACGCAGTCTTCCAGGCCCAATTTGCGGACATCTTGTTGGAGTTGTGGCAGACATTCACCGTCGCCGCAAATCGACATCTTGAACCGAATACCCAATTTTCGAAGATGATCTGCGACGAGTGGTAAGTGGTTGACGCCCTTCATCAACTTGAGGCGGCCAGAAAACACGAGATGGATCGGACGTTCCATCAAATTTGCGCTACGAGCCGAAATTCGTTCTGGCGTCGTCAACATGTCCTCGTTTGCCCGGGTATCAAAAAAAAGCAAAGGCCTGGGCGTTAGCGACTTATACGCGCTGTAGGTCGGCGTGCCGTTGCATTGAACGCCGTCGGCCAATGAGATGGCCCGCCTTAGCGCAACCTCTTGCTGAATTTGACGAAGTGAACGTACTGCGCGACGCAGCAACGACTGTCGCTCCGCCTTCACGATCTGCAAACGTGTCTTGAGGCTGTATTCGGTGACGTACACACACGGAACATTCGCGCGCCGACAAACGGCGTTTACGAAACTGAGCACTTTGCCCCCGCCTGTCATTACGACTGAAGGGCCAGACAGCAATTTGGAGAGTCCACTATCAGAAAAGGGCTTGCAGATAGTTTTAAACGGTCCATGTTCGATACTTATTTCGATATTGTCTAGGTTGTCGCTCTCGATTTCGGACGGCTCGCATAACAGTGTTGTCGGCCCCTTCCATAGCTCTCGATAGAGGGCCATGCCGTCCACAAATTTTCTAGTGAGCAAAACCTTTTCATTCGGGCGCCGCACTGCTTTGAGCGGCGACATGACAATCAAATTTACGTTTTGCACCGTATTGTCCTTCGACCGAAAAAACGGCAACAAAAGACCATAATTTCAGCATGTCCGCAAGAGCGGGATCCTTAGCGCCTTTGCACCTAACTTAACCCGCATTCACCGGATGACGCGCTGATTTTTGGTAACGGACGCGGCGATACAGATATAGTTTTTTCAGTGGCGTATCTTTGATCGCGGGAGTATGTAGTTGCCGATTAACGTTTCGCCTCGTCCGACGATCGGGACGGAGGAGCCTCTGGCACAGAAATGCTGGCCCACGAAATTCCGCTCCCTATCTCCGTAGACACGACTGTTTCGGCCGCTACTGAACCAACCCACGAGCGTACCTCCCCTCCACTTGCTGTTTGCTAGTGAGACGTAGGTACGGAACTGACGTCGGGATAGAAATGCACCCAATCGTAGATCGTTGTTGCATCCTTAGCGGGTGGTCCGCCGCCCCAATTCGGATTACCGGTCCAAGTATTCATCACGATAAAACCATGAGCAGTGGTGTTAAGGCTTGTGTCGACAAAGCGGTAAGCGAACTGGCCATCGACAGTGAAAGATATGCTTCCAGCGGTCCAAAGGAATCCGTACCGATGGAAAGCAAGCGATGGATTGAACGGCAAGTCTAAAATATGTGTTGCGTTGGAGGGATGGATGAAAAGATGAACTTTTCCGCTGTTGTTGGAATTAATCCACGATTCATCGGTTAAGAATTCGATGTCCCATTCACGTGGGCCATAATTTGGCGCTTCTACCCAAAAGAAAGAGGCAACCACTCCCGGTACCGAAGTGACTTTCATGTTTGTCTCGTAATAGCCATAGCTGCAACCTGGCAAAGTCACAGTCTGAATCTCGGAACCGCGCAACTCGTTAGCTTTCACCGTTAAAGATAAAAACCCGCTAGACTGGTCGTTATAGCTAGAAGAAAGCTTTGCGAGTGCGGGATCCAGTATATTACCACCCGATCCCTTCCAAAGACCGTTGATGCGCCAGATGCCGTCTGGAGAAGTCTTTCCGATCCACGGGTTAAACTCCTGATCGATTGTTGCCGAGCCTGTTGAGCCCGGTGTGGCGAGGTCAGCGCGACTGCAGGGGTTCATAGTAGCGAGCTGTCTCAACTCGTTAGCGCGAGAGACGGAGACCACAACGTCAATCGTTGAACTTCCAGGAACCTTGTTGGTGCTACCGGAGACCAAGAGTGAAAAGGAATCTTGTCCCTGAAAATCGCTCCAAGCCTTGTATGTAAAGCCTAGGCCGTGCAGTGTGACTTGACCGTTCTGAGGCGTAGAGACAACCGTCAATGTGTCGACTACCATATCGTTGAAACGGACTCCACGAATGCAACTTTCGCCGCTTCCCAGCTCTAATGACCAGCGTACGGTATCTGATACCAGCCGATAGCTTCCACCGCTCAATACGCACGCGTCTGCGAGAGTTGATAGCATTCCAAGAAAAACGAGGTTCAGGAATATGGCCACTGAATACCGCATGTCCCGGACTCCGTGTCTGATCGGCTGCCACTAACATTTAACCTTGTTCGTGCGGTCATTCGCAAGTCCGGATTCTTCACTGGTTCCGATCGCGACGTACCCGGGTTAATGGACCCACTGGGGATGTTGGCCAAGCTGCCCGACTGACAACACAGTGACCACATGCTCTGGCCGCCACGGCGTGGCCAGAGCGGGAAAAGCTTTTAAAAAGCTGCTGACGCGACGTACTATGTTGCACCGAACTATGTTGCACCGAAACTCGCCGGATGATGGGCGCGTGGGGCTGAGATAGGCCTGCTCTATTGGCTAGGGAGTTGGAAGCGCCTGGCGGGTCGCTTTGCTCATGCTGTCCGCGAGCAAGACCCGCGCAGCGCCGCATTTCGGCCCGAGCTGTATGCAGCCAGAGGATGTGCCGAAATCGGAAGATTGCCTCACGCTCAACGTCTGGCGAGACCAGCGGCTACTTCAGGACTTCAGGCCACACCGGTTCCAGTCATGGTTCGGATTTCTGGCGGGCGCCAGAATACACCGGCTGAAACGGTTGAAATGAATAACAATTAGCCGCGGAGTCGAGGACGAGCGAGCCATGCCAACCGAGCTTCCGATTGCGGACGCCTCTCAGTCATGCATCAAGGCGTAGCGCTGCTCGCATGGAAGCTCTGTGCCCCGGCGGACCGTACACGGCGCGTATTCCTTCCCCCACAATAATGCTTAGCCTAAACATAGCCGTCGATAGCGGGCCATGGTATCGTCGGTGGTAGCGGATTCGATTGGCGGAGAGCAGCGCCGAAAGGCGGGGGTTTTCTTTATACTCTCCGCCAATGTGAACTGCTTTCGCCTGGGGAACATAGGCTACAGAGAATCCGCACTCGCGTACCCTTCGCAGGTACTCGACCTCTTCCATATATAGAAAGAATGACTCATCCCAATCCCCGACGGCATCACGCGCCCGCGCCGCTACCGCGAGAATAGCTCCGGTTGCCCATTCGATCGGACCGCCCTGATCGTAAATCGCTGGATCGCTGATCACTTCTCCCGCACCGATCCGGGCGGCGAACGTTCCTCCTAGAACAGCCTCCGCCCATGCCGTCATCAGGGAAGGTTCCCGCCGCAGTGACCAGAAGGTAGTTCCGTCCTCGGTCAGGATCCGCGGTACCGCAACGCCGACGGACGATTCCGTTAAGCGATCGACAAGCAAATTCGCTGAGCCGGGGAGGAGACGAACGTCGGGATTGAGAATCAGAAGATCCGCATTCGGGCGGACAGTGGCGGCTGCTGCATTGATGGCCGCGGCATAGCCGGTGTTTCGGCCCATCCTGATGATTTTCGGCCGGATTGAGTGAGCGAGCGCAATATCGACGCTACTGTCAATCGAGTTGTTATCGACCACAATCGTTTCGAATTGCTTGATCCCCTCTAACCCAGCCGGCAGAGAATCCAGCAATCCCGGTAGGACCGAGGCGCTGTTGTAGGTCACGATAATAATCGATATCCCGCTATAAGGCTCGGCCCGCGTCACCAGCGAAGCGTCCCGAGTTTGCACCGCCTCCCCAAAAGTCTGTGCTCGGCGATGGGCGTCCATTACTGGCTGCTGTTCTCTAAGTCACAAATCTACGTCGCTTAATCCAGAATATCAACGCTACGCCGAAACTTCAAGCGGTCTTTGTGGTAGAGGCAAACTACGAGTTCTTAAAAAGTGATGGTTACGTCGATGGCGGTTCCACGCAAGCTCTGCAACAACAAGAATACTGGACAATGCTGACCGGCGCGACCGGACGGATCTACGGGAGCGGAGATTTGGCCAATCGCGAAGGGAGGGGAACTCGATTGGGAACGCCGGGGGTGGTTCAGCTCAGTTAGATGAAACGTCTCGTTGCCGAGGGGAGATGGTACGACGCTATCCCAGACCAGACTCATACCGTGGTGACCGGTTACGACCGTCTCGCGGGTTCATACTCTCCCACGGTCGGTCCTAGTCCATTCCGAATTGCGCGATAGAATCTTCGAATAGAGAGGAATCTTTCTACACGCATATAAAAATATCAACAAAATTGACCCGCGCGGTAATATATCGCGACCATACTTTAGCCAGGCAAGGAAGACGCCACTTATTAATCCCACGCAGCTCGCTGAACTGACAAATATCGCTGCGGAGGAAATGCCAAGCAATGTCGCCGTAGCGGCGACTGCCAACATGACCATCACCAGCATTGCAAGTAGGGAAAGCGGCGGAACCGCTGCGTCGAGCGCCAGTGCCAGTAGATTCAGGTCTGCTCGCACAATGGCCAAAAAAAACAAACGCGGAACCATCGTCACGATCGCTTTGATCTGGCCTTGCTCCCAGCGCAGCCGCTGACGTTGGGTGCCCTCCACAGTCAACGGGAAGTCGCTGCTCACGCCGGGGAAGGGGCAGAAGATGGGAGGAATTCCGGCCACGGTCAGGTCAAGGCCGAGTTTCAGGTCCTCCACAATCGACCCGCTGGCCAGATGGGCCGAACTGATCACGTCCCACGGCAAAGCCATGCCGGTCCCCATTAGCTGGCACGGCAAACCGAGTGCCCTGAGCCCGAGTGGGCGTACCCAGTTTTTCACGCGCCAAGCAAATTCAGCGACCTTGACGTTGATTGACGATCCGTTTGGTGCGGTCATAAGATCGAGCGCCTGCACGGGTCTGTGTGTCGCCGCACATGCCGCGGCCAGCCTATCAAATACGCCTTCGGCAACTCTGCAATCAGCATCAATGATGATGACAATTTCAGGGGGGTCCGCGCCGAGATGGCGAAGGCCCCAAGCCAATGCATATCCCTTTCCCTTCCTTTCGGGCTCATTGCGATCGACGACCTCCGCCCCCGCCGCTGCCGCGACCGCGGCAGTATCGTCCGTGCAATTATCTGCCACCACGAGCAGGCGATCGCCTGCTCGTATTTGCACCGTAATGTCCGCAAGAGTCGGCAGAATTCCGGTGCTTTCATTGTGCGCTGGCAACAGCACAGCAACACGTTGGCGCGGTCGGTTACCCGGCGGCACTGGGTAATCCTGCTGCGCCAGCGCAATCGCAGCAACGACCTCTATGAAAAATACCGTGGTTGGGATAGCGAGGAGAAACGCTAACGTCGCTATCAAAAATGAGATAAAAGCCATCGTTTTATCAGTTCACAAGTAGGTGTTCTCTGCGTCACCACTGGCTCCGCGCGTTGAGCGTCAGAGCAGAGATCGAGGAACCCCGCCGCTTTCTCGCGGATCACCCCATCAGCCAAATCGGCGGCACAGTTTCTCGCCCACCGGCCAGCCCGCGAAGAAGAGGTTTGCTTACAGGACTTCCCGGCACGGTCTCATCCTAAACTAAATCAATCTAATACACTCTATTGTAGTGATTTGAAATCAACCTTAATTGTCGTCCGGTGGACGTGTTCTTGCAAATCAACTTATCATTGGGCGTGGTGACACCTTGCGTTAGGAGGACGTATTCGCCTTAGTCGAGGCCACGCGAACTGCTTCGGCGGTTCCGCAAAGAACATGATAAAGCGTACTTGCCGGCATCATCGTGACTACCGGCTGGGCACTCTCATCGACATGATCGATCCATCCGCCGGATATCGGCCGCCCCATGAAAGTATCCATAAGGCGCAACACGCACTGGGCGGCCTTGCTGTCGCAGCCTGGTCGGCCAACTTCGCCCTCGACAATGTTTGCTTTCAGCGCTTCCGTATGCGGCCAGGAACGCCGCGACCCCTTCAACACCACGCCGCTGGAGTCGACTTCGTCAACAATAAATCCTTCCTTGTCCCATCCATACCGGTCAGCGTGATCGTACAGCGCTGTGCAATACGACGCGACACTACGCCCCGACACCTGTTCGAACTGCCGAAGCAGCCAAATCCATTCATAATGATGGCCTGGTTCGCTGATTCGACCGCGTTGACCCGGCAGCGGGACGAGGTCTTCGGTTAAATATTCGCAAAGCCAGCCATGATCGGGTTGGAAGAAACGACTCGAGAAGATCTCCAAAATTTCGGCGCTGCGAGCGAGATATTGAGCATTTCGGGTAGCCTGAAAGAGTGCGATGAATCCTTCGAACAGGTGCATGTGCGGATTTTGTCGGCGGATCAAATCCTGCCGTGGCATCGCATCGAGATAGCCGCCGCAGGGCGATGCAAGCGCCTCGTCGAGAAAAGCGAGGGTCTCGTCTACAATCTTCAGGACTTGATTGTCGCCAGTGAACCGATGGTACCAAGCAAGCCCCAGCAGAACGAACGCATGGGCATAAGTATCACGTACGCTGCTTGCTACGCAGCCGTCCGGCGCAAGCGAGTGGATCCAGCCAGGTTTTCCATCGCGCCGGTAGAAGCCATTAAGCATATAGTGGACGCAATCGCCCGCCAGCCGATGCGATCCCGCATGCCAGCCGAGCACACCTGCATGGCAATAAACATAGAGCTGACGGCTTTGCACCATCAGTCGCTTGGGAACATCGAGGATCGGTTTCCCCTCCAGATCCAGCCGTTCGTGAAATCCTCCGCGCGCGCTGTCGAAGCCGACAGTAGCCCAAAATGGCAGAGCCTCGTTCTTGATCCAGGAGTGCAGTGCTGGCAAAGCCTGTTGCAAAAGCGGAAAATTACTCATTGGTGCTTCATGTCGCGGGATGCGACGCGGCTTGATTCGGTCGTAGGAGGAGTAGACGGTCAAGGAACGTGGCGAGGTTTCCGCCCGGGAACAAATAGCCCGGTATTCCAGCGGCTCGGGCCGCCCCGATATCGCTTTCCTTATCGCCGATCAGGAAGCTCTGATCCTTTCGGATCGTCAGATCTGAGAAAGCCTGTAGAATCATTCCGGGGCCAGGTTTGCGATTGACATGATGGCCACGGTACTTCTCGATGCGAGCTTCGGGATGATGCATACAATAATAGAACGCATCGATGAATGCGCCTCTTATAGCCAATTGATCCTGCATCCACCAATGCAGAGCCACGATCTCATCCTCTTCATAGTACCCATGACCCACGCCGGCTTGGTTGGTCACAACGATAACACGATACCCGAGATCATTCAGACGGCGCACGGCCTCCTGCGCGCCAGCTATCCAGTTGACCTGGTCGGGTCGATGCACATAGCCCTTGTCGATGTTAAGAACGCCATCGCGATCCAGAAAAACCGCTGGCC
>Ga0187883_10002828_pt1 | contig 10367 bp, 13 predicted proteins | sample June2016WEW_20_1_2_FD_132966 | JGI IMG/M metagenome (GOLD analysis project Ga0187883, IMG submission 132966) | Peatland microbial communities from SPRUCE experiment site at the Marcell Experimental Forest, Minnesota, USA - June2016WEW_20_10 | ecosystem: Environmental > Terrestrial > Soil >...
CGTAGCCAGGAGGTGGCGAGCCGTAGCCAGGAGGCGGCCCGTAAGCCGGCGGGCCTCCGTAGGCCGGCGGCGGGCCATACCCCGGTGGCGGATAGCCGGGCGGTGCGTACCCGTCCGGCGGGGGACCCACCGGATAGCCAGGCGGTGGTGCGCTCACCGTTTCCAGCAACCGTCGTCGTACGTCATGGCCTACATCCTGTCGGCGGTCGGGGCATTTCACAATCTTGCCGAGTTTCGCGTCGTGCCCCGCTGGCCTGCACAGTCTCCGAAACGTCGCGACGCGTAGCGTCACAGGCATGGCGGAACTCAAATCCCGGATCCGGGCGGACCTGACCGAGGCGATGAAGGCCCAGGATAAGTTGCGGACTGCGACCCTGCGCATGCTGTTGGCCGCGATCCAGACCGAGGAAGTCTCGGGCAAGCAGGCCCGGGAGCTCTCCGACGACGAAATCCTCAAGGTGCTGGCCAGGGAAGCCAGGAAGCGCGCCGAGTCGGCCGAAATCTACACCCAGAACGGCCGCGGGGAGCTCGCCGCCACCGAGCATGCCGAGGCGCGGGTGATCGACGAATATTTGCCCACTCCGCTGACCGAGGCCGAATTGGCCGACGTCGTCGACACGGCCATCGCCCAGGTCGCCGAGGCCATCGGGGAACGTCCCGGTATCAAACAGATGGGCCAGGTCATGAAGGCCGCGACCGCGATCGCGGCGGGGAAAGCCGACGGGTCGCGGCTATCGACGGCGGTCAAAGAGCGGCTCTAGAAGCCGGCCGTTTGTCACCTGCACGCCGGGGTAACCGGTGGGGTATGACCAGGTTCGGCTATACTCTGATGACTGAGCAGAGTGGACCCAAAGACCTTGTTCGGTATGCGGTTTCGGCCGAGGAGCACGGGTTCGACTTCGAGGTGTGCAGCGACCATTTCTCGCCGTGGCTGACCTCTCAAGGACATGCGCCCAACGCGTGGGCGGTGCTGGGCGCGGTGGCACAGGCCACCGAACAAGTGGATCTGTACACGTATGTCACCTGTCCGACGATGCGGTATCACCCGGCGGTCGTCGCGCAGCAGGCGGCCACCGTGCAGATTCTGTCCGACGGCCGCTTCACCCTCGGATTGGGCAGCGGGGAGAACCTCAACGAACACGTTGTCGGCAAGGGCTGGCCCACCATCCACACTCGCCAAGACATGCTGCGCGAAGCCATCAAGATCATCCGCGAGCTGTTCGGCGGCCGGCTGGTGAACTGGCGGGGCGAGTATTTCCAGGTGGATTCCGCGCGACTGTGGGACGTGCCCGATGTTCCGGTCGGGATCGCCCTGGCGATGGGCGGTCAAAAGGCCATCGAGAAATTCGCCAAACTCGCCGACCATCTGGTCGCGGTTCAGCCCGACACAGGACTGGTCGACGCGTGGCACGGCGCTCGCCAGGCGGCCAACGGCACCGAGGGCGGGCGGGTGATCGGACAGATACCGGTGTGCTGGGACCCTGATCGTGACACCGCGATCGAACGCGCACACGACCAATTCCGGTGGTTCGGCGGCGGCTGGTCGGTCAATGCCGACCTACCCACGCCCGCGGGATTCGCCGGCGCGACCCAGTTCGTGCGTCCCGAAGACGTCGCCGAAAGCATTCCCTGCGGGCCGGACCTGGATGCGATCGTGGACGCTGTGCGCCCCTACTGGGAGGCCGGCTTCACCGATGTCGCGCTGATCCAGATCGGCGGCGAGCAACAAGACCTGTTCCTTTCCGAAGTCGCCGATCCCCTGCTCAAAGCGCTGCGGGAGGCCTCGTCCTAAGCGACACGGCTTGGCGAGAATTTCGCCGTCAGCAGCGCTTTCCTGGAAGGAGAAGATGATGGCAAATGAATTGGACGGCAAGAGAATAGCCTTTTTGGCTGCCGATGGCGTCGAGAAAGTCGAGCTCGAGCAGCCGCATGCGGCGCTGGAACAAGCCGGTGCCCGCACCGAAGTTCTGTCGTTGAAAGCCGGCGAAATCCAGGCGCGCGATCACGATCTCGACCCGGCGGGAACGGTCGCGGTCGATCGCACGGTGGCGGATGCGGCAGTGGCGGAATACGACGGTTTGATATTGCCTGGCGGCACGGTAAACCCGGACAAGCTACGCATGGACAAGTCGGCCGTTTCGTTTGTTCGCGAATTCGTGGAATCCGGAAAGCCGGTCGCCGCGATTTGTCATGGGCCGTGGACACTGGTCGAGGCCGGTGTGGCGGCGGGCCGGACGCTGACCTCGTATTCGAGTATTCGCACCGACCTTCGCAATGCGGGTGCTCACGTCGTCGACGAGGAAGTCGTCGTTGACGGCAACCTGATCACCAGTCGCTCACCCTCGGACTTGCCGGCCTTTTGCTCGACCATCGTCCAGCAATTCGCACGCGCCGGCACGCATTAGCGGTAGTGCTCTCAGTTCCGTTTGAACGGGCGGTTTTTGGGCACTATCCAGGGCACGCCGTGATCGCCACGGCAATCCGTCGAAAGGCCCACCGTTGACGATCACCTACCCCGTTTCCGCTGGTGCCGCGACTGACTACCAGGTGTATCAGCCGCAAGACGACTCGCGGTTGCTCGTCGAGTTAATGCGAGAAAGCGGTTTGCTTCCGGGTCGCCGGGTGCTTGATCTGTGTACCGGAAGCGGGTTCGTTGCGATCGCCGCCGCCGAAATGGGTTGTGCCAGCGTCACTGCCTTCGACATCTGCTCGCATGCCGTGCGGTGCTCCCGCGCCAACGTCGCCGTGGCCGGCGTTAACGTCGACGTCCGTCAAGGTTCGTGGACGGAAGCTTTCGACTGTGCGCCGTTCGAAATAGTCGTGTCCAACCCGCCGTACGTACCCACTCCTGACGAGAGCGACGTCGAGGCGCTCTCATCAGTCGCCGGGCCGTCCTGGGCGTGGAACGCCGGGCCCGACGGCCGGCTGTTGCTGGATCCGCTGTGCGCGTCGGTGTCAAAGCTATTGTGCGACGGCGGGTCCCTGCTGCTGGTCCAGTCGGCCTTCGCCGGCACCCAACGCTCCCTCGACACCTTGCGATCAACCGGGCTGGACGCCGGAATCATTGCCTCTCAGCGCATCCCGTTTGGACCGGTGCTATCCGCGCGAGCCGGGTGGCTCGAGGAAATGGGCCTGCTGCAGCCCGGATGCCTCGAAGAGGAGCTGGTGGTAATTCGGGCGGACAAGCCATGACCGTGACCCGGGTACGCGTGATACCCAAAGGCCCCATCCTCGTATCGGGACCTGTCCGAATCGAGATGCCCGACGGCCGGGTGGTGGAATCCGACCGATTCATGGTGGCCATCTGCAGCTGTGGGCGCAGCAAACAATATCCGCTCTGCGACACCAGTCACCGGCGTTGCCGCGGCACCAAAGCTGTTGGTAGGGAAGCTAATTGAGTGGTGCCCGCAACGAAGGTTGATCCTGCTTCCAGCAGGCCATGACCTGGTCCGCTAAGCGATTTTCGACCAGGGCATGTGCGCGAATCCCGAAAACGACATCGCGGTCCAGCTTCGGTTCGCGGGCGACGAGGTCGCCGACTACATCGAGGCGTACAACCTGTTCGTGTACCGCGTCGGCCTCGACGTGTTCGCCGTAGAACGCGATGCAGGGTTGCGGCGCGTGCATCCGGTACAGAGCCTGAACCATTCGCCGCGAGCCCGGCGGTGAGGTGATCTCCGTCGACGCGAAGTGCCCGATTGCGGCGCCGCGCAGCCAGCGGTGCAAGCCGAACATCGACATCAAATTCACCGCCGCGAGTGCTTCGGCGGGGACGATGTCAAGGTAACCCAGATAGGTCGAATCCAGATCGGCCGCGGCCAGGAGATCGGCGAACAGCTGCTGGTGTAGCCGCGCGGGTTGTCCGGCCCCGTACTCGTCGAATTCGATTGCCACGAATGCGACCTTGGCGCCACCCGTTAACCGCGGAATCGCCCAGGCGTGCGGATCGCCCTCTTTGAGGTGATACAGGGACCGGTGCACGAAGTATTCGCGCATTTGCTGCCAGGTTCCCGAATCGCGCAGGTGGTACGACGGGCCGGTACCGTCAACGGGCTCGATAGAGATCGCTTCCATTTCTCGTGCCGACGTGTGGTCGGGCTCGATGGGACCGACATCACGTCGCACGCCGGCCAAGAACGCTCGCTCGAGTTCGGCGCGCAATCCCAGCAGGTCGGGATTCCACTCCCAGGTCGGATCCACCCCGGCGAAACCGCGATAGTGCAGCTCGTAACACATGCACAAGGCCAGCTGCAGGTCGAGGCCGTAGGGATCCGAATCACGGACGGACGCGTGGACGCGTGCGAGATGGTCGTGTGGTGGAGGCGCGGTCAAGGCACGACGCACAGCCGTCGACAGCGGTCCGTGTGCCTCCGGTAGGCAGGGTTCAACCGTCATCGATGCTCGGGTCACGTCTGTGGAGGTACCACAACCGGGCCGGTGGCAAACGGTGGCTTGCGCACTCGCATGTCAGTGATCGACCGCCTCGGTTGCGCCCGACCATCGGAAGGTGATATCGATCGTCGTTCCGGTTGGACTGCTGTTGATTTCCATCGTCTCGCTAAGGACTCGCATCAGTACCAGGCCTCGTCCGCTGTTACCAGGGTTGAGTTTCGGTATCTTCCACGAACCAGAATCGGTGATCCGCGCTTGAATCTCGCCGTCGTGGACGTTGACCTCGAGCAGCATTGTTCCGACGTTGTGCCCGCGGTAGGCGTGCTCGACACAGTTGGTGCATGCTTCGTTGATCACCAGCACAATGTCGTCAATGAGGGCACGCGGGACGTCAGCGTCGGCCAGCCAGTCGCTGAGCCGATGCCGGATATCGGCTAATTCGTCTGCGGCAGCAGCGCTTTCGAGACGAAGCGGCGCGCGCTGACGCCGGTAGATTACCATTGCGACATCGTCGTCGTATCCGGCGACCGGTGCCAGCTCACGAAGGACGACATCGGCAACGGCATCGAGGGGCAGCTTCATCGTCTCTACTAAACTTGCTGCAGCGCGGGCGATTCCGTCGTCGATCGACTCGTGTTTGCGCTCGACCAAACCGTCGGTGAACAGCATCAGCGTCGATCCGAACGGAAGCAGCCGGCTGGCCTGCGGACGAGGTTGGTCTCGGCGGACCGCGAGTGGCACCGACCGCGCATCGTTGAGCATCGACGTGCCGGACTCGGGGCCGGCGATCATCCCGGGCATATGGCCGGCATTGCTGTAGTGCAACAGCCCGGTTTCGGTGTCCAGTACCGCCAGAAATACAGTGGTGCAATAGGCATTCGGAATAAGCGAAGCGGCCGAGTCGAGTTGTTCGAGCAACAGCGCGGGTTCGGCACCATTGATCAACAGCGCCCGCGCCGAGCTGCGTAGCTGACCCATGATCGCGGCGGCCGGCAGACCGCGACCCACGCAGTCGCCGACGACGATCCCGATTCGCTGATTGCCGATTGGCAGCACGTCATACCAGTCGCCTCCGATCTCCAACGGCGGGACAGCTGGTTCGTAGCGCACCGCGAAGCCGGCCGGAGGTTGTACCGGCGGCAGCATCGCGCGCTGCAAGGTCAGCGACGTTTCCCGGGCGCTCTCGAACTGGCGGACATGTTGCATGGCCAAACTCAGGTGGCCGACCAGCACCGTGACCAACAGCCGATCCTCGGAGCTGATCCAGCGCGGCGACTTCAGCTCCAACCACAACGCGAGGTCTCCGGTGCCGGATAGCACCGCGACCAATCCCTGCGCTTTGCCCGGGTTTTCCGGTCTATCAACGGTTTTGGCGGTCAGCGGAAGCTGGTGACGCGCGTCGGAAAATGTGTTGCGCAACCACGGATCGAGTTCGCGCCAGGTCGATACTTTGGGCTCGCCGGCCACCTCAACGGCGGGCTCGCCGTCGCCGCTTGGCCACGAGACGGCGACCACGCGGCGTACGTCGATTGCCGACCGGCACTCGTCCAGGGTGATCGATAGCAGCTCGGCCACGCTCTTGGCCACCGCCACCGCGGTGGCCAGTCGCAGCACAGCGGATTCCCGTGCGGCGAAAGCTCGTTCGGCGGTGATGTCCCGGATCGTCCCTACGTAGACAGCTCGGTCGCTGCCGGTTTCTCTGACCGCATTGATGGTCACCGTCACCCAGGCGAGGTGGCCTTCTCGATGCCGAATCGGTGTCTCGTATTCGGCGCTGCCGCCGTGGCGGACTCGGGATTGTTGTTGCTGCGCGGTCTTTTTGTCGACCAACCACGGGTGCGGCCACTGGTACGGCAAGCCTTCTTCCGGATAGCCCAGGATGTCGATGAACGCCTTGTTCATCTCGATCACCGAGCCCTGGTTATCGGCGACGAAGAATCCTTCTTGCAGCGAATTCACCAGGGCGGTACGGAATTTGTCTCGATCGGCGAGGCCTTCGGCACGCGCTCGTTGTTCCGCGTAGCGTCTGGTGCCGTCGAGAAATCCCCGGGTCGCGACGTCGAGGGGGGCCAGCGTCTGCAGGAGAAATTCCAGGGCGACCGGCGCTTCGACGCGGACGTCTTTGGACAGTTCCAGGATCAACCGGACGTGCTGCTCGACGATGTCGAGCACGCTGACTTGTTCCTGCAACGCCCGCCGCCCGAGCTCATGGGCGACCGCCAGGCCGTCCTCATCGCGGGTGTTCAGGTAGGTCCGCAGCGCCGCGACGTAGTGCGCGCGAAAATCTTCCGTGCTGGTCATTTCGAGGCCCCCCGGTGACGTGCGGCGAGCACCATGGCGTCGTCGGACTCTTTCGCATGTTTAGCCAGCATTACCTCGGCTATCGCCGTTGCGGGATTGGCGAAGTCGATGCTGTAGAGGTGATCCTCATCGATCCCGTCCGTGGCGATAACGATCAAATCGCCGGCGCGAAGCGAAACCACTTGCGCCGGTCTGATTTCGGGTATCCGGTAGCCGACGATGCCAGCGGCCAGCCGCGCGCTGGATCGGATGTGAACACCCGTCGCATCCTTGGCAACCAGGTTTGCGGTGACATTTCCGACCCCGGTCCAGGTCAGCGTGCGGCTCGCGAAATCCACTCGTGCCAGGGTCATCGCGGCGCCCCTGGTTCCGGCCAGCACGCGATGGCAGAGCTGCACCAGCACTTCGACCCGCTCACCCGGGTTCCGCTGCAGTGCCTCAACGGCGCGCATCGCGGCAGCCGCGGCGGCCGGCCCGTGGCCGAGACCGTCGATCACCCCGAACAGCGCAGAGTCAGCATCGATGCCCACCGTGATTGGCTGGTCACCGGAGGCCTGCTCGCCCGGTAGTGGACGACCCGCGGTCGCCCACTCCATCGGGCCCAGCCGGCCATTCTCACCCACGGTCACGCACGGGCCGGAACCCATTTCCACATTTCGATAACCGTTCCGTGGCCGAGCGAGGATTCCACGATCAAGCGGTCCATCAGTCGGCGCGCGCCTGGCAGGCCCATACCTAGGCCACGACCGGTCGAGTAGCCGTCTTCCATCGCTCGTTCGATGTCGGCGATGCCCGGGCCGTCGTCTTCGGCACGAACCACCAAAGCCTTGCGGCCTTCGCGCTCGGCCACCGCGACCTGGACCGCGCCCCGGCCTGCGTAACTGGTGATGTTTCGTGCGATCTCGGAGATCGCGGTGGCGATCATGGTGACGTCCGTCAGCGAGAATCCGAGGTCCAGGGCTAGGTGATGACCGGCTTTGCGGGCTTCGACGATGTCGTCGGGATTTCTGATGTCGACGACAATGTCACACGCCACCGTCGCGCCCGATCGTTGATTTCCCCAGTCCGCGTTTGCGATTCAGTACGGCAAGGCCTTCTTCGAGATCCAGCGCGGTGTTCATGTCGTCGAACGCCAAACCCAGCTGAACCATCGCAAAGGCGACCTCGGGCTGCAAACCGACGATCACGGTGTCCGCTCCGCGCAACCGCGTCATGTGCGCAATGGTCCGCAGCGACCGCGCCGCGAACGAATCCATTACGTCGATCGCGGTGACGTCGACGATGATGCCCTGTGCCCGGAACCGGCTGACCTGTTCCATGAGGTCGTAGCGCAGCCGTTCGGTGTCGGAATCAGACAGCGCGGCCTGCACCGTGGCAATAAGAATCGAGCCTTGTTTCAGAATGGGTACTGGCATGCGGTGCCTGTGCTAACCGTGCTCACCCGGTCTGCTCGCCGGTCCGCGTGACCTCGTAGCCCAGCAGGCGCTCGGCTTCCTCGATGCCACCTTGCAGGTCACCGACGGCGTTCATCTTGGACAGGTCCAGCCCGATAGTCACCAGGGTCAGGGCGATTTCCGAGGACAGGCCGGTGATGATCACGCTCGCGCCCATCAACCCGGACGCGTCGACCGTCTGTACCAGGTGGTTGGCCACGGTGGAGTCGATGGTCGGCACACCGGTGATGTCGATGACCACCACTTTCGCGCGGTTGGCGCGGATGGCCCGCAGCAGTTGTTCGGTGACCTGGCGGGCCCGCTGGCTGTCCAACACGCCGATGATCGGCAAAATCAGCAGCTGTTCACGCACCTGCAGCACCGGCGTCGACAGCTCGCGGATCGCCTCCTGCTGTTGGCGGATGATGCGCTCGCGTTCCTGTACGAAGCTGACGCCCACGGTGTTGGCGATGCGGTTGGCCGCTGGCTCGTAGGCGTCCAAAACCCGGTTGAGCATCTCGAAGTCGGTCTGGTACTTCTCGAACAAGGAGCGCGCGAGCACGTCGCGCAGCAGCAGCACGATGCCGAGCACCTCGTCTGTCTCGACGCCTCGCGGGATGATGCGTTCCGACAGGTCTCGTGCGTAAGCCTGCAGGGCCTCGACGCTACCGGTCTCGAGCACCTCGACGTAGTTGTCGTAGACGGCGGTTGCTTCGGAGAACAGCTCCTCCGGCGTCATCGCCGTCAGCAGTTCAGCTTCGGTGATTCTGCGAGCCCACTCCTCGCGCAACACGGTCCGATTCCGCCGCAAATGTTGGACCAGCTGTGGCAGCAGACCTTCGCTGGAAACAGTGGCGGTCTGCCCGGTGCTGCCGAAATCCGACGGCGAATCTGACATCTGGCCTCCCGAGTGCCGCGTTGCAGTGCGCACGTTCTATGGGGAGACTAGCGTGGTTTGTCGCGGGGCAGGTGTTGAGGTCTTCTTCTTCTCGCAGTTCGCAAGGCAGGTTACGCTTGCACCACACTGAAGGCCCGGACGAAGGATCGCCATTGTCAGCTCCTGATTCGATTACCACGTTGGTTGCGGACCACGATGGGGTGTCCGTGGTCAGTGTCAGCGGTGAAATCGACTTGGTCACCGCTCCCGCCCTCGAGCAAGCCATCAGTGGGGTGGTTGCTGGGGGGCCGACGGCGCTGGTCATCGATCTTTCTGCGGTGGAGTTCCTCGGCTCGGTAGGGCTGAAAATCCTCGCGGCGACCTACGAGAAACTCGGTGGGAACAGCGAGTTCGGTGTAGTGGCACGCGGACCGGCGACCAGACGCCCGATTCACCTGACCGGTCTGGACAAGACGTTCCCGTTGTACCCGACGCTGGACGACGCGCTGACCGGGGTCAAGGACGGCAAGCTCAACCGCTAGCGCCCCTGCGCGCCGGTCCTTCCGGTTTAGGTCAGTGCGCGAAAAGCTTCGACCGGTGGGATTACCCCGTCAAAGGTCCGCCTCGGCTCGGTGCGATGATCACGGCCATGGATGTCGACCATCCGGAAGACGATCAGCACTGGGATCGCAAAGAGCGTGGCGAAACCGAAATCGAACGGCTGGACCGTAACTGGAACAGCCTGTTGCAGGAGCTGCGCGTGGTGCAGACCGGGGTGCAGCTGCTCACCGGGTTTCTGCTGACACTGCCGTTTCAGCAACGTTTCGACGTCCTGAGCCACTCCATGCGGATGGTGTACCTGGCGACGGTGGGATGCTCGGTGGCCGCGACGGTACTGCTCATCGCGCCGGTGGCCATGCACCGAATGCTGTTCAGGCGGCATTTGCTGCAGGTGGTGGTGTCCGCTGCGCATCGATGCGCTTTTGCCGGCCTCGCGTTGCTCGGCTTCGCGATGAGCGGCATGACGATCATCATTTTCGCGGCGGTGTCCGGGCGTCACGCCGGTTTCGCCGCGGGGGCGTGTGCGCTGCTGCTGTTCACGGTGTTCTGGCTGATCCTGCCGCTGAAGCTGCGCGGCAGCCGGGTCGAGTGAGCCGCGAAACCAGTCAGCGGGCGGATGCCAGCGCCGCGATGCGGGTGGAATCCAGGTGATCGAGCAGGTCCTGCGGATCGGAGAAGATCGGCGTCGCACCCGCTGCCTGCAGCTCCCCCTCGGAGATCCCGCCGCTCAGGAGTCCGATGCACGGCAACCCCGCGGCAGCGGCGGCGTGCGCGTCCCACACGGCGTCGCCCACAAACACGGC
>Ga0187883_10002837_pt1 | contig 10345 bp, 9 predicted proteins | sample June2016WEW_20_1_2_FD_132966 | JGI IMG/M metagenome (GOLD analysis project Ga0187883, IMG submission 132966) | Peatland microbial communities from SPRUCE experiment site at the Marcell Experimental Forest, Minnesota, USA - June2016WEW_20_10 | ecosystem: Environmental > Terrestrial > Soil >...
AGCCTGTACAAAACACGCAGCGTAGCCGCCCTTGGGGACCTCGATGCGAACGGTGGCTCCCAGACCGCCATTTTCGTAGTGCTCCTTCAGCTTGGCGCGAAGGCGGCGGGCGGTCATCCTTACGACGGGGTCTAATTTCGGATCAAACGAGGCATCGCGGTCAAATACCTCCACGCCCAACCGGTATTCCTTCAGCCCATCGCCCTCGCCCGCCAGGGTGTGCTCTACGATATAGCGCAAAAAACGCTTCAGATGATCGGAGTCACGAAGTGAAGGGCTGGTAAGTAGCCGTTCGAGTTCGCAACGCACAACCGCACCGAGCACGTCGGGATCCGCCGCCTGGGGGAGAGACACGGCTGGCGAATTCGTGGAGGGCAGCCTCATTCAAGTACTCCACACTCGTTGACTTTCTGAGGGGAGAGAGCTTCCACGCTAGTTTACCCCAAGTTTACCCCAGAATACTTCCCGGGAAAGGAGTGGAAAGGCAAAATCGCCGAGCCGGGAGTTTGTTTCCAAACATGCAGAACGTGCAGTTTGACTGGAGATAGGCCCTATGTCAGGCGTTTCGCGTTCTCGTAGTAGATGATTACGAACCGTTTCGGCGATTCGTCTATTCGACGCTGCGAGCAAGAGCGATCAAATAATCTTTCTGGGGGAGCGGTGCAGCGAACGTTCCATGACCCACACGAGCCTTGCGGCGCTCTCGTTTTGGTCGTTTTGTTGTGAGGTCGTCTGAGTAACGGAGAATGCGAAGGGCTGGTTACGCTTATGTCCCTGCAACTGTGCTTTTAAGAACAACATAACAATGCTTTAGCGCAACGAACGAACTATTTCCGTTAAGCAATCCTTTATGTTTTGGATTCGGCAACCTTTCGGTGACTTCGGGGTTCAGATTAGACGAGACTGCATGGCTACATCATCACTCCGGGTTCTCGTGGTCGACGATTTTGAACCGTTTCGACGGGTTGTCGCGTCGATACTTCAGAAACAGCCGGAACTGCAGATCATCTGCGAAGTCTCGGACGGCCTCGAAGCGGTTCAGAGGGCGGAAAAATTGCAACCAGACTTGATCCTGCTGGACATCGGCCTTCCCAACCTAAATGGAATAGAAGCTGCGAGTCGCATACGCCAAGTCGCTCCGGGTGCGAAAATAATCTTCCTAACTCAAAATAGCGATAAAGAGATCGTAGCCGCGGCTTTGAGCACTGGGGCGCACGGATACGTCCTGAAAAAAGATGCTGCGAGAGAACTCCTCGCTGGTCTGGCAGGGGTTCTCGGCGGTAACGATTTTGTCAGTAGTGGAATCGAACGGGGCGACTCTGGCGAAACTGAGGACACGTAAATCTCCTGCATCTCAGCTGAATACGCGCGATCTCCGTTGCAAGCTAAGCCGAAGTTTCTCGGCTTTCGCGAGTTCTCGCCGTCCAGTTTCAGGAATTGTAAATTCCGTGAAGCCACAATCCAGACAGACCGCGACTTTCAGAAACAAAAAGACATGAGGCGTGCTTAGACCGGGTAGATGGACGGCGATCTCGGTGGAAAACCCACCCTGGTTTTCGGAGCTGCAACTTTTGACCTACCACTCTCAGTACGGTGCTACATTCGTTGGAACGTGTGCTACGCTAGTCGGTGCCTCTACGACCTCAGAAGGTGCTTCATGGGGGACCTTAGCCGTATCGGAGTTTCGATCGATTCAGAGCTACTGCATCGCTTTGATTCCTTCATCGCGGACCAGGGATACGATAACCGCTCGGAGGCATTTCGCGATTTGATTCGCGACCGACTGGTCGGCTCCGCGGTTGTTCCTGGAAGTGCGCTTGTGGTGGGGACGGTAACCCTCATCTATGATCACCACACTCGCCTGCTGCCCGAGAAGCTTACCGATATCCAGCACGAAAATCACGAAGTAATCATTTCCACGCTGCATGCGCATCTCGATCACGAGAACTGTCTGGAGGTGGTGGTTCTTCGCGGCAAATCGAGGGATGTCCAAAAGTTAGCGGACCGCCTCATCAGCACAAAAGGCGTGCAGCACGGGCGGCTCGTCATGAGTTCTCCCGAGACCGTCTCGCACCATACCCACCCACATCGTTGAGGCAACCACCGGCAATTTTCTTCGCAGGAAGTAGGGAAAGTCCCACGATGAGCGATTTTGTTCGCTCGGTGCCAGTTGGGTGTCCCTGCAACAACTGACAGGTTGCAGCTCTCATAAACAAGGTAAAGTATTTCGTTCATGGTGTAGCACGATTATGACATTCGTGTCACGCCGTCGAGTAGCACTAACGAGGAGAACATGATATGCGAAAGATTTCTGCGAGCCGGACCGCCGAGAGATTCGGTGTCGCTGCCGCCAGAACTCTAGGGCTGTTCTTGATGCTTATACTCTCGTCCTTGCTTCCGACGATCGCGCAAGAGAAGACGCCGGTCGCCACGGGTGATAAGGCGTATCCGCCTCAGCTATCAGGAACTGTCGTTGACACGTCTGGCGCGGTAATTGCTGGGGCTACCGTGCAGGTTCGCGGCGCGAACGGTACTGTGCAAAAAACGATACAGTTCGGCACGAACGGCTCCTTTATTATTTCTGGACTCGCGGCAGGTGATTATCGACTCGTGGTATCTGCTCCCGGTTTTGAAACCAAAGAAGTCCCCGTCACCATAGGGACCACTGAGGCGCCGGCCCCGCTGCGTATCTCTCTGGTAGTGGGCTCCCTGAGCAGCACCATAAACGTACAAGGCCGGGAGGATGACCTCGTCGGAATTGCCGCGTCCGCCACCCAGGGAACGGTGGGCCAAACGGAAATCCAGGATCGTCCGATTCTTCGTTCCGGAGAAATTTTGGAGGCGGTTCCCGGTGTCATCATCACTCAACACGCCGGCGGCGGCAAGGCCAACCAATATTTTCTTCGCGGCTTCAATCTCGACCACGGTACAGATATCGCCATTTTCATTGACGATATGCCGCTGAACCTGCCGTCGCACGCGCATGGCGAGGGCTACTCGGACATGAACACCGTGATGCCGGAGTTTGTGCAGCGGGTGAATTTCGAGAAAGGTCCGTATTATGCTGATGTCGGCAACTTTAGCTCGGCTGCATCGGCCCATGTGGAATATTTCAAGACGCTGCCCCAGAACTTCTTCCAGGTGGAAGGCGGCGAAGATGGCTATGGGCGGGCCGTTTTCGGCGTATCGCAAGAGCTCGGCAAGGGCAGTTTACTGTATGGCGGAGAAGCGTATCACGATAACGGCCCATGGACGACGCATGAGGATAATTTCTACAAATACAATGGCCTTGTAACCTACAGCCAGGGCGGAGACGACAACGCTTTGAGCATCACATCTCGCGCTTACCGTGGAACATGGCACTCGAGCGATCAAATCCCCGTTGATGCCATACCCCTGGTTGGTTTTTTTGGCGCACTGAACCCGACTGACGGTGGCGAGTCACAGCGTTATAGTTTGCAGTCGGAATGGCGTCGCAGCAGCGCAAACTCCGAGACGAAAATCACGGCCTACGGATTTTATTACGACCTCAATCTATTTTCTGATTTTACTTACTTTCTGGATGACCCCATTAAGGGCGATCAGTTCGAACAGCAGGACAGGCGTTGGGTGGCGGGGTTTGACGCACACCACACGATTTTCAGCCAATGGTTTGGCCGCAAGGTGGTAACTATGTTCGGCCTGCAGCTCCGCAACGATTGGGCCCACAACGGCCTTTACCGGACGGAAGATCGTCTGCGCACGGACAAGAATGATGTCAACGCCTGCAATGACGAACCCATCCCCGAGTGCGTTACCAATCCGAATCTGACAGCAATCTTGCCCGCGGACACGGATTTGAATAGATTTACGGACACGCTGGGAAGCGCCTACCTGGAAGCTAAAATCCAGTGGGCGAGCAAATTCAGATCGGCCGTGGCCCTGCGCGGCGACGACGCAAAATATGTCGTCACCAGCTTGACTCCCACTTATGTCTCCCCCATCTTTGGTCCGGTCAACTTTGCGGAGCTCAATTCCGGGTCGGCCACCAAGTTCCTGCCCAGCCCCAAAGCAAGTTTGATTTTCGGCCCGTGGGCCAATACCGAGTTCTATGCCCAGGGCGGATTCAGTTTCCACAGCAACGACGCGCGTGGCGCAACGCAAAAGGAGGAACCGATTTCGCCGGACTATCCTTTCCCCACGTCCTGCACCCCAATTTCTCCCCTGGTCCAAACCAAAGGCGGGGAAATCGGCGCCCGGACTTCGGCCGTCCCACATCTGCAAAGCACCCTTTCGCTCTGGTATCTCCACAGTAATTCCGAACTGCAGCAGGATGGCGATACCGGAGGCACGATTGCTTCAGAACAGTCGAGCAACCGCTATGGCATCGAATTCGCGAACTACTACACGCCCCTGGAACATTGGGCTTTTGATTTTGATTTTGCGGATTCCCGCGCCCAATTTACCCAAGTAGATCCAGCTGATGCGGCTTACACCAACGTGGGTGGTGGCCAGTATCCTGTGCAAGGCCCGGGTGGCAAGGTCGTGCCCGAATCGGTTAGGGTAGTGATTTCCTCGGGCGTCACACTGCACGATTACAAAGGCTTTTCGTCGAGTTTACGCCTGCGCTACTTTGGCCCGCGCGATTTGACGTCCGACGGAATTTATCGCTCAAACTTAACGGCGCTGCTCAATGCACAGGTCGGTTATAAAATTAATAAGACATGGCGCGTTTCCGTCGAATTTTTGAATTTGCTGAACCGCCGCGATAGCGACATTGACTACGCCTATATCTCCCGAATAACGCCAACAGCCGCGCCGGCATTCACAGACGTTTTCCACCCCACCGAACCGTTTGAGGCGCGATTCAGGTTACATTACACTTTCGGTAAGTAAAGAAATTTCGACTAATTGATTCACTGTTCAGCCTGTGCCGAAGGCCGGGGATTGAACATCCCTGGCCATTTTTGCTTGTCTCCTCTACCCGGAGAGATGGGGATTTCGCGCCAACGATCCCGTCACAATCCGATCCTGACGGTCCGGCTGTAACTTTTGACAGTTCTAGCATTGCTATGAACAACTTAGACTGAGCTCTGCATCGCACTGGAGGCAATCAAAGTTAGGCGAGAGGCTTGCGGTTCTTTCTGAAGGAAGGATTTGATGAGGAAACAAGTCATACACACAATCCTGCTCGCCGGAGTGCTGTGCGCACCTGCATTTGCGCAAAGAGTGGAAATCTTCGGAGGAGCCCACAGTGAAGTTCGATGGAGCGCTGACCTGGGCCGCAATGAAAGGCACTGAAGTTCTTCCCCGGAGGCACCGATATAGTCGCACCCGGCAGCACTATCTGCCGCAACGAGCAATACGATGCGTTGCCTTTGGTTTCCCATTTTCGCGTTAGCGTTGTTAGCCAACTCCTCGGCTGAGCTAACTGCCCCCAAGCCCACGTTACACAACCTTACACAGGTCAAGACAGAGCGAGTTGCGATTGGCTCCGTCGCTGATATCTCTCCCCAATACGAGAATGGCAAGCCTATAACCGTCGTTCACATCCTGGAATTCAGAACAGATGTGTTTCCAACAGAACCCAGGCTTTTGCAGGTACGGCTCTGTGGATACCTAAGCGAAAGGCTTGAGCCGGCTGTACATACCAACATCACCCTGATCTATGACCTTGCAAGTCAGAGCAGGCTAACTGGCTGCCTGCGTCTGCTGAGCGCCGAGCCATTGCAGGACCGTAGCAAATGGCAAACGGTCACCTTCACCCCAAACACAGTAAAGCGGGGTGTCGAACTTGAAAAGTCGATTCAGGCTATTCTCGACGGCGCTTCTGCGCACTAGTGTGTAATCGGCCTCCGCTAAGATTCGAAGACCACCAGAGCTCCCGCGATTCTCCTGCCTGGAAGCCCGGAGGGCTTGGTCTCAACCACATGCACTGGTTCTTCTTTAACTTGCGTTTGGTTACATTATTGAAGTTGCGCCTGGGACGTGGTCGAGTCGGTACCACCCCGGCTCGAAGCGTGGGATGTTGCGCCCTCGGAGACTCGCGCTGGTACGTCCGACTCGCCGATGAAATCATGGCCAGAAAACCTCCTACCGACAAACCGCTCGCCCCGAAGAACGGTGTTCACACCCTTCAGTAGATCGCCTCCGGCATCAGTCTTGACGACGTAGCCACGTGCGCCGGTGCCAAGGGCTTCCCGCACCACATCGACAGAAGATTCTTGGCTCATGAAGAGTATTTTGGATTCTGGGGAGAGTTTGCGGATTCGACGAGCGGCTTCGATTCCACTCAGCGTTGGAAGCCCGATGTCGAGCACAATCACGTCCGGTTGCAGTTCTTCAGCTTTCTGAACCGCTTGTAGTCCGTCTGAGACCTCGCCGACGATCCGCAATTCTGGTCTTTTCCCCAGTGTCGAAAAGATGAATCGCCGAAACGGCTCATGATCATCAACCACAAGAACCCGGCTTGATGATATTTCCACGGCAGCCTCCTTGAACAAGGTCACGAACCCGACTCTGAGAGTCTCGTTGCTGGTATTCAGAATCTCACGCTCCGCAATTCAGGTCGTTGCGCACGCGCATGGATAGACATCAACAATTCTGGCTGGAGGACTGATGTAAAGAAGTGATTTAATACTACACTTTGCTTGTCGTTTGATATCGCGATATTTCAACAGTCATCGGCGGTGCCTGTGGAAAAGTTGGAGGGCTTGCTTCCCCGGGACAATGCGCCTTGGCCGCGTACCGCCAAACTTCCATCTCGCTAACCTCGGATAAATCAAGGTGGGCCCCAATAATTCTGCTAGTTCCCTAACCGGCGATTTCTCCTCTAGTATTGCTTTCGATGCACAGAAGAGGGCAGATTCATGCTGAAAAGCAAAGCTTACGAAGAATACGCCAAGTGGTGGGATTATTGGATGTCCAAGATCCCACAGAGTCCCCCCATTGCGGTCCAGCGTTCACCAGCTAAGAAAGACAGCAATGTACAGTTCAGTGAGCGACGAGCCCGCCTACTCCGGCAGACAAAAGGAACTACACTAGATCGGAATTTGACGGACCCCGACCGCGTTTCTGTCCCTGACTAGCTAGATTGTCACCGCAGTAGCGCGTTTCCCGACGGGGAAGCTATGCAAAGACCATGGGTTCGTTCGCTCGTGCTTGTATCCACTACGCTCATCTTCTTCATTTGCGCAGCGGCGATGGCTGCTACAGGACCTCAGACCGCGTGGAACGTATTCACGCTGCCCAATCCTCAGATCACGCCGAACTGGCGGACCTATGCACCACCAGCCTGCCATTCCGATCCTGATGCTTGTGCGACAGACGAGCGTTTCTGGTCGAAGTGGGACTTCAGCAATTTCCAAACGGCAATCGACTCCTCGTTTGCCGCGGTTCAGTCTATGGGCAAGTATCAAGGAGTCATGTTGATTCTGCCTTTGAGCGACACCGTTGCCTACTGGAACAATATCCAGCTTATGTATGAGTCGGCTGTCAGCCACACAGTCCAATTGCAGGTGGGCGTGTTCCCCAAATGGGAGTACGGCCCGGAATATTGCTATTTGTACAATACCGGTGCTCCGTCCGGTTGCCAACTCGTGACGGGCACGACTAAGGCGGTGGCATATCAGAAGCTCTTGAGGCTGACGAAGTTCGTACAGACACTGAGTGGCTCTTGTACCGCCGGCTCCTACAGTCGCCAAGTCGCGGTCTGGTATGGCTGGAGCGGTTTTTCTCCAGGCTACAGCGCTCTGAAGAACTTCTGGCAGTCTTTGTCCACGAAGGACTCCGTGAGCGGATGTAACCTGCAGGCTGCCTATATCACTTGGCTGGATACGGGTTATTCAGGGACGCCGGAAGTACAACAACTGCAGAACTACGTCGTGACACAGCTCAAACTTGCCTACTGGGTCAACACGGAACTGTATGCCCCGGCACAGCTTCAACAGTACGACACGACCTACACTCCGTATCAAACCATCATTACTGGGTATTGGGGCGCGAGCGACATTGCGAGCTGGGCGCAAGGTATGTGCACGAACTGGAACACTGGATTGCAGCCCGCTCGACTTGGCGTCTGGACGTTCTACGACCCTGACCTGCCGAACTCGGAGTCGTATCGTTCGTACATCAACGGCTCCATGGCGATAATCGGCTCGATTTGTACGTATTAAGATTGAGCGAGCGAGCCGCGACTTCCTAACGATTAGGTTCTGGAGCGCGGCTAAGTATGAGTCCCCAAACCCGGGCGATGGGAATTTTTTCACAGAGAAGGCGTCTTCTTCGTCTTCCACAGACATCTTTGGGGGCGTACGCTTTTTGAAAGCTCGCTAGGGGGCTCCCCGGCGGCCCCCTTTTCCTTTGCACAACCGGGCCGCCTATTGCTCTGCCACCTTCCTGTGGTTGTCCCCAATCACGTGCGTATAGCCCATGGTTGTGAGTTGCTTCGGCGTGCCCCAACCGATACTGCCACACATCGGTGTGTGCAGGTGATCGAGCAGGCATGCGTTCCCATATCGGAACGCATGCGCGGCGTCATCCAAGCCGAGCTTCTTCAAGATAGGTTGCAACTGCCTGGATGAAGTTGTCGGGTTGCAGGCGACGACCTTCCCTACTCCGAGCGAACTGTAAATTTTCGCAGTTTTGTCCATGAGTTCCTTAGTCTACGTTGCAATTGTTCCCAGTAACGCTGCAGGGCGCCAGCAATCCTATCCAAGAGCACGGGCAGTCTAGAGTTTCGCCACCTAGCGTTAGGTGGTGCTGGTGCTAGCGAAAACGGGAGCTGTTGCTATGAACAGACAGTCTTTGGTTTACGGGTATGTCTTCCTGACGGCGATGTTACTTAACGCTCAGGACACACCCCCGGTGTCCCCTGAGAATCTGGGGAAAACGGTTGCGAATCAATCGGTGACGTTCGTCGAACTTCTACGACAGGCTGAAGCTGGCAACAGATACGCGCAATACAGCGTTGCTAATGCCTACGCTGCTGGCAGTGGTGTGCCCAAGGACGATGCGGAGGCGGTAAGTTGGGGGCTACAAGCGGCGCGGAAAGGGCTCGCGGAAGCGCAGAATCTCATGGGGTATCTGTACGAGCACGGAAGTGGAGTGCCACAGGATTACGGGGAGGCGTTGCGATGGTTTAGCAGTGCGGCGGAGCAGAAACTGCCAGCAGCACAGTACAACCTCGCTCATATGTATGAACACGGTGAGGGCGTGCCACGTGACTACGCTCGGGCGGCAGATTTATACGGCGAAGCTGCCGGCCAAGGTCTGGCCGAAGCTCGAAACAACTTAGGGGCGGCATACGAGCATGGCACTGGTGTCCCGAAAAATGCGACTAAAGCCTTTAACCTTTATCGCCTCGCCGCAGAGCAAGGAATCCCCGCCGCGCAGCAGAACCTGGGAGTGATGTATTTTGAAGGCGAGGGCACGGTACGGAATTATCCTGAGGCGTTGAAATGGTTCAGCCAGGCGGCAAACCAAGGACTCATTGAGGCTTATCACAGCTTGGGACGTATGTATGAGGACGGAAAGGGTGTCCACCGAGATCTCGTGAAGGCGGCGGGATTGTATCGTAAAGCGGCGGAGCATGGCCTTGTGCCCGCACAACTCGAATTGGCCTATCTGTACTTGAGTGGGAAACGCGTGCATCAGGACTATTTCGAGGCCGCAACGTGGTTCCGGCTTGCGGCTGAACAGGGAAATCCAATCGGAGAGAATGGTATCGGCTTTATGTACTTTCGTGGCGAAGGCATTAGCCGCGATTATCGACAAGCAGCCGACTGGTTCCAGAAAGCGGCAGAGCAGAACGATGCGATGGGGCAGGGTAATCTGGGATTTCTTTACCAGAATGGTTTGGGTGTTCCGCTGAATTACAGCGAGGCCTATGAGTGGTTCACGTTAGCTGCAAACAACGGCAATGCTGTCGCCGCGCGTGCCCTGCGGGCACTCATGCAAATCATGACAATGGCCCAGGTGCGCGACGGCCAGGCCAGAATCGTGGATTGGGCGTCCCACCACAACAATCTAGAACTTGCGGCCGAAAAAGCGGAGGCGAAAAAACTGGATAGCTACGCGACTGCCGCACCGCCTTAGCCCAGCGAATGAACAACCACGCGTCTAGCAGAACGAAGCGATAATCACCACGATTGCCAGCGCAAGGCAAAGATGTGCCCTGATTGCACGTTTGCCCATTCCCGTTGTCCCCTGTAATTCTTGACAGTTTCCAATATACCGAACAGCTTCTAGTATAATGTCCCAGTGATAACGAAAGCATGTTTCGACCGTCTATGAGACATGACGGATAATCGAAACTTGCTCATCATTACTCCAGAAGAGAAACAGGATTTGGAACGTTGGGCCCAAT
>Ga0187883_10002838_pt1 | contig 10344 bp, 7 predicted proteins | sample June2016WEW_20_1_2_FD_132966 | JGI IMG/M metagenome (GOLD analysis project Ga0187883, IMG submission 132966) | Peatland microbial communities from SPRUCE experiment site at the Marcell Experimental Forest, Minnesota, USA - June2016WEW_20_10 | ecosystem: Environmental > Terrestrial > Soil >...
ATTCAAAACGCCACGATTCTCACCGTCACACACGGAAATATCGAACACGGCTCGATCCTCATCCGTGACGGCAAAATCGCAGCGGTAGGTTCGGACCTGAAAGCTCCCGACGGCGCGACGATGATTGACGCGACCGGCCAGTTCGTAATGCCCGGCATCATTGATTGCCACTCGCACATCGCCATAGACGGCAGCGTCAACGAAGCCGGCCCCGCGGTCTCTTCGATGGCGAATATCGCGGACGTCCTGAATCCTGATGACATTGACATTTATCGCGACCTCGCCGGCGGCGTCACCAGCGCAAACATTCTGCACGGCAGCGCCAATCCCATCGGCGGCCAGACGGTCGTCATCAAGTTGCGCTGGGGCAAACCCGCCAGCGAGTTGCCGTTTCAAGGCGCGCTCCCCGGCATAAAATTCGCGCTCGGCGAAAATCCCAAGCACTCGAATTTCCCCACGCCGCCCGGCGTCACGCCGCGCTATCCCGGCACCCGGCTCGGGGTGGAAGAAGTAATCCGCCAGGCTTTCATCGAAGCGCGCGAATACAAGAAGCAATGGGACGATTACAATCAACGCAAATCCGCCGGAGCACAAAATCTCATCCCGCCGCGCCGTGATGTCCACCTCGATCCTTTGGTCGAAGTGATGGAGGGCAAGCGCTACGTACACGCCCACTGCTATCGCGCCGATGAAATCCTGATGCTGATTCGCGTCGCGAATGAATTCGGTTTCAAGGTACGCACGTTCCAGCATGTGCTCGAAGGCTACAAAATCGCCGACGAGATCGCCGCTTCCGGCGCAGGCGGTTCCACTTTCTCCGATTGGTGGGCCTACAAAATGGAAGCGTTCGACGCCATCCCCTACAACGCCGCACTGATGGCGGATCGTGGCGTGATTGTGTCCGTCAATTCCGACGACGCGCAGGAAGCTCGCCAGCTCAATCAGGAAGCTGCAAAGAGTATGAAGTTTGGCGGCCTCTCCGCGAATGACGCGTTGAAACTCATCACTCTGAATCCCGCCATTCAACTGGGCATTGACGCGCGCGCCGGTTCGATTGACGTCGGCAAGGACGCCGATCTGGCGATTTACAATCACGACCCGCTCAGCGTCTACGCCGTGGTGCAGAAAACTCTGATTGACGGGCAAGTTTATTTCGACCGCCAGCGCGACATCGCCGAACGCGCCACGCTCGCGGCGGAAAAGCAATCTCTGCTGGATAAAGAAAGGAAAGCCGCAGAAGCACAGAAGGCCGAAGAAAAGAAGCCTGACGATAATTCTGAGAAGAAGCCGGACAAAAAGTCCAGCCAGAAAAAGAAACCGCCGCAGGCCGCAAGCTTCACCGGCAACGCTAGCGCTAGCGAAAATGCCGCGACCGGCGTAGCGGGAGGCGCGCGATGAAAATGTTCAAACTCAGCTGGCATGCCGCGATCGCCCTCGTTCTAGCGACGTCTCTCGCAATCCCAGCATGGCCGCAAACCGCCGCCACTACCACCGCGTACGCGATTAAAGGCGGAAAAGTTTTCACGCTGGCCGGCGCGCCCATCGAAAATGGCACGGTGATCATCCGCGACGGAAAAATCGCGGCAGTCGGCGCGAACATCGCGATTCCGCAGGATGCGCAAGTGATTGACGCGACCGGCCTGGAAGTTTATCCCGGTATGTTCGATCCCGTTACGCAGATCGGCCTGAACGAAGTAAGCGCCGTAAGCGCCACGCTGGACGTGAGCGAACTCGGTGATTACAACCCCGAACTCGTCGCCGCCACCGCCGTCAATCCCGCCAGCGTCCACATTCCAGTCACGCGCGCGAACGGCGTCACCGCGGTGATCGCCGCGCCCGGCACTGCTGGATTCGACTTGCAAAGCGGCGGGTTAATCGCCGGCCAAGCTTCCGCCTTCAACCTTGCCGGTTGGACCATGGACGAAATGCAAATCAATCGCTCCGTCGCGATGGTCATCAATTGGCCCAGCATCCAGACCGCCAGCTTCGATTTCGCCACCTTCAGCGTGAAGGAGAAGCCCTACGCTGACGTCAAGAAGGAATACGACAAATCAATCAACGCTCTCAGCGACTGGCTCGATCGCGCGCGCCACTACGCGCAGGCCAAAGAAAAAGGCTCGCCTGCGCTCTACGAACGCGATCTGAAACTGGAAGCGCTGATCCCGGTGGTGGAAGGGAAGTTGCCCGTGCTGGTGATTGCCGATCAGGAGCGCGACATTCGCAACGCGGTAGATTTCTGCACTAAGCAAAATCTGAAAATGATTCTGGGCAGCGGCGCCGAAGCGTGGAAAGTGAAAGATCTGCTGAAAGATAAAAAAATCCCAGTCGTACTGGCTCCCACCAATCGCCTTCCCGAGCAGGAAGACACTCCCTACGACAAGCCGTACACCGAGCCGTCCGAACTTTTCGCCGCGGGAATTCCCATCGCGTTTTCCAGTTTCGGCACAGCCTTCTCGCGCCGCCTGCCGCAATATGCCGGAACGGCAGTAGCCTACGGCCTGCCGCACGATGAAGCGCTGAAAGCGGTGATGCTGAATGCGGCGCAAATTTTCGGCCTCGCAGATCAATTGGGGACCCTCGAGCCAGGAAAACTCGCCAACGTAATCGTCACGAATGGCGACCCGCTCGAACTCCAAACTCAGATCCGCTACCTCTTCATCAAAGGCCAGCTAACCAGCACCGACAACAAGCATCGCGACCTGTACGAGCAATATCGCAAGAGGCCGCAACCTGCGCGCTGATTAGGTCGGTTGGCAATTCGCTGGCGTGGGTTATAATCGCTTCCCATCGCATGACAAAAATAAAATTAACTTCGCCCGGTTCACCCATAGGAGAAGCCGTGCAATTCCTCCGCGCCCGTTCCAGCGTCGCATTATTCTTATTGGTCATCATCGCGCTATCCGTTGCCGGGTGTGCCACCACGGCAACTCGTCCAGACGAATCCGCCAAGAAGCCGGGTGCCCACCCCACTATCGTCTTCATGACCGACTTCGGCGTAGCCAACGACGCCGTCGCCATCTGCAAAGCCGTGATGGTCGGCATCGCGCCAGACGCTCGCATCATGGACATCACCCATCTAGTGACGCCCTATCAGATCGGCGAAGCCTCGCGCATGCTCGAAGGCGTCACTCCGTACTATCCCGCCGGCACCGTTTTCGTCATCGTAGTTGATCCGGGCGTAGGCACTTCGCGCAAAGCCGTAATCGTAAAAACAAAAAAAGGCCAATACTTCGTAGTCCCTGATAACGGCCTGATGACTCCCATCGTGGACAAAGACGGCCTGGAAGGCGCGCGCGAAATCACCAACCCCTCCTGGATGATCGGCGACAAAATTTCCTCCACATTTCACGGCCGCGATATTTTTTCGCCCGCAGGCGCCCATCTGGCGCTCGGCGAAGATTGGACGCAAGCCGGCCCGCCGGTGAACGAACTGGTTCGGCTGAATCCGCCGACGGCAACCACGGACGCAAAAGGGATCACTGGCGAAGTGATCGGCCTCGACGATCCCTTCGGCAGCTTAATCACAAATATTTCGGGTGACGATTTCAAAAAACTAGGCTACGCCCTCGACGAAAAAGTCACAGTGAAGATCGACAACAAGTCTTACACCGTTCCCTATGTGAAGACTTTCTCAAATGTGCCGGTAGGGAAGCCGCTGCTCTATCTTGATTCGCGCGATCGCGTGGGCTTCGCCCTCAACCAGCGGGATTTCTCGAAAATCTACAAAGTTACGCCGCCCGTTCCCATCTTCGTCCCGTCAAAGCAAAATAATTCACCTAGCCCGCGCGACCGTCGGCGGAATCCGGGCACCAAACATCGGCGCGCGCGAAAAACCTCCTAAATCGCATCGCATTCATCGGTGTGCTTTCATTAGTGTTCATCTGCGTTCGTTCGTCGTGCTTCTGACTTTCGAGATGTCCTGGTATCGCCCACCCTCCGCACTTTCGCCCCCTCTTCTCCACGTACGAAAGTGCCTAAAACGCTCTCCCCCAGGTACCAAAGTACTATGGCGCGGAATGGCACAGCCCGCGAAAATTCACTTTTGCGGGGGTTTACGTTTCATTTTCGGGGGACGGCGTACTACCGCCGTTGAGGATTATGGCGCCACTCACCAAAGATTCGCTCGACGTCGCACACTCCACCGCTTCAGACGTTACGGCTGCGCCCAGCAGCACCGCGCCGAAATCCGCTGCGCCCGCCGGACCAAGCTTGCGCGCCGACGCGCTGTCGCTCGAAGTTCCGGTAAAAGTCCACGGCTCGCGCATCACCGACGCTGCTCGCGGAGTCGCTCCGCACACTGAACCCTTCGAAGAAGAAACCGGCACCATGATTGTGTTTCCGCACGGCGGCGTCTTGCGCATGTCCACCGCGGTCACCGTAAGTCAAATGCTGGTGGTCACGAATTTAAAGACGCGCCAGGATGCGATTTGCCGCGTCGTCAAGGTGCGCACGTTTTCGAATATGCAGGGCTACGTCGAAGTCGAATTCACGCACCAGCAGCCAGGATATTGGGGCGTCCATTTTCCGTCTGAGGGCCCCGCGCCAACCACTCAGCCCGCGCCGGCCGTTCCAGCTGCGGCATCGGTCGCGATTCTCGAAGCGCCTGCAGCAGCTCCGCCTGTTCAAGCCGCGCCGACGCCTTTCGTAGCACCGCTACCGGCGGTTGTGACGCCTTCACCGGCCGTAGTGCAGCCGCCCGCCGCGCCAATTGCTCCTGCAGCGTTCAATCCGCCACCGGTGCCGGTGATCCCGCTTCCGCCCAGCAAACCCGAACCAACATTCGCTTCCTTCGGCACGCAGGAGAATGTGCAGCCCTTCGCTTCGGCCACTCTGGTCCCGGCCGCCGAACGTGTTGCGCAATCCTCGCCTGCCGCACCCGCGCACACCCGGCCGGAGCCTCTGCCGCCAACATTTATTTCGGAAACTCCTGGTGCCAGCGCGTCCAACGATGCGCTTGCCATCGCGTCGATTGATTTGCTCGCCGCACCGCCGATTGCGCCGCCGCCTTCGCTAACCATGACGGAGCTACGCGGCGACCAGCGCGGAATCGCGGTGGCCCCGCCGGCCGAAACATCACATCCAGCCGCTGCTGCGGAGCATGCATCCGCGGACGCTAAGGAAGCGCCCGCGCAAAGCTCGCGCGCCGTTTTCGGAACCTTCAGCGGTAGCGCAGCTCTTGGTGGCAGCCATTCAGTTTCCGTGGATGCCTTCGGCGCCCGCCTCGATGGCGGCAGCGAGTCGAGCGCGGAGCACACCGGAGCATCGCGCAGCAATAGTTGGATGTTGATCGCAGCCTGCGTCACGTTGTTGTTCGCTACGGTCGTTGGCGGGGTTCTTTACTTCCGCCCGCACACGGGCGGCCCCGCGCACAACAGCGCAGCCAATCCGCCTGCTTCCGCCGTTCCGCAGCCGCTTGCGTTTCAAACTCCAGCTGCCGTTCCCGATGCCACCTCGCCGGAGCTAGCGCCCGCGCATAACTCCGCGACGCATCCCGTCGCTGTGCTAGCGCAGGCGCCCGCGATCAACCCTTCCATAGTTGTGAATGCCAACGATTCACCTAACGAGGGGCCCAGAATCGTGCCGAAGCCCGCATCGAATCTTCCGCCCGGTGCCGTGAAGGGTGCATCGGAAACACACCCGGTTTCTACGCAACGAAGTGAAGGGGACCAAGCGGTGCAAGCGCCGTCGCTGGATGCGGCGCCCGGCGAAGGCTCTGCAAACGCTGGCGCCCTCTCCGGAATCGTTTCGTCCGACGTCGCTGCCCCGGCAGCGCCCGAATTTCGGCCCGACGGCCCCGTCAAAGTGGGCGGTACCGTCAAGCAGCCGCGCCTGATCACCCGCGCGATGCCCGAATATCCGCTGGTTGCGAAGCAAGCGGGCATTCAAGGTGATGTCGTCGTGAACACCACCATCGACCAGAAGGGCGACGTAGTTGACATGAAAGTCATTTCTGGTCCCGCGATGCTCCGCGGGCCCGCGCTCGCAGCGCTGCGCCGCTGGAAGTACGAGCCCTCTACGCTCAACGGCCAGCCCATCTCCGTGCAAATGCTTGTAACCATTAAATTCAGCGGCAGCCACTAGGCGTCGATGGTTGATGTTTGTCCCGCCCGCGCGATGCCAGCGCCACACTCTGCGTCCTGTTGCTTTTTCGCTCCTGCTGCATCCAATATAGAGTTCATGAATAATTAACCTGCGCCGCTCGAGGTGAAACAACCATGGCTGAAGCAGTCATCGTAAGTTCCGTGCGCACTGCCGTCGGTAAAGCCGGTAAAGGCACGCTGCGCGCCACTCGGCCCGACGATCTCGCCGCCGCAGCCATCAAAGAAGCGATAGCGCGCGCGCGAGCCCTCGATCCCGCCGAAATCGAAGACGTCATCATCGGCTGCGCCACCCCCGAAGCCGAGCAGGGCATGAACATCGCGCGCATCGCCTCACTGCGCGCTGGTTTGCCGGTCACTGTCTCCGCGATGACCATCAACCGCTTCTGCTCCTCCGGCCTGCAAGCCATCGCTCTTGCTGCCGAGCGGATAATCGCCGGCGGCGCGGACGTCGTCGTAGCGGGCGGCGCCGAATCCATGTCGATGATTCCCATGGGCGGCAATAAAGTCTCAGCGAATCCTTGGCTCACCGACAATCATCCCGACACCTATCTGAACATGGGCCTCACCGCGGAAAATCTGGCGAAGAAATACGGCATCACGCGCCAGCAGTCCGACGAATTTTCGCTTGCCAGCCATCAAAAAGCGCTCGCGGCCATTGCGGCCGGGAAATTCAAAGACGAAATCGTTCCGGTGGGCGTCAGCTACACCGTCCTCGAAGCCGCGGCGGCCGGAGCAACCACATCGTCTAAGCCAAAAACCGTGAAAGTTTCTTTCGATACGGACGAAGGGCCCCGCGCCGACACTTCGATGGAAGCTCTTGCGAAGTTAAAGCCCGCGTTTCACACGCACGGCACGGTCACGGCAGGGAACAGCTCGCAGACCAGCGACGGCGCAGCTGCCGCGGTAGTAATGAGCGCCGAGCGTGCCCGCGCGCTGGGACTGAAGCCCCTCGCGCGATTCCTCGCTTTCGCTACGGCAGGCTGTCCGCCCGAAGAAATGGGCATCGGCCCGGTCTACGCAATTCCCAAAGCGCTGAAACTGGCAGGATTGAAGCTGGATCAGATTGACGTGATCGAACTCAACGAAGCTTTTGCCGCGCAAGCTCTCAGCGTAATAAAGCTCTTGGGGCTCGACGCCGGGCGCGTCAACGTCAACGGCGGCGCCATCGCCCTGGGCCATCCGCTAGGCTGCACCGGCGCAAAACTCACGGCCACAATCCTGCGCGAACTAGAACGCCGCAAAGCCCGCTACGGTATGGTCACTATGTGCGTGGGCGGCGGCATGGGCGCCGCCGGCATTTTCGAGCGCGTCGCCTAACCCGAGCCGTTGATTTTGTCTCGGGCTGTGTAGCGGCCGGTCCCGTCTTGTGGGACCGGGCAGCTGTTGGTTCGCAGTTGCTCTTGCAGCTGGAGCGCCGCAGTCTAGCGCGCTATCGCACCACTATTTCTTAGTCGCGGTGGCTTGCCAGATCAATTGATAAGGCGCATCCCCACTCTGATACGACTCCTCAATCTGAATGGTCTTCTCCCTAACATGCGAATAGACGGCCCGCATATGCATCGCGCCAAATTCAGTCCGTATCACCAAATTGTCGCCTTCCCATTTCGCACTCCCGATAATCGCTCCCGGAAAACCATTTCCCACCGTCACCGTGGTGTAGGCGTCCTTCATCGGATCCCACGTCAGCAGTTCGTGCCCGATCTCGTTATCCAGCGTGCTGTCCGCTTCAAAATCCGCAATGACCGAAAACCCGCCCGGCCCCAAACGCGCCTTGTACCACCCCGTTTGCTTCGCGCCGTTCCCAGTCGTCGGCGATTTCAAGTACTCACCGTCCATCGTCCAGTCGCCAAGCAGAAAATTCAGCCGCTGCATTTCCGGCCCCGGCTGCGGCGCTTGCATTGCCGGCGCGCTAGCGGGCTTCTCGCTTGAAGATTGCTGCGCCCGCAAACCAATTCCCAGCATCGCCACCAGCATCACGAACCACAGCATCAATCCAGCTTTGCGCATCGGAAAATTCCTCCTCTGAATTTACTTTGCGGCGGGCTTCCACAGACCAACGGTGTTTCCCGCAGGATCCTGTATCCACGCAAACGTCCCGGTAGGAATCGGCACCGGTGGCACCAGCATTTTCCCTCCGAGTTTCGTCGCCTTGTCAATGTAGCCCCGCACGTCATCCACTTCGACGTAAAAAATCGTGTAGTGAAACGGCTCGTGCCCCAGAGCAGTGATGTGCCCCGTGGGCCCCTTCCCGGCGTCAATCATCGCCGCCGGTCCAGCCTCCGCGATCTTCCACTCGAATAATTTCGCGTAGAATTCCTGCGTCGCTTTGCTGTTCTTGCATCCAATTTCGAAATGCACCACCGGATTTGCCATGCTCGCTCTCCTATGGCTCCAGAATTTTCTGAAATTGCGCGTGCTGCTGCGTTTCCAGCTGGGTCGCGGTTTCAGGGGCGATCAATCGGCAATACGCGAAACTGCCGTTTCCCCTCGATCCGGTAGGTCGCAAAGTCGGCATGATCCACGGTGAGAATCTCCGAAATCGATTCCCGCTTCGCCCGATACACCAGCGTAGCATCCGCGAAATCCATGGGACGACCCCAGTTACGTGACATCAGAGAGCGCACACTCCCGAGCTCGCCGTCCTCGATCGCGCCCAGCAGCAGCGCTCCGGAACGCACAAACTTCCAAGCCGCCTCCATCTCCGCGCGCGCATCGCCGACCAGATGAAATAGTTCCGTCAACACCGCTTCTGAAGTCAGCAAGGGAAGCCGCAACTGGCGAAAAGTGCCGACGCAAGCCTCGTGCCAGCGATCGCTGCGGTCCAGCAGCGCCAGAATCGCTCCCGTATCAATCAGCGTGCTAGCGGCCACGAGGCTCTCGCCGCCGCTGCAACCGCCGCCGAATCGTTTTGCGCGTCGTTTCCGCGCGGCGCGAATTTCCACTCGCCACAGTTCCCAGGCAATTTTCCGCGGCCGCATGTAGCGCGCGCTGCGTTTCGTCTCCCGCCACGTTCGCACCGCTTTTCTTCAGCCAATCGCGCACGGCCAAATCCAGCACAGAGGAAACCGGCAGCTTGCGCAATCGCGCTTCGCGCTCCAGATCCGACTTCAGTTCCTCCGACAATCGCCAGCTGTACACTTCCGCCTTCATGCACCACGTTGTAGTGCATTCGCAGCAATCTCGCAATCCCACCCCTCGGGCGAAAGACGAACTTCGACGGGCCACCCAAGTGCGATTTGCGGCATCATCTATCAACAATTGCCGGAATCAGAATCACTGGCGGGAGGGGGAATTATGCACAAATTAAGTTTCCTTGCGGCCCTGTGCCTCGCCTGCTGCTCCGCGCTCACAATTTCCGGCTGCAGCTTTTATCCCTCGGGAAGTTCCGGCCCCTCGGCAGGCGTCACGGTCGCGCAATCCACCGATCTCGGCGCCATCGGCTCCAATCCTAAAATTCTCGGCAGAGATGGCGGCTACAGCGGAGTCTTCGCAGGCTACGCAGTCTGGCTCTACGGCGACACCTTTCTTGCGAATCCCAATGCCGAAGGCCAAACCCTTATCAGCGATTCGTGGTCATTCACCAGCGACTTCAACGCCCAGGACGGCATTACCGCCTTCCAAGAACGCGAAGATTCCGCCGGGGCCCCCACGATGCTTCTGCAGCTGACCGCAACCGAGCAAGCTTTCAACGCCGCCCACGCGGGAAATCCCTGCCAGCAACAACCCTGCGGCGCGCGCTGGGCGCTGTGGCCCGGAGCGATGGTTGGCGATCCAGCCGGCAATCGCGCGCTCGTTTTCTATCAAATCGTTTCCGCGCAGCCCGGCAATTTCAATTTTCAGACGGTCGGCTACTCGATCGCCACTTGGCAAAATTTCGCGGACTTGCCGCAACGTCCCACCATCAATCCCACCGCCGAGCATCCCGATCTACTTTTCAGCGAGAATCAGCCGAGCTTCGGCTCCGCGGCTCTGATAGCTGGCGACACACTCTACGCCTACGGTTGCTACAGTTCGCTGCTCAGCGTCGCCTGCGTCTTGGGGCGAGTGGATCTCGGCGCCGATGTTACGGACTTGAGCCAGTGGACCTATTATGCCGGCAATGGAAATTGGTCCAGCGAGCTCGGGGATGCGATGTGGGTTTTCACCGCGAACCATATCCTGAATGTCTCCTGGAACGATTACCTGCAAAGATACGTCGCTGTCTACAATCACCCACTGTCGGGCGACGTCGTGATTCGCACCG
>Ga0187883_10002842_pt1 | contig 10336 bp, 8 predicted proteins | sample June2016WEW_20_1_2_FD_132966 | JGI IMG/M metagenome (GOLD analysis project Ga0187883, IMG submission 132966) | Peatland microbial communities from SPRUCE experiment site at the Marcell Experimental Forest, Minnesota, USA - June2016WEW_20_10 | ecosystem: Environmental > Terrestrial > Soil >...
CGCGTCAGGGCACAATCCGGTCGACTACCTGAAAAAGACTCCTGAGCGCTTCCCGCTGATGCATGTGAAGGATATGATCCCGGGCGCCAACGGACAAATGCACTCCACTGAAATGGGGCGCGGCCAGATTGACTACCGGCCTATCCTGCGGGCTGCCACCGGACTCCAGCAGTACTTCATCGAACAGGAAGAGTTTGACATCGATCCCATGCAGGCGCTGCGCATCGACGCCGATTATCTCCGCAATCTTCAAGTGTGAACTGTGCCACTTTTCGTCGCGCAGCACCCAGCCACGGAGCTGCTCTGCCGCACCGGTGCCTGAGACACCCGTCAGTAGGAGACAGGATATGGCAAAGAATGATTCCGCGCAACATGATTCGACGCCCGATCGGGCCGGGTTGCGGATCGCAGTTATGGGTCGCTTGTTTCTCGCAGCCTTCGTGTTCATCGGCACCACTTGCGCCGCAATAGCGCAATCGCCTGACGCTCAGCCGGTCAACCCGGATGCAACACCGGCCGCACGGGCCCTCCTGCACGATTTGGACACAATCTCGGGCCACGCCACGATCGGCGGCCAGCATAACTTTCCCAACACCGTCTCCCGCTACTCAGACCGCGTTTACGATTTGACCGGCGAATACCCCGGTATCTTCGGGCAGGACTTCGGCTTTTCGGGCTCGGACGATAAGGACTCCACTCTCGGGCGTCCGTCCATGATTGAAGAAGTGATTCGCCAGTACCGCAATGGCGCCGTAATCGCACTCACATGGCACTGCGTGAGGCCGACGGAAGACGAGCCCGTCACCTTTCGCGACAGCGTGCAAGGGCACCTGACTGATTGGGAGTGGCGCCAACTGCTTTCGCCCGGTACGGATCTCAATATGCGCTGGCGCCGGCAGGTGGACCGCATCGCGGGCTACCTCAAAGAGCTACAGGACGCAGGGGTGCCTGTGCTCTTTCGCCCCTACCACGAGATGAACGGCAACTGGTTCTGGTGGGGTGGCCGCCCCGGCCCTGACGGCTCGGCTGCACTCTACCGCCAGATCTATGACCGATACGTGCACGTGCATCATCTCAACAATCTCGTTTGGGTTTGGAACGTAAACAGCCCCGGCGGGAGCGCCGGCTCTGTTGCCGACTACTTTCCCGGCTCCGCCTATGTTGACGTTCTCACGATGGATATTTACGGACCGTTCAGCCAGGAGCTCTATGACCAAATGGTCGCGCTTGCTGACCCCCCTCATAAGCCGATCGCCCTGGCCGAGATCGGAGCCATGCCGTCGCTCACCACACTCGCCGCGCAGCCTCGCTGGGCATACTTCATGATGTGGAGCGGTTTCGCGGAAGGCGCCAATAGCCTCGACCAGTTGCAGACAATCTTTCATGCGCCGAACATTGTCAATCGCGGCGACTCGCGACTTTCCGCGCCACTCGCGGCTCCAACCACACCCCCGGCGCCGGGAGACGTTAATGCAGCCGCCGAGGTGCGCGCTCTGCTCGACAAATTAGCTGGTGCGAAGGGCAAGGGAGTTCTTGCCGGACAAAGCGTCGTCGAATCCTCCGCCCCAACGTTTCCCGCCGCCACGACCTTTCCCGAAGTCCAGGCGGTACTCGCCGCAACCGGCAAACAACCTGCGATCGTCGAAATCGATCTCGCCGCATCCATCGATCCGGCAATGCTTCTCGCCGAGGTACAGGAGGCGACGCGTCAGGGCGAGTTGGTCGTATTACGCTGGGCGCCGCCTCGCCCAACCGACGGCGCCGCTACAGGCGTGCTCACAAGTTTTGAATGGCAGCAGTTGCTTGAGCCGGGAACAGACCTGAATCATCGTTGGGCAGTGCAGGCAGACGCTGCAGCCGCGCTGCTTCGCCCGCTCGCCGAGGCGCATCTCGCCGTGCTCTGGAGTCCATATCCGGCATTGAACGGCGACGGCAATTGGTGGTCAGGTCACCCTGGGCCTGAAGGTTCCGAGGAGTTGTACCTGAGGCTCCATGATCGCCTCACCGGCGAGGCCAACCTGCACAACCTTGCGTGGGTCTGGGAAGCGGCGCCTCCCAGCTTCAATCCCGCAGCGAACAACAGTTTGGATGAGTACTTTCCCGGACCGTTGTATATCGACGCGATCACGCTGGATGTAAATACGCTTGGCGGAAGCCGCTTCCCCCTCGATCGCCTTGTGACTCAGTTTGCCGGCGACAAACCGTTCGGTGTTCGCGTCGCTTCGGGCGTTCCGGCCACGGACGTGCTCGCACGAGAGGTGAACTGGCGATGGATGCTGCTGTCGCCCGCTGCTGCGTCTGGCCCCGCTGCCGTGTCTGGCTCTCCCGCAGTGTCGGGTTCTGACGCGATCAAGGCCTTCTACGCAGATCCGCACGTGCTGGCTGTGCCACAGAAATAATGATGGGCGCACGCACAAATCTCCATATCCACGCTCTGAATTCTCTAACTGCACCCGCTCGTCGAACCGTTTCTCTATCCTCCGGTCGAATTTGGTGTTCATACACAATTTCGCCGAGAGCCGCCTACACCGTTTCCCCGCAATGATGAAGCGACAAAAGCTGTTGCTAGCAAACTGTGAAACTGTGAAACTGTGGACGCAGGCTACTGATTCTAAAGGCTCCACAGTTTCACAGTTTCACAGTTTCACAAAACGGCATGGGGGGTGGGGTCGAGAAACGATGGGGGGGTGGGGCAAAAGCAGGGACCAAGGGACCAAGGGAATAAGGGAAATTGGAGCAGAAAACGGGGACCGGAGAGGCCCTGGGGGAGGGGGTGGGTAGAAAGACAGGGGGGGTGGGCGCCGAAGGCATGGGGGGGGTGAAAAAGCAGGGAACAAGGGAGCGAAGGAAGAGGTGGACGAGTGAAAAAGTGGAGGAGTGAAGAAGTGAAGGAGGGAGCGGAAGGACAGCGGAGTCCCGCCTACGCTGAAGCTTCGGCGCTGCGGGTGGCGGAGCTAGCGGGGTACGCGATGCTAGAGGAACAGCCGGCGGGCCGGTCTGCTCGGCGAGTGCTGCAGACGTACCGGTCTTTGGGCGGAAGCGGATCATGAAACTATTCTGCGCTGAAAAAGCAGTGGTTAGTGAGTAGTGGTTAGTGGTTAGAAAGGCCGGGAGCGACGGAGATGTTCTAGTGAGCGCCGTTCCTGGGTTGGGACCGATCATGAATTGAGTATGCAGCAAAGGCCCGAAATAATCGGCAAACTTTGAGAGGGTCTTTTTACTAGCTTCTTCAATGGGTTAGGGCGGCCTGTGACCGCGAACTCTCTTGACATAAATGCCGGGTTCCTTCGACTTCGCTCAGGACAGGCTCCGGGACCACGGAAAGAACGACTTACGGAAGGCAGGCACATTTATTTTGGGTCCGGGGGATTGACAGGAAAAGATAGGGGGCAGGGATCAGGGGTCAGGGGTCAGGAAGAACCAAGGGAACGTCCCGTTTATCCCCGGGCTCGGGTGAGGCCAAGAGTCCGGAAAAAACCAAGGGAACGTCCCGTCCGTCCCCAGGCTCCCGCCTGTCCCCAGGCTCCCGGGCTCCAACAGAACCTGTTTTGGGATTATCCGATAATCGGTTTTATACTCGCCCCGAGATCAACAAGATGGATGACGGGGCATATAAGAAACTCCGTGAACTCCTGGTTGAGGTGCGGAGGGCTGCCGGCCTTACCCAAGCGGAGCTGTCTCAACAACTCAATCGACCGCAGTCTTTCGTCTCGAAATATGAGCGCGGCGAGCGCCGCCTGGACGTCATCGAATTCGGTGAAGTGGCGAAGGCGCTGAGCGTCGATCCAGCGAAGTTGCTCGGCAGGCTCTACCGGGAGACGCAATGAGGATCGTGCATGTCGAGACCGTACTGAGTTGCGGCTCTTATGCAGCCTCCACCCATTGGGCTGAGACGAGGGCAGCGATCCATGAGGCTGTGAAGAAATGCGACTGGCCTCCAGGGAGCGGCAAATTCACGATCAATCCTGTTCGGAAGAGGAATGGCGTAAAACCGGTCAAGAAGGAGTTTGTTAAGGAGTTGAAAAGGCTCAAGTGGACCCTCGAGGGCCCAGCAAAGAACCTTCTAGATCAGCGTCTCGGAGATTTCGATGCAGTGATTCTTGGTCCCGAGGGCGTCATTGTGACTGAATGGGAAACTGGAAATATTTCCTCCAGCCATCGCTCTATGAACAAGCTGACGATGTTGGTGACGGACGGCTTAATTGCCGCCGGCGTGCTTGTGGTGCCTTCCCGGAATCTCTATTTGTATTTGACGGATAGGATTGGCAATTACCGAGAGTTGGAGCCCTACCTGAAGCTCTGGAAGTCCGTCCCCTGCAAAGTCGGCGTTCTCGAAATTGTGGTGATAGAGCAAGACTCAGAGAGCAAAGACGTACGCTTCATACCGAAGGGAACAGATGGAAGGTCTAAGAGGTCCAAAAAGATCAAGCGGTGACACGGTCATCATTCTTGTGTTGATGAATTTCGCCGCTCTCTAGCCGATCGATTATCTCTGGCCCGAAGTCAATCTCGGCACCGATCCATTCTCTCGCTTTCTTTTCACAGACGGCGTATGTAGTTCCGCTTCCTCCGAATGGATCCAGGACGAGCTCGCCCGGAAGCGTGGACATTTCTACCACCCTATCTAAAATCTTCGTCGAAAGAGCATTCGCCCTCCGATCCCTGGATTTAAATTTCCAATGGCGAACCGGCGGGATATCCGTCCAAACATCTTTCAAATTCACGCCCTCGGGATTCATGGCGTCGCGGTGCCCGCCATAGTCCTTCACCTCTCCCCCGCAGTGCCGGCAAGTTTGGATTGGAGTGCGAACACGCCTGAAGGTCTTCGGTTTGCCTTTCGTGTAATACAGCAAGCTGTAGTGACTGGGATGGAGCCTTCCCGGAATTGGCAGGCACGCTGAGATCTCGATGGCGATCCAATGCCTGAATTCCATGCCGAGTTCGGTCAAATGGGCGCCGAGTAAAATATTCCACTTTGGAAGGTTGTAAAGGAAGAATGCTCCGCCTGGCTTGATTGTCCGAACGCATTCCGTGATCCAGCCTTTGCACCACTGGAAGTAATAATCGTCGGATCGTAAATCGTCATAGCTCTTACCATATTCCTTGCCTAAATTGAATGGCGGATCTGCAAATACGGTGTCAACGACTTCGTCCTTAATCTGCGGAAGGACTGCCATACAGTCGGCAGAAAATAGAGCTCCTAACGAGGTAGTAAACGAAGGCTCTATGGACGAGTTTTCCTTCATAAATGGAGCAATATCGAAAATATCTTCGTCCAATTTGAATGCCGTCTGTTTCGCCACTTTGCACCCTCCCGAGGTTCTAGAATAACCCAATATGGGTTATTTGCGCAACTCCTCTATCCGAGTGTATGGCGTTAGGTGCTGTCGCGTTCATAGCGAGAGCTGTTTTCTCTATCTGCATTTCTCATTTTGGAACCTACTCGGCCTGCGCTTTGCTAAGAACAAAGGGGCTGGAGCTTCCCATTCGCCCCGGGCGAGAGGATCGATCCTCGCAAACGCCCATGGGTCATGTTTGTGGCATACTGATCCGGCATTAGCCGACTTCGGTCGTCTCCTAGCTTCCATCGGGATGAAAACAAAAGGGCCGGGAGATTGTCTCCTGGCCCTAGTCGCCCCTAATTCGCAGCGGCCTCAGTTTGTTAGCTGCACCCGCTCCTAAGAACAACCAGAAGTGCTGCCGCAGCTCATGCAGCGGTAGCAGCTTCCATTGCGCACCATGATCGCGCCGCAGGTGCCGCAACTTGGCGCGTCACCCATGTCGTACATGCCGCGCATCGCGTCTGCCGCGTGATACAGCCCGCGGTCCTGCATGCTCGGCACGGGCGAAGGATTTGCCGGCCCCGAATGTGCCTGCGACTCCGTCGTCCGGCGTGCTCCGCTGCCCGGCTCGGCCTGTGGCTCCGGCGCAATGCCGCCACCTGAGTGCGCACCGGTTGCCGTCACCTGACTCAGCCGCTTCGCCACTTCCTCCACCAACCGCGCCATCTGGCTTTGCGGCTCCACCGGCTCATCCGTATCCAGGTCGCTCTCCGCCAGCAGGCTCGGCGACGCCGCCAGTTGCGGAACTGCGGGCGCGAGGCCTGGGAACAGTGTGAGTTGCTGACCGGAAAGGAACCGCAGGTTCAGCCAGCGGAACATGTAGTCCATCAGGCTCTTCGCGTAGCCGATCTGCTCGTTGCCCGTCCAGCCCGAAGGCTCAAACCGCGTGTGCGCGAACTTCTCGCACAGCACCTTCAGCGGAACGCCGTGCTGCAGCGCCAGCGAAACCGACGTCGCGAACGCGTCCATCAGCCCGCTCACCGTCGATCCCTCCTTCGCCATGCGGATGAAGATCTCGCCCGGCTGGCCGTTGGGATACATGCCCACGGTGATGTAACCCTCGTGCCCGGCGATGGAGAATTTGTGCGTGATCGATGCACGCTCCTCCTGCAGCCGGTGACGGATCGCGGGCGGCGGCGCGTTCAGGTCCTGCACCTCCCGCGGAATCTCGGCCGCAGCGTTCACCGCCGGTGTTGCCGTCAGCACTGGTACCGCCGCAGCCGCGGCAATCTCATCGAGCGCCTTTTGGAATGCCTGCGACGCGGCGAGCAGTTGCTTCGCGCTCACTTCCACCTTGTCAGCGCCGTGCGCCCCGATGTGCGCTTCGATATGCGACTGGAGCAGCTTCACGTCCGCTTCGGCCGCAGGTTGCGACGCAGCCAGATGGCTCAGCAGGCGGCTGCCCGCCGCGTCGACAGGCGACGGATCTTTTTTGGCGTCCATGCTCGTGTTCAGCGGCTGCGTGCCCTTCGAACCGTCACGGTAAATCGCCACCGCTTTGATGCCCTGCCGCCAGCTTTCCGCGTAGGCCTCGGCCACCTCTTCCACCGTCGCCTCGTGCGGCAGGTTCACTGTCTTCGAGATCGCGCCCGAAAGGAACGGTTGCGCCGCCGCCATCATTTTGATGTGCCCCATGTAATGGATCGATCGCGTCCCCTTCGACGGCTTGAAGCTGCAATCGAACACTGCCAGATGCTCCGGCTTGATCCCCGGCGCGCCCTCGATCGTCCCCGTCGCATCAATGTAGCTGACGATCGCGTTCGCTTCTTCGTTGTCGTAGCCCAGCTTGAACAGCGCCGCCGGAACCGTGTTGTTCACGATCTTGATCATGCCGCCGCCCACCAGCTTCTTGTACTTCACCAGCGCCAGGTCCGGCTCGATGCCCGTCGTGTCGCAATCCATCATGAAGCCGATCGTTCCCGTCGGCGCCAGCACCGTGGTCTGCGAATTGCGATAGCCATAGCGCTCGCCGTACAGCAGCGCCATGTCCCAGCTCTCGCGGCTGGCCTCGATCAGCGAGTCAAGCTGCGGCACCATGAACGGTTCGCCGGCAGAGCGTGACTTGCCGATGTTGTTCACCTCGGCCCGATGCATGCGCACTACATCCAGGAACGGCTCGCGGTTCACATAGTAACCGGGGCATGCTCCACCCTGATGCTCCACGCTCGCGGTCAGCGGCGTCGCCGACGTCAGCGGCGGGCACTGCGCCGCAATGATCGCCGACTGCAGATACGCCTGGCCCGTCATGATCGCCGTCATGCTCGCCGCCAGGTCGCGTCCCGCTTCGGAGTCGTACGGCAGCCCAAACGACATCAGCAGCGCGCCCAGGTTGGCGTAGCCCAGCCCCAGCGGCCGGTAGTCGTGCGAGTTCCGCGCGATCGCCTCGGTCGGATAGCCCGAGTTGTCAACCAGAATCTCCATCGCCGTGATCAGCACTGAAATCGCATGCCGGTACGCCGCGATGTCGAACGTGCCGGCCGGCGTGACAAATCTCATAAGATTCAGGCTCGCCAAATTGCACGCCGAGTTGTCCAGGAACATGTATTCACTGCATGGATTCGACGCGTTGATCCGCGCCGTGTTCTTGCTCGTGTGCCACTTGTTGATGGTGTCGTCGAACTGCATCCCCGGATCGCCGCACAGCCACGTCGACTCGGCGATCTTGCCCATGATCTCGCGCGCCTTGTACTCCTTCACCGGCTCGTGGCCCTTCACCGTGTATGTAGTGAAGTCCCCGTCGGCCTCGTAGGCACGCATGAACTCGTCACTGACCCGTACCGAATTGTTCGCATTTTGGAAGAAAATAGACGAAAAAGCCTCTGAATCCGGCCCGGTTCCGTCGTAGCCCGCCTTGATCAGCGTGAAGGCCTTCGCCTCCTCCTTCGACTTGCATTCAATAAAGTCCACGATGTCCGGATGATCAACATTCAGGATCACCATCTTCGCCGCGCGCCGTGTCTTGCCGCCGCTCTTGATCACCCCGGCAAACGCGTCAAACCCGCGCATAAAGCTCAGCGGTCCGCTGGCCTGCCCTCCGCCGGAGAGTTGCTCCATCGATCCGCGCAGCGACGACAGGTTCGTCCCCGTTCCCGATCCCCACTTGAACAACATCCCTTCCGTCTTCGCCAGCGTCAGAATCGAATCCAGCGAATCGTCCACAGCGTTGATGAAGCAGGCCGAGCACTGCGGGTTCCTGTAGCCCGTCGCCGAGTACTGCACCCCACCCGTCACCGGATCCCAATGCCAGTTCTGTCCGTCCGCGTCCGGCTCCAGCCGGTCGCAACCGACGTTGAACCACACGGGCGAGTTGAACGCCGCCTTCTGCGTCAGCAGCAGGTGCGCCAGCTCATCGTGGAAGATCCCGGCATCCAACGCCGTGGCGAAATACCCGCCGGCCATGCCCCAGTCGCGCACTGTCTCCGCCACGCGCGAAACCAGTTGCCGCACGCCCGTCTCGCGCTCCGGCGTATCCATTTGTCCGTGCAGGTACTTTGAGGCCACGATGTTCGTGGCCGTCATCGACCAGTCCACGGGAACTTCCACGTCCTTCTGCTCGAAGATCGTGTTCCCTTTCGTGTCGGTGATAGACGCCGTCCGGCGCTCCCACTGCATTTCGTCGTAGGGGGAGACGCCTTCCTTCGAAAAACGCCGTGAAAAAGTCAGGCCCTGCGCACCGGGGGTTGATTGGAAGGTCCCGCCTTGCGGGATCGAAGTCTGAAGGTGAGCCTCGTTCATCTTAAATCCTCTCCATCGGTCAAAAATTGGTGATAAAAAGCCCTGTCTCCGGCCATGGCGCCGGATGGCGGGACAACCCGCAACTTTTTGGAAACAAACGGAAAACTGGGTTAAAAAATCCGCGAGCTACAGTGCCGTCAGCGGCTCTCCGTCAAATCCAGCTCTTTCCTCGTCACCGTACCCATTTGGCCGTACTTCCGGCCCGTCCTCGCTGCCTGGGAACCTCTGATGAGATCCCCCTATTACGAGATGCTGGATGGAGCACCTGAACTCGGGAATTGCTCGGTTTGCGCCGGCTTTCTTTAACAGCCCATTCACAGCCGCAGATGAAAACTTACCGCTGTCCATGGTGCGTGTCAAGAACAAACCACAACATCTTGTATTTTGTTCACATTTCCCGCACCAGCCCTTTAAACACCGCCATTTGCCTGTGGAAACTTCGAATCGGCCTTGCCCGGCGCGGGTTTGCTGCGCCAGATTTGCATCAAATCTGGAGCATCTCGCGGGCCGGTCTGGGGCCTCGATCCCGCAATTCCACTCCTGCCTCAACCCTAGCCCCGCACGAACTCCGGCACAAGACGCAGAACCGGTGCACTTCCGCGGCAGGTCTGTTCAAGTTGTGGACATTTGGACCGGACCGAGCCGCATTTGCCTCAGGTTTCAAAGCGCGACTTGGCCGGAAGCATCCGCTGATGGAGCACCCGGGAGATACGAATCCCTCCGGTCACAATGCGATAAAACACGACATGTCTCTCGTGTTCGAATCGGCGCAGGCCTGGATCCACGGAGTCGCAGGCACGCCCGATCCCGGGATTCCTGGCGAGAATCCGCAAGGAATTCCTAAGCCCGGCACCGTATCGAAGCGCCTGCTCTCGACCCCATCGGGTTCTGGTGTACTGGATGATGCCGCGTACATCGGAGCCCGCGGCATCGGATAGGAAGTATCTAGGCAATCTTCTTGCTCTTCTGTCTCGCTGCGCCCTCGAGAGAAGCGAACTGTTCGTCGAAGAACTCCTCTCCGTCTACTGCGTCGCCGGCGTCCCCCTCGGCGATCGCCGTCCTCAACGCGGTCATCTTCTCTTCAAATTCCCGCTCTTCCTTTTCGAGCAGCCGCAAGGCTGTCCGCATCACCTCACTGGCGTTGGAGTAGCTTCCCTTTTTCACGCTGGAAGTAATAAAACGATCGAGCCCTTTGGGCAGGTTCACATTGCGCGTCGGCATAAAGGCTCCTTATCTCCATTTTAGATGAATTGGCATAC
>Ga0187883_10002850_pt1 | contig 10324 bp, 13 predicted proteins | sample June2016WEW_20_1_2_FD_132966 | JGI IMG/M metagenome (GOLD analysis project Ga0187883, IMG submission 132966) | Peatland microbial communities from SPRUCE experiment site at the Marcell Experimental Forest, Minnesota, USA - June2016WEW_20_10 | ecosystem: Environmental > Terrestrial > Soil >...
GGTACCGGGCCGAGCGCCGCGCCAACGGCAAGGACGATCCGCGCGGACTGCGAGCGTGTGACACGGACGGCCACATCCCGTCGGGCTGGTTCCGGGAGAGCGTCTGGAAGCCAGCGCTGAAGAAGGCGGACCTGATGATCCACGTGCGCATCCACGACCTCCGCCACGCCCACGCCTCTTGGCTCCTGGCCGGCGGCGCCGACCTTCAGGTCGTCAAGCAGCGCCTCGGCCACGGCAGCCTCCGTACCACCGAGAAGTACCTCCACACCCTCCGCGACGCCGACGAAACAGCCCTCGACGCCCTCTCCAAGATGCGCAACCGAGCATCGGCCCTCTGATGTACAGCTTGCGAACTGCGCTGCAGCAAAGATCAAGGCGGCGCCGCTGGCCCGGCGGACAAATAGTCAAGATGACACAGGCTCAAGCCTGGTCCTTACTGATCTTACTTCTGATAACTTCTTTGAGCCTGAAGCAAGGCATCGACCTGCGCGGCATCTTCAACCATTCCAAGTTCCTGAAAAACTACTAGTGCCTCGCGCCAGGCCGCTCGTGCAGCTATCGGGTCATCATTTCTAGCATGCATTAGCCCCAGCTCTACAAGCGTCTCTCCCTCCAGCCTGCGATTGCCGATCGAGCGAAATATTGCCAGCGCCTCTCCGAAATAAGTCGTGCTCTGTTCCCACTTATCCTGCTCGCGGTGCAACTGACCAATACTGCGTAGGGTGTACGCCTGCCACTGCCTATCGCCAAGCCGTTCAAGAATCTGTCGTGACTCATCAAGGTATACGCCAGCCTTCTCCAAGAGTGCCGTCCTGCTCTCGTCGCTGGGGCGCGTGGTAGATTCGCCCCTCATCCTGGCCAACGTGAGCGTGAAAGGCTCCGTGATGAACCTTTTGGCCCAAGAATGCGTCCTCGCAGCATGCGCCCACTCTCTATAGGTGTCGCCAAGTGCGCGCAATGTGTAGGCTTCCCAGCGGCGGTCTCCGAGATCGCCAAATATCTCCAAGCAGGTCGTGAGTCGGTTAACAGCATCTTTCCAGCGGCGCTGATCTCGGTAACACTCACCGAGACTGTTGAGTGCGCGAGCTGCAGCCCGGCGGTCATCGAGCTCTTCGAAAACGGTCAGTGATTGGACGAAACTCGATTCCGCGTCAGGCAGTCGGCCTTGCTGTCGGTAGACCATCCCTATATCTCGTCCCGTGTGCGCTTCAAGCCAATCTTCGCCAACCTCGCGGAAAAGAGACAGTGCATCGTTAAGGCAAGAAAGTGCTTCCTCCGGATCGCCGTGATCACGGTACGCCATTCCCATGTTTCGCAAAATATTTGCTTCCAGTCGTCGATCTTTCAACGTACGGCTGAGTGGCAGAGATTCGTGGAAGCACGCGAGCGCATCGGGGAACCGTCCCAGATCTCTGTAAGTCCTGATGAAGTAACAGAGGACATGAGCTTCCCCCAAGGCATTACCGTCAGCACGGAATATGCGCACGCCCTGTTCCAAGAGATTGACCGCCTCCTGGGGACGTCCAATCTCACGTGAGAGATAGCCTAGGCTGGCCAGTATTTGCGCCTCGCCCTCACGGTCCCTGCCATGGCGTGCGGCGCCAAGTGCAACGTTATGAGTGCGTTCCCAATCGGCCCAATACGCGCGTGTTTCGAAAAAAGTGGCGAGCGTCAAGGCAAGCTGCCAACAAGGCGTCCAGAGCGCCGAGTCAAAAGCCTGCTCGACAGCCAGGACCAGGTTCGCACGCTCAGCTGCAAACCACGTAAGTGCTTCACGCCTCGAAGGCTCCTGGCTTGCGCCGGAGCCGCTTCTAAACGGGATGACAATATCGCTGAGATCGACCTTCGTGCCGTTCGGTTCAAGTATCGACGAAGCTACCTTGGCAAAGTTCAGGTAATGATCGAGAACACGATTCAGCGCCTCGCACAGCGCGCCTTCTGGCTCCTCCTCTTCAAACCGTTCCTGGGCGAAGTCGCGGAGTAAATCATGGAAACGATAACGGCGCTGTCCAGCTGCATCCTGCTCTCCCTTGCCACCGTCAAGCAACCTCATATCGACGAGCCGCTCGATCAAGCGATCGCCGTCGTTGGGCGGAATGTCTACTATCGCGCCGGCAACCCATGCGGGAAAATCGGGTGCGCGGAGAATGGCGAGCAAGCGAAACAAGCGCCGTTCTTCATCTTGTCGAAGGCTCTGATAACTCCAAGAGAAGCTCGTCCGCACGTCAAGATCCCCCGCACGAAGAAGTGACAGCCGCCCCCGTGTATCGCGGAGTTGCTCAGCTAGAATGGCGGTTTGCTGCTGAGGCAGCTCGGCGAGCCTCCGGCCAGCGATCTGGATGGCAAGAGGCAACCCGCCACATATAGCCACAATTTCCTCGGCTGCTTGCGCTTCGGCTTCTACTCGCTCGGTGCCTGCGATTTTGGCCAGCAAGCTCACAGCGGATTTCGGTGCCATAACCTCAAGGTCGAGAGGATGGGAGCCTTGCAAACCGCGGAGGCGGACTCGACTGGTGATAATCACCGCACAAGTAGGACTTCCAGGCAGGAGCGGACGAACCTGTGCCTCGCTCGCGGCGTTGTCAAGCAATACCAGTACCCGCAGGCGAGAAATTCGAGACCGATACAGGGCCGCTCGCTCTTCGAGATCTTCGGGGATCGCCCTGTCGTCCTCAATCCCGAGTTGCCGGAGGAAGCGTCCTAATACCTCCGATGGGTCCAGAGCGGCGGCCTCGGCTCCTCGCAAGTTAATGTGCAACTGTCCATCGGGAAAGTCCTGCGCCACAAGGTGTGCAACATGGACTGCAAGCGCGGTCTTCCCGACTCCGCCTTGACCTGAGACCGCCGAGATGACAACCGCAGTAATCTGCTCGCTTTCCTGCCGCTTAAGGAGGCTCAGGACTCGTGCCACCTCGTTGTCTCGGCCCGTAAACTCGGGAATATCCGCAATGAGCTCCCCCGGAGCCTCAGGACGCCGTAGGTCGTTGACGTAGAACTGAGCGTTGTCACCCGTATTGATCAGCCCAAGATTGGTGCCGACCGCGACTGCGCGCTCTCCAGTCGCCTCAATCCGTATTCGGCGCCAGGCCATTCTTCACGGCCCCCGTCCATCCCCGGTATTCTGCGTGCCGGTGTTGATCCAACTGGCGATAGAGCGCTTACCCTTCGCGGCCACGCTCAGGGAGGCAGACTCAACTCTGCTGGATCTTTGCGGCCCTGACGGTGCAGCGGCGTGCTCCTTGCCGAGTATGGCAATGCACGCCCCCGCGGCCAGCGTAAGGGCGGCCGCCGCAACGAACATCCACAACGTGGCACCGATGGCTGCAAGAAGTGCGAATACACAACCCGAAGCCAGCCCAAGGAACGCGAGCCAGTCGATCCGCACCGGTCCAACCTGGCGTGTAACTCTGGACATGTCGCCAGCTTATGGGTTACGAGGTGTCTACGTCACGTCATCGTTTGCGGTCACAACGCGGTTCTGAGCTCATGGTCATCGTCTCGCCCTGCAAGCTGAACTGTCGACCGCCTGGGATCATGTCCGTGGCCATGAGAAAGTGGCTCTGGCTCACTTTCCGTGATGTGATCTGCCCGGCGTGTCCTGTGGCGTCATGATCATCATATTTGTGATCATGACGGGCGTGCGATCTTGAAGCTCTCAGCGTCCTGGTTCCTCACCTGGCCGACCTGGCCATCGGGCATCTCGTTACCGCGGGCAGGTCGGTGCATGTGCTGGCCCGGACCTGCGCCAGCGAGGCTGCCTGCCCGGGCTGCGGCGTGGTGTCGCGGCGTGTGCATAGCCGCTATGAGCGGAAGCTGGCCGATACCGCGAGCGGCGGCCAGGAAGTGCTCATTTACCTGCAGGCCCGCCGGTTCTTCTGCAGCAACGAGGCGTGCGTGAAGGCCACCTTCGCGGAGCAGGTGCCAGGCCTGGCCGTCCGGTATGGCCGGCGGACCTGCGGCCTGGATGGGGTGCTGCAGGCGGTCGCGCTGGCCCTGGGTGGCCGCGCTGGGGCCCGGCTGACCGGCAGGCTGGCCTGTGCGGTGCGCAGATCCACGCTACTGCGGCTCATCCGCGCCGCACCGGATCCGGCCGGGGGGACTGTGCTGGTGCTGGGCGTCGATGACTTTGCGCTGCGCAAAGGACATGTCTACGGCACGGTGCTGGTCGATATCGAGACCCGGCGTCGGGTGGACATTCTCCCGGAGCGGTCCGCGGAGTCCTTCCGCGCCTGGCTGGATGCCCACCCGGGCGCAGAGATCATCTGCCGGGACCCGGCCTGGCATCTTCCAGAGCGACTCGCAGTTCACCAAGGTCATGCGTGACAACGGTGTGAGGGCGTGCTCCGCCTTGCTGGCTGCGCGCGACGAAGCGCACGCGGTCCATGATCGTCTCGGTGCCGATGCGGTGGCCCGGAAACTCCGCCCGCAGGCGGATCATCTCCTCGTCGTTCACCAGCACCGGTAGCCGGGGCGGAAGGCGTCGGCCCTGCTCGATCCCCTTCAGCCAGCCTGCGGACATGCCGACCAGCCCGGCGAGCACCGGCCGGGACAGGCCTTTACGCTCGCGGAGGACCTGGATACGCTCACAGTCCGCTTACCGGCTAGATCATCTAGCATCAGTCACCCTCGGGGTTGACCAGCCACCGATTACCAAGGGTATGCGCGTGGACCAGACCTGTGCAGGCGGGACACCCGGGTCGGCGCACACTTGATCCGAAGCCCTGCTGGGCAGCGGCGGGGCGTCGCCCATCTACTAGCCCCGACTGGCAAATCTGGCCGGGTCAGGCGCGCGGAATGACATCCGGAGTTATTGGCTGATCTTATCCGGCACTCTTCCGCAGAGATTAGTGATCTGCGATAAGTGGTGCGCGACTTGCATCGGATGAAACTGGAGAAGGGGAGGAGCAAGATATACCTAAAGGGGGGGGATAACTCTGGACCGGCGCGGTCCAGAGTTGCATTATGGAAGGTGCCGCCAGGCTCGTGCTGGCCGTGACCGGGCGCGGTCACCTAGGCAGGACCAGGCGTGCGTGGGGCGCCAGTGGGTGAGGTAAGGGACTTCAATGGCCGCAGAGCTCGACAAGGAATTGGCCAGCTCCGCGGCTCGGATACATCTAGTTATCGTGGGAGAGCGGTCCTGATGATCGGGAAGGTTGTTCGCGGGTCAAACGTCGGGGGACTGCTGCGCTATTTGTACGGGCCGGGCCAGGCGAATGAGCACACAGATCCCCATCTGGTGGCGGGATTCGGGGATCCGCAGGAGCTGGAGCCGGACCGGCGGGCAGATGGGTCGCGGGACCTGCGGCGGCTGACCGGGTTGCTGCTCCAGCCGCTGGCGCTCGATCCGTTCGGAGGGCCTGAGAAGCCGGTGTGGCATTGCTCGGTCCGGGCGGCGCCGGGGGACCGGGTGCTGCCGGATGCGGAGTGGGGTCAGGTGGCTGCCTCGGTCGTAGAGCGGACCGGGTTGTCGCCCGAGGGAGACGACCGCGCAGTGCGGTGGGTGGCGGTCCGGCACGCGCTGGATCACATTCACATCGTGGCGACGCTGGCCCGGCAGGACGGCGGGCGCGTGAAGACCTGGAATGACTTCTTCCAGGTGCGGGAGGCGTGCCGGGCCGCGGAGCGGCGGCTGGGGCTGACGGCGACGGCTCCCGCGGACCGGACCGCCGCGAAGCGGGCAAGCCGCGCTGAGACGGAACAGGCTGCCCGGCGCGGGTGGGCCGAGGCGCCCCGCGTGAGCCTGCGGCGGGAAGTGTGCGCGGCGGCGGCCGGGGCGGGTTCGGAGCGGGAGTTCTTCGCCCGCCTGGAGCAGGCCGGGGTTCTGGTGCGGAAGCGGCTCAGCACGGTCCACCCCGGTGAGGTCACCGGGTATGCGGTCGGCCTGGCGGATCACACCACCAGGGACGGCTCGGTCATCTGGTATGGGGGCGGGAGCTCGCCGCCGACCTCACCTTGCCGAAGTTGCGGGCCCGTTGGGCCGGTCCAGCCACGGACCGGTCCCTCGGCGCACCTGTTCACGGGGTGATGGCCCGGGCCTTGCTCCGGGCCAGGGTCACCGTCGCGGCCGGGCAGGCGCGGGACGACGCCGGGTTTTTCGCGCAGCTCCGCGAGGCCGGCGTCCTGGTCCGGCTGCGCTACAGCGAGACCACCCCCGGCGAAGTCACCGGCTACGCGGTCGCGCTCCCCGGGCAGGCCGGCTCGGACGGCGAACCCCGGTGGTACGGGGGAGCGCGCCTGGCGTCCGGCCTGACGCTGCCCCAGCTGCGCCGCCAGTGGGACCGGCAGCCCGCCGCACCAGGATCACGCCCCGGCCCGTTCCGGTTCACCGCGCCGGAACGGGACGCGTTCTGCCGGCACGCGGCCCGGCAGGCGGAAGCAGCGGCGGATCAGATCCGGCGCAGCGCCGGGGGAGACCCCACCGCGGCCGCCGATACGGCCTGGGCGGCGGCCGCCGCATTCCATGCCACCGCCCGAGCGATCCGTGATCCGGCACTGCGCCGGGCCGCCGACACGTTTGACCGGGCCGCGCGGGCCGCCTACGGGAAGATCCCGTACCGGACCACAGAGGGAGACCGGCTCCGCGCCGCCGCCCGGCTCCTCGCCATGGCAGGCAGCAGCGAGGCGGACACCTTGCCGACCGCGCTTCACCTGGCGGCAAGCCTCGTCAGGCTGGCCGGGGCGGTCAGCGAGCTGCGCCAGGCGCAGCGTCACGCCGCGCAGGCGGCAGCAGCGAGGAAGGCGGCCGAAGGCCTGCACGCCGTGCTCAGCCGGTCGAGGGCGGGCGCCGCTGCGCTGGGCATCCCCACCCAGGCGCGGCCGAACCAGACCATCCGCAAGCCCGGAGACGCAGCACGGCTTGATTTTCCGGTCCCGTTCCAGCCTGGGCCGCTCGCGCCTCAAAGCAGCGGTCACGTCGCCCCGCAACCATCTCCGAGGCCAAGGCCTACGCCGAACGCTCCCACGCGTGCGGGTCCGGGCCAGTGAGCCGTCCCAGAGCAGTCACGACCCGCCTCACAGAGCGACGGCCTCACGGAGCACGCGGTCGCGGATCTGGAGCTTCAGGCCACGGGGGGTCGCCACCTGGGTCATGACGCCAAGCTCATCCTCCACGCCCAGGGCGAACCCGGCCATGTCGAAGTAGCCATGGCCCCGCTCGACATCGACCAGCAGATCCAGGTCGCTGTCCGGAGTCGCCTCGCCGCGCGGCATGCCCGCCACGGTCCGCCCATTTTCTGGTGACGATGCTGGAGCGTGCTGATGACGGCAGTGATGATCGGGATCGATCCGCATAAGGGCTCGCACACGGCGGTGGCGATCAGCGCAGCGGAAGAACCGCTGGGGGATCTGCGGGTCCGCGCGAGTGTGGCCCAGGCGGGCACGCTGGTCGGGTGGGCGGCAGCGTGGCCGGAGCGGACGTGGGCGGTCGAGGGCGCCGGCGGGCTGGGTCACCTGCTGGCCCACCAGCTGGTCGCCGCCGGGGAGCGGGTGCTGGACGTGCCGCCCAAGCTCGCTGCCCGGGTGCGGCTGCTGGAGGCCGGTGACACGAACAAGAACGACCCGAATGACGCGCTGTCGGTGGCGGTCGCGGCGCTGCGCTCCAAGGCCAGGCGCGCGGTGGCGGCTGAGGATCATGCGGCGGTGCTGAAGGTCTGGGCCAGGCGGCACCGGGACCTGGCGCGGGCCCGCAATCAGGTTGCCTGCCGGCTCCACGCGGTGCTGTGCGACCTCCTCGCCGGCGGCGTCAGCAAGGAGATCACCGCAGCTCACGCCGCCCGCATCCTGGAGCAGGTCACGCCGTCCGGGCCGGTCGCGGCGGCGCGCCGCGAGCTGGCCGGCTAGTTACTGGAGGACCTGCGGGGCCTGGATGCCCAGCTCCGCGAGACCAAGAAGAAGCTGGCCGCGGCCGTCAGGGCCTCGGGCACCAGCCTCACCGAGGTCTTCGGTTTCGGCCCGGTCAACACCGGTACCGTGATCGGCGACGTCACTGACGTGACCAGGTTTCCCAGCCGGGATCACTTCGCCTCCTACAACGGCACCGCGCCGGTCGAGGTGTCGTCGGGGAACCGCAAGATCTACCGGCTGTCGCTGCGCGGGAACCGGCGGATCAACACATGCCCTGCACATGGCCGCGATCACCCAGATCCGGCACGCCCACAGCGACGGCCGCGCCTACTACGAGCGCAAGATCGCCGAGGGCAAGACCCACAAAGAAGCGCTCCGCTGCCTCAAACGGCGGATCAGCGACGCCGTCTTCGCCCGCCTCCAAGCCGACGCCCGGAAGGCCACAGCCACGGCAGCGGCGAAGGGCCCGGGAGGGCAACCGGGGAACGACTCTGACTCCAGCGCGGCCGGATTGCACCCCGTAAACCGGCTCTTCGGACAAGCCACTCCCGGGCCCAGCCCCACCCTACGACCCGCCACCCCGGCGGCGGCGAGCCACGCCACCGAAACCACATCGAAGAAAACCCGACGTGACCCTTGACAACAAAAGCAAAGAGGACTCGATCTGCGTGCGTGTTCCAGTCAGCAGGCCCGGCTGACCACGCGAACAGAACGGTCAGTATGGTGGCGCCGACGGGTTCAGCGCGAGGCTATCGAACGGCGGTTTGGCTTCCGGCTTGTCGTCCGGGTTCGCTGACCGACTAGTACGGCAGCCGCCATTCGCCCCGTGACCTGCGGCGGAGCAGACGCTGTGTGCCTGGTTTCATAGACGCAGCCGTCTCATGATCATGTTTGAGGCGGCCCGGCCCTACCTGTCCGGTGGGCGGATCAAAGCAACCAGCTCAGCCAGCTGGGTGGCAACGTTTCGCAGCGTTTCCTCCAAGCTGAGGATCGCGTACACCTGGGCGGATGCGCTGTCCGGGCGCCCGCTACGGATTGCGCGCATGCACTGCTTGTACGCCTCGCCGGGCGCAAGAGGACTTGATGGGTCCGGGAGTGAGATCGTGGTCATGTGCCGGGATGTTATCGCGCTGCTCGGCAGTTCAGAACAGATGTTCTGAGCGCATGGTGTCACATACGTCTGCGGCTGTTGTGGGCATTCCTAATCGTTCGGGGCAACGTGTCGGTGCGTCGACTAGCGAATACAGTCACGTTCTGTGATGGCCATGGGGTCTTCTTCGTGGCCGCCAGCGGGCAGTTCCGGACGGCCGCCAACAGCCGGGCTAGCCAGCCGTTCGCCGGTGCTCAGGTGTCAAGGGTGCTCAGATGTCGAGAAAGCGATCCTGACTACGACCACCCCATGAGCAGCGATGAACTCAGCTTCGACCAGAGAGGTCTGCCCGTCATGTCACTTGTTCGTGTTCACAACCTGTCCGTCTCGCTCGATGGCTTCGGCGCCGGTGCTGACCAGAGCCTGGAGGCGCCCTTCGGGCATGCCGGCCAGCGGCTGGTGCGATGGTTCATGGGCACCCGTTCATTTCACGTCATGCAGGACCAGCAAGGCGGGAGCACCGGCATCGACGACGCCTTCGCGAGCAACTGGGGGCCGGGCATCGGCGTGGAGATCATGGGGCGCAACAAGTTCGGCCCGCAACGCGGACCGTGGACCGACGAGGAGTGGAAGGGCTGGTGGGGCGAGGAGCCGCCGTTCCATACCCCCGTCTTCGTGCTCACCCATCACGTCAGGCCCTCGATCGAGATGAAGGGCGGCACCACCTTCCACTTCATCGACGCCAGCCCGGCGCAGGCGCTCGCGGCGGCCAAGGAGGCCGCGGGTGGCCTCGACGTCCGCATCGGCGGCGGCCCGGCCACCATCCGCCAGTTCCTCGCCGCCGGCCTGATCGACCACATGCACATTGCGCTCGTGCCGATCCTCCTCGGCTGCGGCGAGTCCCTCTGGGACGGACTGGAGGGCCTGGAGGAGCGCTTCGCCATCGAGTCGGTGAGCTCCCCCAGCGGCGTCACCCACGTCACATTCACCCGTCGTTAGCCGCGCTCAGGCCTGCCTCCTCGAACAAGGGCGAGGTCTGGGGCGCTCCATCTGGCGCGCGGCGCTGCCGGATCCCGGCGGCGCGGGCGTGCCGGGCCGCGGGCGTGAGCGGCGGCCTGTCCGTGTCCGGGGGCCCGGCCGGCCTGCCGGCGGACGCGGTAGGCCTTCGCCATTCCGTGCCGGGCTTGTTCAATTCCTGCCGCAAAACACCGGCGTGTCTTGATGGCAAACTGATGGCAAATGATCTTGAGGCCGGTCCCCGCCCTCGGGGACCGGCCTCTGACCTGCGCAAACTGGTGGGCGATACTGGGATTGAACCAGTGACCTCTTCGGTGTCAACGAAGCGCTCTCCCACTGAGCTAACCGCCCTCGAGGCGGAGACGGGAATCGAAC
>Ga0187883_10002857_pt1 | contig 10316 bp, 10 predicted proteins | sample June2016WEW_20_1_2_FD_132966 | JGI IMG/M metagenome (GOLD analysis project Ga0187883, IMG submission 132966) | Peatland microbial communities from SPRUCE experiment site at the Marcell Experimental Forest, Minnesota, USA - June2016WEW_20_10 | ecosystem: Environmental > Terrestrial > Soil >...
GGAAACCCGCACCAACCGCGGGTTCCCACATTTCCACAGCGACTACGGCGCCGGTACCCGCTTTGACCGGAAAGCCGACCCCGCCAAAATCGCGGGCCCTGTCAGATTCCTGCACAGAACCGGTAATGTTAAGCCATTCATTCAAGATCCATTGTCGGTCGACTTTACTGTACCCAGAAGGCAATGTGGAAGCTGGGCTGGTAGGCCGAAGAGACTCCGTGCATGATAACTCATCATGTGATCATCTCGATTCCTCCGTCAGTTAAGCGCTACTGGTCGGTCGCACAGCCAAACGGCTCACATCGTCTCTTCCCAACCGTTAGGCGCTTTATGACGCGTTCGGGCGCGATACTGTTGGCTGCCGTCTGTTGACGCCTGAAAGCCTGCCAGCACCACGATCGAGCGAAAAGTAGTGCTTTTTCATGAAAAGCATCATGCTCACAGCGTGGAGCATGCTTTCACGACAAAGCAGGGTCGAATCACTTTTTGCCAGGTGATGGTGAATGACCGTTGCGCTTGGCACGTAGTGAATTTCCCAACCGCCTTTTTTCAGTCGAAAACATAAATCGATCTCTTCGCAATACAGTGGAAACGCTTCGTCGAGCAATCCCGCCCCCATGATCGCCTCGCGTCGCACTAAGAGACACGCGCCGAGCATCCAGTCCACCGCCATCTCATTGTCGTGGGGAACAGACACCATCATGTGCTTCACACCCCTGAGTTTCCTTGGCAAAAGCAGGCGGAACGGCGATCGGCGAAGAAGCGTAGACCAAACAGTCGGGAATCTCCGACAAGAATACTGCAATGAGCCGTTCGGAAAAACTAGTTTGGGCCCGCAGATGCCGCAATAGCGATGTTGCTCCATAAACTCCACGAGAGTATCGACGGCGCCCTCCTCAAGCACGGTATCTGGATTGAGCATCAGGAAGTACTCGCTCGGAAAACTCGTGAACGCGAGGTTATTATTGGCTGCGAAGGAATTGAGGCGCTTTTGTTCGATTACTTCGACCCAAGGGTACCGATCCCGAACAAGCTCCACTGAACCATCCGAGGAGCAGTTGTCGACAAGGACGACCTTAAGTGAATTGGACTTAGTGCTTCCCTGTATGGAATCCAGGCACTGTTTGATAAATTTACGATGGTTGTATGTAACAATTCCGATTACGACTTTAGTGATTTCTCCGTTAGGCATTCCTGCTCCCTTGTTTTCTGGCCTTCGCCTCAAGAAGCACTTCCAAGGTCTCCTTCGCGGCCTTTTCCCAAGTGAACTGGCGAGCGCGGAGGAGTCCGCGACACGTAAGTTCAGAACGCAGCGTTTCATCGGTTAGTAGGCGTTGGACAGAGTCTGCAATTTCTTGTGGACTCCTTGGGTCCACCAACAAGGCCGCACACCCCGTAACCTCCGGTAGTGAGGAGTTATTACTCGTGACAACCGGCGTGCCACAAGCCATAGCCTCTAAAACTGGAAAACCAAAACCTTCATACAACGTGGGGTACACAACCACACATGCCGCGTTGTAGAAAACCGGCAAATCCTCACGGGGGACAAAACCAGGAAGGACGACAATTCCGTCGAGTCCCGATTGCTGAATGTCAGCGACGACATATTTGGACTCGCGCTCCTCTTTGTCTCCCAGAAGGACTAGCGATTCGACCCTCCCCCTCTCTTTCAGTACGCGCATGGCAGCCAAAAGCCCCGGGATGTTCTTGTTCCTGGAAAGTCCCCCTGGCGCAAGAAGAAAATCCGACGTAATGGAATATTTTGATGCCAGATAGTCTTTGCATTCTTTTCGATCGAGGGGCAGGAATGCCTTACTCACGCCGTTGTAGACTACGGTCACCTTCGATTCCGGAATGCGGAGGAGACGGACGATATCGCGCTTCGAATTTTTAGAGACCGTGAAGACATGGTCTGCAAGGTGAGCAGCGATAAGATTCACAAGGGAGCGATACGCCGTCCGCAGAACCCCATATTTCCTGACGCGAAGATCTGCAAGGTCGTGAATGGTCACGACGGTTGGTATCGTCATCCCGAGGAGCGGCATGTTAGGAATAAGGTAAAGATCGATCTTTTCGCGGAGCAGCACCTCTCGGATTCGCTTTTGCCGGAAAATCTGTGAATAGGATCTGCCAGAAGAAATCGGGACTCCGCAGGTTCGAGAAAGGAGCAACGGCGGAACATCAGTAGCCTTTCCCTTGCCTACCAACAAGATCAACTCCACTCCATCTAAAGTTGCGAGTGCGGAAGATAATTCCCAAAGATAGACCCGCGAACCAAACTTTGCCGTGATGGCATTTACAGCAACACGCACGCGTGGGCGGGGCGAAAGTACCGAGTTGCTAAGCCGGACCACTCCCCCATAGACGCCGCGGCTTCTCTGCGCGTTATTAACTTGATTTACTTCCAATGCAATCTTCCTCTTCAGTTCAAGATCTTGAAAGTCTGTTGGGTTCGTGTTCTGGCGACGGCCGCTCTTCCAAGAACAGAAAACAGACGCTCAAAGTGTTGTTCTTTGCTAAAGGCGCTCGTCACAAGGCGATATCCTTCAGCTCCCATGTTGGCTGCAGTCTGGGGGTCCCTCAAGAGTACTTCGATTTTCTCCGCCAAAAGCATTGTATTTTTTACGGGAACCAGATATCCATTTTTGTCATCCTTCAGCCAGTCCGAAATGCCGCCGGCATCGAAAGCAACAACGGGCTTTGAACACATCATGGCTTCAATCCCAACAATTCCGAATGCCTCCGGCCAAATGGAGGGCACAATTACCATGGAAACTGCGCGCAAATGTGCAGCGATCTCTTCCCTTGATAGCCATCCCACGAAGTCCACGACGTCGGACACCCCAAGTTTGCGAGCTAGTGTTTTGCAGTAAGGCAAGTAAGGTCCATCACCAATCACTGAGCATCTGAATGGAGCAGACACACGTGTCAACGCACGCAACAAATAGTCGACACCTTTGTAACGATCTATTCGCCCCATAAATGAAATGATAGGTCGCTGCTCGTTCAGGGGCACGGCCGGTAGTGCCTTCAGGTCCGTAAAATAACCTGCGACTGTTACTTGCTCTGGCTGAAACCCATTTTGGATCAGTTTGTTCTTAACGTAGTTACTAGCTACTATGTGGATGCCTATGCTCTTATATATTTCTAGTAGCATGAGGTGTTTGCTCACGCTGTTATATATCAGTTTGTCACCACCGTAGGTCTTTTTCCGCACGAAGCATCCGTGAAGCAAGCAACGACACCCCAAGTTGTGAGTACATGTCTTCTTGCGAAAGTATGTAATGTTCGCCAATCTCATGCACACTAGCCCATAATTATGAGACATCGGGACGAGGCCGCCATAGTCTCTCAGGCGAGAGAGTAGAGCGAAATTTCTGACCCCGGACATGAATATGACGTCCGGTCTTTCCCGTTCTAGAATCGTGTTGAGATGCTCGACCCCTAGTGCGTCCTCAGCAGACTCAAATTCTGAAAGAACGCTAATCTGGTAGGCGCCGCGGAGTAGCTCAGCTATGCCTTGCTTCAGCGGTTTAGTCGATTTACTTCCATACACAAGAGAACACGAATGCCCCAGCCGGGTGAATTCTTGAATGCAATCCACCATATATTGTTCGGTCCCGCCCCAATACCCCAGTAGTGGAGCAAACAGAAGAATATTCATAGGTTAAATTGCCTCGTGGAATATGAACGCGGCATCGCGGCTTGCGACCTTGCGCACCACCCCGAAGTCGATTGCGACGTGTTCGTTTTCATGTAGCGCGTCGATCAGTGCCGGATCGGAAGGCGCGGGAAGATGTTCCTGGACCACGCCCGCCACGTCTTGCTTTTCCGCTTCGCGCACTGCAACCAAGTGGATTCGTATTCGATCACCGCTAGGTCCGCCTCGTCGGGCCCATAGACGGCTAGCACCGGTGCGAGAGAACCTTCGCGTGACGCCGGAAAGGCGATGACCATTCCCGAGGGCGTGGCCATCAGACGGCGGACCACCAGGCCGGTGGCGCGGACATGATCCATGGCGGCGTAAAGATTAAAGTCATGCACGTCGTGGAACAAGAACACGGCATCGGGGCTGGCGACCTTGCGCGCCGCCTCGAAGTCGATTACGACGTGCTCGTTATTGTGGAGTGCGTCGATCAGTATCAGATCGGGAGGCGCGGGAAGATGTTCCGGGACCAGGCTCGCTACGTCTTGCGGCGCCGCGCCACGCACCGCCACCAGGGCGAGCTCGGCGGCCTTGGCGATCGCATTGGTAATTTTGAGTCCCTCCAACGTATCAGGGCTAAGAGCGGGGTCGATCGCGGTGACCTTGGCGTCGGGGTTGGCAAGCGCCAAGGCAACCGCGCTCCAGCCATAGGAGTTGCCGATCACAAGGACGGAACGCGCTGGCGAAATAGTGGCGAGACTATCGAGGAAATTCACCTCATGCAGCGAGATACCGAGATGCCACGTCACACTCTTCCCGCTACGCAGGAATTTGGTAAAGGGCACCCAGCGACGTCGGTTCCAGTGCAGGGCGTTCAGCCCCGATACCACCGAGAATCCCTGGTCGCGGTAAAGCGGATATAAACGCAGCGCGACATTCATCGCATCCTCGTCTTACCCAGCTTTGTGGGGTGCCATTCGGTTAGCCATTCCTCAAACATTTTCTCTTCTCCAGTCTCCCTCAACTACGTAATCTCTTTCGCCGCCGGCAGTCAATGATATCGAGCGTGGCCAAGCCACCGGGCGCGTAACCCATGGCGCTGTTCCGCGAGTGTCAGTAGGGTCCCACCGCAATTACAACTCGTAGCCTGTGTCGTGGGTTGCGGTTTCTAATTCTTTACCGCATATACGACCTTGGTAGGCAAACCCTGAGACGGCGCGATAATGACTTCAACTAGTTCAACGGTATTGAACCCTGCAGCCCTCAACCGGTCGCAAATATCGTGGAATGAGTGCTGCCAAAACACCACTGCCGACCCCGGGCCGGCTAGGCGGCTGTCATGGTATTCCGGCTCTTGAAGGAAATTTATTCCGGCCGACGTGACTTCGGCCATCTTGATAGTATGGGGGGTGTCGTAAAGCGGCACGGTAAAGATCAACCTGCCCTCGGGTTTGAGGGTTCTTAAACACTCTTGAAACCCGTTAATGTCATCGGGTACGTGCTCCATGACCTGATTCGACGTAATCAGGTCAAAGGAATTGTCTGCGAACGTAAGGTCCTGAATATCCTCGTTTCGGACCCCTTTGATCACTGCGCCTTTCACTTCACCCGGCATGAATTCGCTGTCAGTGAATTGCCTAAAGTTCTTGCGAAGATAGTCATGGGTGGCACCGTAAGTCGACAGCTCATAAGCGTGTGCGATACCCGTTAATGCACCGAATTCCTTTTCAATGACTGAAATGACCGAGAGGTTTACGGTGTTAGCCCCACAGGACAAGCATCGAGTCAGGAAATCGCTCCTCTTCAAGGAGACGAAGAGGCGGCCAGCACAAGCGGGACACCTCCCGCGTGCCAGGTTCCATTTATAAATGGGGTCGGCCCGACTGAGATACTTAATAGCAGTTCGCGCTCTCGGCAAAAACACCATCGCCCCATCCGATCATTCGTCGCTGCGGCGGAATCGTAGCCCTGTCCGCGTGATTAAGCCAGTGTCCCGATCGAAACCCCCATGCCCCAAGGCACATCGCGAATCTGATTCCAAACCCATCAGCTAAGATTTGCGTGTCGACCCGAGCGTCGGGCCAAACAGACCGAGTTGGGCATGTTGCCCCGCCGTGAGCGCCCGACAAGGCGAAGAGGGCGTGAGGCTCACGTAAGGCCCGGCCCGTAGGCGTGTGACGTCTCCCAGAGCCATTCCGACCAATGCCCACACATACACGAATGCGATAAGGCTGTCCCACACGGGTATCGTCACCCCCGCAACGGTCATAGCCACAAGTACCGCTCCTGCGGAAACTTTCAAGAGCCTCGAATCCTCATTGCAGTAGTGTCGCTTTCGAAGGAGCGACGCGAGAATTGCCCCCGTCAGACCGAGATAGGCGAAGGCCCCGATCACGCCAGTCTGTACCCCCGCTTGGAGGACCCAGCATTCCGTGAACTCCGCCGCGTCGACACCTCCGGCAAACCTCGCTTGGACAATCCCGGACTTGCCTAATCCAATTCCGAATGGATTTGCAGAAATCACCTGCACAGCCTTCTTCATGCTTTCCTTGTGTACCTTACTCGAACTGTCGGTCTGGGACACAATCGACTGGATTCTTTGACCGATATCTGAATTGAGCACCGACTCCCCGCTGAACACGAGCACCACGCAGACAAGGCATATCCCGATACCGACGATAACGACGTTACGTCTAACATGAGCACGGTCTATGACGCAAACCGTGACGATGCCAAAAAGCAGACCTATGTATGCGCTTCTCGCGTATGTCAACAAGAGGCAAGGAAGCAGCAGCGCGAACCATGGTAATGCGACCCTTAACGCCGTGCGTCCCACACCGGAGAACAGAACCAGAATGGCGACCACCGCGCCGCAAGCTGGGTCGAACGCACTAAGCGAGTACGAATACAGCCTGCGAGTGCCGTCGGCGGAGAGATCGGGCAGGTGGTACACAAGTGGGAGCAGGCGTTCGTAATCCCACCTGTACTGCACAAGACCGTACAAGGCGATCAGACCTACGCTCCACACCATGGCGCGAAGTATAGTAGCGATATCTTTCCCATCGAGGTCCAGAAACATGAAAAATAGCATGACGCCTAAGAACCGGGTCTCAATGTCGAGTGAGAAGATCGCTGGGACACTGGGCACTCGAAGAAGCGTGGCGCAATAGACAAGCATCAATATCCCGGTCCACCCGAGGACCCACAAGTTCGAGGCAATGATCCGCTTGCGATTCGGGTTGTCCCAAAGTACCCGCAAGAGGCCAATTCCCAATAGCACTTCCTTCCAGATAGCGAACCATTGGCGTGCGCTCGACTCGAAGCCACCGAGTAACGCCGTGATCAGACCTTCAAAAGGGATCAAGACGATAAGTAAGAGTGCCAACCAGAGTGGTGGGGCGGTCATCAGAAACGCGCAGAAGATTCCCCCGGCAACGGCAATCAAAGCTAATTTCTCATTAATGCAAACGAGCAGGATCACCGCCAGGATGCCCGAGAGTGAGATAGCCATGGCACCGATACCGATTCGGGACATAATGGCACGAGAATAGACCATCGAGTTCAACTGTCCGTCCCATCGGAAATGCAGGATGGAAGCCTTAGTAGGAAGGCTCCCGCCCTCACCGCCGCAACTATAAAATTAGTCGCAAGCAACCCACAGGCCGCGCCGAGTACACCGAAAGCTCTAACTAGCCAGAATCCCGTGGTAACCATGACGGATAGAGCCGCGAAGCTGACTAGGAAATCGAGGTCCGCGCGCTCGATCGCAAATAGGGCACGCGAAAACGAAAATGACGGAACGGCGACCAGGATGATTAACGCCATAATCGCGACGACCAAGTTGTTTCCGGCATACTGCCGCCCGTACAGCAGGGTTACGAGACGCCCTCCCCAAATAAACATCATGAGGCAAAGCAACGACATAGGGATAACGATAACGGCGGTTATCTGGAGCACTAATCGACGCAAGGCCCTCGAACCATCCGCCGCATACACGTGAGCGATTTTTGGGCCCACGAGGTTCTGGATTCCCAGGAGCGCCGGATTGGCAACCGAAACAACTCCCAGGCAAGCCGCCCAAACACCGGTGGACCCAACGCCATGGAAAGCCGCCAAAAGCCACGGATAAAGATTCATGCTGATTGCCCAGACCAAGCCGCTGGCGAAAACCCATTTTCCAAGGATCCAATTCTTCTTGAGGTCAGCAAGTGATTCGCTCATCCGGGGGTGATAGAACTCTCTGTCCGACCAAAGCCACCACAGAACCGCAATCCCACAGGCCGTTCCAATCACCCAATACGCGCGACTTGCCGATAACAGGCCGAAGCGGGCAAGAAGGAGCAGGCCGCCGATTTGACCAACCGCAATACAACTATCGAAAAGAAGGGCGGTCTTAAGCTTTAGCCGGGCGAAACATACGCGACGAGCAAATTCGCGAAGCATGATCAAACCGATCACGGCAACCAATGCCCACAAGACCGGTCCCAGGCCCCGGGGGCCGACTCCGATGGTGACCGCAAACGCGCCACAGACCAGAGCGAGCATCGTGAGGAGACAAAATGCCAACTGATGAATCAGGGTGCTGCCAGTGTACAGAGCGTGGGCGCGTCCCCTCAGGCGCGGGGCATACACCATGTAGGGCGTAGTAATCAGCGAGGTCTGAAAATCGGTCATCAACAGGATCAGACTGAAGCCGAGCATGTACAGGCCGAGCTCGTCCTTGAAGCAGGTACGCGCGATGATGACGCCGGTCAGGAAATTTGTGGCACTGGCAACGGCCTGGTCGGCCAGGGAAAGAATGCCCTGATGCAGCGCTCTGTCGGGAGACAATGCCAGGCCGAGGCGCGACAGCGTGCGCCCGGCCAGTGCAATTGGTTTCGCCTCGACAGTCTGAGCCGCTGTGATCACAGAGGAGGCGTCGGTCTCAGCGGAAGGTGTCATCAACTCACAAGCTCCTGGCTTTGGAGGCCCCATGCTTAGACCCGTGCTCATACGGCCCCGACCCCTTTCAACACTGCGGGAATCGTCTTGGCGATCACCTCCACGTCCAGCCAAAAAGACCAGTGATCGATATAGTGCAAGTCCAACTCCATCCATTCGCGGAAAGAGACGGAACTTCTGCCGTTGATCTGCCAGAGGCACGTAATTCCTGGGCGAACGCTGAATCGGCGGCGCACCCAGTCCTGGTCAAACCCCTGATAGTCACGAATCGGAAGAGGCCGTGGCCCAACGAGGCTCATGTCGCCCTTCAGGACATTCAGGAATTGGGGTAGCTCGTCGATGCTAGCTTTGCGGAGAAACCTGCCGAGCCGAGTGACCCGTGGATCGTTCTTGATCTTGAAGACCGGGCCGTCAGCTTCGTTCAAGGATTCAAGATCAGATTGCCTCTTCTCAGCGTCGCCGGCCATCGTTCGGAATTTATACATTCGAAAACGTCTCTTGTTCAGACCCACCCGCTCCTGAACGAAGAACACCGGTCCGGTCGAATCCAATTTAATCAGTATGGCGACAATTAAAAATATCGGCGCGAGCATGATAAGCAATAGCGAAGAAATAAAAGTGTCGAGCAATTGCTTGCAGACCATCGGCCAGCCTTCGGAAAGAGTGGGGCTGAATATCGCCGCCGCCGTTCCATCAAGCTGGCGGTTGTTCACCCACCCCTTTTGCAGATCGAAGATGCCAGCCAGGACCCTTACAATGACGCCCTGCTCTTGGCAGGCGGCTACGACGCGTGCGGCCTGTGAGTAGAATGACTTCATGGGAAGGGCAATTGCCACCTCATCGACGATGTGCTCACGCAGAAAGGCGGAGAAGTGCCCCAAGTCAGTGACGATTGACTTGCCGTTCGTTCCAAACCCCCGGTTTTCCGTCCACTCTTCGTCTGCAAAGCCTATAAGCAGATACCCCAATTCGGGCCTGTCGTCGATGATGCGGGCAAATTCTAGGGCGCGCGGGTTTGTGCCGACTATTAGCACATGGCGCAGGTTACGACCATGCCTGCGCACCCAGGCGAGGATTTCACGCATCAGCAAGCGGCAAAGAATTAGAATTAGACTCGACATAACCCAGAACACTACGATGAAGGCTAGTGTGATCATCCGCACTCGGAAGATAGCCGCAGCAAGGCCGAGCACAAGTGTCGCTGTCGAAGCGGCCTTGAGGACGTCTACGACTTCTTGTTTTCGATCCCCGAGCCGTCTGGATCCATACAGACCGAACGCGGAGAAAATGACATGCCAGGAATAGAAGAGCCCGAGAAACAAGAGAATGTTCGGCACCTTAATGCGCATGGAGATAAAAGCAGCGAAGGAGCTGAATGCGGTCAGATGCCAAATTCGGACTGCTGCTACTACATAGGAAAAGGCAAGAATCCCGAGATCGAACAGCATAAACGCCCTTATCAAGATTTGCCGGCGGAAGTTTGTCACGGGAGAATCACATCCAAACAGTTTATCTAGTAGCGAAACCTGAGAAATGATCTTTGGAAAAGTTGGCGCAAATCGCTCGATCAGAGGAAGCGCTAGCGTTCCACCCGCGGCATACGACGTGATGGCCCAAGAATCTCGATATCAAAGCCATCGTGTGGGTCGCTTAGACATATTGCGACACAATGTGTTCTCTTCCCAGGAATTTTTGAGCGCCCAGTCGTCGCAAAGTTTGATCAACGACA
>Ga0187883_10002864_pt1 | contig 10301 bp, 13 predicted proteins | sample June2016WEW_20_1_2_FD_132966 | JGI IMG/M metagenome (GOLD analysis project Ga0187883, IMG submission 132966) | Peatland microbial communities from SPRUCE experiment site at the Marcell Experimental Forest, Minnesota, USA - June2016WEW_20_10 | ecosystem: Environmental > Terrestrial > Soil >...
TCCCATCCCCGTTCCCGCCGCGCTCTCCAATGCCTCGTCGGAAACTTCGTAAGTGAGGATTTCCTCTTCAGTCCGGTCGCGGTTGCTAGTGCTGTCGTTCACGGCATTGGTCCTTTCCAAAAACAAGCCAAAGTTCAACGTAGAGCGCGTCGACGACATTGGACGAAGCTGCAGATCAATCGACCTGCTGTGTCCTTTGTGCTTGCGCCGCGCGGGCGCAGTATTTCAAAAATTCCCCACAAATCAAATTCGATCTAATTGCCGTGCCACCGGTTTCTTCTAGCCCAAAATGCGTTTCCGCATATCGCCTTGATCGGTGTGACGTAACACAGGCCCGACCATAAGTCGAAGCCATCTTCGGAGGATGCGCATTATCATTTGATGGGTCCCTCCTATGACACGGGGATCGACGTCAGAACATGCGCGTACATCCGGCGTCCGTTCTGGCACCTGTCAATAATACCCCTGCTCAAGGGCGGGGCCAAGTCACCGTTTGTTCAAAAATTTAAATTTAGCAGCCCAGGTACGGTTTCAATTCCCCATACGGGCAGTGCATGTCAACTGTCTCGTTCCTCGAAAATCGATATAAAGATTCTCTATTCGGCAACCGTTCGAGAAATACTCTCTTTTTTTTATCCCTCGAAATCCGTTGCCATCATTCCGTTACTCTTGGCGGACGCATCATCCGCGGCATTGCAGAGCAAATTGACGCCGTCGTTTGGTTCAGCGATTTGAGCGGGTTTACGCGAACAGCTGGAGCGACGCCGAAGCCGAAGAACCGCACGGTTTGCTTCAGTGCATGAGTCGGCTGTTGGCCCGAAGCGTCGGTTAGTGCGACTCAGCGACATGTCCGAGGTTGAGGTCAAAGCGGACTCAAATGGATGGCCTCATTCGGTCGCACATGACCCAACCCGGACATTACGAATTTCTTCAAGGATTGAAACGCCGCCGGCCTCAACGTGAGGCCGGCGGTGGATTCCGGCTGCGCTAGCTGACTGCCACCTTGGAGATCACGCGGCCATTTCGGCGCTGATACTCTTCGCCGCCTTGGCAATGATCGCCGCCACGGCCTCCGGCTTCGATACATAGATCGCGTGGCTGCCAGCAGCTTCCTCGATAGTGGCGCCGGCGCGCGTTGCCATTTGGCGCTGAGCGGGAGGCGGGATCATCTTGTCCTCGGTCGCGACCAGATACCAGCTTGGTTTGGTCTTCCAGGCGGGGTCGCTGATCGAACCGGAGAGAGCAGCGACACCCCACGGCACCTGAGAGTCGGCCATGAATGCGGCCTTTGCCTCACTGACGTCTGCTGCGAACGAAGCGCGGAACTTCGCCGTGTGGGGGAACAGATAGCCGTTCACCGGCGGTAAGATCGGCGGAACCGGTGCGCCGGGAGGCGGATTTTTGATGAGGGACTCGACGGACTCGCCCTTATCCGGGGCAAACGCCGTAATGTAGACGAGCCCCACGACTTTCGGGTCTGTGCCGGCTTCGGTGACGACAGCACCGCCGTAGGAATGACCGACCAAGACGACCGGCCCTTGCGCCCGCGCGATCACGAGCCGCGTAGCAGCCACATCGTCAGCCAGAGATGTTGTTGGGTTTTGAACAATGCTGACGTTGTAACCGTCCTTCTTCAGAATGTTGTAGACGCCTTCCCAACCTGCGCCGTCAACAAAGCCGCCGTGTACCAGGACGACGGATACCGGTGATGTTGAGTTTCCAGCCATGACGATTCTCCCTTCGGGTTGCTGCGTGCGAGCAATGCGCTTTGAATTTACGGTTTTGTACTTGCCAGATTTCGGTATAGCTGGTTAGTTCTATTTTGTGGCATACCCCCTAACCATACAGCTAGGCCGCAAATGAAATGGACGGATCGGATCGGTCGCCGCGTCAAGCTGCGCGACCTTCATATTGCGCTCGCGGTCGCGGAGGCGGGCAGCATGACTCGGGCGGCGGAAGAATTGGCCGTGTCCTATCCCGTCGTATCCAAGACGATTTCGGAATTGGAGCACACCCTTGGCGTCAAGCTCTTTGATCGCAGCAGCTCAGGAGTCGAGCCGACGCACTACGGCCGCGCGTTGCTCAAATCCGGAGTCGCGGTGTTTGACGAAATGCGCAGAGGCCTGCAGCAGATCGAGTTCATCAAACAGCCGGACGTAGGCGAACTGCGGATTGGCTCGTCAATCGTGACGGATGCCGGTTTGCTTCCAGCGATCATTGAACGATTTTCGCAAGAGTTCCCGCGCGCAGTGGTGAACGTTTTGCCTGAAAACATCGCAATTCAGCAATATGACAATCTGCGCGACCGAAAAGTTGAGCTGGTGGTCGGGCGACTTCCCACAACGATGACCGAACCTGACTTGATCGCGGAGCCGTTGTTTGATGAACCGCCTGTTGTCGTCGCCGGGGCGGAGAGTCGTTGGGCGAAGCGGCCAAATCTGACGCTTGCCGATTTGATTGGAGAGCCATGGGTGCTGGCGCAACCTGGCAGTCTGGCGCGGTCGCTGCACGAGGAAGTGTTCCGAAAAAGCGACCTTGAACCTCCGTCTGCAACGGTAGTGACGGTGTCGCTCCATCTTTACATGCGCCTGATCGAAACGGGACGTTGGCTTGGTCTCGTTCCCGCCTCCGTCATGCGCTTTGGCGGCAAACGAATGCGCCTCAAGGTTCTACCGGTCAAAACCTCGTCGCCTCCCGCGCCGGTCGGGTTCATCACAGTCAAGGATCGCACACTTACTCCGCTGGCGGAGCGATTTATGAGTGCACCCGCAAAGTCGCCAATTCGGACCCCGGTCGCGCGTCGACGCAGCGCCGGTAATGTCCGGTCCTGGCCCATCCCGGCCGCGACGCTCAGCCACTTTCGAGTCCGCTTTCACGGGTACAGCAGCCGCGCCTGTAGTGAGTTGGCGCGGCAGTTGATGACCCGGAGCGGACTCTGGTTGCTTGGAAGAGGGCATCGGCCTGGCGTAGTCCCCGTCAAAACAAAACCGCTTCGGCACATAGCGATTGTGACAGTTGTATGACATGAGAATTGACGAGTTGTTCATCTTCTAATTCGAAACTGAGCCAGCAGAAAGCTGCTGCGAATCATCACGGTTCGTCTTAGCGCTTCATCCCGCGCACCGGATTGCCCCGATGAATGTACTCGCTTTCGCGTCGCGCAAAGGCGGGGCTGGCAAAAGTACTTTGGCTGCACATCTTGCCGTCCACGTGTACAGGATGACGCGGGCTTGTCTGCTCGTTGATGATGATCCGCAAGGCTCGCTCACGCTTTGGAATGAACTGCGCGCCGAATACGCGCTGCCCTTAAAGACCGTGAAGCGCGGCATTGCCCATATTGTCAAAAAGGCCGAGCGACGGGGTGTAAAGTGGATTTTTATTGACACGCCACCTAACGCGTCAGTGAGCGTCATCGAAGCTATCGAGGCGGCGACACTCGTTATTATTCCATGCCGACTCGGATTGTTTGACATCGACGCTGTGCAGGAAACCATCGCGTTCGCGCGGCAGGTGGGCACGCCCTATGCCGTGGTTATTAACGCTGCGCCACCAAAACGTCAGGAAATTGAAGCGCCGGCAGTAGCCTCGGCTCGTAGTTACCTGGCTCATTTGGAAGTTCCTGTCTGGGGCGGCCAGATCACCCACCGGGCAAGCTTCTTGCTGGCGCTTGGCGAAGCCGACGGCGTGAAAGAATCTATGTCGGACCCTTGTTCGGCCGGGGAAATTGCTGGTTTGTGGTCAGCAATCGAAAAATCGGTCAAGGTAATCAACGGTGCTCGTGATAAAGCCGCCATGCACCGCGTTGCGGCCTAGCCGCTCGTGGCCCTGAACGTCACTTGTCGCAATGCAGCGATTCGGTCGCGATCGGAGGATGAGCGGACGTTCCTCGCGGGTGCTTGAAGCGACGCGCATCACCCTTCGAGTCGCTTCGTGCGACGCAGCGATGTATCGGGTTTCGGGGTCAAGGCGGAAGACGCTCGAACGCGCTTTATAGAGTGTCCAGTGAGCTTGGATCGACGATTTGCAACACCACGACGAGGATGTGCGCTGATTATAAATCCTGCTCCCTCAGATCCGATGCGTTCGCCTCGCCAGGGGCTTGACCGGTCCACTCGAAGAGCCTCTGCAGGTGGTGCCACAGCGATCGGTTGTGCGCGGGCCGTACATGGACGTTATCGTCGTGCTCGCACGGCTCTGTCAGCAGGCCGCGTAACCTGATCATATGCCAGGCTATTGGACTCCAGTCACGCCAGGCTTGTTGGGCCTCACGCACCCGGACGCCGCTCACGATCTCTGGAACAGGGCCGAAAATCTGCGGCATGCGGCCGGACATGTCCTCATCACGCAAAATGTTCCATTTCGACAGCCCGCCCATTACGGGAGAGCCGAGTGCATAGACCACCCGGCCAACCCCGGCCTCACGAATGCAGTAGGAGCACATCGCGCATGGTTCGATATTGGTATAGAGCGTGCAATGACGAAGCTGCTTTCGGCCAATCATCTTGTGCGCCTGGGATAGAGCGATAACCTCCGCGTGCCGGCTCACGTCACTCTGCCGGACGGTGCGATTGATTGCTTCTGCCACGATTTTTCCATCGCAGGCGATGACCGTACCGAAGGGATATTCACCTTTGCCGACCGCAATGCGCGATAGCTCGATGCAGCGCACCATCATCGCTTCATCGACTATTTGGCGTGAGGAATCCGACGGACCAATATTCTTACCCGTCTCACCCTCGAAACGGCGGGTCGACCAACTTGTTTCTGATGTCGTAATCGATTGCGGTACCATCGGGTCCTATGCTCCAGCGATTGTCTCGGTTGTGAGCCGGGATAGGGATTATTCCCTGCTTGCCTTTCTGGTTGGTTACTGCCGCATTACGGTTAGCCACCTGCACCCTTGAGTTCTCGAAATGATGCGGGGGCATGCGATACGTCCGAAGCTGGAAGTGTAGCGGAAGTGCTTGCTACGCCCTCAAAATGACGCGGATGACCCGAACCGGACATTTGGGCCACTTTCTGGGAGGGACCAAAGGACAATCAGGCACGGCCGCGCGAAGCGAAAGAAATATCTGCCTGCGATCTCGCGTGTGCGCGGCTGACACTGTCACCGCAATTGCGCAATGACTTGATTACCTGCCAGCGGACCGTGCCCACCATCAGCGACTTCCGCAGGTGGCGCAATCGGACTACAATTCGTTCGGGGCGGTGAGCACGAGTTGGCCAGCGTGAATACAGTTGTGAAGAGGACGGCGACACTGGGCATAGCCGTGGCGCTGATGGGAATGGCCGTCGTTTCGCGGGCGGCTGCCACGCCCGGCGACTTCGACGGTGTCTGGATACCGGACGTCAAAGACCAGCAGCGCCAGGAAACCGAGAATGTCCCGCCTTGGAAGCCGGAGATCGTGCCGCAGATCCAGCGCCTGATTGCCGAAGAGAAGGCGGGTCGGCCGTTCCTGGTGTTGAGCCATTGTCTGCCGCCCGGCATGCCGACCTGGATGCTGATCTCGCACAACGTGTTCGAATGGCTGACAACACCTGGCCGCATCACCATGCTCGGCGAGGTCGATGGCAACCGCATGCGGCGAATCTATACGGATGGCCGGTCGCATCCGGAAGACCCGGATCTGACGCTGCATGGCAATTCGATCGGCCATTGGGAGGGCGACGTCCTGGTGGTCGACACCACCGGCATTGCGCCGCAGGCCTATATCGCCACCAGCGAAGCGGTCGGCATCCCCAATAACGGCGACATGCATATTGTCGAACGGCTGTATCTGGCCAAGCCGAACGTCCTCCATGACGACCTCGAAATCACGGCGCCTAAGATTCTGACCGCACCCTGGAAAACCACGCGTATGTTCCATCGCTATCCGGATCGGCATTACGAGGTCATCGAAGGCGAATGCGAACAGGAAGACCTGGTTCCCGGCAAGGATCAATACGGCAACGACATATTCGTTTCCCATCCGCAGAATCCGGACGGGTCGGTCAGCACGAAATAAGGAAGGCGCAGATAAATGGTGTCGCGCAGTGTTGCTTTCATTGCAGCCGGCTTGATCGTGAGTTTTGGCAGTATCGCGGCTGCGCACCACTCGGGCGCCGCTTACGATATGCAGCATCTTCGCACCACGGAAGGAACGGTGAAGACGGTCAACTGGACCAATCCGCACATCACTTTCGTCATCGAGTGCGATGCTAAGGACGGCGAGCCGGCTCAGACCTTGGTGTTTGAAGTCTCGAGCCCGGGCGTTTTGACCCGCTCGGGCTGGACCAAACGCTCGCTCCAGCCAGGCGATCACGCTGTTTTCCACTACGCGCCGCTACGCGACGGCAATCCCGGCGGGTTTTTGCTCAAGGTCGATTTGCCGAACGGTCAGGAGCTAAGTTTCTCCCTGCAGCCGTCCGATCAATGACGATCGATATTCTGCTGCGCGCCCTGAGCAAGTGGCTGGCGGCGACGCCATTGAGCCACACCATCCAGACCTACGGCTGGGTCATTCCTGCCCTGCAAACCATTCATATTCTCAGCGTAGCCGTGCTTTTCTCTTCAGCCATCCTAGTGGATCTCCGGTTCTACCGCGCCCTGCAACGCGACGTGCCGCTGGCGGACGTCGCCCGGCGCTTCCTGCCGACGATCTGGCCGGTGTTGCTGATCCTCTTGATCACGGGAAGTTTGCTGATCATCGGTGAGCCGCGGCGGACGCTCCTTAACAACACCTTCTATCTCAAGATGGCGCTGCTCGCTGTCGCTGTGCTGCTGACACTTGCCCTGCAATGGTCGCTGCGCGCAGTGCCGGAATTTTGGGAGCGGGATCGTAGGCGCCGAATCGCCGGGCAGCTCGCGGCGACCGTCTCCATCCTGGTCTGGTGCGGCATCCTCTTCGCGGGACGCTGGATTGCCTACACGCAGGTCGGATGATGCGGCTTTTTGCGGATCTGATTTCGTATTTCGAGAATAGCGCGCTGGCGGACAATATCCGCGAGAACGATCTGCTGTTCCCGCTGATTGAATCGATCCACGTGCTGGCGATTTGCCTGGTGGTCGGGTCGATTCTTGCCGTTGACCTCCGGCTCCTTGGGTTCGCCTGGATCAACCGGCCGGTGAGCCGCGTCACGCACGGCATTCTGCCGCTGACCTGGGGCGCGTTTGGCGTCGCGGTCGCATCCGGCAGCCTGCTGTTCATTTCCAATGCAACCAAATATCTGGGCAACGGTTTTTTCGTCGCCAAGCTTTGCCTGATCAGCTGTGCGGGAGTGAATATGGCGATTTTCCATTTCATCGGCGCGAAAGACATGTCGAAATGGGACAACGATGCCCGGCTGCCGCAGCCGGCGCGCCTTGCCGGAGGCGTATCGATCCTGTTGTGGATAGCGGCGGTCGCCTGCGGGCGTTGGATCGGCTTTACCATGAAGCCGGGTTGAGACGCGGCCGGCACGACATGACCATGCGCTTCTCTCTTGCTGTTCTTGCCGCGGTGATTGCCGCTGCCGTCGCGTTGCCATCGAAGGGCGAAGACGTCGCGTCGATGCCGCCCTTTCAAGCTCATGTCGACATGAAAACCTTAATGGAGCATGTGCTCACGCCGGCTGCGAAGATCGTCTGGGGCGTCAATGCGGTCGTGATCGACGAGAAGGGCGAGCACGATCTGTCTCCCAAAACCGAAGCCGATTGGGAAGAGATCGTGAGTGGCGCGGCGACTTTAGCCGAAGCTACCAACGCACTGATGATCCCGGAGCGGGCGCGTGACCCGCAATGGATCTTCTACGTGCAAAGGTTGGCCGAGGCGGCGAACCAGGCTTATGTCGCCGCCGAAGCCCACGATCTGAAAGCGGTCTCAGAAGTCAGCGATCGGCTGGATGGCCTTTGCGCCGCCTGCCACCGGCACTATGGACTTGAGTAAGTCTACGGCTGACGAGATCTGGCCATCGTCATTCCGGAGCCGAGCGAAGCGAGGAGTCGTGTCTTGGTCCACCGCGACAGATATTGTGCCGCAACAAAATGTCGGCTTATGGGGCTAAAGCGGAAGTACGGGACGCAGCTCCGAAATGACGTGAATGACCCTGAGCGGAAGTCGCGTCCGCAGGCGAATAAATTCTCTTCGTTGAGGAAAATACTGAGTACACTTGATCAGCGCGGGTGCTTCAGTTTTCGCAGCGCTCTGACCCCGATCTGCCGAATTTGCCCGTACCGTCGGCGGCGCAGGCAGGTCTGTTCGAGAGTTGCACAAGCGTCAAAATAAAATTAAATGCCGTTGCATTCGTTACACGATCAGTCACGACAAAGGCGTTCTGAGAAATTAACAATTCGGTTCCATCCTTCTCCGGAGTTCATGGCAAATGGAGAGCGAGACTTTGGTAAGGGTGGCTTCCGATCCCGACGCGTTACGAGATCGCGTGAACGCGTATGCGGCCTGGGTCGCAAAATTACGACGCGGTAGGTCGCTTCCAAATCTCCGCCTCGGCGGCACCGATCCATTGTCGCGGCTTGGCCAGGAACTGCAGCTCCTTGCGGATACCCTGAGCCGCCGAGAACGTGAGCTTCGACAGCTTTTCGATTTGGTTGGGATGTTCGAGCAGGGAGTCTTGGTTGACGATGTCCTGAACCAGATATTCGATAGCTTTAAAGGGCTGATCCCCTTCGAACGCATTGGATGTGCATTTCTTTCAGCAAACGGAGCTTCCGTAACTGCTTATTGGGCGCGTTCCGAACGTTGAGCTACGCGGACTTATAGTTACACCATGTAAGAGCAGAGAGACGGTGCCGTAGGTAACCGCTAAGAGCAAAGAGACGGTGCCGTAGGTAACCGCTAAGAGCAGAGAGACGGTGCCGTAGGTAACCGCTAGTGGATTTTCGGGTTGCTGAACTCGCCGATTTTGAGCACGTCTGGGCCGCAGGGGCCTCAGCATTGCCACGCCAGCCTTTACGTTATTTCAGGTGATCATTGTTATCCGCGAGCCGGGTAGATCGCGATCGTTTCGGTATTCCTCGATCGCACGCATGATTAGCTTTTTGATATTCTCGATTGTCACGTCATCGCGTCGCTGGATACCGATCTCCTCGCTTACGTTCTTGGGTTGTTTCGGCTGGCCTGTCACGTCGAAACCGTCGCCGCAGGTGACCGTGACCACCCCACCGCGCGGAACAATCAAATAGGCGCGGCTTTGGTGGCCCTTTCCATAGCCCGACTGATCTTGCTGATCCTGCTGATCCGTTATGCGGAAAGCAACCGATGCGGGCCGTAAGGTTCTTCCGGTGCGACCGTACTGCCGAATTTCTACTTTGCCGCCGAGCGGGTGCAATTTCTGAGCAGCAGCATGTAATTGGGGCAGCACCACATTGCTCAATACGGCGATGTCTGCATCGGCTTCCGCCTGCAAACGCTTTGCCTCTGTGGGGGTTTCCCCTTGTTGGTCGTGTTCAAGCTTCGCTTTCTTGAACGCGTCAGCATAGTCGTCATCACCGCCGGCCATGTTGAAGCCTTTCCTCGTTGCTCGCGTTCGGCGGCAGGCCGCCTAACGCGCATCGCCACCGCCCGGCGGCTTTTATATTGGATTTAGCCCCGTCGGCTCAGAAGCCGCCGCCTCAGCCTGTGCGCTCGCGTGGCGCGTTCTCGTTGGCTGCTGCGGACTCAAATGCGTTCGGATCGCCTTGGCCTAGCTCCACCGCAAGTTCCCTGGAGGCCGCCCCGTCGCGGAGAATGGCGTCAAGATCGTTAGGCTTCTGATCGGGACTACTCACGAGCCAACCCCACGGAGGGGCGCCTGGGGCGCCCGACATGCGGTTCACTTCACCTACGTGGTTCTCCGCCGTGGTCTTCCCCTTGTTTGCAACCTCTTCGTACTGTACCTGCTGGCTTTCGTTGAGGGTCGACAGACCGGCCCTCTCTACCGCCGAGATATGGACGAAAACGTCCTTGCCGCCCCCTTGCGGCTGAATGAACCCATAACCTTTGGTCGGGTTGAACCACTTCACGATACCGGTCGCCATCGCACGCTGTCTCCATTTTTGGAATTTCTATGATACCGGCGCACTACACCGAATCCAAGATGTTGCCCGCCACGCAAGGCCGTATTGCCTTCTTGCCAGCTTGGATACGGGCCACTGCCGCAGGGAACGCATCGTAGCTGAGCAATATTGCTCGGTAAGTGACTGAGTCGAAGAACAATATGCATGGCCCCCTTTTTGGTAGTTTGGCCGCTTGGTGGAGCAGTTGAACATCCCCGTGTGCCTCCGGAAGTTTGACTAGACAGACCCCTCTAAAGCGAGCAGTTACATATTGTTCGAGACGTCAACGCAA
>Ga0187883_10002869_pt1 | contig 10295 bp, 8 predicted proteins | sample June2016WEW_20_1_2_FD_132966 | JGI IMG/M metagenome (GOLD analysis project Ga0187883, IMG submission 132966) | Peatland microbial communities from SPRUCE experiment site at the Marcell Experimental Forest, Minnesota, USA - June2016WEW_20_10 | ecosystem: Environmental > Terrestrial > Soil >...
CGGAGCCAGACCCCGAGAAGCCTCAGCACCGCGGCCTCGTGGCCGGGAGCGGCCAGCAGGTCAAGATGATCCGAAGCCGATCCGTACCCCATCATCCGGATGCTTGCCCTCGGGTGGCGTTCCTCGAGAGCGAGCCCGCCCAACAGCTGCGTGTCGTCTACGACCAGAAGGAAGTGGCGCCCGGATTGACTGGTCCCGGCCAGCCACCATGATCGCAAGAACGGCGACGGAAGGGGAGATGAATCCACCAGTTGATCCCACTGCGAAGCCCACCCGTCAAGATGGGGAAGGTCAAGCAGGCTGAGCCGAGCCATTATCTGATCGGCTGGTGCGTCCGACCTAACGGCTTCGGACGAGGGAAAGTGGTGGGCAAGGGCCGCCAGAGTATCTCGGGCTTCATCTGCGATGCCCTGATCGCGCCACTCTCGGTGTTGACGCCAAATCGAGGATTGCCCGGGTCCCACGGACGAGAACCGAGCGAGCCTCGACAGTCATGTGTCGGAACTGCCTGAACCGGAGACAGAACGGACACACTCTGGCGCGACATCGCGGATACCCCAGACAAGGGTGGGGCGCTTCTTCAAGGTTTGGAGTTGCCCTCAATGTCGAAGGCGCTCGCCCAAGGTCCGCCGGTGCACGGCGGGATGGGTGCAGGCCTATTTCTTGTCGCAAAAGGGTGGTCTCACCTCCCACGTTTCGCGCGTCGGCTCGAGTGGTTATCGCTCAGGTTCCGAACCCGTGGCGACAAATAGCCGACGGTCGTCGTCACGAGACCGACGACAATCATCATGGACCGGGCGAAGCCCCCGACGTCGCCTTGAAGACCGGCACGTAGGCCGTCAAGGAGTCCTTTGGGCAACGTCGAGCGGACGTATCTGCGTTCACTGGCGAGCGCCTGCTCGCTGCCTGCGCGTTGCGCCACGGCTGCCTTCGAAATACCCTCCGCGTAGCAGCGTCTCAGGAAGTATCTGACCTTCGTCCGCTCGGGCCCGACGTGGTGGTGGACCCGAGCGAGCGGGACATGGACGAGCTCTGTTCCACGAAAAGCCTTGCGAACGCGGAGAGAGAATTCAGTTTCCTCACATCCGAGCGGCAGCGTGCCAACGCGGCCCATAGCCGTGTCGAAGTGACCAATCTCGTCGAAGAGTGAACGACGAAAGGACATGGCGGCCCCGATGAGATTGCGCTGGGGCGCCACGGTATCGGGCAAGCCGCGGTAGCTGCAGCCCACAACCCAGTCGAACTCTTCCGGGAACCAGCGGGGACGGCCGTTCCCAGGCCAGACCGGCAATGCCACACCACCCGCACCAACCACATTTGGCAGGTATTGCGCAAGCAGTTCCTGTAGCCAGCCGGGTTCTGCCTCGGCGTCGTCATCGAGGAAGGCGACGACGTCGCTCACCGCCACTCGCACGCCGGTATTGCGGGCTCCGGACAAACCGGTACTCTCTGCGTTGGCGAGCACCTCCACGTCACCGGGAAGCGTGGACTGCGCCAGACGAAACAGCTCGTGGTTGTGGTCGATGACCACGACGAGTTGGTCAGGCGGATGCCGTTGGACGCGCATCGACTCGATTGCGTCGACGAGAGAGTCCCAGCGACGTTCGGTGTAGGCGCAGATGATGACGCTCACCGTGTGCGGCGCGTCGAAAGGAGGGCGGGTGGGTCGAGCTTCGAGATCTTGTCCGTCGTCTTCGCCCACGGTACGCGAATTCACCTCGGCGTCGGAACCGTCTCGGCGTACACTCGCAGGAGTTCGTCAACGCAATGGTCCCAGGTGGGGAGTTGAAAGCTCTTGGTTCCGGGTGCCGCGGCCACCGAGCGGAGCACCTTCGCCAGTTCGGTTGGGGGCGCATGCAACGGAACAGCGGTGGCGAGTCCTTCAGTTGCGAGCTCGGTCAGTCCGGATGTGTCGGCGACGACAACCTTGCGCCCGAGCGCGAGCGCTTCCATGAGAGCCACGGGGTTTGCCTCGTACTCGCTCATTAGCGCAACGATGTCGCTCGAGCGAATCATTCCGCCGAGCTCAGCTCGCTCTTCAATGTCAAATGAGGTGAATGTGACGGCCTGCCCGAGCCCGAGACGCGCAACGAGGCGTCGTAGCTGTCTCTCATAATTTCCGCGGCCGACAATGACGAGCCTCGCATCCGGCGCCATCTCAAGGAGCGCTGGCATCGCCGCAACGAGTCGGTGATGACCCTTGTAACGCTCCAGCCTGCCTACCGAGCTGATGAGCGGTGAGCCGGTCACCTGGGTCTGAGCGCCCTCGTCGACGGGGAGAGGCTCGGCGCCGTTCCGTATCAGCCGGATATTCCGGGGCTCAATCCCCAGCCGACGGGCGAACTCGGCGACCTCATATGCGCACACGGCAACGAGAGCGTTCGATCGGCGAAGGAGAGGTCGTAAAGCCCGCCACTGAGGCTCCCGAATCGCCGTACGAAGTCGACTCGAGTGGCCTCCGGTGTGGAAACTCACCACGGTCGGGATCCCAGCTCGCTGTGACGCCCTGAGCGTCATCGGGGGCAGGAGCGTGTGAAGTCCCTGCACATGTACGAGGTCGTAACGCCCGCTGCCAATCTCTCGCACCAGGCTCGGAGATGCATGAAAGTCAGTCCCGCGTGGCCCGGCGCGAAACCGTCGAACGGTAAGGCCTTCCCGGTCCTCGCGGGGGAGGAGCCGGCCACTTACGTCGGTGGTGAGGACCGTGACATCCACACCTCGGGCGGCCATCCTCTGAGCAACTTCGTCCACGTGCGTCTCGATACCACCGAGGAATGGCGGGAAGCGGGAGGTAACCATGGCGACCCGGATCGCTGCCGTCTTGCCTTGCACGCGTGCATGGGGATCCGCGTGGGGTATCAGGCCGGTCACCCGAGGCGCCAACGCTGGAGCTGCGCTTGGAAACGACCTCGTCCCCAATTCATGACAAGGCGTCGTGGAAGCCGGTATGGATCCGTTGAGGGTCTGGCCGTACCCGGCAGCGTGGTGCATGCAGTGTCGAAGTTGGCCGAGCGAACAGCGTCAACCGAACAGTCGTCGAAGTCGTCCTTTCTTCCGAAGGGATAGGCAAATTGGGAAACAGGTCGTCCGAGGAACTGCTCCAGATCCGTTCTTGACGCGGTAATGGTGTCGACCTGTTCCTGTTTCTGACGGCCATAGAGCCGGACATGATCGACTGTATGTGCACCGATCGTGACGTCATCGGAGGCAGCGAGGTCAAGGAGCTCTGCTGGCGTCATGGCGCGTGCGTCAGGAGGCGGCGTCGACGCGACCGACCAATGTTCTGAGACCGCGTCAAGGGCAGACTCGATGTCTTTGACTGAAAGAGGAAGCAAGTGACGACGCACAGCACTCACGTCACTGCCAAAGTCAGACCCACCAAGCGGGATGCGCACAGTCTCATCGCCTGCCGTGAGGCAGAACTCGCGTATGCCCGGGGGGCGGGCACGTAGGAGAACGGCGAGACGATCCCACCAGAATCCACTGTGGTCACCGAGCAGGCCGCTCGTCACGAAGACAGTGATGGGTACGCCCTTCGATTCAGCAATTGGGAGCGCATGGCTCAGGTTGTCGCTGTAGCCGTCGTCGAATGTCACGACCACTCTGGTTCGACGTGATGGAACGGACAGGTCATCAAGAGTCGATGGTTCGCGTCGGCGAGTGATTTCCTCGAGGTGAACAGCAAAGTTTTCGGGACTCACACAGAGCCCAAAAGGGTCCTCGACGCCTTCGGCGACCCGGTGATAACAGAGGATGACTGTTCCGTTATGTTTCATGCCGCGCACGCTCCGATCGGGAACGCAGTCTGCGCACGCCGAGCAACACCGTATTGCACGAGGTTCGATTCGCCACCGAGGGTTCGCCCATCGCCACGCATTCTAGCTATGACCAGGCAAAGGCTGTTTTTTGGAGCCGCACGACGCATGAAGGTGCTTCCCGGGCAACAGAATACCGATCACAACATCACTGTCACACCCGCAGTAGTGGGTTCGAAAGGCCTACGTTCTCTGGCTGCTGGCGATGCCGAGGAGGTCCTCATGGCTCTGTGTCCAACAGTGTGTCGCTGGCGAAACGGGCCATGAGATCCGCCAACTTCAGTTCCGGGAAGCTCCCCCGAAACCGATCGGCAGGGGTCGGCCACGTTGATCGGGTGTCGGCTAAGTACTGGGCCGAAGTGGCGCCGTCACCGCCATCTGCATCCGCTGAACGTGGTTTCCCTGACATACTGGAATCTTGACCTGCAGCACGTTGAGGTCCGGTCGCAACACCAGGAGAGCGCGACTTCCTGCATTCAGCACAAGAGCCTTGCCGTCCGCTGGGCTCGTTCACGAGACGACAGTGCAGTAGGGCAAGCGATGGATCTGCAAACTCCAAATAGTCGTCACGAGATCGAAGACGGGATTACGTCGACGTTGCCCGATGATCTCGCCATGGCCTCGCCCGCGGCATCACAGGTGAGTCAGTCGCGTCTCGGATCTGTGATCGCGACGGTGGGCCTCGGCCTGTTGATGGTGGGAGCCAGCGACGCACTTGGTCGGACTGGTCATCTCCCTCCGGTTGTGCCCCTCTTCTTGGCCGGCCTGGCCTTTGTTTTCGGTCCGTGCGCCTGGCGGCTCACGGGTACCGCAGCGAGACGGAACGAGCGGGTCTGGGTCTCAGTCGTTCTCGGTGTGGGGCTCCTTGCCTCCTACACGCTGCGCAGCCCGCTCATCTTCGACAACTTCGACGAGTTAGCCCATTCGGCGACCCTGATGCGGCTCCTCGACAGCCGATCACTCTTCCCGAACAACCCCATTCTCCCGGTGAGTCCCTACTTCCCGGGAATCGAACTTGTCACCATCGCCACCAAGTGGTTGACCGGACTCCCGCTCCTGCTCGACCAGATGATCGTTCTCATCGCAGCCCGCGTCGTGCTCGTGCTCTGCGTCTTCCTCATTGTGGAGCGAGCCTGTCGCTCGTCGCGGGCTGGCGGCATCGGCGTCCTGGTCTACGCGGCGGGACCGGAGTTCTATTCCTTGGGTGCGCAGTACGGCTATCAGACGCTTGCCCTCACCTTTTCCGTGGCAGTCGTCTATTTGCTCTTTGTCTCAATCGACGCACCCCAACCGAAGAGGGGACGGCTCTTCGCGCTCGCGCTCGTGTCCATCGGAGCGATGGTCGTCTCCCACCACGTCACCGCGTGGCTCACCGTTGCCTTCCTCGTGGTGTGGGCCGCTGGTCTGCGCTTCATCAAGGATCCGCCTCGTCGGTCGGTCATCGATCCGAGGGCAGGCCGTAGCTTCACAAGCGTGCATCTGACGCTTTCATCGGGTGGGAGTGGCTCTCGGGACGGGCACCGGGAGAGGAGGAAGGAGCAGGCGCGGATCGTAGGCCTCGCCGCTCTTGTCGGTGTCGTTCTGGCAGGGGCGTGGATCGCGTTTGTCGGTCATGTCCTCACTGGGTACGTCGGGCCACTCATTCGAGAAGGGGCCGACAGCGCCGCTGAGATGCTGGGCCAATTTCATGGGAATAGAAGGCTGTTCCAGAACTCGGCCGGCGGAGGGACGCCTGGTTGGGAGTCGGCACTTATTCTGGCTGCGGCCGTATCGTTCTGCCTGATTCTCCTCGCGTCCCTCTACGCGGTGATCTGGAAGAAGAGCGTTCGAGGCGGAAGGCTCCGCTATCTGCCCGCTGCGATCGCGGCAACGTATCCACTCGCGTTGCTGACGAACCTATCGACCGACGCCAAGCTGGTTGGTGCCCGTGCGACCACTTTCATTTTCTTCGGCATGGCGGTCGTCATCGGAGGATGGCTGGCCAGATTCTTCTTGGCGCAACGCCGGGTCCTCGCGAGGATGGCAACGATCGGCGTCGCAGTCATTTGCTTCCTCGGAAGCACGCTCTACGGAGGTGGCCCCTTACCTGGCCTTGTCAACGGCGCATACATCGTTGGCGCGCACGAGCGCTCGCTGGGCCCTCCATCATTCGCGCTGGCCGACTGGGTCAGCACCCATCTCCCGGTGGGCTCCCACGTCGCCGTGGATCGCGACAACGGCGCGTTGCTCAACGACATCGGGCGGGTGCAGCCAGTGTCTCCGTTGAACGGATCCAACAATCCTGCCCCTCTGTTCTTCGATCAACAACTCACCCCATCCGATATCGCGCTCATTCGGAAGGACGACATCAGCTACGTGGTCACTGACACCCGTCTTACCGAGGGCCTGCCGCTCTACGGCGCATACATCGCACCGGGTGAAACCCGAAATCCAACGCGCCTCACGCTGGCGGAGCTCGAAAAGTTCAACTCGATTCCCGGGGTGTATCGCATCTACGACAACGGCGCGATCCAGGTGTACGACGTTTCGCAACTCATTGGAGATCAGCCTCTACCCATCATCAAAGGCTCACCGGGCGAACCGGTGTCCGGCACTGACGTGCACGTGTTGGTCCTTGCCTGCCTCACCGCAATCGTCTGGGTGTTCAGGTTGCGGCGTCGAGCGAGACGCTCTCCAATCAACGAGCACTTGGTGGTCTGCGGATTGGTGGGAGCGATGGCAGTCGGGCTCTTCGGGGCGTTCGCTATCCGGCTCTTCCATGTGCCGCCCACTCCCGTCTCTGTCGTCACGCTGGTTGCCCTCTTGGTGGCGGGCCTATGGCCCCGAGGGTGGAGAACGTCTCTCGACGGCAACGTCGACTGTATGGTGGCCGTTCCGTTACCGCCGCCGGAGTCGGCATCCGAGGCCCAGGGAGCGGCGACGGCCACAACGGTGGTCGCGCGCAGGCCAGTGCTGGCCGCGCCGAGCCGACACGCCCGCAGTGGCCGTCGGACCCAGGTCGTACTGGGATGCGCCGGGTTGGCATTCTTCGCCGTGGGAGCCACCGTGGCGACGGCAGCGGCCCGAGCTGATTGGGTCCCTCCTCCGGAGATCTCTGTTGGCATCGGGCAGGTCGGAACGCCGATCGCCAGTGTGGATCTCGGCTCTGCCGCTCCGCTCCCCGCAAGCCTTGAGGTCGTCGCATTCGGCCACGCCGTCTGGTCGACCCCCCTCTCTTCGAGCAGCGGCACTCAGACCGTGGCTATTCCCCCCGACTTGAATCACTCCGGTTCATACGTAGTTCTCGTCACGGGAGGAAAGCCGATCCGTTTCGTTGCCGCGCCCGGCGAAGCCTGAGTGCACTGACTGGTCCCAGCCGCACGTGAAGGGCTCCGTTTGTCGCGTCGACTCGTCGCCGCGGATCATGGCGACAAGGCATAGGCCTGAACCTCGGCCACGCTCAGGTCCGAGTCATTCGGAGACGCGCCAGTCGTGTGAAAGTCCGATGTGGTGGCGCTTGCCTGTGAGTTCCAGATGACGATCTCATAAGGCGTGGTGCTGATGTTGTAGGTCCACGAACCGACCAAATGGCCATCGAAGTACGTCTTGATTGAGCGGCCAGGTTCGTACTCCATTCCATAGGTGTTGAACCCAGCGTCCATCGGGGTGGGGGTGGCATAGCTAAAACCAGATTCACTGCCCGATGGCGTGTGGTACGTCGACACAAACACATTGTTCGCTGGAGTTCCGCTCGGGAGTCCGGCGCCGGCAGGCCTGAACCCGCCCTCTTGGAGGTCGATCTCTTGACTGCCCTTCCCCCCATTCGGATCGATGAACCAGATGGCGGGCCAACCTCCCTGGGACGCTTCGGACATCTTGGCCTTGATCTGCACGTACCCGCTCGTCAGCGAGAACTTGTCCCGCGATGTCACGACCCCGGATCTGTACCCGTAGCCGAGCGATGAGTACCTGGTGTCCGGCACCATGCTCAGGTGCAATCCGTCGTTCACCGCTACCTGCGAGGGCGAAAAATAAGTCTGATGAACTTGGGTCCCCGCTGCTGAATCACCGGCAGGGAGGCCGCCGGAGTTCCAGGTCTTGTCACCCTGACCACCCATGGCGGTGTTCCAGTGAGCAGAATTGAGCGAGGTGCCCGTGAACTGGTCATCGAGGATGAGCTGACCAGCTGAATACCCCGGTGGTGGTGCCATGCCCGTTGCTCCACCGGTGTTGATCAACAGCACCGTGCTCACCACTGCCGTCACCAGAGCCACGGCCCCGCACGCAGCGATGACCGACCCCGGCCGTATCCGCCTGCTCGCACCCGGAGAATCCGGGTCCGCGGGCAGTGAATGCCGCAGTTTGTGGGTGTGCCGGTCACTCCGATCACAGATAGTGCACTCGTACTGCCAAAATGCGTCGCCGAGGACCACGTCACAATTGTTAGCACCGGGGCGGTGATTCGCACCCCCGCCTGGGGCGCAATTGCTTTCAACGCACCGATTGGCCCTCAGGGGCAGCTCACTCCGAGTTGTTCGAGCATGTGCTCGGGTCAGTCCGCTTGGCTCTCTTGAGCCTCGGCATCACCTGCAGTTCTCCCAGGGGCGCGGTACCGTCGAGGCGGAGGGGACGCCATGACACCGTGGAGGAAGCTGGCGGTCGCGTGCATGGCCACTGCGCTGCCGTGGATCGGCCTGACGGCGATTGGTACCGCGAAGGTCGCGTCGGCCGGCACGCCCGTGCCCGGCGCGCCCAACTGTCCCATCTTCCCGACCGACAACGTCTGGAACACCCCCATCGCGAACTTGCCGGTCAATCCGCAGAGCGCGGCATGGCTTGCCAGCATGAACAGCGGCGCCGCAAACATCCATTTCGTGTTCGGGCCGACCTATGGCATGCCCTACACCGTGGTGTCCCCGTCACAGCCACTGGTGCCGATCACGTTCCAGTATGCCAATCAGAGTGACCCCGGACCATACCCACTGAGTGCCAGCACGCCGATTCAGGGCGGTCAGGGGTCCACGGGCGACCGCCACGCCATCATGGTCAACCCCGCCACGTGCGACCTCTACGAGCTCTACGACGCGCAGTACAGCGCGTCGGGCTCGACCGCCGGAGCAGGGGCGATCTGGAATCTCACCTCCAACGCGCTGCGGCCGGCGGGCTGGACCTCGGCGGACGCCGCCGGCCTCCCCATCCTGCCCGGGCTCCTTCGCTACGACGAGGTGCAATCGGGTGTCATTACTCACGCCATTCGGGTGACGGCAGAGTCGACGGATGCGTCGTACATCTGGCCGGCCCGGCACGAGTCAGGCACGACGTCCGACCCCAACCTGCCGCCCATGGGAGCCCGATTCCGGCTGAAGGCCAACTTCGACATCTCGGGCTACTCGCCCCAGGCCCAGGTGGTGCTGCGCGCCATGCAGCAGTACGGGTTGATCCTGGCCGACAATGGCCCCACGTGGTCCTTCTGGGGTACGTCGGATACCAGTTGGCCGCAGTCTCTGGTCAACGAACTCGACACTGTACCGTCCAGCGCGTTCGAGGCGGTCGACGAGTCGTCGCTCATGGTCGACCCGAACTCGGGGCAGGCCCTGCAGCTCGGCGTCGCGGTCAACTGCTCATCCCAACCGGGGTACCGCATGGTGGCCCGGGACGGCGGCGTGTTCTCGTTCTGCGAGCCGTTCCTCGGGTCGATGGGCGGCCAGCATCTCAACGCGCCGATGGTTGGGATGGCGGCCACCCCCGGAGCCGGCGGCTACTGGGAGGTGGCCTCTGATGGGGGCATCTTCAGCTACGGCAAAGCGACCTTCTACGGCTCGACGGGCAGCCTGCACCTCAACGCGCCCATCGTTGGCATGGCGACGACTCCCGACGGCGGAGGGTACTGGCTGGTGGCCTCCGACGGCGGCATCTTCAGCTTCGGCGACGCCGGCTTCTACGGTTCGGCCGGGTCCATCCATCTCAACCAGCCCATCGTGGGCATGGCGTCAACGCCGGACGGCCACGGCTACTGGATGGTGGCCTCCGACGGGGGCATCTTCACCTACGGCGACGCTGCCTTCTTGGGTTCGCGAGGCGGCCAGCCGCTCAACGAGCCCATAGTGGGGATGGCCGCGGACGCGACGGGGCACGGGTACTGGATGGTGGCCTCCGACGGGGGCATCTTCACCTACGGCGACGCAGCCTTCTTGGGTTCGCGGGGCGGCCAGCCGCTCAACGAGCCCATAGTGGGGATGGCCGCGGACGCGACGGGGCACGGGTACTGGATGGTGGCCTCCGACGGTGGCATCTTCACCTATGGCGACGCCGGCTTCTACGGTTCCACGGGGGGCATCGCGCTCGATGCCCCAATCGTGGCGATGGGATGAGCAGGTCGCGGAGAACAGCCACTGATTGATCTGGGGACGTCGAACGCCTCGCGGGACGGGCGGGCCAGCCAAGGCTCCGCTCCCCACGCTCGAGCAAGGACGCCGGCGCGGTGCTAGGACATACACAGCC
>Ga0187883_10002874_pt1 | contig 10286 bp, 7 predicted proteins | sample June2016WEW_20_1_2_FD_132966 | JGI IMG/M metagenome (GOLD analysis project Ga0187883, IMG submission 132966) | Peatland microbial communities from SPRUCE experiment site at the Marcell Experimental Forest, Minnesota, USA - June2016WEW_20_10 | ecosystem: Environmental > Terrestrial > Soil >...
GGCCACGGCGATGAAGACGACCTCCACCGACAGCCGTCCCTGCTCGCTCCAGTACACGTCCTTCAGGAACAGGACGAGGGCGAACTCGTCCAGCACCAGGGCCATGCCGATGCCCAGCAGCGCGGCGGCGCCGACCGCCAGGCCCGACCGGGTTTCCTGTACCACGAGGCCACCGACCCCGCCGACGCACATGAAGATCAAGCCAAAGGTCGCGTGGTGGACGTGCACCCCGCCCGGCGTGACGTTGCCCGGCCACCACCTCACCTGCGCGCGAATCATCCGGACGCTGAGCCGGATAAAGAGGAACGTCGCAATGAAAGCGACGAAGAAGGAGAAAAGCCGCAGTTTCCCGGCGGCCACGACCGAGTGCTGAAACCAGATACTCATCGATCCCGGCCCCGTTCGCAGTCGCTGTCCGGTACTCGTGCGGCTGGGTTCCCGCCGGCGGAGGAACTCCGGCCGTTCATCCTCTGCCGGGCCTGGGCGTGCGGCGGCCGGATCTCGGGGGTCTCGGCGCGTGGCCGGATCCCCCGGGCCAGGGCGCGCCGCCCGGGCTCTCACTCACTCCCCGTCCCGCCAGGGTCTGGGACTGGTGGGGAGACAAGGTAACCGTGGCGTCCGAAAGTAGGCGCAGTACCCTGCTCTCACGGCCATAGCTCAGCGGGTAGAACAGGAACTCGTCGAGCGGGAACCATAGCCCGATCCAGGCCAGTACCCAGCCGACGTGATCGGTGATGACATTGGCGGCACCTCCAGCAGGCCGCATCCCGGTCGCCAGGACCGTGAGGATCAGCCCCAGAGCGGTCACGGGCACGCCGATCCGCAGCGCACTGATGCCGCCGAGCCGCAAGGCCCGGCTCTCCCAGCGGTTGTACCGGAGCCGGTGCTGGCAATACCGCCGCAGTGTCCGGGCCATCCGGTCGTCCAGCCCCGCGCTGATTTCCTGGGCCGGCAGCTGGATCTGCAGCCGGACCGGGCGCCTGGACAGGCTGCCGCGCAGCGCGCTCAAGCAGAAGTCGACACCGGTGAGAAAGTTGCGGTACTCCGAGAACACGTCGGTCTGCGGCATCTCGAACATGTCGTTGGGCCGCGTCAGCCGCAGCTCGATGACCCGGTATCTGCGCCCGGGCGGTGAGCGGCCGGAGGACTTCTCCATGGTGGTCAGCCTACGGTGGCCAGCGCCGATCAAGCGGGCGTCACTTTCTGTGATTGGCTGGCCGGCACCACCGTGAGCTTCACCGGACACCTGAACGGCGTCCAAGGCGCCCCGGGCATCGGGGGCCGTCTGCAGGCTGCTCGCTCAGCCAAATAGGTTCCGCGTGCGGTGGGTAAGTTCACCTCAGTCGGGGCATTAACTGGCCATGGGGGCAGGGGCCGACGTCCCGGTATCGCCCGGACTGCTGCTCGAGGGGCGTTACCGGCTGGACCACCGCATCGCCGCAGGCGCGATGGGCGAGGTCTGGCGAGCCACAGACCTCGTGCTGGATCGGCCGGTGGCGGTGAAGCTGCTGCGGCCCGGATATGCCGGACACGAGGAAGGCCTGGCCCGGTTCCGTGCCGAGGCCCGGAATGCGGGACTGCTGTCCCATCCGGGCATCGCGACGGTATACGACTACCGGGAGGCCGCTGCACCGTATCCTCCCTACCTGGTGATGGAACTGGTCGACGGGCCATCGCTGGCCCGGCTGCTGGACGAGGGACCGCTTGATCCGGCGCGAACGATGGGCCTGATCGCTCAGGCCGCCGCCGCCTTGCGGGCCGCGCATGCGGCTGGCCTGGTGCACCGGGATATCAAGCCGGGGAACCTGCTGGTCAACCAGCGCGGGCAAGTGAAGATCACCGACTTCGGGATCGCCCAGGCGACGGGCTGCGCGCCGCTCACCCTCCCGGGGATGTTGATCGGAACCCCCGCCTACCTGGCGCCCGAACGCGTTGCGGGTGTGCCCGCTACGCCCGCGGCCGATCTTTACGCGCTGGGCATCGTGGCCTTCCAGTGCCTTACCGGCAGGCTCCCGTTCGACGGCGAGCCTTTGGCGGTGGCCGTGGCGCACCAGGAGCGGCCGCTGCCACGGTTGCCGTCGTCGGTGCCTGCGGAGGTTGCGGCGCTGGTCGCCAACCTGACCGCCAAGAACCCCCTGGCCCGGCCGGCCAGTGCCGCAGAGGTCGCCGGGCGGGCTGCGCACCTGCGGGCTGACCTGACCGCGACAGCCGCCCGCCAGCGCAGAAAACAAGACCAGCGGATCCGCGCCAGGCTCCCCGCTCGTGCCTCCGTGGCCGTCGCCGCCATCGCCGTGATCGCTACCGGAGGCTGGGTGATGGCGGGAGGGCTCGGGCCGACATCAGCGCGCCCGCAGTCCGGCCTGCCCGCCGCGGCTCAGCAAGCCAGCCCCCGTGGAAGCCACGCCACCCACTCGGTCGTGCCCGCCCGCGGGACCGGCAACACCAATGTCAACGCCAACGATGTCGAAGCGCCCGTCCCGGGCCAGCCGTCCACAGCCACCCAAGAGTCACCCGTACCAAGCGTGACCGAGGGTGGGATGGCCGCCCCGACCGGGACTCCGGCCCCGACTGGGACCCCGCTCGCGACCGGTACTCCCACCCCGACCGGGACTTACACCCCGACCGGCACTCCCACCCCGACCGGGACTTACACCCCGACCGGCGCTCCCACCCCGACCGGCGCTCCCACCCCGACCGGCGCTCCCACCCCGACCGGGGCCCCCACCCCGACCGGCACTTACACTCCGACCGGGGCCCCCACCCCGACCGGGACTTACACCCCGACCGGGGTCCCCACCTCGACCGGGGCCCCCGCCCCGACCCCGGCATCCACAGCGGCGCCGAGCTTGGGCTCGACCTCCGGCCTGAGGACCGTCGCATGGTCGGTCCAAAGTGCACGGTCAGGCTGAATGACGCCACGGATCAGGGCTGTCTGGCCGGGCCCGGTTTCACGTGCACTGGGGGAGCTGGACGATTACCTCACGATCCTGCTCGGCCTGGGCCGGCAACAGCACGCCGCCGGGCCCTATGTCATTCACCCGTCCGGGCCAATGCGAACCATCGCCCATGATGGTGATGCGGCTGGCCGGGATGTGCATCGAGAACAAGACTGTCTCGACTGCTTTGGCCCGCTGCAGCGACAACGGATTGTTAACCGCGTCACCTCCCTCACTGGAGGTACTGCCGATAAGCGTGATGTGTTCGGTGCCCTGCTTGAGCGTATCGGCCAGCTGCTGCAAGGTCGCTTCCGCAGCTGTGGGATCCCGGAAGGTCCCCCTGTCTACGACGAATCCGACGCTTCCGGCATCGGCCAGCGTGAAGGTGCCGCAATTGCTGAAGGTGGGCGTGGCCGGCGGCGTGACTATGCCAACCGGGGGCAGGCCTGATATCTCCGCTGAGGTATTGGGTGTCGGATCCACTGTGACGCAGCCCCCGCCAGCCTTAACGATGGCTACCCACTGGGCGACGAGGTTGTTCCGCTGCGGCTGATTAAGTGCGGGCTGCGGGGATGCGGTATATCCGAATCCGGATAGCAGCACGTGCCGGCCGGTCAGGTTCGGCAGGAGGTCCTCTTGCCGCAGGTACGCGACTACGTCGCTGGGCGGGGCCAGCAAGAGGCCTGGATCCTGATAGTCCAGCGGCGCGACGGTCTGCACACCGGAATCTACGATGATGATGTTTCCGTTCGGGCCGGTGGCTGAGGCGGCCAGGTCCAGAGCGGTGAGCACATCTGCCTGCGCGACCTGGGCGTGAATCTTGCCGTGCAGGATGGGGCCGACATAATCGTTGAGGTAGCTGATGAGGTCCTGCGTGCGTGCCGCGGGGTTCTGCGCCGTGGTGCTGAACGGTGGCGGCGTGAAGACCTTCGGCTGGCCGTCGATACGGATAAGCGAAATCTGCCGCTGGTCATTGGCCGTATCTTCCAGCAGCGGATCAACGAGAGTCGGCAGCCTTGGGTCTGGCACATTTGATCGTGAGCCCATGACCAGCGCCAGCGGAGCGGCCTTATTCGTCAGGCACGTACCAGTCAGCGATACCGGCGATGATGAACTTGACGACCCGCAGGCGGTAAGCGCGGCTGCCATCAGGACGCCGGTTACCGCCGCGCCGAAAAGACGATGAAAGCTGCAGCTAATACGCATGACAAACGGCCTCCGTAGACCTGCGAGACCGCAAGAAATCTGGCCGGACCCGGATCGTGCCGAGCACCCGGCCGCCGCCGATCACCTCGATGATGTCAAGCGCGCCCTGCTCGCCCGCGCGTGGGCGCCCTGCCACTCGCAGCGCGCTGGCGTCAGGCGCTGCCCAGCTTAAGTACGCCTGAAGATGACCGAGCCGTGACTGATCAGAAACATTCAGCTGGATGCGCAGAGAACTTATTTCATCCATGATCCGCCCCCTCGGCGTGACTCTAGCACGCTGTTCCGTGCGGTCTACGGTTATAGTCCGAGATACCCGTTATGCGGCAGAGTGCAATGGTTGGGGGGATGGATTCCCGCTGTGCTGGCCGTGGACGGCGGCCGCATCCGCCGTCCACCGGCGAGGACGCTCCAACCCGGGGGCCGGTCCGCGCTTTGGCGGCAGATGACTCCCGCCATGCCTGTCACGTCCTTCTGACCAGGGGACACTCCTGCGCCGCAGTTGCCCGTCCGGGGATGTGTCACGTTTTTTGGTCATCGTTCGTATAACCATCATGATTGCTAATGCGGTCAGGGGACGGCGGGATACGTCCCAGTAACCGGGGGGAACATTATGGCGAGCGGCAACATCCCTGACGATGTCCCCGACGGGACCTCGGCGGTTTCGTCAGGCAGTCAGCCGAGCATGAATGGGCTGGCGCGTGACTGGGCGCTCTGCGGCGAACGTGAGCGGGCTGACCAACTGTTTGAGGCCCTGGTGCGGGCGGTAGAGGCCGAGTTGCTTAGCTCCGCGCGCGCCTTGGCCTCGAAGCTATTAGGTGCCAACGACGTTGAGGACGCCATCAGCACGGTATGGATGAAACTCCTGGCGAAGCGAAACGGTGCGATTGGGCCCGGCCAGGCCCGCCATGACGTTAGCAGCGAACGAGCGGGCAATAAGGACAGCCCGGGCGGACAGCATGTGGGCTTCGATCCGGGCCGGGGCACATTCAGGACTTTTTTCCTGACCGTTCTCAACAACACCTGCCATGACATCCTCCGGCACCGTAACGCCACTCAACTGCCATCCGCTGACGCAACGACTGGCGAGGCGCTTCCGCAGAGCGGGCTTTTCCCGATTGTCACGGGTCACGAGGATGAAATTGTCCAGCGGATTGAGTCCATCCAGGACCGCATCACCGCCGTGATCGAGGTGCTGGACCTCTCGGAAAGGCATCGCGAGATGCTCCGCCTGATGCTCGAGACGGAGGAAGACGCCCCGCCCGCCGACGCCAAGGCCGTCGTTACCGCCCGACAGCAGAAAAAGAGGCTTCGAGACAAGGTGGCCAAGCTTGCGGGCCTGACCCCCGATGAGCTGAAGGCAGCTTCTCTGGTGCGCACACATCACACTGTCGCCACGGCGGCGGCGGCGGCCCCTGGCCTCGACGTACCGCGCCTGTTCGCTTCCGCGAAGCGGAAAGTCTTCGCGCTGTTCGACATCGAGACCGAGGACTGAGCTGAAGTGACGAGCACCTCCGATCCTGAGCACGCGATCTTCCTGCTGCCCCTCGAGGACGCCGAGCCAGGGCCGCTGCGCCGGTGGCTGGGCCGCGAAGCATGGCTCAAGACCCCAGTTGTCACGCTGAGTTATGAGGCGGATGGTGACCGGGTCATGTTCCGGCTCATCGACACACCCAGCACGGCCCGGGGTCTCTTCGACGAAGAACATCCCCCGGAGCCCGATGCCGACCTGTTTATCGGCTTCGACGGCGCCGACACCGACGCCTGGCTGACCACAGTCGCTCTCCTGGGCTTCAGGAGACACTGTGACCAGGGCACCAGCCAGTTCACCATCGCGCAGGAGCTACTCGGGGCCGAAGTGTGGGAGGCCGCGATCTCCCTGCGGCAGACGTCCGGGGGAGAGCGCGAGATAACAATTTCCCAGGATGAGGTCTCCAGGCTCATCTGCCGGTGGAGTGACCTGGTGGTTTCGCTCGATGGCACCGGCCCGAGCGACGAGGCTCTGGACGCGGCGCTGGCCGAGTGGTCTACCAACGTGGCGAGGCAGAAGCGGGGCGGACCAGCGACCGGTTGTTCGACGGCGCCAGGTTCCCCGGGCACCTTGAACGTGTCGTCCCCCAGAGCACTCGCTGTCGTGCCGGCGGATGCCATGTCACGTTCCGGGAGACCAGGGGGCAGCTCAGCCGGGGACGGCCGGAATGCCGGACAGCAGTTGAAAAAGCCAGAGGCGACCGGGGCGGGAGCAGCGATGGCACGTAGGTCACCAGCCGGCCTGAATGGCGAGTCGCCCGGGCCGGTCCGGTACGGCCCCCTGGCCAGGCTGTCCGACATATGGGCAGCGCGGCGGGACGGTAACGCCGAAGTCCCGCTGCTATCGACACTGACCAGTTCCGCCCATCCGGCCGGCCCGGGTACTGCCGTCACGCCGTATATGGAGATTCGCCACCGCCACTTCCTCGACTGGGCCGAGCGCGAGCACCGCCGCATGCTGACCGACATGGAAGGCACCTACCGGGCGCGGGCCGAGGTCCACCAGAAGATCGCGGCCGCTGAGGAACGGGCCGCCAGTGCCCGCAAGGTACTCGACGGCATGCCGAACGAACCGCCGGAGCCGGCCCGCCGGAACGTGGTCGAACAGCATGTGCACGAGGCGCTGGTCCGGTCGCGCCGCCTCCGGGAATTCATGGCCGAGCGCGACAAGGTGCTGGCGCTGGAGCAGAAGGCGATGGAGGAGGCCGACCAGCTCCGTGCGGAGGAGACACGGCTTTCGGAGACGATCACGGCCAGGGAGCGGATCCTGGACAGCCGTGTCCGTCAGCTGCTCCACCACTCGCTGCGGCGATGCGGAACCTACACACGTCATATCGTTCACCACCACCCCGATGGCAGCGCTGTGGTCCCTTACCTGGAGATGGCGCGACCTTCCCTGCCCGATTGGCTCCCGAGCACCCGTCCGGATGGGGCCCGGGCCGACGGGCAGGACGGGCCATAGCGCGGTGCGGATTCCATCGGTCAAAACCAGGGCGATTTCGCGCCCGGAGGGAGATACGATGAGTGGCTCTGGTATTACCCGTCGTCGCCGGGATCGGGCGGCCTGGGGCGGCCGCCGCTCTTGGCGAGACACTCTGCTGTTTCGGAACCGTGACCCGAGCCGGGGCCGGTACGTGCACATTCCCAAGATCGACAGCTGGCATGCTGTCCCGTTCGACATGCTGCCTGCCCCGCAGCGGGACGCGGTGCTGGAGCGGGTAGGGCAGCTCACCGCTTCGCTCGATGGGGCCATCGACGAGGGCACCGGAGCATCTCTGGACCCGCTGATCGAATCGTGGACCGGGGCCTGGATTGCGACCGTGGAAAGCGAGTACGTCGACCATTGTCACGTTATCGGCGTTCACCGCGGGCAGGCCCGGCAGTGGCTGACCGAGGCCAGCGTCAAGGCCGAGCACGAAAGGGAGAAACTTGACCATTTCCGGTCGGATTATCTCGCCAGCCGGAACCGCTTGACCGGAGAGCTGCCCGATCGGGGGCTGTCCGGGCCCCCGGTGGGAGCGACGGGACTTCAGGCTCTGGATAGCGGCGAAGGGCCGGACTCTGCGCGCGATGCCAGGCAAGGCTCCTGGCCGGCGCCACGCCAGGACTGGGCCGAGCCGCACCTGGTCGCCGGCCGCAGCATGGGGGGCCTCATCCTGCTGGCCCTGCTGATCCTCGTCGGCGCGATGGCAGACACCATCGCCTTCCATAACGTCCTCGAGCTGGTATTGAGCACGGAAAAGGAATGGCTGGCTTGGGTGATGGCCGTCGGCACGACGTCCATGGCGCTGGTCGCCGCCGGGACCCTGGGCGTGGCCCGTGCCGTCCGCCGCCGAGGCCGTCACTGGGCCCCTCGGCACCGTCCCTCTCGGCTCCCTCTGGTCCTGTCCGCCACGGTGTGGCTGGGCCTCGGGCTGGCCATGTTCCTGATCCGGTGGCGGGGCAACGCCAACATCGGCGGCCTGAACTTCACCCCGACGATCCCGGCGCCGCACCAGCCGTTCCTCCTGCAGGCGATTTTCTTCGCCGCGATCTACCTGATCAGTGGGGCCTGCACCATGATCGAGGCCGAGCGGCTGTACAACCCTGAGTACTTCGCGTTCCGGCGGCTGCGCAAGCTATACAGCCGCCAAGCCAAGCGTGTCGCGCGGGCCGAGGCGGCCAAGGACCGGGCTGAGGCGGCGCTCGAGTTGCACGACGGGCAACTGCAGCGGGAAGACCAGCGCCGCATCGCCGCCATCTCAGACCGCAAGGCGCTGGCCGCGGAGGCCGCGAACTACGCCAGGGTACGAATGGCCAGCATGATGCGAGACCCGGCCAAGACCGGCATCACGGAAACTGGCCCGATCCCCGAGCTGCCCGCTCCGCCCGGCGCCGGCCCTGCTGCCGCCGGTGCCCACGCAGGCGGCCAGCCGTCGGGCGGGGGCGCCGGTGCTCCCTGAGACCGGGACCCGGAACTGACCGCGCGGCGCCCGACGTGGACGAGAGCCCGCCCTCCGGGCCAGGACCTGGCCAGTCCGGCCGCAGACGGCGGCGGAGCCTGCTGGGTACCTATCCGGTGCCTGACCCGCACCTGGTGGGCGCGCCACTGCCGCCGCCGCCCGGGTCTCCAAGCCGCTGGCAGCCTCCGCCCCCGCCCCTGCAGTACGGCATCGACTACACCTTCCTGCGGCATCACGGCAGGCGGCCGCTGCGCTGGCGGCCCGACCTGCCGATTACCGTTAGGATCACGGGACCGCACCAGCCAGAGCAGGCGGTCGCCGTGACCTCCGTCGTCGCCGAGCTCGCCGAGCTCACCGGCCTAGGTCTCAGCACCGGTGAGTCCTGGCCGCCAGCCGCTGCCGGGCACGAGGTGCCAGCGCAAGAGATCCACGTCAGCTTCCTGCCCACCCTCCCGGCGGCGGCTCCCTTCAGGCCGTGCACAGGCCGGGCCGGGCTCGGCGGCGCGATGACAGCCCCCGGCGCGAGCCACTACACCAGCGGCCTCGTTATCGTCGCCACTGCCGCCCCCCAGCCGCCTGGGGAGACCGTCATCCTGCGCCATGAACTCGCGCACGCGCTCGGCCTCGGGCACGCGGCACGCCCCAACCTCCTGATGTACCACCGCATTTCCGCGGCCACCGTGGAATTCGGCCGGGGAGACCGCCATGGCCTCCTTCTTCTGCAGGAGAACACCAAGCCAGGCGCCGGGTAGAAACGCGCTCGGTGCCGTCCTGCTCGTCTGGTTCTTCAAGGCGGAGCGGCGGTAACGTATCGTGGTCAGCCCGTTGGCCCGGTGGCGAGCACCTCGATCCACGTGACGGCAGCTTCCGGCTCATACCTGCCTGGGTCCCAATTCGCCGAGGAGGTCTGTCCGGGCAGAACGTGACGTTGGGTCCGCGGTTGCCTGCCCTGGGACCCGATGCGGCCAGTTTCCTGGCGGGTACAGCGGAAGCGAAGCGGAGAAAGTGTGAGTCGCATGATCAGGTTCTTGCGTATCAACCGGGCCGTCGCCGGGAGCATCGCGGTGGCGGGCATCGCGCTCGCGGGCGCGGTACCGGGGGTCGCGTCGGCGGCCGGGCGGACGCCGCCGCCGGCCACCGTTCACGTGGCGGCGGCCCGCGTGCCGTCGTCCGCGTACGTGCCGGCCAAGCGCGCGCTTCAGTACGGCATGCGGGGCAGCGCCGTCAGGGCGCTCCAGCACCGGCTGGCGCAGCTCGAGTATTACCCGGGCGCTGCGGACGGCCAGTTCGGCTCCAGCACCCAGGAAGCGGTCTGGGCGTTCCAGGAGGTGCAGGGACTGAGCGCCGACGGCATCGTCGGCGCGCAGACAGAGCACGCGCTGGTTAGCCCCCGCGCTCCGCAATCGCGCTATCCGCGCGGCGGCGCGCTGCGGGTGGAGGTGAACCTCGGCCTGCGGGTGCTCCTGCTGTACCAGAACAACAAGCTGGCGCTGGTCAGCCACGTCTCCTCCGGCGGCGGATATTACTACTGCAGTGACGGCTCCTGTGGTCGCGCCATCACGCCGACCGGCCATTTCACGACCACTCGCTTCCTGCCGGGCTGGGTCACGGTCCCGCTCGGCCAGATGTACAACCCGGTGTTCTTCATCGGCACCGCCTACGCGATCCACGGCGA